>ENA-OPYY01000316-OPYY01000316.1-human-gut-metagenome-genome-assembly--contig:-NODE-316-length-17984-cov-4.564205_pt1 | contig 17984 bp, 19 predicted proteins | sample MGYA00242472_ERZ504481 | MGnify/ENA primary metagenome ERZ504481 (study PRJEB26092, sample SAMD00036265) | human gut metagenome | host: Homo sapiens | study: EMG produced TPA metagenomics assembly of...
TAAAAGAAGATATTAGCAATGTAAAGTTTCAGCAAAAAATCATAAGCTGAATCGCTCATATCGTGGTAAACTAAACAGGAACCAGAAAATCAGGATCGGCATACCGGCCGATCGAATATTCTTATTGAAATTATAAGAAAAGAGGGTATACACATGATAAACGTGAAAGAATACAGCGGACACATTCGAAACTGGTCAGCGCTTTGCGAACGACTGGGGATCGATCATTCTTTATCCAGAGAGGACAGAGAAGCACAGATTCTCATCAAAGCATATGAGACATGGGGAAATGAAATGGCAGACCATATGCATGGGATGTTTGCCTTTGCCTTGTGGGATGATGAGAAACAGGAATTATTCTGTTTGAGAGATCAGTTCGGAACAAAGCCGTTTTATTATTATGAGACAGCAGATGGTGAATTATTATATGGGACAACCATCCGTCAGATCATGGAGCAGCCGGGGTTTGTAAAAGAATTAAACGAAGAGATGCTGCAGTTATATTTAAGCCTTACCTATGTTGCAGGAGAGATGACATTTTTTAAAGGTGTCAAAAAGCTTCTTCCGGGACGGTATCTGATCTGGAAAGACGGAAAACTTGCGATCACCCGTTACTGGAAGCCGGAATTCCACCCGGATGAGACTAAAACATTAGAAGACTGGGCTGATGAGATTCACAACACACTGACAGAGATTATGCCGGAAGTGAAAGAAGAGAGTGAGTATGCAGAATCGTTCTTGTCAGGCGGGGTAGATTCTTCGTATGTTCTGGCAATGTCAGATGTGCAGAAAACAGATTCTTGCGGATATGAAGAAGAGCGATTTGACGAATCCGGACTTGCAAGACAGACAGCAGAGCTTCTTGGAAGAGAGAGCCAGCGTTGTGTGATCACACCGGAGGAATATTTTGGTATTGTGCCGGATGTAATGTACAACATGGAACAGCCGCTTGGAGATGCCTCGGCAATTGTATTCGCACTTGGATGCAGAGAGACTGCAAAGCATACAAAGATCTGTTATTCCGGAGAAGGTGCGGATGAATTCTTCGGTGGATACAATATGTATCGAAATGCAGAACGCTACGGCGAGAATCTGAAGAATTTCTATGTCGGAAATACGAACATCATGAAAGAGGATGAAAAGCAGAAAATCTTGAAACATTATGATCCCGATGTGCTTCCAATCGAACTCGTAAGAAGTATTTATGAGGAGATGGAAGGATTGGATCCACTTAGTAAGATGTCCAATGTAGATATTCAGATCTGGCTGGAAGGAGATATTTATCTGAACGTGGATAAGATGAGCCGGGCAGCAGGACTGGAAGTTCGGATGCCTCTGACTGATACCAGAATTTTCAGCATTGCATCCAGAATGCCGTCCAGATATAAAGTCAACGAGGAGCAGAACAAAGTCGCATTCCGTACAGCGGCAGCAAAAGTGCTTCCGGAAGAAATTGCATTCCGCAAGAAACTTGGATTTATTGTGCCGATCCGTATCTGGATGGCGGATGAGCGATACAATCAGGATGTGCGTGACAAGTTCCACAGCGAGATGGCAGCCAAATTCTTCAATCTGGATGAGATCAATGCGATTTTTGAGGATTATATCGGAGGAAACTCGGATAACTGGAGAAAAGTGTGGACAATTTATACATTCCTTGTATGGTATGAGGAATACTTTGTGAAGAGATAAAAGAGAACCATGAAAGTGATGGGAATTTCCCACTATTTTCATGGTTCTTTTTCTTAGCCTTTCATCTCCGTATAAATTTCACGACCATACTGATCCAACAGATCGATCGTATGCTGCATATCTTCCTGTGTTGCTTCCGGATGGATCGCGCAGATTCGAAGTACGGTCTTTCCATTGAGAACAGTAGTAAATATCGCTGCATAACCGCTTTCGAGGATCCGATGGGAGATCTTTTCATTCAAAATGTCCTGTTCTTCCTTTGTCAGATCTTTTGGGGCATAGCGGAAGTTGATCATTGCCATCTGTGCAGGGGAGACGATCTCCCAGTCTTTTTTTGAATTCAGAGATTCTTCGGCCCAGACTGCCAGCTGGAATCCATGCTCAATGGCAGATCCGATCAGATCACTTCCGAGCACCTGTAGAGTCAGCCATAGTTTTAAGCCGCGGGCAGGGCGGGTCAGCTCCATTCCGATATCCCATGTATTGACATTGTCGATGTCATTTTCCAGATCTTTTAAATACTCTGGATTTACATGGAAGCTGTGGAACAGGTTACGGATATCTTTTACAAGAACCATAGCACATCCGTACGTCTGGAAGAGCCATTTGTGCGCATCCCAGCTGATACTGTCGGCAAGTTCGGTTCCATTTAACAAAGACTTGTATTTCGGGCTTAACAGTACAGAAGCACCGTAGGCACCGTCAATGTGAAACCACATATCATGTTTTTTACAAAGTGCGGAAATCTCTGTAAGTGGATCTATACTTCCGGTGTTCGTGGTTCCCGCGGTACCAATGACAACAAACGGGATATAGCCGGATTTTTTGTCTGTTTCAATGGCTTCTTCCAGTTTTGTCGTATCCATCTGGAAATGGGAGTTTGTCGGAATTCTGCGGATCCGGCTGTCCGTGATTCCGATGATGCGCAGTCCTTTTGCGACGGAGCTGTGTGTCTGATCCGAAATATAAGCTGTTCCCAGATGGAGATTGATATCTGTTAGCTTATTGTCCCGGGCGGCAGTCAGAGCGGTGATGTTTGCCATAGACCCTCCGCTTACAAAGACACCTCCGGGATTCTCGGTAAATCCGACCTGTTTTGCCAGCCATTTTAACACTTCCTGTTCAATACAGTTGACCATGGGGGCAAGTTTGCTTCCGCCGGCATGAATGTTGTAAGCAGATGTCATGATATCTCCCAGCCAGGAAACCGAAGAAGCCGGTCCCGGAACGAAGCTGAAAAAACGTGGATGGTTGGCATCTCCGCGGTAGCGGTACACTTCGTTCATCATTTCAGAGACAACTTCGTTTACCGGGCGTCCTTTTCCGGGATTTTGATCTGTTTGATTTTGTCCTCCTGATGTTCCTTTGCTTCAACAACAACAGGCTGATCGTGGATCTCGTGTTTTTCTGCACAAAAATCATGCACAAATGATTTGATGGCCTCTTCCAACTGGGTACTGTTTAAAATATATTCGGTTCCGATCATAAAGGTATTCCTCTTTTTCTTAATTACTTGACTCATTTCGTTTGATAGTCTACACTAAATTTACATATATGTAAAATTCATAGATTTCATATAATATATTAAAAATGTTAATGAGGAGAGACGGATGGAAATCAGAAATATTTTGACGTTTCTAAAAGTGGCAGGCACCCAGAATTTTTCCAAAGCAGCAGAGCAGCTGGGGTACTCCCAGTCCGCAGTGACCATTCAGATACAGCAGTTGGAAAAAGAGCTGGGAACACAGCTGTTTGAGCGGATTGGAAAGCGTGTATATCTGACGGAAAAAGGGCAGGAGTTTATTGGCTATGCAAGTGAGATCATGCGTGTGACAAATGAAGCATTGACATTTGCCGGGGAAGAGCATACGACAAGAGGAACATTGAAGATCGGCGGCGTGGAATCTACCTGTACGGCACTGCTTCCGGAACTTTTGCTTCAATATCACAGACTGTATCCGGAAGTTGAAGTGATCATTAAGTCCGGAGCTACAGAAAATTTGATGGATCTGGCGAAAAGTGATGAGATTGATCTGATCTTCACGCTGGATAAGAAAATTTACAGTTCACAGTGGATGTGTGCGGCAGAAAGAGTAGAAGATACGATTTTTGTGACATCAGACAGGGTATTTGCACAAAAAAGTAATATTCATCTGATACAGCATCTTGCAAAAGCGGCATTTCTTCTCACGGAAACAGGAGCCGCCTATCGATATGAACTGGAGCAGATGCTGGCAGAAAAAGAGATTGAGATTGTACCGGTTTTGGAGATCGGCAATACAGAAACGATTATCAATCTGCTAAAGCGGGGGATGGGGATATCATTTTTGCCGGAATTTACTGTGAAAGAAGAAATAGAAAAAGGTGTCCTTTTCGAGATACGGACGGATTTGCCGGGAGTGAAGATGTACCATCAGCTTTTGTATCACAAGAACAAATGGATGACACCACAGATGAAAGCGTTTCTGGATCTTGTGCTTGCACAGCCCGGATTTCGTGAAAAAGCGGGCTGTGCAGGCACATAAAATTATTTTCCGGTTACATATTCATGCATGGATTTTGTGAGATAGTGGTTGACCGGCATTTTTTCCGTTGTAATATATCCGGCAGGAGCATCGATCAACATTGGAATGCGGTTGACCAGTGTGGCGCAGGTTAATTCCACTGTTGCCGGGCGATTTACGATCACCGTTGTATCCGGTTCACCGTGGAAGCTCCATTCATTTTTATCAAAATCCTCAGGACCATAGACATAACCGAGACATTGTGTTTCCAGTGTGATTCCTTCTTCTGTTTCTGTTGTAACGATGGCGGACATTCCGGTAGCATCCCCTGCTTTTACCGTCATATTCAGCGTACTGGAGTACAAATCTCCGTCGTGCGTGATCGGTACACATTTTTGTGTCTGTGAAGTAATGTGAAGACCGAGCTGGCTGCAGAGCCATCCGTTCTGATTCCACATATAAGATGGAACGACGATGCCCTCATCAATTGCCTGCAAGGTCTGGTGATAATCCAGATTATTATATGCTCCGATCTGGCGTTCGAATCTTCGATATTTAATCCGGCGCCATGGCCCTCTGCAAGAGCAATTCCATAGTCTTCCACATTATAGCTGCTGCTTCCGCAGATTTTTGTAATGCGATGCATAGATCCTGCCAGAGTTGTGATCAGAGAACCCCAGTACATATCCGGGTATCCGCTTCCGCACAATGTACAGTTGTTGGCTTTGGCAAGTGCATCCAGTTCTTCTGTAATTTCTTTTGAAGAGTTCCACGGATAGAGTGCCTCTTCGCAGGTAGAAATCGCGTTGATTCCGTTTTGTGCACATACAGAAAATGCTTCTTTTAATTCGGCCATAGTGGAGCGGGTTGCGATAATGCATACATCTGGTTTTTCTTTGCTTAAAATTTCAGAAGCATCTTTAGCATCGCTGATCGTTATGCCAAGTTTTTCCATTCCAAGATGAGTGCCGATATCCGTACCGATCATTGCAGGATTCATGTCAAAGGCAGCCACCAGTTCTCCGCCTTTTTCTAAAACATATCGCATCAGATAGTGACTCATTTTTCCGCATCCGTATTGTGCGATTCTTATTTTTCTGTCCATAAAATCATATCCTTTCTTTGAAACATTATGTTCCATAGTATAGCCAGGAACTCTTTATCTTATGTTGATTGTAAGTCCTGTTGCCGGAATAAAGTCAATGTAAAATTGTAGTCTGCTGACAGGCAGAAAAAGGCTATTTCAGATGAGAAAACTGTACAAAATGATTGAAAATAGAAGTGGAATCGGCTAAAGTAACATTATACTAAGAATAAGGTTTGGGAGGACACAGAATGCAGATTAAAAATGCAGTTTCCATGATTCCCTATGGTCTGTTATCAGGAATTGTCGATGGACAGGAAGTGCGCATCACACAGCTGGGAGAAAACGGATTTGTATTTCGGATGGCAAATCAGGCTGAGAAAATCCATGAAATCTGGCTGCAGTTTTTTTCGCAAAATGGAGGGTGCTATAAGAAGCTTCTGATTCCTGCAGACCGGATGAAAAAAATGGAGGAGAGCCGATTTTTTACAGAATATACGGTATTGACAGAAGACAAAGACTATCAAAAATATGTGCGTCAATTACTTGCTGATTATTGGAAGTATATTTCTTTGAAAATGACAGGGGAAGACGGGGAAGTCGCGGCAGCATACACGGATTACCCTGTTCATCTGGATGAAGACTATGCAGAATCTCTGGAAGAGCAGAAAGAGGAGTGGTTTCAGGAGGCAGCAGAGAAAGCAAAAGGGCAGAAGCTGTGTGAAAATGTAGAGCTGGCTCTGGAGTTGGATACTCCGCAGTTATATGAAGCGTGGCTAAGGGAACCGATGGAAACATTTGCAGAAAAATACTGGAAAAAATGGGGCTTGCAGGAACATCCGATTGCGAAGAAACCGGTGGAACGTGTTTATATAGGCAATACGTTTTGTCCTCATTTATTTCCAGAGAATGACATATTACATGCCATGTTGGAAAAGGCAAAAATTGAAGGAATTTCAGTGACACTGACATTTTCGTGGATCAAAGAGAGTCAGATAGATTCAATCAGAGAATTGCTGAAATTTCTGGAACAGAGAAAAGAATATATGCCGAATGAGATTGCAGTAAATGACTGGGGCACCGCACATCTGATCCGTAAATGGAAACAGGAAACACAAAACTGTGTGAAACTGAATCTGGGTATTCTTTTGAACCGGTACAAAAAGGACAATCGGTCCCGTTATCTGAAAGAGGAAACAAAGTGCTTTCAGGAGACCAATTTAAACAGTGAATTTTATCAGCAATATTTAAAAGAGAACCAGATTGAGCGGTATGAACTGGAAGTCTGCGGACATGAAATCGTGATTCCAAAAGGAAAACATAGCCTGCATCTACCGTTTTTTCAGACCAATACAGCACAGTTTTGTACACTGTATGCGAAGTGCGCATGTGGAGACCGTGGCAGACAGAAATCTGTAGAACAGTGCCCCGGATACTGCAGGGGATTGGTATTTTTATATCCCAGGCATCTGGAGATGTTTGGAAAGTATAACACACTGTTTGGATATGACAGAACGAGTCTGGAAGAGATGGAGTATCTGAATCAATCTGTCAGACAAGGCATTGACCGGATTGTGGTAAACCTATTGTGAGAAGTGAGGCGTGAAGATGAAGATTACAGCAGGGCTTGGAAGTGTGGATGATTATCCAATGTATGTGGAGGCAGGGGCAGATGAATGTTTCTGCGGGTATGTTCCATTTGCGTGGGCAGAAAAATATGGAGTGCTAAATCCATTAAACAGACGAGAAGTGCGCGCTTATAATGTGCAGATCGGTTCTTATGAAGAGTTGAAGATTCTTGGAAATATGAGGAAATACTATCAGGTGCCGGTAGCCATCACGTTCAACTCATTATCTTATACACCCGAGCAGTATCCTGTTGTGGGGGAGATCATTGGACAATGCCATCAGGCAGGATTTGATACGATCATTGTGGCAGATCCGGCGCTGCTTTTGTATATCCGCAGTCAGAAGATCCCCTGTCGGATCCATTTGAGCGGAGAATTTGGAGAGATCAACAGCCAGATGGCAGATTTTCTGGAAGAAATGGAAATCTGCAGGGTGATCTTTCACCGCAAAAATACAGTAGAAGATATGAAATCCTGTATTTCCAATCTAAAAAAGAATATCGAGTACGAGGCGTTTGTCCTAAATGAACTGTGCCATTTCAGTGGAGGATTCTGCAATTCGCTGCACTGTGATGAACTGGGGCATCTCTGTCGGGTTCCATATCGCGTGGGGAAGTTGAACAAAAAGTGTAAGGGCGTTCTGGAACTGTCAAATCAAAAAGCAGATGAAGTGGAAAACGAGGATTTGGATGTGGAAAACTATCGTACAGGAGCAGGTGGATGTGGATTGTGTGCGCTGTACGACCTACAAAAAGCGGGAATTACATATTTGAAGATTGTGGGCAGAGGAAATTATACAGAATTCATGCAGCAGGATATCATCCGGTTGAAAAAAGCGCTTATGATTTTGGAAACAGCGGAAACGAAAAGAGAATTCCGGGATCGTATGAAACAGGAATTGTTCCCAGATGGGTGCAGTCAAAACTGCTACTATTGACAACAGTTTTGACTGGTATTCCAGAATCGTTTGATCTCATCAGGAGTTAAAGTCTCGATGAATCGCTTTTTAATGGTGATCAGTTCTTCCAGATCGTAGAGAATTCGATAGAGAACTGCACGGTTTTCAAACTCGGTTCTTGTCACTGGAAGCGGTTCTTTTTGCATGGAAGTCTGCATTTCGGTCAGTTTCTGCATCAGTTCCTGTGTATTATTGGATTCATGAAATTTTATACTGACATCTTCGATAAAATGAGAGATGGCATGCGCCTGAATCGGAACATCATGTAAAAGTCGGATATTCTGACAGAGTTTTTCAACTACCAGCTTCTGGTTTTTTCGCATTTCTACATATTTCACAAAATACTGTTCATCTGACAGTAATGTATTTCCCTGATTTTCGTGCGCCTCTTTTTCCAGTTTCTTTAAAATCAAATCCAGATCGGACAGATCAAAAAAGGTGCAGGCAAGTTGTTTGTCCATCACAATATCACGGGCAATCCGGTGGAATGTATTCCGGAATATCTGTTCCAGCTCGGATTGTGCCCGTCGGATTTTTGCTGAATTTCCGGGCATGTAGAGATTCATCAGAATCCCACAGGAAGTTCCGGTCAGAAGCAAAAGCAGTTCGTTGACCAGGAGTGCGGGATGCACAGACTGGGCAGCATACAGGTGCAGTACCAAAACGGTGTTGGAAACCAGTGTATTTTGCAGAGAAAATAATTCACAGATACCGGCAAACAAAATCAGATAGACAAAAATGGATGGAATCTGGTATCCCATCAGATAAAATACAATTATAGCTACAGCCATGGACGGAAAGAAAGAAAAAATACGTCTGGCGACAAGAGAAAAGGTTTCCCTTCTTGTATTCTGCAGGCTTAAGATGGCAATAATACCGGCAGAAGTTGGTGTCTGCAGTTGGAATAGTACTGCAAGAAGACATCCGATGGACGCGGCTGCAGCAATTTTAAAAATACGCAGAAAATCAATTTGTTTTATATTCATATCGGTTCTCCCTAAGATCATAGTAAGGATATTCATTCTAGCATATACAGTTGCAAGAGTAAATAACCAGAACAAATGTTAACTTATAATAATAAAAGGTTGACAATAGAGCATCTCTTTCGTATACTGGAACAAGAGTGTAAAGAAGGAGAACAAAACACATGGAGACAAAAGCAAAATTTCTCACAACGAAACAAATGACGCTGATCGCATTGATGACAGCGCTGACCTGCATTCTGGGGCCGTTAAGTATTCCACTGCCGTTCAGTCCGGTGCCGATTTCATTTACAAACCTGGTGTTGTATTTCTCGGTTTTTGTACTGGGAACAAAATTCAGCACCATCAGTTATATCGTATACCTCTTGATCGGTCTGGTCGGACTTCCGGTATTTTCTGGTTTCAGCGGCGGTCCGGCAAAAGTGGCAGGGCCTACGGGCGGATATCTGGTCGGATTTGTGTTTTTGACAGTGATCGCCGGATTTTTTGTGGAGCATTTTAAAGGAAAACTGTCATTTGCCGTTCTTGGAATGGTACTTGGAACGATCGTATGTTATCTTTTCGGTACAATCTGGCTTTCTATGCAGTTGAATATCGGATTTGTGGCAGGACTTGGTGTCGGAGTATTTCCGTATATTCCGGGAGATCTGGTAAAAATTGCAATTGCCTGCATTATAGGGCCGAAAATCAGACGTGCTGTTGTAAGATAAAGGGATAGAATCTGCACTTTCGGACAGAATAAACAAGACATGATTTGTAATGGAAAGTGGGGAAATGATATGGAAGAACAGACAGGAAAGCTTTTAAAAGAATGCAGCAGTGGCTGCAAGATGGCGATCAACAGCCTGAATCAGGTGCGGGATTTTGTGAAGGATGAAAAGCTTCATCAGCTGCTGGATGAATACGACAAGAAACATAAAGCACTGGAGGAAGATATCAGCAGACTGCTGGAAAAACATGGAGAACAAGAAAAGGATCCTCATCCTGCCGCAGCTGCATTTTCCAGGATTACAACGGATGTGAAGCTGATGCTCCACGATGACAGCTCTCAGATTGCGAAGCTTCTGATGGATGGCTGTAATATGGGAATCCAGTCCATCGGAAAATTTCTCAATGAGTATGAAGAGGCGTCTTCTGAGAGCCGTTCGCTTGCAAAGAAGCTGCTCCATATGGACGAACAGCTGATGAAAGAATTGAAACCATTCTTATAAAAACAGGATAAACAGTTAAAAAACTGACAGCAAAAGTTAACTCTCCATCCATTGGAGAGTTTTCTTTTCTTTGATACAATAAAAGCAGCAAAAGATCAGAGAAAAGAGAGGTGCAGATGGATGGAATTGAAAATTGGAAAACGAATTCAAGATCTTAGAAAACAAAAAGGACTGACGCAGGAACAGGTGGCAGCAGCACTCAATATTTCAGCGGCAGCAGTGTCCAAGTGGGAGACGGATACGACATATCCGGATATTACAATCCTAAATCCACTGGCAAGGCTTTTGGGCGTGAGTGTGGATGTTCTGCTGGACTTTCAGGAGCAGATGACGGAAGAAGAATGTATGAAGCGGATGGAGAAAGCGGATACACTGTTTTCGACAAGAAACTGGGAAGAAGGACAGCAGTACTGTGAAGAGCTTCTGAAAGAATTTCCGACAGACTTATTTCTGAAATTTCGGGTAGCTTCGACTTATATGCAGTATGCAGGTGCAAGCTTACAGGAAGAAATTTTGAAGCAGCAGATGGAACGAAGCATTACGTTGTTTGAAGAGAGCACAGCCAGCGAAAATGCGGAGATTTCCGAGACGGCATGGTATATTTTATCTGGCTTATACTGTATGAATGAGGAATATGAAAAAGGGCTGGAAGCCGTAGAAAAACTGCCGCAGCCGGATTTTGATGCAAGAAGCATGAAGTCCAGTATCCTGTATCAGATGGGAAAACTGGAAGAATCAGAAAAACTGACACAGCGTTGTTTGTATGAAGAAATCCGCAATGCAGGTTTGTCTCTGGTCAGTCTGGCGAAAATTGCCGGAGAAGAAAGTGAGTATGAAAAGGCGTTTCGATTTCTGGATGCCGCACAGGAGCTGGAGACCTTATTTGAAGAAAGCCGTCTCGGAGGAGTCAATGTTATGGTATCCCAGATGAAACTTGGAATTCTGGTGAAGCAGGGGAAAAAAGACCAGGCGCTTTCAGAACTGAAGCATCTGGTTATGGGGTATCTGAATATTGTACAAGGAAGAAAGACAGAGACTCCAATTTACTTTGACAAACTGGAATGGAATGAAAGTACTTCACCGAAACGGGGATATCTACTGGAAAATCTTCTGTGGCTGTTGGAGACAGAGGACGTATATGCAGAATTAAGAGCGGAAGATGTGTATCGGGAAATGGTGGAAAAAATTCAAAAGGAACTGGAAAAAAGCAGATAAAATTCGCCCCGCAAAAGTGGAAGAGAGCTTTTGCGGGGCGACCTTGTTTCTTATTTAATCTCAGCTCTTGCAGCTGCATCCTTGTAGTATTTGAAATCTGTAAAGATTTCTTCTTTGTAAGGATTCTTTTTCTTCTTTCTTGCAGTTCTTATAATGTAAATAAATGCTACAATATTTACAATCAGTGCAAGGAGACTGACAATCGTCATCATGGTCGGATCTGCATTTGTGCTTCCGCCGGCAGTGATTCCGTTTAAAGTACCGTCAGCATACAGTTTTGGAATGGTTGCCCATGGGAATACCTGTGTTCCGTCAGAGAATGTCTCCTGGAACAGAGGGAATACCTGCGCGAACATACACCAGATACAAAGCGTGTTGGCACGGTTCATGATCCAGCCGCCTTTGTTCCAGAGCAGTGCTGCGATTGTCGGTGCAAGCAGAAGTGCAACGCCGCAGAACCAGGAATGTGTCGGCAGACAGTTGTAGGTATAGGCGAAATTCCATACATCATAGACCAGGATGTAAACCCAGATCATATCCGGCCAGATCATGTCTTTTTTGTCTTTGGATGTGTAGACAGCCCACCATCCGGTCATACATAAAATATTGATGATTCCGGCAATTCCGTTAAATACGTTGTGCCATCCTCCGTACAGCCATACATCTTCAGAGGACAGCCACCAGGAATACCATCCGTTGATGGCAGATTCAAAATCACTTGCAACGGGATCAGAATATTGATGGCAACGATTGCAAACGGATACGCTTTGAACCAGTGAGTTTTTCCGATTCCCCATTCATATTTGATCATCATAAATCCGATACATCCTGCCAGTGCGGCATAGAGCTTGGCGTAGTGGAACCATCCATTCATATATAGATATGTCTGGTTATTGAGTGCCCAGGAAGCTCCTGTTTTTGCCCCAACGGCAATTGCAATAAAATAAACAGTCAAAATAGCCGGGATGACAAAAAACATTAAAATACCGCCGGCTTTGGTCCGTCTGGCAACTTCGTTTAACAGAATCAGTGCAGCGAGTACGCCAAGCATCGCGATCCACTGCGGCAGGGCGTTTTCACCGTAAACATGAAATAACATAATCTTTTTCCTCTTTTCATTCCTTTTATTGTGCTTCGATTTCCTTGATATTACATTCATCTCCGCATACGAGATACGTGTTCGGGCTTTTACAATATGGGCACTGTCTGCCGAATTCCACTGTAGGATACGTCTGGCGGCAGTCCTCACAGTAGGTAGTGGCAGGAAGTATCTCAATTTTCAGTTCTGAATGTTCGATCAGCGGAAATTTTTTGCGGTAGTATTTCCAGCAGTCTGTCAGATAATCAGGGACGATTGTGCTCACTTCCCCGATTTCCAGAGTGACAGAGCCGATTTCGCTTAAATTGTTTTCCTTTGCAACATTTTGAAGCGTTTTTGTAATGTGAACAATAATTCCCAACTCATGCATAATGTGTTCCTTTATGATTTCTTTTTCAGTTTGATCTTAATGGCACGTTTGGCTGCATAAGGAAGGATTCCTTTTAGCTTGTCTTCTGCAGTACGCATCCGGCTTGCCTCAGGAAGATCCCGGCTTAAATGGATGGCATCAAACTCGCATTTTGTGGTACAGAGTCCGCAGCCGATGCATTTATTTTCATCCACGACAGAAGCTCCGCATCCGAGACAGCGACCTGCTTCGATCTTGACTTGTTCTTCTGTGAGAGAAGAACGCAGATCGCGGAAGGTTTCTTTTGCGATTCCGGATTTTTTACCCGGTATCTGTCTTTTTGCCGTGTCAAATTCTTCGATGTCAAGGTTGTTTTTATCAAGCTCGACAAACTGACGCAGATCACGTCCAAGTGTCAGCGAGTGGCCTTTATGTACAAAGCGGTGGATGGATACGCAGCCCTGTTTTCCGGCAGCAATCGCATCAATGGCGAATTTCGGCCCGGTAAAGACATCACCGCCGACAAAAATATCCGGTTCTGCGGTCTGATAGGTGACAGGATCTGCCTGTGCAGTCTGATTTGGACGAAGCTCTACAGCGGTGTCTTTTAACAGATTACCCCAGAGGATCGTCTGCCCGATGGAGAGCAGTACATTTTCACATTCCAAGGTGATACAGTCATTCTCATCATAGACCGGAGCAAATCTGTGATTTTCATCAAATACAGAGATACATTTTTTCAACACGATACCTGTTACAGCTCCGTTTTCAGTGAGGATTTCTTTTGGTCCCCATCCGCACTGAATCTGGATATCTTCTTCTTTTGCCTCTTCTACTTCATCACGGGCTGCCGGCATTTCTGCCTCGGATTCCAGACAGTACATGGAGACAAGCTCACTTCCGGTACGAAGCGCGGTCCTTGCAACGTCGATGGCAACGTTTCCGCCGCCGATCACCACAGTACGGCCATTCAGATGAACAGAATCTTCATTCAGGTTTACACTGCGTAAAAATTCCACACCGGTTGTCACACCTTTCGCATCTTCCCCCGGGATTCCGGTTTTTCGTCCGCCCTGTGCACCGATCGCAATATAAAACGCCTGATATCCCTGTGCACGGAGTTCAGGGATCGTGATATCTTTGCCGATTTCCACGTTGTAACGGAATTCAATTCCCATTTGTTTTAAAATGTCAATTTCTGCTTCAATTACTGATTTTTCCAGACGGAAGGATGGGATTCCATTCATCAGCATACCACCTGCACGGGATTCTTTTTCAAAAATCGTAACCGGGTATCCTTTTGTACGCAGATAGTAGGCGGCGGACATTCCGGCAGGACCGGCACCGATCACGGCAATTTTCTGAGTGAATTGTTTTCCTTCATGATTCTCGCAAAGCGGAACAAAGCGGGTATTTTCCTTTAACTCCTGTTCTGCGATAAACCGCTTGATCTCATCAATAGCAACAGCCTGATCAATGGTCGCTCGGGTACATGCATCCTCACAGCGGCGGTTACAGATTGCACCGCAGACTGCAGGGAACGGGTTTTCGGTCTTGATCAGTTTTAATGCGTCAAGATAGCGTCCCTCAGCCGCCATCTTAATATAGCCTGTACGGGAAGATGAGCAGGACAGGCAGTCTTACAAGGAGATGTACCGGTGTCATAGCAGTTGATTTTGGCATGATCCCGGTAATCCGGAGCCCATTTGTCCGGTCCCCATTTTTCCGTATCCGGAAGCAGGGATTTCGGATAGGAAATCTCGCCTTGTTTTGTACACAGCTTCTGCCCAAGTTTGGCAGCGCCTACTGGACAGACCTCCACACACTGACCACAGGCAACGCATTTGCCTGCTTCCACATGGGCACGGTAGGCAGAGCGGGACATATTCGGTGTGTTGAACAACTGAGATGTACGCAGTGCATTGCAGACACCAGGTGCACAGTTGCAGATGGCGAAGATCTTATCTTCCCCGTCAATATTGGTGATTTGATGTACAAATCCGTTTCTCTCGGCGCGCTCCAGAATTTCCAGAACTTCCTCCTGTGTGATGTAATGGCCTTTTCCTGTTTCTACCAGATAATCTGCCATATCACCGACACCGATGCACAGATCTCCTTCGATTTCGCCGCAGCCTTCGCCGCGCACGCGTTGCTGACGGCGGCAGGAACAGGCGCCGACTGCATATTTGTCCTGATATTTTTTCAGCCAGTGGGAGATATGCTCCACACTTGCGGATTCCTGCTTTGCAGGAATTGCCTTTTCTACAGGAATGACATGCATTCCGATTCCGGAGCCTCCCGGCGGTACCATTGGTGTGACCTTTTCCAGAGGCAGTCTGGACATATTTTCAAAGAAATCTGCCAGAATCGGGTGTTCTTCCACCTGCTTGTCATTCATCATCATAAATTCTGCGCAGCCGGGAACAAACATCGGCAGGACATACTGCTTATGATGGTCGGCGTTCTCCCAGTTATATTCGATCATGCCGATCACGGACATTTCATCCAGCAACTTTTGCACACGTTCTGGATCTTTGCCGGATTTTCGGGCAATCTGTTCCAGTGTCATTGGTTTTCTGACCTTCATGGAAAGACAGACCTCTGCCATTTCATCAGTCAGAACTTCCGCGAGTCCCCAATACTCGGGATCCTCCACTGTGACTTTCACACCGACACGGTCAGTGATCATCTGTCCCAGCTTCAGGATCAGTTTACGTTCTTCTTTCATTCCTTTACTCCTTTTTCATTTGATTCATTCCAGGAACTGGTTTCTTCTTTCAGCCAGTCGATCCATTCGTCCATGCCCTCCCCGGTGCGGGCAGAGATCGGGATGATCTTCATATCCGGATTCAGCTTCAGTACCCGCTTTTTACATTCTTCCAGATCAAAGTCAAAGTAAGGAAGAACATCGATCTTGTTGATCAGAAGGCACTGGCATACCTGAAACATCAGTGGATATTTCAGTGGTTTATCGTCTCCTTCCGGAACACTTAAGATCATGGCATTTTTCACAGCGCCTGTGTCAAATTCTGCAGGACAGACCAGGTTGCCCACATTTTCCAAAATGGCAAGATCTACATCACTGGTATCCAGCTCCAAAAGCCCTTGCCTTGTCATATCTGCATCCAGATGACACATTCCCCCTGTGTGCAGCTGAATGACTTTGGCTCCGGTTTCGCTGATCGTATCTACATCTACAGCGCTGTCAATGTCAGCTTCCATGACTCCGAGCGAAAATCATGTTTCATAGCATCTATTGTTTTAGTCAGAGTGGTGGTCTTCCCTGCTCCGGGAGACGACATCAGATTTAAAAGAAATGTTTTGTCTTTTTTTAATTCTGTCCGCACTTTATCTGCTTCCAGGTCATTGTCAGCGAAGACACGCTGTTTGATTTCATAAACTTTGTACATAATCCTCTCCAGTCCTTTAAATATTAAAAAAGTATAAATAAAGTGTAAAGCAGAACTAAAAGAAAGTTAAATGGTTTTTGGACACAATGTATAAGAATTAACTTTCTAAGAAAGAAAAATAAGACAAATACAACATGATATAGACGAAGTGTTGAGTAAAATAAAAAGAGCCAAAGCTCACGCAATCATTGCGTTTACTTTGGCTCTGATTTTATGAAAATTAGAAATTAAACTTCCGGACCAGCAGAAACTAAAGCTTTTCCAGCTTCATTTCCTTCGTATTTAGCAAAGTTCTTAACAAATCTCTGTGCAAGATCTTTTGCTTTTGTCTCCCACTCAGCAGCATCTGCATAAGTGTCACGTGGGTCAAGAATGTTTGTATCTACACCTGGAAGCTCTGTTGGTACTTCGAAGTTGAAGAATGGGATCTTCTTAGTAGGTGCATTTACGATGTCTCCGTTTAAGATTGCATCGATGATACCGCGAGTATCTTTGATAGAGATACGTTTTCCTGTTCCGTTCCATCCTGTGTTCACCAGGTATGCTTTTGCTCCGTTTGCTTCCATTTTCTTAACAAGTTCTTCTGCATATTTTGTAGGATGCAGCTCTAAGAATGCCTGTCCGAAGCAAGCTGAGAATGTTGGTGTAGGCTCTGTGATTCCACGTTCTGTACCAGCAAGTTTTGCTGTAAATCCAGACAGGAAGTAGTATTCAGCCTGCTCTGGTGTCAGAACAGATACCGGAGGAAGTACTCCGAATGCATCTGCAGACAGGAAGATTACATTCTTAGCTGCCGGTGCAGAAGAAACCGGACGTACAATGTTCTCGATGTGGTTGATCGGGTAAGATACACGAGTATTTTCTGTAACACTCTTGTCATTAAAGTCGATCTTTCCTTCTGCATCCAGAGTTACGTTCTCAAGAAGAGCGTCACGTCTGATTGCATTGTAGATGTCCGGCTCAGATTCTTTGTCAAGGTTGATAACTTTTGCGTAGCATCCGCCTTCAAAGTTGAATACTCCGTTGTCATCCCATCCGTGCTCGTCATCACCGATCAGGAGACGTTTCGGATCTGTAGACAGTGTAGTTTTACCTGTTCCTGAAAGTCCGAAGAAGAGTGCTGTGTTCTCTCCGTTCATGTCTGTGTTTGCAGAACAGTGCATAGAAGCGATACCTTTCAGCGGCAGGTAGTAGTTCATCATAGAGAACATACCTTTTTTCATCTCTCCGCCGTACCATGTGTTTACGATAACTTGCTCACGGCTTGTGATGTTGAACATAACAGCTGTCTCAGAGTTAAGTCCGAGCTCTTTGTAGTTTTCAACTTTTGCTTTAGAAGCGTTGTAAACAACGAAATCTGGTTCAAAGTCTTTTAATTCTTCTTCTGTAGGCTGGATGAACATGTTTGTAACAAAGTGTGCCTGCCAAGCAACCTCAACGATGAAACGGATTGCCATACGTGTATCTTTGTTAGCTCCGCAGAATGCATCTACAACGAACAGTCTCTTGTTAGAGAGTTCTTTCAATGCGATGTCTTTTACTGTAGACCATGCTTCTTCAGAAGCCGGGTGGTTATCGTTCTTATATTCATCAGAAGTCCACCATACAGTATCTTTAGAGTTCTCATCCATTACAATGAATTTGTCTTTAGGTGAACGTCCTGTATATACTCCAGTCATTACGTTTACTGCACCGAGTTCACTTTCCTGACCTTTTTCAAAACCTCGAGTTCAGGTTTTGTTTCTTCTTCGAATAATACTTCGTAAGAAGGATTGTACACAATTTCTGTAGTTCCGGTAATGCCATACTTGGTTAAATCAATCTGTGCCATGTTACGTTAAACCTCTTTTC
>ENA-OPYY01000322-OPYY01000322.1-human-gut-metagenome-genome-assembly--contig:-NODE-322-length-17810-cov-1.062772_pt1 | contig 17810 bp, 17 predicted proteins | sample MGYA00242472_ERZ504481 | MGnify/ENA primary metagenome ERZ504481 (study PRJEB26092, sample SAMD00036265) | human gut metagenome | host: Homo sapiens | study: EMG produced TPA metagenomics assembly of...
CGGACACCCTGGCGAATTCGTCCTGCATCACCTTTTCCGTAATTCTGGCCGCTGTATACAGCCATCGTCTGCCCCATAGCTACCATTCCCTGGGTCAGCAGGCCATGGATTTTTCCGGCTGCCGTGTAGGCGGCCACCGCCTCAGAGCCAAACAGATTAATCGCTGACTGCATCACCATGGTTCCCGAGGAGGTAATGGCAAACTGCAGCGCCATGGGAATCCCCGTAGCCAGCTGATAGCGGGTATCGCCCTTGTGGAATCGCCAGTGGCGCTTTTCCGGCATCAGGGCCGACACCTTTTTATAGATGTAGACTGCACATAATACAGCAGAAATTGCCTGAGACAGGTTAGTCGCCCAGGCAGCTCCGGCTACTCCCATTTTAAAGTTGATGATCAGGATCAGATCCAGCACTACGTTTAAACAGGCCGACAGCACCAGAAAAACAAGAGGCATACGGCTGTTTCCCACAGCTCTCAGATAGGAAGAAAACAGGTTATAAAATACATTGGCCACCATTCCCAGGCTGATAAGGGAAATATACTCATAAGCCTGCGCAAAAATGTTTTCCGGCGTATTCATCAGATGCAGCAAGGGACGCATAAATAAAAGGCTGGCTGCCGTAAAGCCAATGGCGCCGATCAGAGAAAGAAGGATACCGTTCGATACGCTCTGTCTTACCCCGTCCATCTTTTTTGCCCCGTAGCGCTGGGAGGTCAGCACGGCAAATCCGGCTGTAATGCCCTGTGCAAAGCCGTTTAATAAAAACATCACGGTTCCCGTTGATCCTACTGCTGCAAGCGCATCCGCACCCACATAGCGCCCCACAATGATGGTATCTGCCATGTTGTAAAGCTGCTGGAAAATATTTCCAATTGCAAGAGGCAGTGTAAACATGATCAGAACCCGAAAAGGGCTTCCTTTTGTCATATCCTGTTCCATTGCAGATTTCCTTTCCATTCTTACAGATTTCAGTTATGACATTGTAGCACAGGTATGAATCATTGTCACACATCAAATTAAACGAAATTTATTTTCTAACGCATTAAAATCCGTAATCTCATACAATCATACCATCCATGGATAAGCCCAGAGTTTAAAAACGGCCTGCCGCGCCCAGAACCAGCTTCCACATAATATCCCACATCTGAACCACAACAAAAACAAGGCTTACGGTGCAGATCAACCTGTTTGCCAGCCCATCCGCAGAAAACAGCCGCAGGCAAACACCTTTTTTATATGGATAAAAAATTTCTACCGGCTTTTTATTTAACAGATCCAAAAACATGTGGGAAAGAAAGCCTGCTGCCACATAGGGGATCAGCGGAGCATACAGAAAGTAAAACGCAGCCATCAAAAACCCCAGTGCCAGGAAAGAATGGGTAAAGCTTCTGTGGGAGGACAGCTTTCCTGCAATGGTTATCACCAGAAAAATCCCAAGTCCAAGAAGCTGCCTGCTCCCCAGATGGGAACCGATATGATCCCAGATTCCGGTGCTCCATTTCCAGTCTAAAAATAAGATCACAGCCCCTAAAAGCAGGGCTGTATTTCTCACGACCCGCGCATCCCGGCAGTAAGTGCTGGACTGTACGTCCAGATCGCAGATCAGTCCACCCAGAGCTCCTCCTAAAAGAGCCTGAAGGCAGCCGCCGATAGTATCAGGGGGCGAGATCAGCACAGCGGCCCCGATCCCGGCTATCATATGTGTTTTTCCCATCATGTCGTATCATCTCCCGTCTTGTCTTTTGTCTAAAAATGGGACCTGGCAAGCCCAGATCCCACATATACGTTCTCTCAATGTCCACAGCAGCCGCTGCAGCCGGAACAGCTCCCGGAGCAGCCTCCTGTTCCATTTTTCTTATCCTTCCATAGCTTCCTCAACGCAGCTGCAAGAGAAGCAAATACCAGAAGTCCAGTTACCAGATTCCACGGATTCATTTACATCACTCCCATCAGATTTCCAATGATTTTAACGATCATAGCCGCAATCCACGCAATCCCGCACTGCCACAGTACAACTAAAACCGCCCATTTTCCGCCCAGTTCACGCTTCACAGCGGCAATCGCTGCCACACAAGGCGTATAGAGCAGGCAGAACACCAGAAGGGATGCTGCTGCCAATGTGGTAAGGGCTGTCTCTACCCCGCCTGCAAAGAGGACTTCCAGAGTAGATACCACGCTCTCTTTTGCCATAAAGCCGCTGACAAGAGAGGTAATGATCCGCCAGTCCCCCAGTCCCAGAGGCGCAAACAGCGGAGCCAACCAGCCGGAAATCACAGCCAGGATACTTCCCGATGAATCCTCTACCAGATTAAACTGGAAGTCAAAGCTCTGCAAAAACCACACAGCCACCGTAGCTACCAGAATTACGGTAAAAGCCCTCTGCAGAAAATCCTTAGCCTTTTCCCATAAAAGCTGGCTTACATTTTTAACCCCCGGCAGACGGTAGTTGGGAAGCTCCATTACAAAAGGAACCGCCTCCCCTTTAAATAGGGTGCTCTTAAATAAGACTGCCGCTAAAATACCCACCAGAATTCCCAGAATATAAAGGCCTGTCATAATAAGGCCGCCATGTCCCGGAAAAAAGGCGCTGACAAAAAAGGCATAGATCGGAAGCTTTGCCGTACAGCTCATAAAGGGTGTTAAGAGAATGGTCATCTTACGGTCCCTTTCGCTTGGAAGCGTCCGGGTCGCCATCACTGCAGGAACAGTACAGCCAAAACCGATGAGCATAGGCACGATGCTCCGGCCGGAAAGGCCGATCTTTCGCAGCAGCTTATCCATAAAGAAGGCAACTCTTGCAATATATCCGCTGTCTTCCATCATGGACAGGAAAAAGAACAGCGTTACAATAATCGGAAGGAAGGAAAGCACAGAACCTACTCCGGAAAAGATACCGTCAATCACAAGGCCGTGAAGAACCGTATTTACATGAGCTGCTGTAAGAGCTCCGTCCACCCACTCTGTCAGAGCCGTGATGCCTATTTCCAGAATCCCCCGAAGCCATGCTCCGATCACATTAAAGGTCAGGTAAAAGACCGCAGCCATAATTCCGATAAAACAGGGGATCGCCGTATACTTTCCAGTCAGAACCTGATCAATTCTCCGGCTTCTGATATGCTCCCTGCTCTCTCTTGGCTTTACCACGGTTTTTTTCGCAGATCCGTTCAATAAAGGAAAAACGCATATCCGCCATGGCTGCGCTGCGGTCAAGCCCCCGTTCCTTTTCCATCTGTAAAATGATGTGCTCTAAGGTTTCCTCTTCGTTCTGATCCAGCTTTAACTGCTTTAAAATCAGCGTATCGCCTTCGATCAGCTTAGAGGCTGCAAACCGCAGCGGGATTCCCGCGCTCTTTGCATGATCCTCAATGAGATGGCAGACCGCAATGGATGCCTCTGTGCACGCTCCGCCAAATTCATTTTCATCACAAAAATCCTGACGCCCCGGACGTTCCTGATATCTGGCAATGTGAATTGCATGCTTTACCAGCTCATCCACACCCTGATTTTTTGCCGCAGAAATCGGTACTACCGGAACTCCCAGCATGGCTTCAATCCCGTTTACATCAATGGTGCCTCCGTTTCCTGTGATCTCATCCATCATATTTAAGGCAATTACCATGGGAACATCCATTTCCAGAAGCTGCATGGTAAGATACAGGTTGCGTTCAATATTGGTAGCGTCTACAATATTGATGATCGCCTTCGGCCTGTCCTCCAGCACAAAGTTTCTGGATACGATCTCCTCATTTGTATAGGGAGACATAGAATAAATACCCGGAAGATCCGTAATCCGCGTATTGGCATACCCCCTGATGGGGCCATCCTTGCGGTCTACCGTAACGCCGGGGAAATTCCCCACATGCTGATTGGCTCCGGTAAGCTGGTTAAACAGAGTGGTTTTACCGCAGTTCTGGTTGCCTACCAGGGCATATGTAAGAATTTCACCCTCAGGAAGGGGATTTCCCTCTCCCTTCACATGATATTTTCCATCCTCTCCCAGGCCGGGATGAACACTGTTGTTAATATTTTTTGCCCCCTCATGGCTGCGGGTACGGATGTCAATGGGTTCAATCTCGATCTGATCCGCATCATCCAGGCGCAGAGTCAGCTCATAACCGTGGATCTGCAGCTGCATGGGATCTCCCATGGGCGCCAGCTTCACAGCCGTTACCTCTGCTCCCGGTATCACCCCCATATCCAAAAAATGCTGGCGCAGAGCGCCTTCCCCGCCAACTGCCTTTATGACAGCACTCTTTCCTATTTCCAAATGCTTCAGTGTCATTTTTCTTTGTCCTTTCTCATACTCTGAAACGACGTTCATCTGTATTCTTGCGAAGTTAGTTTATGATAATTTTTATCATTTGTCAAGCACGCTTTGTTTAAGCTAACTATAAATCGAATCATTTTACTGCTTCTTTCCCCCACCGATCAGATCATAGCTTTCCCCTATCATCCTCTTTATGATTTCATCCGGAATCCTCCCGTCTAAAGGGATTGAATTCCAGTGCTCCTTATTTTGATGGTATCCCGGCTGTATGGAAGGGTATGCCTTTCTCCAAAATTCTCTCCATTGAGGATCAACCTTTACATTCACCCACATAGTCCCATTTCTCTCATACGTCCAGGCAAAGGCTTTACGATTCTTTTTATATCTAAGAAGTACCCAGTTCGGATCGTGAAACGGCGTATCTATATACACATCCTGAAAGGTCATTCCATAATCTAATACCTCTCTGCGTTCTTTCATGTGAAATCTTCTTTTCTCCTTCCCTTTTCTGCAAAACAAACACTCTGCCAAAAGCATACAGCAAAGCAGAAGATTCCGCTAGCCACAGAATCTTCTGCCAAAATCACTCCGCTTATAAATAATCTGTTTCCATCTGATTATAAATTTCTTCCAACTCTGCCGCAATCCGCCGGATGATTCCCGGCTCAAAGGGGGAATCCAGACCTGCATCCTTTAACATACAGGTAAAAAAGTCTGAAGCACTGGCTTCGCAAAACGCCAGATAGCTTTTCCAGGCTGCTCTGTAGTCCTTCTGCATCCAGATCTTATACTGAAAGGCATTCGTCTGAGCAATTACATAATCAATGTAATAAAATGGGAAGCTGTAAATATGGTGCTGGCGCTGCCAGAAGCCGCCTTCTGAATAAAAGGAAGATTCTTCCTCATAGGTCAGGTGGGGCTTGTACTGCTTTTCTAATTTTTCCAGATATCCTTTCGCTCTGCCGGAGTCATTTCCGGATGATCGTATACAATGTGCTGAAATTCATCTACCATACTGCCATAGGGGATAAATACTACCGCATCCTCCAGCTGGGATTTTAAGAAATCCCCGGCCCTGCTGCCAAAGAACTGCTCCATCCACGGATTAGTGAAAAACTCCATAGACATGGAATGGGTTTCTGCCGTTTCCATCGTAATATCGGAATGCTCCATAATAGGATCTTTTCCTGAAATATACCCCTGAAATGCATGGCCGCACTCATGGGTCACTACATCCACATCCCCGGCGGTTCCGTTAAAGTTGGCGAAAATAAAAGGAGCATGATAATCAGGCAGATAGGTCATATACCCTCCCACCTGCTTATGGGGACGGGCAAATACATCAAACAGATCCCCTTCCATCATAAAGTCGAAAAATTCTCTGGTTTCAGGGGATAATTCCTCATACATTTTCTGCCCGCTCTTTAAGATTTCCTCCGGGGTTCCCGTTGGTTTGGGACTTCCCTCCGGAAAGCTTAAGCCCTCGTCCATGTGGTACAAGGTGTCAAGACCCAGACGTTTCCTGCGGTTTTCCCACATTTTTTCCGCAAAGGGCACCCAGTCCTTTTTAATCTGCTCCCGGAACTGCTCTACCTCTTTTCTTCCGTAGCTGTTGCGGTTCATACGACAGTAGCCCAGATCTGTATAGGTCTCAAAGCCGAGCTTCTTTGCCTGCGCCGTACGGTTTTTTACCAGCTTATCATACAGTTCATCCAGCTGGTCTGCAATCCCCTCATAAAACGCATTCACCTTTGCAGCCGCCTTTTTCCGGATTTCCCGATCCTCATGGTTTAAATATGGCGTCATCATGGAAAGATTAAGGAGTTTTCCCTTCCAGTCAATCTTTGCGCCGGCAAGCAGTTTTTCGTACTCTGTCACAAGGGCATTTTCTTCCTGCATCAAAGGGATCACTGCCTCGCTTACAGACTTTGCCGCAAGCTCAATATTTTTAAATGCAGGCCCGCCGATGACCAGCTCCAGCTCCTTGCGGTATGGAGAAGCAAAGAGGAGCTTCTTATACTGCACCTCCTGATTGGAAAATGCGGGCATTTCCTGGTCATAATACGTTTTCTCTTCCTCATAAAAGGGATCTGTGGTATCAATACTGTGACGGATTTCCGCCAGAGTAGCCTGGGTTTTGATGCGGCCCATCAGCTTATAGTAGCGTCTGTGGACCTCCATCTGTTCCTGAGGCGTACCGGCTTCCTGAAAAGCCTTTATAATAGAGGAAAGCTCCTCTTTGGCGGCATCAAAATCAATCCGTTCATAGGGCATTTCACTGAATTTCATGTTGGGTTCCTCCTGTTTATGACTAGTATGGATCATTTTTATTTTATCATTCCTGTCAGCTTCCAGCCGAATCCTTTGAAACAGGCATAACCACCGGCCAGTGAAGCCCCCTCTGATTGGAAAAACCATAATCTGCCTTTTCCCTGTATTTCGGCGCCTCTACGCCTGTCAGTTTTCCGTCCGAAATCCAGTTTACATCTTCTCCGTACAGCTGCTGCATCAGTTCCTTTTCCAGCGCTTCCTGTACCTGCCTTACCTCAGACCTTCCTGACAGATCTTTCATTTCCATTGGGTCCTGTTCAAGATCAAAGAGCTGAATCCTGTTTCCCCATGGATAATAAATGAGTTTAAAGCGTCCGTCATGGATCATGCGCGTAGCTCTTGGCCCCTCGCTTATTTCTCCAAACAGAACCTGACGCTTTCTCTCACCAAACAGATTTTCCCCTTCTGACGTATCCGGCACCGGAATTTTGCAGAATTCCAGAAGGGTAGGCATAATATCCTCCAGACAGGCCAGACGCGTATCCTTCTTTCCCCTCAGGGAGCTACAGGCTTTCCTGAAAAGAGCAGCGGTATATGGGATGAATTTTCATAAAACTGCGTTTCCCCGCCATCTTATGCTGGAACAGCATTTCCCCATGGTCGCTGGCAAACACAATCAGTGTATTATCCAGTATTCCATTTTCCCTCAGCGCTCCCAGTACCAGACGAATCTGATGATCAATCAGAGTACACTGGGCAAAATAGGCTTTCTTTGCCAGCTTTATCTCTCTGTCGCTGTAATGCCTGCCGGATTCTGTCATTTCCTTCATGATAAAGCTGTCGTCAACCCAGTCTCCTGCTGGCGGCAGAGTAATATCCTCGTCTTTATACATATCCAGATATTCCTTCAGCGGAACCAACGGCGGATGTGGAAACTGATAGGACAGATAAAAGAAGGAAGGACGTGTAGGATCTCTCCTTTGAATCTGCCGCACCATCTGTGCCGTAGTCCACACGGTAGGATGCATCCGTCTTTCAAGGGGCCATGGAGTCGTATAATATGTATTATTTCCCATAGCATGAGAAAACTCCTGCCCTACCGCTCCGTTTTCCGCCAGCCATATCTGATAATCGTCCAGAACGCCAAATTCATAGCGTCCCTCTTCCTGAAGAATCACCTCATTAAAACCAATACGGTTTCTCTGGGGATACACATGAAGCTTTCCCACTGCCACAGTCTGATATCCGGCATCCGAAAATGCCTGGGCCAGTGTTTTCGCTTCCGGCATCTTCATCCGGTCGCTGTATACCCTGTCACCATGGCTTCTGGGGCTCATACCTGTCATCAGACTCCGTCTGGCCGGTATACATACCGGACAGGTGCTGTAGCAGTTTGTATAAATCACCCCGTCTCTTGCCAGCTGGTCAATGGTGGGAGTCATAATTTCACTGCATCCTCTATACCCCATAAAATTCTGAGACCATTGATCTGTCTGTATAAAAAGTACGTTATATCTCTGATTGTCCATGCCCTTCTCCTTTCGAGTGCTGCTTCCCCCCTGTAAAAGCGTCTGTCAGCGAAAGCCCGCCGGATTCTGACTCCCGCGGGCTTTTGTCATCGTTTCTATCCCTGCTTCGGCTGCTTATTTCACAGCGCCGATCAGTTCTTTTATATCCTCTATTCCGTGGCGTTCCATATATGCCCGGATACCGTCTACGGTCTCCACAGTTGCATATGGATTGTGGAAATTGGCTGTTCCAATGGCTACAGCCGTAGCACCTGCCAGAATAAACTCCAGAGCATCCGCTGCATTGGCAATACCGCCCATTCCAATAATAGGGAGCTTAACCGCATTAGCTGCCTGATACACCATGCGCACTGCCACCGGCTTGATAGCAGGGCCGGAAAGTCCGCCTGTTTTGTTGGCTACGGCAAAGGTACGGCGCTCCACGTCAATTTTCATTCCCGTTATGGTATTGATCAGGGAAATCGCATCTGCACCGCCTGCCTCAGCAGCCTTTGCCATCACGGTAATATCTGTCACATTGGGACTGAGCTTCATAATAATCGGCTGCTTTGCATGAGCCTTTACTGCCTTTGTAATCGCCTCAACCGCCTTTGGGTCCTGACCGAAAGCAATTCCCCCCTCTTTTACATTGGGGCAGGAAATGTTGATCTCCAGCATATCCACCGGCTCTTCTCCCAGACGCTCTACTACCTCAATGTAGTCCTCTGTGGAACGGCCGCAGACATTCACAATAATTTTTGTATCGTATTTCTTCAAAAATGGAATATCACGCTTTGCAAATACGTCAATTCCCGGATTCTGCAGACCAATGGCATTGATCATACCGCCGTAGGTCTCCGCGATTCTGGGAGTGGGATTTCCGGGCCAGGGTACATTTGCCACGCCTTTTGTAACAACAGCGCCCAGACGGTTTAAATCTACAAATTCACTGTATTCCATACCGGAGCCAAAGGTTCCGGAGGCTTCCATCACCGGATTTTTAAATTCCACTCCGGCGATATTTACACTCATATTCACAGGGCCGTCCTCCTTTACAGTTCAATCTCATCTGCCAGGAATACGGGGCCGTCCTTGCAGATGCGCTTGTTGTGTACCTGGGAATGTTCATCCTTTTCCTTTGACTGGCAGACACAGGCCAGACAAGCGCCCACGCCGCAGGCCATCTTCTCCTCCAGAGAAATCCAGCACTGGATGCCATGCTCTGCTGCATATGTTTTTAAGGCGCGGAGCATGGGAGTTGGGCCGCAGGCATAGATCACATCTGCGGTCAGTGCATGTTCGCGGATGGCGTCCAGTACATTTCCCTTTGTACCGCGGCTTCCGTCCTCTGTAGCCGTGTAAACCGGGCCGTAAGCCTCAAATTCATCCTTTAAAAACTGCTGGCTGTCACGATAGCCGATCACAGACTGAACCATCTCAGAGCCGTTCAGGGCGCTTAACTCCTTTGCAAGCTGCAGCATGGGAGGAATACCAATGCCGCCGCCGATGAGGAAGGCTTCTTCCCTTCCAGAAGAGGGAAGCCATTTCCCAGAGGGCCCAGGATATCAACGGTATCTCCCGCCTTCAGAGCGGAAAACTCCTCTGTCCCTGCTCCTGCCACTCTGTATACCAGACGCAGTTGTCCAGACTCTTTATCGATGCCGCAGAGACTGATGGGTCTTGGAAGCAGACGGGAACCGTCCTTTGAATAAACGGACACGAACTGTCCTGCTGCCGCCTGGGATGCAATCTCATCAGCCTGCAGCCTTAAATCATAAATGCCTTCAGCCAGCTGTTCCTGTGAAACAACTGCGGCTGTCATTTTTAACTTTGCCATGAAACTTTCTCCTATTTCCTGTTTTCGCTCAAACGCCGGAATTTATCTTACAGTACGCTGTTGATATCAGCTGCCATATCAATCACAGCCTGTCTGGATGCCTCGGCAAAATTCTCAGCGCCGAACTTTTTATATTTTTCCTGCTTGTAGGCCGCAATAATACCTCTGGAGGAATTTACAACGGCTCCTAAACCGTCTTTATTAAAGCAGTGCTTTAAGTCTTCAGCAGTACCTCCCTGAGCGCCGTAGCCCGGTACCAGGAAATAGGTATGAGGCATGAGATTTCTTAAAATACGGCTCATCTCCGGATAGGTTGCTCCTACTACTGCGCCTACATTGCTGTAATCTCCGTCCATGGAAGCATTGCCCCACTCTACTACCTTCTCTGCCACCCACTCGTAAAGCGGACGTCCGTCGATCAAGCGGTCCTGAAACTCGCCGCTGGAAGGATTGGAGGTCTTTACCAGAACGAAAAGGCCTCTGTCATGGCTGTTGCATACGTCTACAAATGGTTTTACACCGTCTGTGCCCAGATATGGGTTTACCGTAAGGAAATCTGTGTCAAAGCCGCTGTAGGTTTTAGAGCCTACCTGTACGCTTCCGATATGACCGGTGGCATAGGCTGCGGAGGTAGAGCCGATGTCGCCTCTCTTTGCATCGCCGATTACAACCAGCCCCTTTTCCTTACAGTAGTTCTACAAGTTCTCTTATATACCTTTAAGCCCTCAATACCAAACTGCTCATACATGGCAATCTGAGGCTTAACAGCCGGGATCAGATCAAAGGTATGATCTACAATTTCCTTATTAAACTGCCAGATTGCCTCTGCCGCTCCCTCTAATGTCTCGCCGTACTGCTCAAAAGCAGCCGCCTGGATATGCTCCGGAACGTAGGAAAGCATGGGATCTAAGCCTACGCAGATCGGCGCCTTGGTTTTTTGTATTTTTTCAATTAACTGACGGATCATAATATCCTCCTCTTATCTTGTGATATGTTATAATTCTATCATAGTTTTCACCGTCTGAACAGTACCCATTTCCCCGAAACGCCCTGTCCTTTCCCTCAGTCCTTCTCTCTCATCATCACCGCTGCGGACGGCGTCTGTGCTCCCCGGTGTACTGTGATGTGAGCTTTTTCCATACGAGTGCTGTCAAAGCCATCTTCTGTGTTGCTGTTGGGGAAAATGAAGTTTTTACCGCTGGATGTAACCGTCAGCCGAAGGCTGTGGCCTGGAAGAAACGTATTGGATATTTTGGTGGTGCGGGATAGTAACAGGATAAATCTGATCCGGCTTAAGATACTCAGCCTGTTCAAAGCCATTTCTGTATTTTGCACATAAAACACCATCCGCCAGCTTAATGGACCGCCCTGTTTCATCTACATCTGTAATTCGGACCATAAAATCTGTATCAGGACAGTCACAGGAAACATACAGCTTCACTGCCAGTTCGCCCGTAATCGTAAAGGACTCCTTAAAGGGTTCTGTGGTATAGGAAAGCATATCCTCCCGCTGTTCGATCACCGTATAGTCCTCCGGAACCTCCAGTTCATTTTCAGACATATCTATAATATGTACGGACGGATTTCCGGGATCATAAAGATAGGAATCCCTTCCACCTGTTTCAGGAGCCCTAAAGCTCAGGCTTCCATGACCGCAGGCGGCTCCATTTCCGGCAGCTGAATCGTCCTCTGCTCCGTTCAGGTAAAGGATTGCTTCTTCTGTATTGGCCGGCGGCCAGCACTGCCCGTTTTTCCAGGTATTATCACCCAGAGTATAGTATTCCAGCGCAGGCGTCCTCTCAATGCCATTCTCTATTCCCTTTAAAAAATGCTCCAGCCACTTCATACAGAGGATATCCATATCATAGCGCAGGGCATCCGGCCCCATATGAATACCGTGGAGATCATAGTCTGCATTGCCGCTGTGCTTCCAGGGACCGAGCACTGCCTTCCAGGTTCCCTCAGGCCAGTCCTTTACCAGCTCCAGAGCCTCTGAGGTTCCCATTCCGTTATCATCAAACCATCCGGACATGATCAGCGCAGGAACCGGTCCGCCCTTATAGTTGAGATGCCAGTTCCCTTTTCCAGAATTCGTCCATATCCTTATGCCTCAGCCATTCTGTCAGAAAGGGCAACTCCCGCCCCAGAGCCTTTTTCGGAATATCCTCAATGGGACGGATATCCAGAATCTCATCCCAGTTCTCCTGTTCCATAAGATCCGGACGCATCCTCTGTTCTGACACAGAAAAACACCATGCCAGCATACCTGAGTCAAAGCAGCCGCCCCTTCTTGGAAGGTCTACAAAGGCGCTTCCGGCGCACACACTGGAAAGCATAGCCTTCAGATGAGGATTTCCGCTAGCAGCAGCAGCCCACTGAACATATCCCAGATAGGAGCCTCCGGTCATTCCCACACTCCCGTCGCTCCAGGACTGGGCAGCAATCCAGTTTAAGGCATCATCTCCATCTTCAATTTCATAATACTGGGGCATCCATTTCCCTGTACTGTCCTCCCGTCCTCTTACATCCTGAATCACCACTGCATAGCCTCTCTGGACAAAGCGGTAATATCCTTCCAACCCTCTTGATTTACCATAAGGGGTACGGATCAGAACCGTGGGAAAACGCTGTCCCTCTGAGGGAAGATATACATCCGAAGCCAGCATTTCCCCGTCCCTGGTCTTTACAAACTCTGTTCCCAGAAACCGGACACCAAAACACTGCCTGTCAGGATATACCTCATCCCAGATTTTCAGAACCGTATTCTCTTCCATACCCTCTTTTACCAGAATGCCGGTATAATCGCGTCCACTCATTAAAACTGCCCAGATTTTTCCATTTTCATAAAATAAGTCCATTGGAAATTTCTTATCTCTCTGAATATAGGACTCGCTCCGACGGTTTGTAAACCGTTCCCCGTCCAAGGTAAAGACTTCCGACTCCTGTGCAATTTTCTCCTCACAGGCTGCTTTCTTTTCAAAAAAGCCTGCGATGCTGCGGCTGCACAGCTTCTGTAAAAATACATTTTCCTTTTCTCCGAAAGGTCTTTCTTCGCCCAGATTTCCTGTTTCAATATCCAGAATCCGGACCGTCAGAGCTTCCGTTTCTTCCCGTATCTTTGCATATAAAATACCGGAAAAGTAAAAGTTCCAGTTCATATTTTATTATCCTCCAATCGGCATATGTACTCCTCATCCCATCCCCACTGCTATCAGAAGGGCAATCACCACAGGCGGCACCAAAAGGGCCGGGAGCAGATTCAATGTACGGATCTGCTTGATTCCCAGTATGCCCAGACCGCTGCTTAAAATTAAAATTCCGCCTACCAGACTGATTTCCGTCATCAGAGCGTCTGTAATAAAGGGTTCAATCACACTTGCCAGCAGATAGATACTCCCCTGCCAGCAAAAAAGCACCGCTGCCGCAATGGCGATACCGAAGCCAAAGGCAGAGCTGAGTACCGTAGAAGTAATTCCGTCCAGAACAGCATTGGTATAAAGGAAGGTATTATCTCCCAGAAGGGCGCTCTGCATGGGTCCCAGAATCGAAAGCGTGCCTGCACAGAACAGCAGGATCGCTGTGGACAGTCCCTTAGACAGCTCAGAGCTGCCGGAAATCCTTCCCACAGCCCGGTCAGAAACAGCCTCCAGATCAAGCCCTGTACCGATCAGGCCGCCCAGGGCCAGACTTACAATAAAAAGCACATGATACTGTGATTCAGGCATGGCTTCTGCAATGGAATTGATTCCAAGGGCTGTGGCTGCCAGCCCCATGGAATCCATCATCACAGTTTTATACTTTTCTCCGATTCCCTTCTTTAAGGTGCTTCCCACTACGCAGCCCGTGAGAATTGCGCCGGTATTTGCAATGGTTCCCAACATAATACATTCCTCCTGTTTCCAAATTTACCCTTACTTTAAATCACCTTCCGTCCGGTCCATTGTCATTTCATGCATACCTCAAATTCATCCAGAAGCTCTCCAAAGAACTCCATTGCCTGATCCACCGGCCTGCTCTCAGACATATCCACGCCGCACAGCTTTAAAAGCTCCACCGGCTCCATACTGCAGCCTCCGCTTAAAAAACCGCTTATAGCCCTCTAAAATCCCCGGCTCCCCTTCCATGATCCGGCGGCTGATGGCAACGGCAGCCGAAAAACCGGTTGCGTACTGATATACATAAAAAGGTGTATAAAAATGGGGAATCCTTTCCCATTCATAACCAATTTCCGAATCAGAAACCATATCCGGCCCAAAATAATCCTCATTTAATTTCTGGTAAATTCCGCACAGCTTTTCAGAAGTCAAGCTCTCTCCCGCTGCTCCCAGCTCATGAACTGTCTTTTCAAATTCCGCAAACATGGTCTGACGGAACAGAGTTGCCCGGAAGCTTTCCAGAAAATGGTTTAACAAATACGCCCGTTCCTTCTTTTCTTTACACTGCTTCAGCAGATAGCGGATCAGAAGGGCCTCATTGCAGGTAGACGCTACCTCTGCCACAAAAATCTTATAGCCTGCATAGACATAGGGCTGGTTTTCATTGGAATACCAGGTATGAATGGCGTGCCCCATCTCGTGAGCCAGTGTAAATACATCATTTAAAGTGCCGTGGAAATTTAACAGCACATAGGGATGGCAGCCGTAAATCCCCCAGGAATAAGCTCCGCTTCTCTTTCCTTCATTTTCATATACATCAATCCAGCGGCCCTCAAAGCCTGTCTCAAGCAGGGACAGATATTCCTCCCCCAGTGGAGCCAGTCCCTCCTCCACTATTTTCTTTGCCTCTTCAAAGGTATAATGTGTATTCCCCTGTGATGTAAGAGGAACATAAACGTCATACATATGAAGCTCATCCACCCCAAGAAGCCTCTTTCTCAGGGACATGTAGCGGTGCATAAGAGGAAGGCTCTTCCTCACCGATGACACCAGACGGTCATACACCCCTTCAGGCACCTCATTCGAACTCAGATAATATTCCCGGCTGGAGGTATACTTTCGTGCTTTGGCATAAAATACAGCCTGCTTCACATTTGCGCCAAAAGCAGCTGCCAGGGTGTTTGAATATTGTCTGTATACACTATACAAACTTTGAAATGCCTCCCTGCGTATCCTGCGGTCTGGATGCTCCATCAGGGAAATATAGGTTCCATGGGTTACAGGAAGCTCTCTCCCATCCTCCCCGGTAATGGATGGAAAGCGCACATCTGCATTATTAAACATACGGAATACCTGTGCTCCCCCCTGCGTGGCCTCCTGAGAAGCAGCCAGAAGCGCCTCCAGCTCATCGGAAAGCGTATGGGTCTTTCTCTTAAGCAGCTGGCTTAACAGCCTGCCATACAGCCCAAGCTCCTTTTTCTCCCTCTGAAACGCTTCCAGCTGTTCATCCGGGATTGAAAGAATCTCCGGCACCATATAGGACGACAGCTCTCCTGCCCGAAAAGACAGGTTCTGGGCTCTGGAAAACATATCCTGGGCCTGCTGTCCCGCCGTGTCCTCATCGGAACGCATTCTGGCATATACATACAGCCGTTCTATTTTCTGTGAAATAGAATCATCAAATGAAAGCCCCTCAAAAAGCCGATCCGCCGACCGTCCCAGTGTTCCCTTAAACTCCTGATAGCGGTCTGTTTCCCGGACCGCTTCTTCATACAGCTTCTCCCACGCTTCCCTATTCTCTACCATATCCTCCAGCTTCCAGGTGGCTTCCGCCGGTATTTCATCTCTCTTTTTTATCATAAGCCCAAGGCTCCTTCCATTGCAAAATCATTCCTTATTTTATCACATTGGAAGGGGTTGTAAACCAGATTTCCCTATCATTTTTTAATATTTCCCCTCCTCCTTAACAAAAAAGTCAGAAATTATTATAAAATAGTCAAAAGAAAGTGATCGTTTTTGTAATATCTATCCGCTATAATCATACATGTAAAAAGAAAACAAACTCAAAAGGAGATTTTAATTATGAAAAAGAGATTTATCACCACAGCAGCTATGGCAGCTATCACAGCAACCATGTTATTAAACGGATGCGGCAGTTCCCAGACAGCCTCTACATCCGCTCCTCAGACAGAAACACAGGCTCCTTCTACAGAAGCCAAACCTGATGAGACTGAAGAAACTACTGCAGCGCCGGAAACCGGCGGATCAGAAACAGAGGCTCTGGCCGAGGACGTAGTCCGCACAGAAGCTGTTTATGTAAAAGACAGTGAATTTGCAGAAGACGGCAGGCTGGTCTTCCACAATGATACCCACGGAGATTTTATCTGCAATATCAGCGACTTCACTGTTTTACCGGAAGAATTAAAGGACGGAGAAACCTATGTGATCAGCCATTCCATGGTTATGACCATGTCCCTTCCCGGACAGCTTCCTCAGGTATATTCCATCCGCACTGCAGATGATACCTATCAGGATTCCATCGGTACCGTACAGGCCATCGAAGAAGAAAATGTGCTCTTTGAGCAGGCTGACGGAAATCAGTTTATGATCAGCAAAGACAGTGTGGACGACATTGAGAAGCTTCAGGAAGGCGACGTATGTGTAGTAAGCCACACAGAAGCCATGACCCGTTCCATGCCCGGAATTTATATGGAGGTAAACCGCGTAGACGTACTTCCCCAGGCAGATTCTGAGACAAAAGAAGCTTCTGCCGAAACCCTTACAGAAATAAAGGAAGCAGAAACAACAAAGGCAGAGTAATTCTTATATAAATACCTCCCTGATTCACAGAGCTGTTTTGCCTGTCATTCAGGGAGGTATTTTTTTGTTATTTTCTTAACAATCTCTTGTGAAATTCTTCAAAATCCTTGCAATTTCGTAAATATGTGATAAAATCCCTAGCAAACCTTGCCTGGAACCGACATCTGCAGGATTTCCCTGTGATTTTGGCTCCGGCAGCAGAAAAAAGGGAGAATCTATTATGTCAGCAGCCAGTATCAAGGATTTCCTTAAACGGAAAAATGTCAGCATCACCGTCCAGACCTATCTGATTGATGCCTTGGGAGCCATGGCCTTCGGCCTTTTTGCTTCCCTTCTGATCGGCACCATTTTCGGAACTCTTGGACAGCAGTTCCACATTGAAATTTTTAATGTAATCGCAGACTATGCCAAAAGCGCTACCGGCGCGGCTCTGGGTATTGCCATTGCCCATGCCTTAAAAGCTCCCCAGCTTGTCCTCTTTTCCGCCGCAACCGTAGGTATTGCCGGAAACGCCCTGGGAGGGCCTGTAGGCGCTCTGGTAGCTACTATCGCAGCCGCAGAGCTGGGAAAAATCGTGTCAAAAGAAACCCGTCTGGATATTCTGGTCACTCCGGGAGTTACTATCATCTCCGGCGTGCTGGTAGCACAGTTCGTAGGACCGGGGGTGGCCGGCTTTATGAGCTGGTTCGGCAATCTTGTAAAAACTGCTACAGAAATGCAGCCCTTTATCATGGGAATCCTCGTTTCTGCCCTCATCGGCGTCGCGTTAACCCTTCCCATCAGCAGCGCAGCCATCTGTATTGCCCTTTCTCTGGATGGTCTGGCCGGGGGCGCCGCTACCGCAGGCTGCTGCGCACAGATGATCGCTTCGCCGTTATGAGTTACCGGGAAAATAAAATCGGCGGCCTGATGGCTCAGGGGCTGGGAACCAGCATGCTTCAAATGGGAAATATTGTTTTAAATCCCCGGATCTGGATTCCCCCCACACTTGCATCCATGATCACAGGCCCCATCGCCACTATGGTATTCCATCTGGAAAATATACCTGCCGGTTCAGGAATGGGAACCTGCGGCCTGGTAGGCCCCATCGGAATCTACACTGCCATGGGAGGCGGAACCAGTATGTGGCTGGGAATCCTTTTCGTCTGCTTCCTCCTCCCCGCTGTATTGACCTTTATTTTCGGAGAAGCACTTCGGAAAATGGGCTGGATTAAGGACGGCGATTTAAAG
>ENA-OPYY01000324-OPYY01000324.1-human-gut-metagenome-genome-assembly--contig:-NODE-324-length-17740-cov-1.010447_pt1 | contig 17740 bp, 18 predicted proteins | sample MGYA00242472_ERZ504481 | MGnify/ENA primary metagenome ERZ504481 (study PRJEB26092, sample SAMD00036265) | human gut metagenome | host: Homo sapiens | study: EMG produced TPA metagenomics assembly of...
ACTTCATCACCACCCAGTTCAATCACATCATAGTCTGTATTGGTCTGACCGGCTTTTTTAGCAGCAACTACACGTTCAAACAGTCCCTGGGCACCAGTTCCCGATGTAATAAACTGAAGTTCTGCTGTATACTGATCCTGGGAAGCATTAAACTGCTGGATTTGCTTTTCAAACTGAACTCTTACATTATCAGATCCTCCAGCCCATACCGTCACTACCGGTTTTTCGCCAGATACCGGTTTTCCGGATACACTGGAAGAACATCCCGTCATCAGCATTGTTCCAAGAAACACAGCCAATGCCATCACAGCAGTTTTCTTTCCACAGCTTACCTTTTTCTTTCTCATCTTCCTTTTCTCCTTTAAATATTCTTCTTATACTGTCATTATTTCTATAATAAATCTTCGCATGCCCCTTCTTCAGGCACAGTACTGGTAAGTTTTTGCAAACGACAGGGAAACCCTGTCTTTCATATGCAGCTGGTCGGCTACATTTCTGGCAACATAGGTCTTAATCACCTGTCTGTTTTCTACCTCTATATTAACCTCTACAAAATGTCCCAATACCATAATCGTTCTCACATCTCCGGAAATTTGTCCCTGAACCTCGCCTCTGGTAATTGTCACATCCTCCGGTCGTACAGCTACCGAGCTTCCATCCTGTCTGGTCAGGAAGTTCATTTCTCCGATAAAAGAAGCTACAAACCGGGTTGCCGGATGATCATAGATTTCTGTAGGAGTTCCGATCTGCTCTATAAATCCCTTATTCATAACTACGATCCGATGGGACAGCGCCATTGCCTCTTCCTGATCGTGCGTTACAAATACCACTGTGATGTTTAATTCTTCCTGGATTTTTTTTCAATTCTTCCCTCATCTGTGCTCTGATCTTGGCGTCCAAAGCGGAAAAGGGCTCATCCAGCAGAAGAACGGATGGCTTTAAAAGTAACGCTCTGGCAATGGCAATCCGCTGTTGCTGCCCGCCAGAAAGCTGACCTGGATATTTTTTTTCATAACCAGACATATTTACCAGCTTAAGTCCCCGTTCAATCTCACTCCTGATTTTATTTTTAGGAACTTTTTTTATTTCCAGTCCAAAAGCCAGATTTTCATATACCGTCATATGGGGCCATAAATTATAACTTTGAAATACCATGGCTGTTGGCCTTTTTTCCGGCGGAAGATTTTTGACAGACTGACCGTCAATAAGAACGTCACCCTTATCAATGTCCAAAAATCCTCCCAAAGTTCTCAGTATCGTGGATTTTCCACAGCCGGATGGACCCAGCATGGTCACAAACTCTCCTTCATAGACATCGATATTAATATTTTCTACACCGTCTCCATTTTTATATTTTTTCTCCATACCCGTAATCTGAAGTTTTATTTTTCTTTCCATTATAATTCCTCCTATTTCATTCCATAGCCCTGGGAAAGATTATCTGCATTGATGTATTTTCTCATAACAAACAAAATCAGTATTGTAGGGATAATCAAAATCAGAGACAGCACCGGCCCGGCTGTCAGCGGATATTCCATGATAACCCCATAAAGTTCTACTGGCATGGTTTTTATCTGAGGGAAACCTACCAGCAGCGTCCCCTGTGCCTCTTCCAAAGAACCCAGAAATGTAAACACACTTGCAACTGCAATACCCGGCATGGCCAGAGGAAGTGTGATACAGAAAAAGGTTCTCAGTGGTCCCGCTCCTGCATCTCTGGCAGATTCCTCCTGCTGCCTGTAAACTCCCCTGAAAGCTCCTGACGGAATCCATGTCATAAACATCATGGAATTCAATACATGGATGATAACCACTCCTACAAAAAGTTCCCATCAGATTCAATCTATAAAATAGAATACCGATTGAGATATAAAGTCCCATTCTTGGGTAAGCATTGCTTAAAAGAAACGACAGCAGAAAGATTCTTTTCCCTTTAAAATTAAACCGGGCCAGGGCATAAGCTGCCGGAATACAGATCAGAAGAGATACTGCCGTCACGATAACTGCCAGTACAAAAGAGGTTGCAATAGAACTTAGCAGACTTCCCTGTCCAAGCACAAATTCCCACCACCGAAAACCAAACTTCTGGGGAATAATGACTGGAACCTCATATTTATCTGCAAATGCCAGCATGCATAAATTCATCAGCGGCATATAAAAAAACAATATAAATATTCCAAACAGGATATATTGAAAAAAATTCTTCTTTCCTATTGTATAATAAAAAGCTTTGGGAGACATCCGTTTCATCCTTCCATCTCCTTCCGAATTGCCAGCGCTGTTTTAAGATTCCGGGTCGTGATATTCGTAATTCCTTTTTTCATCAGTTTCTGCAGATCCTCTGGTTCATTAACTGTCCATGCAGAACTTCCCAGCCCTATAGATTTTAAAAGTTCTATTATCTTGTCTGTAAACATATGATATTCCATGTTGATGCACTGGGCCGAATAATTCACAGCCGTATGAAATGCCTGTTCTATCTGCTTCATATTGATATTTCGTCTCAGATCTGTTTCCGGAATCAGATTTTCAATATTCCAGTATACCTGTACTTCCGAATTGTTTTTCCAATCTTGTTTCCATAAAAGAAACGCTCACAGCCCCTGAATATATCAATTGATTTTCCACCTTGTATTCTCTGGCCAGTTGATATACCGGAACTTCCAGTCCCGGACTCTTCAAGTCACAGTTGATTTTCTTATCCGGCCGTTCTTTTAAAAGTTCAAATACCTGACTCAGTTTTACTGCCATCTCTGTGCTTTCATCATGAGACAGGATTAATTCTTCGTTTCGATTTCTTCTAATATCTACCTCGAAACAATCCCCTTCTGAACCCAATGCATATCTTACAAATTCCATAGAGTTATCCGGCATTCCATCACATCCGGAATGTGCTGTAATTTTACTCATAATCATTTTTCTCCTTCTTTTCTCTGCTTGGAATGCGTTCAATATATCAAGATATCCATGCTCAAAAAAGATAATTTAGATAAATTTTATGTAAAAAATATCTATTGTTTGTCTATTTATACAATTATCTAAAATATTACCTATTTTTTACGTTTGTACTCTTTTATTCTTTACAATTTATCCGTTATTCTTATTAAGTTAAAAACAGGCAATTGCGAAACAAATTTCTGATCCTGATCAAAATACGGTGAGAAACCTGCACTGCAGGATTCTTAAGATGAAAAGCAGGTGATTTCAAACTTTAGATATAACAAAAAGACTCCCCAGATAAACTGCGAAGAAAAAGACATAAGGAGGATTCCATGAAAACACTTCAGACCTTTCACGGCTCTCTCAGCCGTGGATTCACCGGAAATATAATCTTTCAGTTTCATATTCCCGATGAAATCCATGAACTTTCTGTAGAACTGACCTATGAAAAAGAACATCTGGAAGATCCGGTTTCTTATATAGAATGTTTCCGGCACCAGCTGATCCGGCAGGCCATGCCCTATCTAGGCCGGATTCCCACTGACCGGCAGCTTCTGGAAATGACTCAATCTATGAAAACGGAACTACAACTCTGCATCCTTATAGATGGCACGTTCGTCGGAAATGTGCATATGCCTGGGACAAAGAAAAAAAATCCTGTTAAAAGAGGGACTCTATTCCAGAGGATGTCTTCCCTACAAAAGGCAAAACGGTATGTTAAAATCAATCGTCAATGTATACCAGGTAATAGAAAATAATACCCCCTGGACTCTTGAGATTAAAGGAGGGACTGAAGATGTGGATACGAATTGAACTGCATAATCATACGATTGAATCTGATGGAACTATGACTCCGACAGAGCTGTCTGAATTTATGGCAGCTCAAGAAATCCCTTGTTTTTCCCTGACTGATCATAACACAATTTCCGGCTTATCCCAGCTTCCTGCAGCCTGCGGAGATCAAATTCGGTATATATTCGGCTATGAACTTACTTCCTACTATGGTCATATGCTCTGTCAAAATGTGTCCTCTTATATTCCTTGGGATGATATTGATTCCAATAACGCTGATCTTCTGTTCCATCGGGTTCATGAAGCCGGTGGTCTGGCCGGACCTGCCCACCCATTCTCCGTGCCTTCTCCATTTTCCAATGGCATGCGCTGGGATATGAACATCCACGATCCTGGCCTGATAGATTTCATTGAAATTATAAATAACGCTCATCCCATGATTCCCGACAATTATCAGGCCATTCAGTGGTGGATCCATCTGTCCTGTTCTGGTTTTCCTATCGCTCCAGTCAGCGGACTGGATCTTCATGGACCTATGGATCTAAGTGGGGTTTTTACTACCTTTATTGAAACAGAAGATAACTTCAGCCGTTTTCAAAACGCTTCCCAGCTTCTGGCTCAGGCCATACGCCGCTGCCGGACTTGTGTAACACGTGGGCCGGTTCTCCACTGGACTTTATCTGGAGAAACTTTAACTCTTTCCCTTTTGCCAGGCCTTACTCCAGTTCCAATACAGGAGCCGGAAACGGAAGCTTCTTTTTTCTGTATTATAAAAACAGAAAAAGACAGCCTTGTCATTCCTATCGGAAATAAAGACTGTCATGTATCTCTGCCTTATACCATACGCTCCTCCAAGGGAGCTGTACTGTTGCTTTTTCCAGCGGAGTCCTTTCATTCAGAACAACTGGATTTTTCCTATTTAACCGCTGTATCTGGTCCTATTTTTTTCTGAGTCAGCAGCCACCAGTTCAACTGGTGGTTTTATATTAGCCCTCTATAAAGCGGTACTTCTTGAATCTTCTTTTCTTGATTCCTCTGCCTGCCCTCACCGTTTCCACTTACACTATTCTCCCCAGCATAGCTGGGGATTAGACTTTTCATTTAAGCATCTACATAAAAATAGACCAATCCTGATAAGATCAGGTAGAACCAGGTGGTTGGGTTGGAGAACCAGGTGGTAAAGAAGGACAGAACCATGTACATGGCGATCTGGGCGTAGATGATGTGGCCTGCGGGGCAGGTGAGTTTTTTCCTGAAACGGACCAGGCCGTAGCAGGCCGCGCCCAGAAGGGTTCCGAAAAAGATCATGCCGAAAACGCCAAAATCGTAGTAGGCATCGTAAAATAAGGTGACCGTCGTCAGTTCCTCTTTTGTTACATATAATGGAAAGTTCACAAGAGACGGAAACAGGAATTTAAGGCCTGTCAGCGCCCATAATGGAAACAGTCCCTTGAGTCCGAAGCTGTGGCGGCCCAGCTGTTCTACCAGGCAGTTGAAGTTGTCGTAATTATTAGCAATGTAGATATAAGGCTGGGTGATGAAAATGGCATATGGCTGTTTTTCATCTCAAAGATGCCGTTTAAATATTCTACACTGTGGCTTCTTAATACGGTGAGGATCAGGTAGGCCGGGATTAAAAGGACGATCAAAATTCCTGCGTGTATCAGACTGAAGCTTCCGGTCATAGAGATATAGGTGAATACCGCCATGCCTGCTGCAAGGATCAGCTGAAATCTGGATACGCATAAAAGCGGGATAGAAAGAGCCACCACATCCAAAACCACTGCCAGCCAAAAGCCTCTGTCTCTTGTAAGTCCTCTTCCCCGTCTGGCTGTCATTACGCTGTAAACCACGGAAAGACTGGGAACCAGTACGCAGGATACGGTAAAGTAATGAACTCCGCTGATGTGGAACTCTGAATAGGCGTGAGGTACGCCGTAAGAAAACATGGGAACAAAGCCCAGTCTCCAGGCCTCAAATAAAAAGGCCAGAAGGGATACTGCAGTGATGACGCTCATGGAAATCAGGATGCGCTTTGCCTGCAGAGGCGATTCCCCTGAGGAAAAAAAGCGGTAAACTGACTGCATGTCCTTTTCCGACCAGCCGTCAAAAAGACGGGTGAGTATCTCAAAGACCGTCCAGAAAAAACGACAGCCAGAAAAAGGCTGATCCAGGTCATAAGCGCCCAGTCGGTCTGAAGCCTGGAAAGCTTAAAGCAGGAGATTCCCTGTCCGCCCACAAAAAAGAGATAGAACAGTCCCCGAAGATGGATTAGGTTTCCTGTTCTCATATAATCCTTTATATACAGCCACAGAGCTGCTCCTAAGAGCACAAGGCCGGACAGCACATAAATGTGCTGCCAGGCCAGGATAAAACTTACAATGTAACAAATGAGGTAAACTAACATCAGTCGGTCATCTTCTCCATAAATTCTTTCATATAAGCTTCCACTTCTGCCGCTGTAGCAAAGCTCATTGCCTTCTCTGCCACTGCCTGCAGCTCCTTAATGCTAAAGCCTGTTACCAGCTTTCTGGTGCGCAGCACTGCAGAGGCGCTCATACTGAACTCATTTAAGCCAAAGGCAAGCAGCAGCGGAACCATCATGGGATCGCTGGCAGCCTCGCCGCACATTCCTACCATAATGCCTGTTTCCCGTCCGCAGGCAATAATATGGCGGATACTTCTAAGGACAGCCGGATTAAAGGTGGAGTAAAGGTAGGAAATCTTTTTATTTCCGCGGTCTACCGACATGGTATACTGGGTCAGGTCATTAGTTCCGATGCTGAAGAAGTCTGCTTCCTTTGCAAAAATATCAGCGATCAGGGATGCTGCCGCAGTCTCCACCATGATACCTACCTGAATATCCTTCTTATAGGCAATTCCCTTTTCATCCAGTTCCTTTTTGATCTCTTCGATCAGGGCCTTTGCCTCTCTGAATTCATCGATACAGGTTACAAGAGGAATCATGATGCGGATGTTTCCAAATGCACTGGCTCTTAAAAGGGCGCGCAGCTGAGGCTTATAGATATCCTCCTTACGATCCAGGCATAACCGGATAGCACGGTAGCCAAGGAATGGATTTTCATCCTTTTCAAGTCCCATATAAGGAATTTCCTTATCGCCTCCGATATCCAGGGTACGGATGATCACCGGCTTTCCGTTCATAGCGGCAGCTACCTTTTTATAAGCCTCAAACTGCTCCTCCTCTGTAGGCATTGCAGTGCGGTCCATGAATAAGAACTCCGTACGGAACAGACCGATTCCCTCTGCGTCATACTGAAGCACCTTATCAATATCCTCAGGCTTTCCGATATTGGCTACAATCTCAACCTGTACACCATCCTTTGTCACAGAGGGCTGTCCGATATATTTTTCCAGCTCCTTCTTATCCATTAAAAACTGCTCTCTCTTTGCCTCGTAGGCAGCCTTTACCTCTGCCTCCGGATTTACATAAACCTCTCCGGCGCTTCCGTCAAGGACAACCGTGTCTCCATCCTTTACCTCATCTAACAGGCCGTTTACGGCAACTACCGCAGGAATCTCCAGGGCTCTTGCAAGAATTGCACTGTGGGAGGTACGTCCGCCAAGTTCTGTTACAATACCGGTTACATTCGCCGGATTGATGCCTGCTGTCATAGACGGGGTCAGATCCTTTGCCACCAGGATCGTCCTGCCGGAAGGGCAGATACGTCCACAGACTGAAGTCCCATCAGGTACGCTGCATACGCACCTTAATGTCCCGCATATCGGTCGCTCTCTGCTGCATCAGCTCATCGCCCATGGACGCGAACATATCTGCATACATATTGCAGACATTTTCAATGGCAAACTCACTGTTTACCTTATCATTCTGAATAGAATTTTCAATCTCCCCTGTCAGCATCGGGTCAGATAAAAGCATCATATGGCCCTGCATGATCTCGGCTTCCTTTTCACCCACACGGGCAGCCAGATCCTCAGCCATTTTTTGGGTTTCAGCAATGGTTGTTTCCAGCGCTCCCTTAAAACGCTGCACCTCTGCCTCTGTATCGTTTACTTCTCTCCTTGTAATGATAAGCTCTGCTTCCTCCACAATCACCGCAGTACCGATGCCGATACCGTCAGAAGCATTTGTTCCCTTATACATATGTATTTCCTCCTTAATATTTTGAAATCCCGGCCCATACCGGTATTTCCTTATTTATACTCACAACCTTTGGTTGCCGTCATCATTCTCCCAGACGGTCGTCCACCAGACGGATAATGGCTTTAAGAGCCTCTTCCTCATCGGAACCATCACAGATAAATTCCACTTCCTCACCGCATTTGACACAGGCTCCAAGAACGCTTAAAACACTCTTTGCATTGGCCGTAACGTTGCGGACCCTGAAGGATATTTTTGATTTAAACTTTAACGCTTCCTTGCACAAAATTCCTGCCGGCCTTAAGTGAAGGCCGGATGGATTTTTAATTATAGTTGCCTCATTTACCATATAACTTCACTCCTGTCTTATCCATAATACACGCTGCTATGACTGCTCGGAAGCAGAGGCGCTTTCTTCCTCTGTCTCTGCCTGGCTTTCCGTTTCCATGCTCTCTTTTGATTCCTCTGTCCGGTCATGGACAATGATCTGAAGAGGATCACAGCTTACCAGCTCATAGGCGGCCCCCAGCTGAAACGTTACTTCTGCCGTATGGGTTCCGGGCTGCATATCGCTTACATCCACCTCTGCCTCCAGGCTTTCCTCGGTCAGCTGATCCAGATCCTCCGCCAGCCCCTTGATGGTAACCGTGATCTGATCCCGGTCAAACTGATAGCTATAGTGGCTGGATGCACCTACCTGGCGGACTGCATCGGCTCCCAGCACAATATCCTTTGTTTCAAGAGGCTCTACCTTGATGGTAACCGTAATCTGACTTTCCTCTCCTGCAAGAGATACTCCGTCCGGCAGATACTGTTTCAGATCAATATTGACCTTGCGGTCTGAATCAGCTCCGTCCATATTCAACTCTGTCTTCGGAATGGTAATGGAATTGATTCCCGCCAGATCGGATTTAAGTCCGACTACTTCCACCGAGTTAATGCTGGACTCAATCCCTGTATAGCGGTATCCTTCTGCCACACGGCCCTCTGTTTCAAAATTCAATCCCAGATTCTTTACCTTGAGAATAGACTGATCATAATCCGCCTCCGTCCGGCTTAAAATAACCCGTTCATCCAGGGCAATCTCCTCGCCATTGGCATCGTAACATTTAATGGGCCTGGTACCGGTAAGATCCTCCGTCGCCCCGCTTAAGTCGATTTCAATCCCCACGCTGCTGATCTGTCCTACCAGAGACTGGGGGCCGCTTACAACGATCTTAGAGGGTGACAAACTGACGCTTCCCTGGCGGTAGCCTTCCTCCGCCTTTCCTACATATTTAGGCGTAAGCTCAAAAGGCTTCTCCTGCAGATCCTCTGTCCTTACACGGATCACTCCCGGCTTGGCCTCTACCGAATCCACACGGTTATTTTTAACCTCTATCTTGACAGGAACTGCACCTGTAGGCTCATACATATCTGCCAGATCAATATAGGCTCTGAAATCTGAAGGAGAAACACCTCCTGCGTCCAGAGTCCGGACCTTGTAGGAAACAGTAACCGTACTCCTGTCGTCTAAAAGCTCATAGGTCTTTTTACTGGAGGTAAGCACAGATTCATTGATCACATCCAGAGACACGATCTGGGTTGCTGTAATATCAGGGTTTGATATATTTACCACAGCCAGCCATACAAAGAAAGCGATGAATACGGAAAGAATTTTCAGTTTTAAATTATTTATCAGCTTTTTTTCCATTGATCAGCCTTCCCTTCCATAACCTAAACCGACTGCCAGACGGTTCGGCTGTTTCCCGGATCCCGGACAGGATCGTTCTGAGGGTTTCCGCGTCAGATACCGTCTGAAGATGTCCTTCCTGAGCAACGGAAACACGTCCCGTTTCCTCTGATACAACAATCGTCAGGCTGTCTGTACTTTCACTAACGCCTACTGCCGCACGGTGGCGTGTTCCCAGAGCCTTGTTGATGGACATATTATCCGACAGAGGCAGGTAGCAGGTAGCTGCTGCTACCCGATTTCCCCGGATCACCACTGCTCCGTCATGAAGAGGGGTATTGTGCTCAAATATATTGATCAGAAGCTGGCTGCTGATCAGTCCGTTGATCTCAATTCCCGTACGCTCAATCTCCTTTAAGGAGGTGCCGCGTTCAATCACCATCAGAGCTCCCGTCTTTACCTTTGCCATTTCAAAGGTGGCGCGAACCAGCTCATTGACCGTACGCTCATTAAATCCGCTTCCTTCTTTACCGGAAGAGTCTACCGGAAGAAAATTGGTAATAATATTCTGGCTTCCCAGCTGCTCCAAAGCCTTTCTGAGTTCCGGCTGAAATACAACTAAAAGAGCCGTTACCGCAATGGCTGTAATATTTTTGATGATCCAGAGAATGGTATCGAGCTTAAACAGCACCACAACCACTGAAAAGGCAAAAATCACCAAAAGGCCTTTTAGAAGAGTCCAGGCTCTGGTGTTTTTGATCCAGACCAAAAGCTCGTAGACAAGAAAAGAAATAATAGCGATCTCCACTATATTTTTGGCTGAGATCCTGGGCAGCAGAGACAGCCAGGATGACAGCTTATCCAGCACTTCCAGAAAAATATCCATCTTCTATCGCCCTCCTCTCACAAATATCATATGTTACGGCTGCCTTGTTCCTCCCGGCTCACGCTCTCTTGCGCTCCGCCTGTGCGTATTGATCTTTTTTACCCGCACATCTGTGGTGCTCATAGTCATCTTTGGAACAGCTTTTACATAGTAGTAATACTCATCGTCCTCAAACTGCACATACTCCGTGCGGGAGTAGTCTACTGAAAAAATAAAGAAATTATACAAAGCCGCCAAAGCCGCCGACACCAGCATCCCCACAACCATTTCAAGAGGTGCTGCCGGCACGCCAAACACAAAATCACCGATAAAGATCACCACAAGCTCTGCTACAGAACCTGTCACAATGGCTGCCAGCCAGGCATAGTCAATGGAAAGGCGGCGGATCAGGTATACCACAAGAATACCTACCGCACAGGTAGCGATCATCACCGTCATGGTCTGATTTAAAAATACGGACCGCACAATCTGGCTGTAGCGCTGTACCATGTCCACGGCGGCTTCTCCTGTGAGAACGCCTGCATTCTGCTTTACATACATGATAAGGTAGTAAAAAAAAGATGCCGCAGCCCACAGGGATCACGGAACTTAAGCTTCCTCCCAGTCCTACCAGAAGCGGAACCGCATAAGGGATTTTAAACAGAAATGCCAGCGACGTAAGAACCATAAGCCAGCTGTCTCCCGGTTTAAAGCCATAATAAAGGATGCCTATTATCATCATCACAAGAACCGCGATCAGCGCCATTTCTACAGACACCGCATACAGATGAACTGCCAAAAATCCCCCTATGAGAAATACCAGCATACAGTTGGGAAGCAGCGTTCCGACCAGGCAGACCATAAAAACCACCAGTGGATTCTTAAGTTTTGCCATATATCCAACAGTAGAATTGATGCTTAAAACAGTGCACAATGTAAACAGAAAGCGGATCAGCGGATGGAGCAGCTGATTATATTTCTGATAAAATCCCTTCAGATGCTCTTTCCAGAGCAGCAGTCCTGTCATATAGCTCTTCCTCCCCGTTTTTCTCTGCCTGTATCCGGCTGGTCTTTTCCATATCGTCTGATCAGATGTTTTAAGCGGGCTGTAAACATCGTCTGGCTCCGTGCGGCTATCTCATAGCGCCGGGAGCTGATCTTCCAGGTAACGGCAAGATATAAAACCAGACCTCCCACATATGCAAACGTCCCGTTTTTAATCCAGCCAAGAACCGTGTCGGGCCCGGCCCCGCCCAAGATCACATCCAATCTGTACATCGCCCAGGTGAAAACGATCAAAAGGAAGCTGAAGGTATAGCCGAAAAAGCCCCTGAACATCTGACCGCCCACATAATCGCTCCTAAAAAAACGGTTTACGGGAAAAATCTTTCTGCCTTCATTTTTTTCAAATATGGCCAGCTCTGTCATATAGCGGATCTTCTCTTCATTCAGCATAGGAACGCTCCTTATTATATGCCTGGAAATGATTTACAGGCACAGGATTCTCAAAATATGTCAATTCAGTATACCACAACTTTTTATATTTTGCGACACTTTAAATGAACTTTTATTTTTGTATGTCCGAAAAGGACAGACAGGTTTCTTTAAAGCAATCGCTCGGAAGCGGCTTATTAATATAGTAACCCTGGATCATATCGCAGCCCATTTCTTTTAAAATATCTGCCTGTTCCTTTGTCTCCACGCCCTCGGCCACCGTACGGATCTTAAGGCTTTTGCAGGCCGCAAATACGCTCTGGGCCACAATTCCTGCCTTTGGATTGTGGAACATATCTGTGACAATGCTTCGGTCTATTTTCAGGATCTTGATCGGGAGATCATAAAGCACATGGATATTGCTGTACTCCGTTCCGAAATCGTCCAGGGAAATACCATAGCCGGCCTCTGTAAATGCTGTGGTAATGGCCTTCAGGCTGATATTGTCTACTGCGCTGATAGTTTCTGTAATCTCAATGGAAATAAGCCTGTGCGGAATACGATAACGGTCTGTAATACCGCAGGTTTCTTCTAATATCCCCGGCTCTAAAATCGTAATTCTGGAATAATTAAGAGAAACAGGAAATCCTTCCCAGCCTTCATCCAGCCACTGGCGCATCAGGCGGCAGCTCTCCTCCAGCACAAAAAGGTCAATATAGCGGATCAGCCCGGCCTTTTCAATTTCCGGCAGAAATTTATCCGGCGTAATTACACCCTTTCTTCCATGTTGATAGCGCACCAGCGCCTCTGCTCCACAGATACGGCCTGTTTTTAAGTCTGCCTTGGGTTGGAAAAAAGCAGTAAACCCGCCTCTTTTTATCGCCTGTTTAAGCTCAGAAAGCATTCGGGCTGCGGCAGGCGTCCTTCCGCCATAGGCCCTGGTACTTCTCTGGTTCATGGCGATCTGCAGTTTTTCCTCCACCTGCTGCTGAAGCTTCATGGGCGCCTGAACCTGAGCTGTCCACACATATTCGCAGAGGATCTGCCCCGGGCACAGCGTTTCTGCTTCCATCTGAAACCGCCTGCCTTGTTCCTCAAACCGGTCTTTTGTTACATCTGCAAACGGATCAGAAAGCCCGCTCCACTGATGCGGTAGCAGTCCGCCCCCTTAAAAATTTCCCGTATCTTCTCTCCCAGCTGTGCTAAAAGCCGGTCGCCTCCTGCATGGCCATAGCGCTGATTATATCCCTTAAAATCCCAGATATGGATCCCTGCTACTCCCATGGATGAATAGATTTCCTGATTTTCGTGGCTCAGGCACCGGATATAGGACTGATAATTTAAAAGCCCGGATTCCCTGTCATGGGTCATAACATAGCTGTATTTTTCCTGCATCAAACGGTACTGGGCCATCTTTCCCACAAAGCCGGAAATTTCCCTCAATACTCTGGAACACTGTTCCTTATCCCATACCCCTTCTGCTACAAGCAGGCCTGTAAGGCAGTCTCCCCAGCAGCCAGTCCACAAAAGCGGGAATTGATACGATGTTTCTTCCAGCAGGCCTTCCAGCTCCCCATAGGCAGCTTCCTCCCTCTTTTCTGCTTCAAACACCTGTTCCTGTCCAGATCTTGCACCCAGACGTTCCCATAAAAGAGAAGCTTCTTCTGCTGGAATAAAAGAAAGCCTCTGCGCAGCCGCTGCTTCTCCAAAGGCCGGTGGTATAATACCGGTATCCCCAATTTTGAAGCATTCTCTTAAAAGCTCCCAGGAAAGCTTCTGCCTCTCTGCTGTCTCACTCCTCTCCCCATAGACCTTCATCTGGTCTTTGCCCTCATATTTAGCCCGTTCCAGAGCTTTTAAACTCCTGTGATACAGCTGGTCGTATGTAACGGTTTCCTCACAGCTGCAGCAAAGACCTGCCGACCAGCTCATATACAAAAGCTCGTCCCCCGCCTGATACGTCCGGCACAGCAGCCTGCGCAGTCTGCCAGCCTCCTCCCTGATCTCATCTGCTGAGAAGATATCAAAGTAAAAGATGAGAAATACATCCTGCTCCAGCCGTCCTGCCACGGAAAGGGGCGGAAGGCTGCTGCGCAAGATCGTGCTGGCCTGACGGAGAACCTCTTCCTTTTCGCCTCTGGACCAATTTTTTCCTGTTTTTGAAAAATCATCCATATCCAGGATCAGCGTAGCATGAATACCGTTTTTGCTGTTTTTATTTTCCAGTATGCTCTGGATCATAAGGCGGACGGTTGTCTGATCATAAAAACCGCTGACAATATCAGTTCCGGCTTTGTATTCCAGCGCCAGCTCTCTCTTTTTCTGCTCATCAATGTTTCTGGCATAGCCATATAAAAGAAGATCTCCGTCATTCTGCCGCACTGCATGGAAATCCATTCTGGCCCACCGGATCCTTCCTTCCCTGTCCTTTTCCCTGAATTCAAAGGACGGAACTGCCCGTTTTAAAGTGATATCCCGCAAGATCTCTTCTCTGTTATATCTGAGTCCAAACCGCTTCCTGTCATCCTCGCTGGCAATATGGCTGTTGATGTAGCCTAAAAGGAAGGAAAGGCTTCTGTCACTGCTCTCTCTGTTAAGCTTCTCATCCAACCCCCAAAGCTCCTCCAGCCGTTCTCTGGTCAGATTGAAACGGAAGGAAAAAAGGAGTTCCTTCTCTCCCAGAGGTTTATCCGCACTTCCCTTCGAAGCCCGTATAATAGCCGTCGTCAAAAAGGAATCCAGCTCCTTTTGTCCCACCGTAGTTCTGGCAATTCCCGGTTTTGGAGCCATCAGGCTCTTTTCATGTTCTTTATCCAGATTGCGGATCACCCCTGCAAACAGCTCCGGGCGGCCATTTCCATCTCTGTACATCCGCCCTCTGCATAAAAGATGCTTCCATGTGCCGTCTGCTGCCTTCGCCCGGTATACAATGGCATGGCGGTCTGCCCTTCCGTCTGCAATCTCCTGATTACTGTCCAAAAACATTCTTGCGTCATCCGGATGGATCCTGCGTTTCCAAAAGGAAGCTGCATTTTTTACCACCTGCCCGGGAAGCCCAAAGTCCTCCGCCATCTGCCAGGTATAACGAAACTCTCCTGTCTTCAGATTGCCTACAAAGATATAATCGTCAATACTCTCCGACAGGGCGTCTAAAAGCTGGTCTTTATGATAGGAAAAAGCGTTTCCTCTCGTCGCCGCTTCTTTGCTGAGCCGTCTGGCTGCCTGCTTTCCGGATAATATGTGATAATCTCTCTTGCGTATATACATCTGCATATCCGCTACGGAAAGAACGTCGGAAACAGAGAGCCTGTGGCCTCCATTCACAGTCACCAGACCGTAGCTGAAGGTTGCCTCATAATCGATGCCAACGGACTGTCTGCGCTCCTTTAAGCGCGCAAGGATTTCCTCAAGAATACCGGCTGCCTGATCAGAATCCTTATTCTGGAAAACCAGAATGAACTCATCTCCGCTGAGGCGGAAAGCAAAATCAGAAGCCTCCATTCCTTCCTGCATGGTACAGGCCGTAACCTTTAAAAAACGGTCGCCTTCCAGATGGCCATATGTGTCATTGACCCATTTCAATCCATTTAGATCGCAAAGAGCTACCGTACAAATCCCGTCCTCCTTTAAGGAGGAAAGAACCTCGCTTAGATGATTTTTTCCCGCATTTCGGTTTAAGAGCCCGGTCAGTTCGTCAATAGAGGCCTCGATGGACAGCTGAAGAAAAGAAGTAATATCCACAGAGTTCTGTATGTGATACCTGCGCCCGTTCCATTCCTCCAGCCAGTCATAATTGATATAATCACGGCCTGAAGCCTCATTGTGCTCCCGCCAGACAATGGCTTCTCCCAATTCTTTGTCAGCCAGAGCCGGTATCTTGCAGAAAGGACAGGGTTCCTTCATATCCTTTTGCAGAATCTCCCAGCAATATTTCCCCTCCGGCATTTCACAGTTAAAAGCCTCCTTGATATATCCGTTGGTATAAAGAATCTCATGTGTAACAGGGTCTGTAATATAGAGGCTGGACTGCATCCGTTCTATAATCCTCTTTAAAAATTCCGCATCAAATTCATAATCCATACTCCTGCACCCCTCTGCCGTCTATTCTCTCTTTCCTGTCCGGAAAAGAAATGTATTCTGTCATTTATTATATCCGCAGTTCCATGTAATGTAAATAGTGAACCAGACAGATACGCTGCTTATCATTCATAATTGAATACTATATGAAGTAAATATTAATTTTTTATGAATTTGTTTAAAACTCTTGTATTATTTTAAAAATATGCTATTTTTTTATATTGATTCTAATACTGTGATTCTGTATCACAAACAGGATCCAAATATCATGTAAAGAGGTTAGATATGAATACACTGCGAATGCTTCATTATTTTAATTTTGTAATGGCCACTATCTTTGTTGTGTTTTATTTCTATCAGATTGGCTATCTGCTGTTAGGTCTGTGGAAACGGCACACAAAAGAGACAGATGTCTCCCATGCCCTTCACCGCTATGCAGCTGTGATTTCTGCCAGAAATGAGGCAAATGTAATCGGCGGCCTGATCGCAAGCCTGAAGGCCCAGGATTACCCTTCCGAGCTTCTTGATATCTATGTGATCGCCGATAACTGTACCGACAATACAGCTCAGGTAGCCTTAGAGGCAGGCGCCAAGGTATACCGCCGCTTTAACCGCCAGCTGATCGGAAAGGGCTACGCTTTGGATTATCTATTTAAATGTCTGTCCGCTTCCGGAAAGGATGTTTATGACGGCTACTTTGTATTTGATGCCGATAATTATGTAGATCCCAATTTCGTACGGGAAATGAACAATACATTTGACGGCGGCCACTATGCGGCTCTGACCAGCTACCGCAATTCCAAAAACTTCGGAGCCAACTGGATCTCTGCCGGATATGGACTGTGGTTTCTGCGCGAAGCCCGCTTCCTTAACTTCCCCCCGTATGCTTTTGGGAACCAAACTGTGCCATTTCCGGCACCGGGTTTCTGGTATCCGGAGAAGTCATCCGTGAAAAGGGAGGCTGGCCCTTCCATCTTCTGACCGAGGATATTGAATTTTCTGTAAACTGCGCCATTGATGGAAAAGTGATCGGCTACTGTGACAAGGCCGTTATCTACGATGAACAGCCCGTAGACTTTAAACAGTCCTGGAGACAGAGACTGCGCTGGTCTAAGGGATTTTATCAGGTTGACTGGCACTACAGCCTGGATCTCATCCGCGGCTGCTTCCGTCCGGGCAGAAAGGGTTTCTCCTGCTATGACATTTTTTATGACGGTAGCACCGGGAATGTTTTTTACCCTGGCAGCACTGATCATCAACGTGGTCATGCTGGGCGCCTATCTTACAGAACCCGGCTATATTGCCCGGATGATCGTGGAGGAAAATATCTTCTTTCTTGGAAGGACGCTTGGAATGTTTTATGTGAGCCTTCTGATCTACGGCGCTATCACCATGGCGGTAGAATGGAAACAGATTGCCATGTCTGCAGGCAGGAAGATCCTTTATACCTTCACCTTCCCGATTTTTATGTTTACCTATATTCCGATCTCTGCCGTTGCCCTTGTCAAAAAGGTAGAATGGAAACCCATCTGCCATGGAAATACGGCCGGAGAGCTGATTCCAAACAAGGGACAGGGGCGATAGGATTTCCCCTACAGCACATGGCGGAAAGGACTGATTACGATCCGAAGAAGCGCGTATACAGCCCTTTTTGCCATATCCTGCTTCCTCGGCTCATAATTTTGTCCGTCCTCAGTCCGGCCATCCGGGCTCATGTGGCGGCTTTTTTCTTTTAATGGCCGTGCCTGCTCACGGATAGAGGCGTTTTAATTCAGGGCAGTCTACTGCCAGCATCATTTCCGTATTCAGATATACGCTGCGCATATCAAAATTGCAG
>ENA-OPYY01000325-OPYY01000325.1-human-gut-metagenome-genome-assembly--contig:-NODE-325-length-17705-cov-3.611674_pt1 | contig 17705 bp, 17 predicted proteins | sample MGYA00242472_ERZ504481 | MGnify/ENA primary metagenome ERZ504481 (study PRJEB26092, sample SAMD00036265) | human gut metagenome | host: Homo sapiens | study: EMG produced TPA metagenomics assembly of...
TCTATAAAATAGCAATAAAAGTTAAATGATATCTGCCTTTTTCAATAGAGAGGTAGGTCATAAACGGGAGTTTGACAGTCGAATAATAGAAAAATACCTTGACAAATCCCTTACATTGTGATTATATGAACATATGAACAGTTATTCATATGTTATGTATGGAGGGAAAGGATATGGCAAAAGAAGTATTGACAGAAGAAAGACATAAAAATGATCATCACCACCATGAAGAATTATGTGGATGTGGACACGATCACCATCACGAAGATGCATGCGGCTGCGGACACAATCACCATCACGAGGATGCATGCGGCTGCGGACACGATCACCATCATGAGGAGCACAAAGAGGCAGATCATACTTTTGAGCATGCAGAGAAGCAAGTGTATATTCTGGAAAACCTGGGATGTGCACATTGCGCGTCTAAGATGGAAGAAAAGATTCAGGCACTGCCGCAGGTAGAGTTTGCTGCAATTACCTTCGCGACAAAACAACTGCAGGTTGTGACGAATACGGATGCGGAGCTGTTAGAGGAGTTTCAGAAAATCTGTGCATCCATTGAGAGTGAAGTGGTTGTGCGAAAAAGAGACGGAGGATCAACCGGAAAAAGGGAGTCTGCAAAAGGCAGATTTTCAGAAAATAAAAAGGATCTGTGGGAGATCGGAATCGGAGCTGTTCTGTTTGTTCTGGGTCTGTCTACACAGGAGATGAATGGATGGATTTCCTTTTTCGCATTGATCATAGGATATCTGATCCTTGGAAAGGATGTTCTTATCACTGCGGCAAAGAATATTGGAAAAGGCCATGTATTTGATGAGAATTTCCTGATGGGAGTTGCTACAATTGCAGCGATCGTAATCGGAGATTACAAAGAAGCAGTGGGTGTAATGCTCTTCTATCGTGTAGGGGAGTTATTTGAAGATATCGCAGTTGCAAGAAGCAGAAGTCAGATCATGGAGGCAGTTGATCTGCGTCCTGAGGTTGTGAATCTTGTAGAGCAGGATGGAACTATACGGGAGATTCCGGCAGAGGAGGCAAAAGTTGGAGATGTGCTTCTGGTCCGTGCAGGAGACCGGATTCCACTGGAAGGTGTTGTACTGGAGGGGGAGAGCCGTCTGGATACTTCACCGGTAACGGGGGAACCGGTTCCGGTTGCCGTTGTACCGGGCAGCAGTGTGACTTCTGGATGTGTGAATCTTTCCGGTGTGCTGAAAATGCGTGCAGAGAAGGTTCTGGAAGATTCCATGGTTACAAGAATTTTGAATTCAGTAGAAAATGCAGCAGCCAGCAAGCCAAAAATCGACCGTTTTATTACAAGGTTTTCAAAAGTATACACACCGGTCGTGGTAGCACTGGCAGTGGCAACAGCAATTATCCCGTCGATCCTGACCGGGGACTGGAACTACTGGATTTACACGGCCATTACCTTCCTGGTAATCAGCTGTCCATGTGCGCTTGTGTTGAGTGTTCCACTGGCATTTTTCTCAGGAATCGGAGCGGGTTCTAAAAAAGGAATCTTGTTTAAGGGCGGAGTTGCGATCGAGGCGCTTCAGAATGTAAAAGCAGTTGTAATGGATAAGACGGGAACGATCACAAAAGGAAATTTTGTCGTACAGGAGATTGTTCCGGCAGGATCATACAGTCAGGATGAGCTCCTAAAGGCAGCAGCATCCTGTGAAGAAGCATCTTCTCATCCGATCGCAGTCAGTATTATGGCAGCGGCAAACGAGAGAAGACTTTCTGTTGAGCATGCAAAACAGATAAAAGAAATTTCCGGAAATGGAATTTTAGCAGAACTCTCAGAAGGAACTGTACTTTGTGGAAACAGAAGGCTTTTGGAGCAGAATCAGGTAGATCTGTCTGCATATCAGCCGAAAGCGTATGGAACAGAAGTATTACTGGCAGTAGACGGTGTCTATGCAGGATATCTTGTGATTTCAGACACTGTCAAAGAGGATGCATCGCAGGCAGTGGCAGCCATGAAGCAACAGAATATCCGGACAGTCATGCTGACCGGAGATGCAAAAGAGAATGCGCAGGCAGTGGCAGAGAAGATTGGAATTGATGAAGTGCATGCAAAGCTTCTGCCTCAGGATAAGGTAACAGAATTACAGAAGATCCGACAGAAACAGGGAAGTGTGATGTTTGTCGGAGACGGAATCAATGATGCGCCGGTTCTGGCAGGCGCAGATGTGGGAGCTGCGATGGGAAGCGGAGCGGATGCAGCGATTGAAGCTGCAGACGTGGTATTTATGACCTCTTCTATGGAAGCAATCCCGCAGTCTTTGAAGATTGCAAGAGCAACGGGAAGAATTGCAAAACAAAATGTTGCATTTGCGCTGGTGATCAAAGCACTGGTCATGGTATTTGGTCTGCTTGGTCTGGCCAATATGTGGATGGCTGTGTTTGCGGATACCGGTGTGGCGGTGATCTGTATTCTGAATGCAATCCGCATTCTGTATAAGAAACTGTAAATCCAAAATCAATGATATTACCGCAGGGCGGCACAGTCGAAAGGCTCTGCCGCTCTGTTTTCTTATGGAAACAGATAAGACGTTGACCGGCACCTGTTTTTTTCGTATAATAAAAGTCAATCGGTGTCTCAAAAACAAGAGCGGGATTACGGGTTTTGGGGAACCGGAAGGGAGAAAGAACATGAGAAAATTAGAAGTGGAGCATTGTGATCTGATACATTCTCATAGTGATACAGTCAGACAGATCCAGGAAAAGATTCCAGAAGAGCAGGAGATCAGAGGACTGGCAGATTTTTTTAAGGTATTTGCGGACGCCACCAGAATCCGGATTCTGTGTGTGCTGTCCTGTTCTGAGATGTGTGTGTGTGATCTGGCACAGACACTGGATATGACGCAGTCGGCAATTTCTCATCAGCTCCGGCTGTTGAAACAGATGAAACTGGTAGTGAATCGAAGAGAGGGGAAGACGGTGTTTTATTCACTGGCGGACAGTCATATTAAGACGATCATGAATCAGGGGATGGAACATATCAGGGAATAGGTATGAAGAAAGAAGTAAAGCGAAGAGCCATAGAATGTGCGGCGGCTGCCGTTTTGTATATTGTTGCGATCGTGGGAAGCTCGTATGCAGAGCTAGAAAGAGAGATGCGTCTGCTGATTTTTCTGCTTCCGTATCTGATCATGGCTTTTGCGACGGTCAGGCTGCTCTGGAACAATCTGAAGAAAAGAAAGTTGTTTGACGAGAATCTGCTGATCCTGCTTGCCACAGCAGGTGCATTTGCAGTCCATCGCTATTCGGAGGCAGTGGGAGCGATGCTGTTTTTCCAGATTGGAAAGTTGCTGGAACTTATCTCCATGAGCAGGACGAGAAAATCCATTGAGAAATTTATGGATATCCGTCCGCAGTATGCCAATTTAAAGATCAGCGGCGGGGAGATGCAGGTACCGCCGGAAGATCTGAATCCGCGGCAGGTTATTATTATCAAGCCGGGGGAGAGGATCCCCGTGGATGCGATCGTGACACAGGGGAGCAGTACGTTAGATACCAAGGCGCTGACAGGAGAATCGGAGCCGAGGCATGTGAAGATCGGCAGTCATATTTACAGCGGAAGTATCAACTTAAGTGGTGTGCTGGAAGCACGGGTATTGAAGGCGTCTGCAGATTCGACAGCATCCAGAATCATTGATATGATATCCAATGCGGACAACAGACGGGCGCAGACAGAGAATTTTGCAGAAAAATTTACCCGGTATTATACACCGCTTGTAACGCTTTTCGGAATCCTGGTGATGATCCTTCCGCCGATGATGTTTGAAGGGGCACAGCAGGGGGCGTGGATCTATCGCGGACTGATCGTGCTGGTGGCAGCATGCCCGTGCGGACTTCTGGTATCCGTGCCGCTGGCATTCTTAGGCGGGATCGGAGCAGCTTCCAGACAGGGTGTCCTCATCAAGGGAAGCAATTTTTTGGAAGCATTGTCAAAGGCAGAGACTTTTGTATTTGATAAGACCGGTACTCTGACAGAGGGAGTATTCCGGGTAAAAGAAGTGTGTCCGAAGTCGATGACACCGGAAGAACTTCTGGAACTGACAGCATATGGGGAAGCATACTCCAGTCATCCGATCTCCGGATCTTTAAGGGAGGCTTACGGCAGGCCGATTGACAAAGCAAGGATCGGGGCAGTCAAAGAATTTCCAGGATTTGGTCTTGAGGCTGTTGTGGACGGAAAACAACTGGAGATTGGAAATTCCAAGTTTATGAACCAGCAGGGATATTTTTATCAACGGGTGGCTGATATCGGAACAGCAGTTTACGTAGCTGTGGACGGAGAGTATGCGGGCTATATCCTGATCACGGATGTGGTAAGAAAAGAGGCCGGCAGACTTCTGAAATGGCTGAAAAAACAACAGATCGAAGCGGTGATGATCACCGGAGATAATGAACGGGTGGCAGAAGATGTGGCCCGGCAGTTAAAGCTGGATTATGTATATGCAGGCCTGATGCCGGAGGAAAAGGTAGAGCAGGTCAGAGAATTTATGGAAAGCCATATGGAGGATGAGAAGCTGGCGTTTGTAGGGGATGGAATCAATGACGCGCCGGTTCTTGCACATGCGGATATCGGGATTGCCATGGGGGGACTGGGCTCGGATGCAGCTCTGGAGGCAGCGGATATCATTTTGATGGAGGATGATCTTTCCAGGATCGTGAATGCGATCCGGATTTCCAGAGGAACGATTCGTGCGGTGAAGCAGAATCTGATCTTTGCCATTGGGATGAAAGTTCTTCTTCTGGTGCTGGCATCCTTTGGCTATGTAACAATGAAAAACGCAATTTTAGCGGATATGGCAGTGATGATGATCAACTTATTGAATTCATTCTGGGTGCTGAAATATCCGGAATAAGGGGTGTACAACATGAAAAGAGCAACATTGCTTGCATTGACAGTATCTGCCTGTCTTTTGACAGGATGTACCAATGCACTCAAAGACGGAACAGGGTATCTGGAAGACGGAAATTATAAAGAAGCAGTGACCGCATTTCAGAAAGCGGTGGACGAAGGCAAGAAGACGGCGGAGGCATACCGCGGTCTGGGAATGGCGTATTATGAGCAGGAAGACTACGCATCTGCAAAAGATGCTTTTGAAAAAGCGTTGGCAGCAGGGGGAGAGAAGAATCAGGTCATTTATAATCTTCTCGGAATCTGCGGGATGAAGCTGAATGATTACAATTATGCACTGGAGCAGTTTAATCAGGGAATCAGCCTGTCTCAGAACAGCGGTACGTCCATGGAAAATGCAGAAAGCTTCAGCGAAGTGCTTCAGGAGATGCGGTTCAATCAGATCGTATGTTATGAAAAGCTGGGTGACTGGGAGAATGCAAAAACCAAGATCGCAGAATATATCCAGGTCTATCCGGACGATGCAGATGCCCAGAGAGAAGCAAAATTTCTGGAGACCAGATAAAGAATACAAGGGAAGAAGAGGATACGCTGACTGCGGAGAAGATTCTGCGGTCAGCGTCCTTTATTCCCGGGGATGAGAAAGGAGAGCGTATGCCGGGATATCAGATTACAGAGTATTGTCATCGGATGATAAAGGAGCATATCAAAGAAGGAGACTGCTGTGTGGACGCAACGGCCGGCAATGGAAATGATACAGAATTTCTCTGTCGTCTGACAGGGGCAGACGGAAAGGTCTACGCATTCGATATTCAAAAAGCAGCAGTAGAACACACCAGAAAGCGTCTGGAAGAGGCGGGACTTACAGAGCGTGCCGAGGTCATTCTGGATGGACATGAGCATATGGAGAATTATGTCCGGGAAAACGTATCAGCGATCACCTTTAATTTCGGGTATCTGCCGGGCGGTGATCATCAGATCGCGACACAGGCTGATACAAGCATTCAGGCAATTGAGGCAGGGCTTCGCCTGCTGAAAAAAGGCGGGATCATGAGCCTTTGTATCTATAGTGGAGGAGACAGTGGATTCGCAGAGAAAGAGGCACTGTTGTCTTATCTTGAGACACTGGATTCCAGAACATTTTTAGTGATTGTAAGTACTTATTATAACCGCCAAAATCACCCGCCGATTCCGGCGTTTGTGATCCGGATCAAAGAAGAAAGGGGAGAATAAATGGGATTTTCAATGGATGTGGGAGTTCCTGTAGTGACCGTGTTTTTACAGGGGCTTTTAAGTTTTTTTTCACCGTGTGTCCTTCCGCTTGTACCGCTTTATCTGGGATATCTCTCAGGAGGCGCAGAGCAGGGAGAACTGTACGGAAAACGGGGGCGGCTGTTTGTCAATACGATTTGTTTTGTGATAGGGATCAGCTCCGCATTTTTTATGATGGGACTTGGTGTGTCGGCAGCCGGAAGTTTTCTTAACAAGAATCAGGCAATGGTATCGAGGATCGGCGGGATTCTGGTGATTTTATTCGGTTTGTACCAGCTTGGGATTTTTGGAAAATCAAAGCTTCTGGGTACAGAGCACCGTTTCTGGTTAAAGCTCGACAAGTTGAAGATGTCACCGGTTGTGGCGCTTGTGTTTGGATTTACCTTTAGCTTTGCCTGGACGCCGTGCGTGGGACCGGCTCTTGCGAGTGTGCTTTTGATGGCGGGAAGTGCAGGAACAAAGCTGACAGGATTCCTTTTGATCGGTGTGTATACACTTGGATTTATCCTGCCGTTTCTTGCAGTGGGATTGTTCACGGCAAAAGTGCTCGGGTTTTTCAAAAAGTACAATTATGTTGTCAAGTATACGGTGAAGATCGGAGGAATCCTGATGATCTTTATGGGATTTCTGATGTTTACAGGCAAGATGAACGCGATCACCGGATATTTATCGGGAACAGCAGGAACACAGACTTCATCAAAAGAGACAACGAAAAAGGAAATAAAAGAAGAAAAGCAGGATACGTACCCGGCCACAGATTTTGTGCTGCAGGATCAGTATGGAAAGGAGCACAGTCTGGCAGACTATAAGGGAAAGACAATCTTTTTGAATTTCTGGGCAACCTGGTGTGGTCCGTGCAGAAATGAGATGCCGGAGATTCAGAAGATTTATGAAGAAACACAGCAGGAAGAAGACAGTGATCTGGTGATCCTGGGAATTGCCGCGCCGGGATTCGGACAGGAAGGAAGCCAGGAGGAGATCGAAGCATTTCTTGAGGAAAACGGATACACCTATCCGGTGCTGATGGATACGACAGGAGAGGTATTTATGGAGTATGGGATCAGCGCTTACCCGACAACTTTTATGGTAGACAAAGATGGCAATCTGTTCGGATATGTGCAGGGGCAGTTAAACGAAGATATGATGCGCAGTATTATCCGACAGACGATGGAAGGCAAGAGAGAGTAGGAGAAAAGCAATGGCGTTATATGAAATGGAAGATGCGAAAGAACGCGTCATTTTAGTAGGCGTTCAGGAAAATGATGCGGAGCCGGAGGAAGAATCCCTGGATGAGCTGGCAGAACTGGCACGCACGGCCGGTGCAGAGGTAGCCGGCCGTCTGATCCAGAAACGAGAGGCGATGCATCCGGTGACGTATATCGGGAAAGGAAAGATCCTGGAGCTGAAGGAACTTTTGTGGGAGACAGACGCTACGGGAATCATCTGTGACGATGAACTGACTTCCGTGCAGCTGAATCATCTGGAGGAAGAGCTGGAATGTAAGATCGTGGATCGGACACTTCTGATCCTGGATATTTTGCAGGAAGGGCAGTCAGCAGAGAAGGTAAGATCCAGGTGGAACTGGCACAGTTAAAATACCGTGCGGCGAGACTTGTCGGACTTCGAAATTCTCTTTCCCGTCTGGGAGGCGGAATCGGAACAAGAGGACCGGGAGAGAAAAAACTGGAGATGGACCGCCGTTTGATCCGGGAGAGGATCAGCCGCCTGAAAAAAGAACTCCGGGAAGTGGAAGAACACAGAGAGAGGCTTCGTACTCAGAGAAAACGCTCCAATCTGAAGGTGGCGGCGCTGGTGGGATATACGTCAGCAGGAAAGAGCAGCCTGGAAAATGCGCTCACAGGAGCAGGTGTTTTAGAGGATGCGATGCTGTTTTCCACGCTGGATACGACGACACGATCTCTGAGGTTGGCAGATACACAGGAAATCCTGCTCAGTGATACGGTCGGATTTATCCGGAAACTTCCGCATCATCTGGTAGAGGCATTTAAGAGCACACTGGAAGAAGCGAAATACGCGGATATCATCATCCATGTGGTCGATGCTTCCAATCCGCATCAGGATACCCAGATGTTTGTTGTCTATGAGACACTGCGTCAGCTCGGTGCGGAGGGAAAACCGGTCATTACCGTATTCAACAAACAGGATAAACTGGAAACACCGGGATATTTCCGGGATTTTCATGCAGAGTACTCAATCCCGGTTTCCGCAAAGACAGGGCAGGGGCTGGAAGAATTAAAAGAAGCGCTGCTTGAGATTCTGCGAAGAGATCAGGTATATATCGAGCGATTGTATTCCTTCGCAGAAGCGGGAAAGATCCAGCTGATCCGCACCCAGGGACAGCTGCTGTCAGAGGAATATGTACCGGATGGCATTGAAGTGAAGGCATATGTGCCGAAAGAAATCTGGGGAAAAGTGTAAGAGATAAGAAAAGAATCCAGAAAGCCGGAGAGATGACCGGAATCTGGATTCTTTTGTTTATTGGGTCTTTTGTTTGTATTCCGTTCCCCACATAGCCATTGCATCCAGAACAGTCTTTAAGCTGTATCCGGTCTCAGTCAGCGTATATTCCACCCGGGGAGGCACTTCGGCATAGACTTTGCGGGTGAGCAGTCCGCTTTCTTCCATTGAACGCAGATTGGAAGTCAGTACCTTTTGAGATACCGTTCCGATCGACTTTTTTAATTCTCCAAAGCGCTTTGTACCACCTAAAAGATCCCGGATGATCAATACTTTCCAGCGGTCACTGATGAGCATTAAAGTTGTCTCTACCGGACATGCCGGTAATTCTTTTTTCATAAAAATCCCTCATTTCTTCACAATAGTTTCTTTTGATGTGCACATTTAGAGTTGATTACACGATTTCGGAAAAAAAGAGATCGGAAATTGAATAACTTTAAAGATATTACGGATTATGCGGGATTATCAAAATCAGTCTTGAATTATATGGATGTTTTAAAAATTCTTAAAATATTTGGCGAAATTCGTGATATTAAAAAAGAGATTGCTATTTTTTATTTGAAAATGTGTATGAAAGGACGGAAATCAATCGCGGATAAAATCCTGTCAAAGATGGGCAGAAAAAATATTGGGGATTGGTTGAAATTATAGTCAACAAAAATAGAAAGTAGTTGCATTCTTTTAGCTATATCTGTATAATAATATTATGGTAAAGCTAGTGAAAGAAAGCTAGTGGCCATGTATTTGGCATAGAGACATCCATTGTGGATGTCTCTATTTTTATTCTAGCAGGATAAGGAATTGTTTTTTTGATAAAAAAGAAGAATATTTTTTCTTACCCCCACACTTCTTTGGCAATTTCTTTCACCAGTGCAAGCTTCGCCCACTGTTCTTCTTCCGTCAGTTTATTGCCAATCTCACAGGATGCGAATCCACACTGCGGACTTAAGTAAAGCCGGTCCAGAGGAATGTATTTTGCAGCTTTTGCAATTCTTTTCTTTATCACTTCTTTTTCTTCTAAAATCGGTGACTTGCTGGTCACAAGACCAAGTACGACTTTTTTATCATCGGAAACAAAGCGGAGTGGTTCAAATCCTCCGGAGCGTTCATCATCAAATTCCAGATAATAGGCAGATACATTTTCATTGGCAAAAAGAAACGGCGCGATCGGTTCATATCCGCCGGAGGATGCCCAGGTGGAATGATAATTTCCGCGGCATACGTGGGTTGTGATCACAAGATCTTCAGGTGCATTTTCCAGAGCGAGGTTATTCAGCCGCAGATATTTTTCAGCTTCTTCTTCCAGACTGACGGAATCTTCTTGTCTTGCCTCCCAGTAATTTTTGTCGCAGAACATTCCCCATGTACAGTCATCAAACTGGATATTTCTGCATCCTGCATCGTAGAGATCCCGGATGACAGTCCGGTATGCCTGTGCAATGTCCTGAATCAGTTCTTCCAGATCTGGATATACGGCCAGAGTCTGTGTTCCATTGTCTTCCCGGAAGAGTTCTGCAAGAAGCTGGGCAGGTGCGGGAATGGTCTGTCTTGCAATGGTGTGCTCATCCTCAAACTGTTTGACAAATTTGAAATGTTCCACAAAAGGATGCTGTTCTCCGCTGATTTTTCCTGTCACGCGGACAGAGCCGTGAGTGGTTTCTTCCCCGTGGAAGAAATAGCCGTGATCCAGTTCAATGTGTTCGATTCCCTCAAATCCCCACATAAAATCCAGATGCCAGTAGCTTCTGCGGAATTCTCCGTCTGTGATGACAGGGTATCCGGCAGCCTTCTGCTTTTTGATCAGATCTGTAATTGCTTCATTTTCAATGGATTCTAGCTCAGCCTTTGTGATCTTTCCGGCTTCAAAATCAGCTCTTGCCTGTTTTAAGTGTTCAGGTCTTAAAAAACTTCCAACATAATCAAAACGAAACGGTGCGTTAAAATTTTCCATAGTAATTCTCCTGTTCTGTAAATTCGTGATTCTATGGGATTTATTGTAGAAGAGGAGAGGTGTTTTGTAAAATACTGAAAATAAATAGCTTGCTATAGAAGCAAACTATAGCAAGCCCGTTGCATTTTATGAAAATAGTGTTTTATAAATAAGGGGTTCCGGGAACTTCCGGGTAGCTTCCCATAGAGATCAGAAGCTGAAGTCCTACTTCTCTTGCGGTAAGGACTGCATTTTTTACGGCACTGGCATCTCCGGTCACGGCAGCGATGATCTCATTGGAATGACTGGTTCCCCGGTTTGGTGTCATGTATTTGATGATCTCTACCGGGGAGGATTTCAGCGCAAGGTCTGCCATGACAAGACCGATCGCAGCAGGAGAACCGCAGAAGAATCCAAACGGTTTTCCAATCGGGGCGTCAAATGCCATGTTCAACGCCTGAGAAGCGCTGGCAGAATAGGTGAATTCCAGATGTCCTGCTTCACTGATATAAAGCTCACCGGCGTACTTTTCCGTATATTCCAGAGCAATCTCTACGGCACGGCGCACATCGGATACACTGTAGCCGCCGATGATGATAAAGTTTCCGTGACCGCCCCATCCTTTGGTATCCCTCGGAAGTTCGATGGAAATGATCTCGGTGTTGGTAGATTTTACGGCTTCGTCAGCTGCATTGATCTGTCCGGCTGCACCGGTACGGGAGCTTAACAGCCCCAGACTTTTGTAAGGCTTGTCAATCTGCATCTGCTGAAGCAGTGCGTCATTGACGCCCGGAATGACAAGTCCGATGGTATCCAGAACGGTTGTCCCGACAAATTCTGTCATGGAACAGTCCATGGATATTTTTTGAATTTCGTTGATATCTAACATAATGAAAACTCCTTTATGACATACTTCCAAATTAAATATAACCGCCGTCCAGGCCAATGATCTGTCCGGTCAGGTAAGAATGACCGGATGCAAGGGTGAGCGCCAGCGCAGCCACTTCCTCGCTGTCGGCAAAGCGTCCGGCGGGGATTTCTTCTCTTAAAGCTTCGCGTTCTTCTTCCGAAAACTGTGCGTTCATAGCAGTGTCGATCACTCCGCACGCAATGGCATTGACTTGTACATTACTTGGTGCCAGTTCTTTCGCAAGAGCCTTTGTCAGTCCGTTCATACCGGACTTAGTCGCAGAATAAGCAGCCTCGCAGGAGGCACCGACGGTTCCCCACATGGAGGAAATGTTGATGATCTTTCCGCTTTTCTGAGAGACCATGTGACTGATGGCGCTGCGGCAGCAGTAAAATACAGAAGAAAGATTGGTATTTAAAATCTCGGACCACTGGGCATCACTCATATCCTGCAAAAGGCCGACAAAGGAAATCCCGGCGTTGTTGACCAGCACATCCAGCCCCGGGCAGATAGATTCGATGATGGCAAACATCTTTCTCACATCATCGGGATTACCTGCATTTCCTGGGAGCAGTGTGCAGGAACCGTGTTCGTCAAGGATTTCTTTTTCTACCTGCTGCAGGGCATCCAGAGAATGCCGGCAGTTGAGAAATACATGAAAATGATTTCTGGCAAATGCAAGTGCGCAGGCTCTGCCGATCCCGCGGGATGCACCGGTGATCAGTACATATTTCTGGTTCATAACATACTCCATTTCCAGAAGGAGAACAGCTGTAAAATGCTGCTCCTTCAGCTCTCAATTCTGTAGTTATTATACAGGAAGCAGAAACGTTTGTATACCATATTTCCAGAAAATCCGAATGGGGAAAGCGGGTTGCGGTTGTGATTCACAGGCCCTTGTGCTATTATTTTGATAGAGAACCGGTGTGTGCACATAGTAGGAGGAACGGATATGGTAGAGGAAGCCCGAAGCTTTGCAGAAAAAGCACATGAGGGACAGTTTCGAAAGGGAACGAAGCGCCCGTATATTGTACATCCGCTGGAGGTGGCGAAGATTGTGTCAACGATGACGGATGATGAGGAGATTATCAGTGCAGCCTTGCTTCACGATACACTTGAAGACTGCAGGCAGGTGACAAAAGAGCAGATCAAAGAGGCGTTCGGCGAGCGTGTGCTTGAGATGGTCAGGCAGGAGAGTGAGGACAAGTCCAAAACCTGGGTGGAGAGAAAAAGTACGACAATCCGACATTTGAAAACAGCGCCGAGAGCGGTGCAGATGATCGCGCTTGCGGACAAGCTGTCTAATATCCGGGACATTGACCGGGAGTATCCGAAGGTTGGAGAAGAATTCTGGAACCGCTTTCGAATGAAGAGTAAAGCTGCAATGGGCTGGTATTATATTGGGGTGAAAGACGCATTGCAGGAAGATTTTGCAGGAATTCCTGCATATGAAGAATATAAGATGCTGGTAGAAAAAATTTTCGGCAGTAAATCAGACTGGCAAAGGAGAGAACACAATGAAGAAGACAAAGACCATATGTTTTGCGAATAATAAAGGAGGAAGCGGAAAGTCCACCACCTGTTCCAATGTGGGATATGGATTGCGGGAGCTGGGATACAAGGTACTTCTGATCGATGGAGACATGCAGCTGAACCTGTCTCTATCTCTGTTTGATGAGGATCAGGTGCTTGCATTTGCCCAGAGTGATAAGAATCTGTATGAGGGATTGAAGCGCCAGGATGATCTGTCGGATTACATTGTACATTCCGCTTATGAAGGGCTGGATCTGATTCCGTCTTCCACATTAATGAGTTCGATAGAGTATGAATTGTTTACGAAATGGCAGAGGGAGTTTATTCTCCGAAAATGTCTGAAACAGGTAAAGGAATCCGGAGCGTATGATTACATTCTGATCGATGCGCCTCCGACTTTGGGCGGCTGGGTCATGAACATCTTATGTGCGTCTGATGAGATCATCATTCCGGTAGAATCCACGCCGTGGGGGTTATTTGGTCTGGGAAATATGTTTGAATTTCTGGAGGAAGTCCGTCAGATCACGCCGGATCTGAAGCTGGGCGGGATCGTGATCACGAAAGTAGATACCAGAAAGAGTTATTTCAAACAGACTCTGGAGACTTTAAAGAGTCTGGAGGATGTTCCTGTATTTGATACCTATATCCGGGTGGACAGTGGGATCGAGTGGTCGCAGGATAACAATGCGCCGATCATGGCATACAAAAAAAGCAGCCGCAGTGCAAAAGAATACATGGAACTGACAAAAGAAATTGCCAAAATGGAGTAGGTGAGTCATGCACAGGGAATTGTTGGATGCCTTGTCTGTCATTACAGAGGAAGAGCAGCGGATACTGGATGAACAAAGAGGGATCGACCCACAGCTTTATACAGAGAAAAAGGAACTGATCGTAGACAGCGAAAAATTGTTGAAAAAAGGGAAGCTGATACAGGTACGTCCCCATACGAGATTTGTTAATTTTCCGAAGCATAAACACAATTATGTAGAAGTGATCTACATGTGTCAGGGAACAACCACTCACATTCTGAATGGAAGTAAGGTCATTCTGGAGGCGGGGGATCTTCTGTTTTTGAATCAGAATGCAGAACAGGAGATCCTGCCGGCCGGCGAGCAGGATATTGCCGTCAATTTTATTGTGCTGCCGGAATTTTTTGATACGGCTTTTTCCATGATGGATATGGAGGAAGAAAATGCGTTGAAAGAATTTCTGGTAGGAGCTTTGTGTGGAAAGAATGATCAGACATCATATTTGTATTTTCATGTGGCAGAGATCCTTCCGATCCAGAATCTGGTGGAAAATATGGTATGGACGATCTTCTATGACCAGCCGAACAAAAGGAGATGTAATCAGATCACCATGGGGCTTTTGCTTCTTCAGCTTTTAAATCATATGGACCGGATGGAGACCGGAACGGCTGCATTTGACCGGGAGCTGACGGGAAGTGTATTTAATTATATTGAAGAGCATTATAAAAACGGAAGTCTGTCCGAGCTGGCAGAGATTATGGGATATGACGTGTACTGGTTAAGCCGGGAGATCAAAAAGCGGACCGGAAAGACGTATAAAGAGCTGCTTCAGTCGAGAAGAATGCGTCAGGCGGCATATTTGCTGAAGAACAGCAGGCTGTCGGTGGCGGATATCATAGAGTCGGTGGGGTATGACAATACCAGTTATTTTTTCGGAAATTTAAGGAGTGTTATGGAGTCAGCCCGAAGGGGTATCGGGATATGTGAGAAAGTGAAAGAAAAGCAAGCCTGAATACAGGAAGAGCAGAGAAGCAATTTCTGGATTCAGGCTTTTTGTGTTTCGAGACATTAAACCTCAGAAAAATCAATTTTTAGATCTTCATAAATATTACATGTTACAAAATCTGTTATCGCTGCCGATAAAGCACATGCAGCTGCATCTGTAGAACGAGACTTTGAAAAGGAACATAAAGATGAGATGCAGAGATTATGTGATAAAATCGAGGCTCTACAAGAGGAATGATTTGAGCTGAAAGATAAATTAAAAGAGTTAAAAAAGGGAATACTTGATTTTAGCTGTCGCATATGCTATACTAGCGGTAGCTAAAAAGGATATAAGTGTCAAGCAGCACACAAAGTGAAAGCCCCGGAGGTCGCAACTCCGGGGCTTTCTTTTAGGCTAGTTGTCACTGTCGTTTCTGTCTAACCATTTGCAGACGTAGTAGCTGGCTACGCTTGCCATAACGGAAACCAAAAAAGATATAAGTAAATCAGTCAAACAGCACACCCCCTTTCTGTTGCCAGATTGGGTGCGACAACGGTAAAATTATAGCATCAAATAGGTAAAAGCGATAGAATAATGTTTTTTGTATTATATATTTTTTACTTGTTCGTTTTCACTACCTATCAGTGTACCCTCTTATAATTGTCTTTATTGTAGCATTGCCGGTTACTACGAATTAAACTGCGCATATTTCTTCGGAGAAATCCCGACTGCCTTGGTGAATGCCTTCAGATAATTGCTGTAGTCATTAAATCCGCACGCTTCACAAGCTTCATTGACAGAATATCCCTGACTTAACAGCGACTTCGAGATGGTGATTCGCTTTGCGGTGATGTATTTGTTGATGGTCGTTCCTGTCGTGGCTTTGAAAATCCGGCACAGATAAGAACTGCTCAGGAAAAAATGTGCAGAGAGTTCTTCCAGGGTCAGGTTTTCACTGATATGGGTATTGATATAGGAGAGAATCTCATCCACCTGGGCGTGGTAGCCGGGCGCTTTGCTCTCTTCTTCGGCAGAAGCGCGGCAGCGTTTGTCAAACGCATGGTTTAAAAACACCATCAGTTCCAGAAATGTGGCATGATCTAAGATATCCTCGCCAAACCCGGAATTGGAGCGCAGTTTATGGATAAAATAGATAAACCGCGTCTGCTCCTCCTGAGAAAGGTGAAGCTGATGAGGCATATCCGTTCCGCGAAACTGAAAACAATGATTTAAATTGGTCGTTTCCGTAGAAATTTGTTTTAAGTATTCCGGATCGATCGAAAGAATGATGCGCTCATGTTTTTGCTGGTCGATCTGTGTCAGATAGTGACTTTCAAACTGGTTGATCAGAAAAATGTCCCCATTGCTGATGTCATAAAAATAATTGTCGATCAGAAACTGCTTTCCCCCGGAGATCGAATAATAAATCTCATAGCAGTCATGGATGTGCATATCCATGGCTTTTTCATCATTATATAAATGTGCAAAGGCGAACGTATGAGTATCCATACACTGGCGCATGGATTCTTTGCAGGAAATACATCCTTTCATGAAAATCGTCTCCTTTCATCAGGTTGTTCAAAATCGTCCTGTTTTTCCCATATTATAGTTCAGAAGTTCAAAATTTTCAAGATTTACAGCAAGAAAACACAAGAAATAGGGGAATAATGAATGCTATACTAAGTGCAAGAAATGACACAGATTAGTCAGTCAAAATAAGGGAAATCAAAAAACAGGAGGATTATCATGGAAGTAAGAACAGCAGCATCACCAAAAGATGTAAAACACTACACAACAGACAGATTAAGAGAGGAATTTCTGATTCAGGATTTATTCCAGGCAGATAAGATCAATCTGGTATACAGCCACATTGACCGTATCATCACAGGAGCAGCCGTTCCGGTCAATGAAAAACTGGTTCTGACAGCAGGAGACGAGCTCCGCGCAGAGTATTTCCTTCAGAGAAGAGAGCTTGGAATCATTAACATCGGAGGAGACGGAATCATCACAATTGACGGACGTGTTTACGAAGTCAATGCAAGAGACGGAATGTATGTTGGAAGAGGATCCAAAGACATTTCTTTCGAGAGTAAAGATGCTTCCAACCCGGCAAAATTCTATATGAACAGTGCACCGGCACACGTATCTTACCCGACAGTACATATCAAACTGGAGGGAGAGGCAGAAGAAGGCGTTGTGATCGTAAAAGACGAGAACAAAGTAGAACTTGGAACACTGGAAGATTCCAACCACAGAATCATCAACAAATACATCGTAACAGGACAGGTAGAGAGCTGTCAGCTGGCAATGGGACTGACAAAACTTCTTCCGGGAAGCGTATGGAACACAATGCCGTCTCATACACATGACAGACGTATGGAAGTATATCTGTACTTTGACATGGATGACGACTCTTTCGTAATGCACTACATGGGAGAGCCACAGGAGACAAGACACATCATCATGCACAATGAAGAAGCAGTGATTTCTCCAAGCTGGTCTATCCACTCAGGATGTGGATCCAAAGCATATACATTCATCTGGGGAATGTGCGGAGAAAACCAGGATTACGGCGATATGGACACAATTGCAAACAAAGATCTCAGATAATGGATTTTACAATTTAGAAGAAAAGGAGACACAGTTATGGTAAATTTTTCACTGGAAGGTAAAATTGCACTGGTAACAGGTGCATCTTACGGAATCGGATTTGGAATTGCTTCTGCATACGCAGAGGCAGGCGCAACAATCTGCTTTAACGATATTACACAGGAAAAAGTAGATTTAGGACTTGCAGCATACAAAGAAGCAGGAATCGAAGCTCACGGATATGTATGTGACGTAACAGATGAAGCACAGGTAAAAGCAATGGTTGCAAAAATCAACGAAGAAGTTGGAATTATTGATATCCTGGTAAACAATGCAGGAATCATCATGAGAAAACCAATGCTTGAAATGGAAGCAGACGAGTCCAG
>ENA-OPYY01000327-OPYY01000327.1-human-gut-metagenome-genome-assembly--contig:-NODE-327-length-17655-cov-3.107827_pt1 | contig 17655 bp, 15 predicted proteins | sample MGYA00242472_ERZ504481 | MGnify/ENA primary metagenome ERZ504481 (study PRJEB26092, sample SAMD00036265) | human gut metagenome | host: Homo sapiens | study: EMG produced TPA metagenomics assembly of...
TACAGTATATTCCTGCCAGGATCCATGTTCTTTTTTTCCCTGTTCACTTTCCCTTCCTCCTACGGATCAGATATCCGAGAACAGCAAACGTTCATTTTCATCTTCATACAGAGATTTCTTTGTTACTGTTCTGTATCTGATGCTGGTATTTTTCTCTATCCACTCTTTTTTCTTATTTTCTACCAGGCAGGTAAGCCCCTGATATCCCATGTTAAATTCATTTTGATAAACCAGCATGGAAATATCTTCGTTATCCAGAGCATTTACCGTCTGAGCAGTGTTTCCTGTCCCATATATCCTGCAGATATTTCCATTTTCCCCCCGGGTCTGACTGCTCTCTTTCCACAATGCAGCTGCCCGTTCTGTTGTACTTTTATCCAGAGTTACCAGATAGGAAATCTGGTCAAAAAGACTGGCGCTGAACTCTCCGCCAAGACTGCTTATCAGCACACTCTGTTCTGCCTGCTCCAGTGTATCTTTCAGGCCTTTATAGCGCAGGCTCACACTGTCCCTCTGCATATTTTCTGTTATGATCGTTACCTTCCTGGGGTTTCCTGTCTGTTCCATATCCTGAAGAACAGCCTCCCCCAAGGCCTTTCCCATAGCATAATCATCAGACCGGATCACAGGAAAAGAATCTCCTGCGCCTGTTTCCACAAAAATAATCGGAATAGAAATCATCATATTTTCCAGGACTTCCTGAATCTCCCGGCTGTTTACAGCAGCCATTAAAATACCTGAACTTTTTCCGCGGATCTCCTTATTTACTTCCTTTATCTGATCTTCTGCCGTATCATTTTCTGAAAGATAAATATAATTTACATCTACGTTCAGATCTTCTTCTGCCTGCATGATTCCCTGAATAAGAGTTCCCCATTCATCCTCTGTATTCTGATAAAGAATCACTGAATAAACATCCGAAGACTCTTTTTTCCGGGCAAAAACCCCGTAGTAATACAGACCGCCCAGCGCGGTCACAGCAGCCAGAAGGAGCGCCAGACTTTTCCACTGAAACCGTTTCTTTTTCATTGTCTGTCCCCCTTCTCCACACTGGAAGCCTCTTCTGTTTTGGGAAGATGAATACGCACGGTTGTTCCTTCATCCGGCTCACTTTCAATTTCCAGTCCGTACTCTGTTCCAAAATAAAGCTGAATACGCTGATGTACATTTTTCAGCCCTATGCCCGATCCTCTGCTCCGGGTTTCAGATTCCTCTGTCAGAAGTCCGGCCACCTGCTCCTCCGGCATTCCCGGACCATTATCCGCCACCTCTATAAAAAGTTCCTGATCTTTTGTATAGGCTCTGATATAAATTTCTCCCTCGCCGTCCATATATTCCATTCCATAATAAATTGCATTTTCGATCAGAGGCTGGATGATCAGCTTAATTGTTCTGTACTTTTCAATGCCTTCTTCCACCTCAAAAAAGGAAGTGAATTTGTTCTTATATCTGTACTTCTGGATATCCAGATAGCTTCCTGCATGCTGCAGCTCTTCCCCTACTGTAATGATATTTCTTCCTCTGGAAAGGCTGATCCGGAACAGCTTTCCAAGAGCATGAACCATAAATACAGCGTCCTGATAGCGTTCGCTTTCTATCATCCACATAATAGAATCCAGGGTATTATAAAGAAAATGAGGATTGATCTGAGACTGAAGGGCATCCAACTCGCTTTTTCGCTTTTCTTCCTGCTCCTTTACAATATCATCCGTCAGTTTCCGCAGCTGATCTACCATAGAACGGATGGTATTTCCCAGATGCTGAATTTCCGAAGAACCTCCAATATAAATTTCAGGTTTCTGATCCACCCCGATAGCTTTCAGAGAATTTTCCAGTTTTTTCAGAGGTTTGACAATTCGTACAGCCACAAACTGATTGGCAAATATCATCAGACATACAGCCAGGATAATAATGATCACAGCCATAATTTCTGTTCTGTTAAAATCCTGGAACAGTCTGTCTGCCGGAGTTACACTGACAATTTTCCACCCGGTATAGCCCACTGTTTTTACCACAACTGTCCTGTCTTCGCCCTGAAATCTTTCTTCATATACACCGTCCTCGTAGTGACTGGCTACCATATTATTTTCTTTCAGCATATTGGAAAAAATAAGGTTCTGTTTGGGATGATAAATAATCTCACCATCACTGTTAATAAGATAAACATACCCCATATCCTGGCTGTTGATCTCTGTAAAAAGCTGACGTATTCCGCTGAAATTCATGTCAACCAGCAGAATCCCACCGGATATTTTGCCTTCTGTGGTAAGCTCAACTCCCCTGCTTAAAGACACTACCCAATAATAGCGTCCATTGCTGTTTTCAAAAATATTTTGCACATGAAGCTCTGAAAAATGAAGATTCTCCATTTTATTCTGGGCGCTGGTAAACCAGCTCTGCTGTGTGACATCTACATTATTTTTTACGTTTCCCACAGGCACTGCCCCCAGCAGCTCACCATTCTCCGAAAAACATGCAATGCTTACAAGACTGTCTTTATTTACCTCATAAAGAAGGTTCAGTTCATGAGAAATATCATCCTTGCTCATGTCTACTTTTTTGATCACATTATAATACATGGCGTCAGAAATACGCATCATGCTTCGAAGATAATTGTTCAGATTGATTTCCACCTGATTTACAAGCTGACGGGTATCATTCAGCATCATTTCCTTTGCTGCTCTGCCATAGCTCTGATAAAGAAAAACACCAATAAATACCATTCCGATCAGGGCAACCAAAGTAAAAGAAGCTGAGATCACAAACTGCAGATCCCGCCGTTTTATATGGCAGACAAGCTGATTCCATTTATTTTTTATGTACTTCATAAACCCATAACTCTTTTAATCTTAATCCTCATTCTTCTCCTTTACAGACATCTCTGCCCTGTATTTTGACGGGGAAATTCCATACTGCTTTTTAAATACATAGCTGAAATAATTGGGCTCCATATACCCCACTCTGGACGCAATGATATATGTTTTATCCTCTGTTGTACGAAGAAGCTCCAGCGCATGTTCCAGGCGTATCTTTGTCAGATAAGCAACAAAGCTCATGCCCACTTCTCTTTTAAATATCGTAGAAAAATAAGCTGCGCTTACATTCAGACAACGGCACAGACTGTCCGCCGAAAGGTCGCTTTCTTTATAATGTTCCTCAATATATGCCTTTGCCTGCTCCGTAAGTCTTGCTGCCGAATCCCGCCTTTCATGCCTGAGGACATGCCGCAGATTGGTGCACACTTCCTGAAGCCATCCCTCCAGTTCATCCACTGTTACCATCCTGTAAAGCTCCTGCCATGAGCCTGCATGTTCCCCGAAAATCTGATTGGGATGAAGTTTATACGCGCGCCCGATCTTCATAAGCTCAGACAAAAGTTCCATAAAAAGAAGCTGATACTGTCCCGGAGAGATCGGTTCCTTCCGGATACTGTCCATAATCTGAGCAATGGCTGCATTTGTTTCGTCCCTGTTTCCCAGCTTCACTGCATGAACCAGGTTCTGAAACTCATGCTCTGTGACAAGGATATTTTCTTCCGAGCAGGGCTCAATATCATTGATATAAAGCACCTGGCCGCTTCCCAGAATACTTCTGTATTCCATGGCGTTTACTGCCTCTTCATAAGAAGTATGCAGAGCGTCTGTATTGGCGCAGATCTGTCCCACAGCAGCTGTCACAGATGACTTCAGAACATGGAAGCCCATTTTGCAGATCTGGTCCAGATGATAGAGAACCTGATCGATTTCTTCTCTTTCATCCAGCATAAAAATAACAATTACCTGATCCAGAAAAGCCGTACTGAAAAACCGGGTTCTGTTCTTCAGATAATCCTGAACCATATCCTTTAAGGACAGCGTAAACAGCTGTGCCGGCTGCGGCTGCTCTTCTCTTGGATTTACATCCATATACAGTGCAGCTACCACATAAAAAGGAGAATCCAGACATATTTCATAGGTTTCCATCATAGCTCTGGCCCGTTCTCCTGCAATCCGTCCTTCCAGGATCCCCATAACAAGCTGCTCCCGCATGGCAGGAAGACTTTTTCGATAATACTCTGACAGCCTGTTCAGATTCCTGTATTCATCATACTCCTGATCCAGCTTTTTCCGGACTTTTGAAAACGCAGCCTCCATATCTCCTGCGCTGATCGGCTTCAGAAGATATTCTTCTGCTTCCAGGTGAACCGCTTCTCTGGCAAACTCGAAATCATCAAACCCGGAATAAATGATCACTTTCATATTCCGGTAGCTCTGCTTCAGATTTTTGCACAAAGTAAGTCCGTCCATATAAGGCATTTTAATATCTGTCATAACCACATCTATATGAAGCTGCTCTGCCATTTCCAGGGCTTCCTGACCATTTTCTGCGGTTCCCGCCAGACAGAATCCCAGCGCTTCCCAGTCGATTTTTTTCTTCATTGCCTGAAGAACGTCAGCCTCATCATCCACCAGCAAAACATTATATAATTCCATAAAATTTCCTCCACATTATAAAAATATTATACCATGGTAAGCCTGTTTTATAAACGGATTTTTGAGTGCGGCAAAATCTCTTCCTGGATTCCTTCACCTTAAAAACGCACAAATTTTATCATTTGTTTTTGTATCTTTTTTACAAAAATCAAAAATATTTTTTTCAAATATTGACAAAAAATTGAACAAAGTCCATAATACGCTTATAAATTGGTTCAACCAATGAACCATTGTACCAAAGGAGGAAGCACAATGACAGATAACCAGGATTTACTGGCAATGACTCATCTTGGAGAAGATCCCTCCAAATACATGAAATCTGTGACACCGCCGATTTTTATGAACTCCCTTCATGTATTTGATTCTGTGGAGGATTACTTCTCTGTGGACATTTTCAAAGATGAGTATTACTACGGAAGGGCGTCTAATCCAACCGTAACTATTCTTGAAAAGAAGCTTGCCGCGCTGGAACACGGAACCAGAGCCGTTGTTTTTTCTGCAGGAATGGCTGCCTGCGCCGCGGCAATCCTCGCTGTATGCAAAACCGGAAGCCATGTGATCTGTATGAAGGCAAGCTACGGACCTGTACAGCATCTTCTCAATGATTTCCTGAAAGAAAAAATGGAGATCAGCGTAACCTATGTTGACGGAACTGATCTGAAAGATTTTGAAAATGCAATCCGTCCGGAAACAGATCTGATCATTCTGGAAAGCCCGTCTACCCTTATTTTTTCAGTTGTAGATCTTGAGGGAGTTGCAAAGCTTGCTCATGCTCACGGCATTAAAACCTATATCGACAACACCTATTCCACTCCTGTTTTTCAGAAGCCTCTTGATATGGGAATCGATATTGTTATGCACACTATGACAAAATATATCGGGGGACACAGCGATCTGATCGGCGGAGTTCTGATCTCCAGGGACGATGAATTCATGAAAAAAATCATGGTTCAGAGAGATTGGTTCGGAGGTGTACTGGGACCTATGGAAGCATGGCTTGCAATCCGCGGTCTGCGTACCCTGGATGTGAGAATGCAGAGACATTATGAAACTGCTATGAAAGTAGCTGAATTCCTGGAAAATCATCCAAAGGTAAAACATGTATACTATACAGGATTAAAATCTCATCCTCAATATGAGCTTGCACGTAAGCAGCAAAAAGGAGAATGCGGTCTGATGAGTATTGAAATTGACGGCTCCGCAGAGGATACCGCAAGATTTGTAGACAGTCTGAAGATCTTTGAGCGCGGCTGTTCCTGGGGCGGCTTTGAAAGCCTTGCCATTGCTTATACCTATAACTGGAGTGAAGAAGAACAGGCTTTCCACAACCTGAACAGAAGCATTGTCAGACTTCACTGTGGTCTTGAAGGAGCTGAAAATCTCATTGCAGATCTTTCACAGGCTCTTGATAAAATCTGATTGAGAGGACTTAATTATGGGAGAGAATACCAACGGAAAAACGAAAAAAACACCGGGGCTCGGACTTGCTCTTCTGCCGCTGGCGTTCATGTTTGTAGTATTGTTTTTGGGGTTAATTATTTTCAGCATAGATATTAAGATCTTACTTCTTATCTGTGCGGCTTTTACCATTGTTTTATGTCTCTTTCTGGGGTATACCTGGAAGGATGTGGAAAATGAAATTGTAGATAAGCTGGCAAAGGCTTTTCCTGCTATCATGATCCTGATCACTGTAGGACTGATGATCGGCGCGTGGATCGTCAGCGGAACTATCCCGTTCCTGGTTTATATCGGACTTCAGATCATTAATCCAAAATTTATCATTGTAACCTCTTTCCTTGTGACAGTGATTCTTTCTGTCAGCACAGGAACCTCCTGGGGCGCTGCCGGAACTGTAGGCGCAGCTCTTATGAGCGTGGCTGCCGGCATGGGCGCTCCTCTTCCTGCAGTAGCAGGCGCCATTGTTGCAGGAGCTTATTTCGGAGATAAAATGTCTCCTCTTTCTGACAGTACCAACATGTCCGCCATTGCCAGCGGAACAAACCTTTATAAGCACATCGGGCATATGTTTTACACAACAATCCCCGGTTTTGTCATCAGCTGCGTGGTTTATGTGATTGCCGGAATTTCTTTTGCCGGAAGCGGAGAAATTTCACAGGTTGACTCTATCATCACCACTCTGGCAGAGCTTTTTGACCTGAGTATACCGGTAGGCCTTCTGCTGCTTGTACCGCCTGTAATTGTTGTTGCAGGCTCCCTCTTAAAGAAGCCTACCATTCCTGTTATGATGATCTCCTCTGCCGTAGCAGTAGTGATCGCAATGACAGTTCAGGATTTTTCCTTCCAGACCTGCGCAACAAGTATGGTAAGTGGATTCAAAATGGAAATGTTTACAGATCCGTCTCTGAATCTTGCAGGAATTGTCCAAGAAGTTCCAAACCTTCTCCAGAGAGGCGGTATGGCTTCCATGATGAACACAGCGCTGATGGCATTCTGTGCTTTTGGATTTATCGGAGCGCTTACTGTTTCCGGATGTCTGGATGTGATCCTCAGCCACATCATGAAGCACATTCATGGTACCGGACAGCTTATTACTGTTACTGCTCTTCTGGGCGTGATCATTATCACTGTAATCGGAGAGGCCTCTGTTACCTTCCTGATGATCGGAGGACTGTTCCGGGAAGAATATATTAAACGTGGTCTTGAAACAAAGAATCTTTCCCGTACACTGGAAGACAGTATCACCGTTGTGGAACCGCTGGTTCCCTGGTCACTGGCAGGCGTTTACATGACCTCCACTCTGGGAGTTCCTACCGCGCAGTATGCTCCATGGGCATGTCTGTGTTACACAGGTGTTATTTTTGCCATTATCTGGGGCTTCACCGGATTTGGTATTGCCAAAATTAAAAAAGGCGGAGATAACTACGACGAATATGTGGAACTGACAGGAAAAGAATTATAAAATAAACAGACAGGAACCGACATTGATATCAAATAGGTTCCTGTCTGTTTTTATAACCTGCTGTTTTTCCAGAATCTGTTCCGGTAAACGATTCTGTCTAAAACCAGCACACTTCCTATATAGTACTCCTGTCCAACTATTTCTGTCTGGAATGATCGATCAGACTAAATCCATGCTCCAGGATTTCATCAACAGCTGCCAGAGCCGCCGCAGAATTAGAATTAAAAATCGCTTCTGCAAGCTGAAAATGCTGCGGGATCGTTGCAAGCCACACAGAATCATTTTCACCATCAGCATTCTCCCGCTGTACAAAACGCCTGTCACGGATTCCCTGGATCACCTGATGCACAGCCTTATTTCTTCCCATTTCATAAAGCTCTGTATGAAAGCTGTAATCCAGCGTGTGGCTGTAGATATTTTGGGAATACTTTTCCATAAGCTCAGACGCAATAGAAACGAGCTTTTCTTTTTCTTCCCTGGTTCCTCTGCTGATTGCATTCAGAACAGCCTGATGATCCAGAATCGTCTGAAGTTCCTGAAGCTCTTCTGTGGTACATTCTGTTAAACGGACAGAAATGGCGCTGTGTTCTCCATACGGATCCTTTACAAAAACTCCGCTTCCTGTTTTTACATAAATAAGTCCTCTGTCTTCCAGAATACGAGGCCTTCTCTGACAGAATTACGGCTTGTCTGAAGCATTGCCGCCATGTCCCTCTCAGATGGAAGCTTATCATCCGGCTGCAGATTGTTCATTTTTATATAACTGTAAACAGCATCAGAAATTTTCAGATAAAGTGAGTCCTTTTCAACGGGTTTCAATAAAACATCATTTTTTTTCATATTCTCCTCTTTTTCGACTAATTGCATTATGAATTAACAAGTTCCAGAATCTCTTCTGCATTCTCCTGTGTCACCTTTATGTAATCAATCAGAGTAACAGGCTCTGTTTCCTCGCCCTTCAGAAACTTAACAGCAAGCTCTGCCGCCCCGTAGGACTGGCTGAAATAGTCATTAAAAACCGTGCCTGTAAATTCTCCGTCAACAACGCTCTGAACTGCTTCTTCCAGGGCATCCACCCCTGTCAGGTAAATATCCTCTCCTACTGTTCTGTCTGCCTCCCGGATTGCTTCTAATGCGCCCAGAGCCATAGCGTCGTTATTGCAGAATACCACTTCTATATCATTTCCAAACTCGTCAAGGGCTTCCTCCATGATCTTCTGTCCCTGTGACTGGCTCCAGTCTCCTGTCTGAGCCAGAAGCTCCCTGGTTTCCACTCCTGCTTCTTCCAGAGCCTTAACAGAATACGCTGTTCTGTATTGAGTATCTATATTTTCCGGCTCCCCCTGTATCATAATATAGGAGACTTCTCCATCGCCGTTAATATCGCCCTGATTCTCTGTTACCGCAATTTCCTCTCCCTGAAAAATACCGGACTGCCTTGCATCTGCGCCAATATAAGCGGCCTGGATTCCTTCCTGCTCCCATCTTTCCATTTCCAGAGAATCCGGCTGACGGTTTATATAAACAACGGGAATTCCCTCTTCACTGCAAAGCTCTGTGATCTGTGGAGCCGCAGATGCGTGCACCAGATTCAGGATCATCACATCTGCCTGATCTTCAATAAATCCTTCCACCTGCTCTGTCTCCCTGTCCTGGTCATTTTTTCCATCTTCAATCAGGATATTTTCTTCTTTAAAGCCCAGTTCTTCTGTCAGATAACGTACAAGCTCTGTCCGATACAAAGTCATAAAGGTATCTTCAAACTGATAAATGGAAATCCCGATCTTTGTATTTTCTGTATCTATGCCCTCCATATCCGGCTTTTGCACAGCGGTCTCTTCCGTTTTCTCTGCAGCCAGAATCAGATCTGTTCCTGTAAATGCTGATGTAGCCGTCACCGTCAAGAACACCGCTGCCAGTATCTTACGTTTCATTTCATTTTCCTCCCTCAAAGCACCCGGAACTTTGTTTCCCGGTATCTTTATTTTAACAGTATTGCTGTCAAAAATACATATGTTTTTTAGCGTTCCCGGGATTTTGGTATTCCGGACTGCAAGAGTAAATTCCGCCTCTTCCAGGACATGGGGACAAAAGCTTCCTGTCCCGGTAAATTACTTGCAGAAGAAAAACCCGTGTGTTATATTAAAACAGAAAGAACAGAAGACATCTGTCTTTATCATGATACTGTATTTGCAGCCGTTTCTATTTCTGTAGCGGCTGCTTACATTTTTCTGAAAAACTTTTATCATACAGAACTGTGAATGGTGTCAACAAACACAAAACACGCCCTGGTGTAAAGTTCTGGCTACGTTACCGGGCACAAGATACCAACCTGAATACACACATACAAAGGAGATTCCCAAACTATGAACAAAAAAGAAATATCCGAAATAAAAAAACAGTTTACACCTGACCGCTGCTCCATTACCCGTATCTGCGGCTGTTATGTAGATGGTGAAAAAACAAAAAACAGAGCTGAAAGAAGCTTTTCTGTCCCTTTCTGAAGAGGAAGCTTTTAAGTATTTTGAAATTTTTAAGAAAACTCTTTCCGGCACCATCGGAAAAAATCTGATCAATATGGAATTTCCCCTGGAACAGGAAAAAGAAGGAGGAACCCAGGAATTCCTTCTGAAGCTCCGGGGAAGCAAGCTTCAGGATCCTGCACTTCTGGAGGAATTTTATGATAAGATCATCCAGTTCTACGATTATGGGGAAAACTACTACATTATATTGATCCATGCAGTTTACGATATTCCCGGCAAGTCCTCTGACGGCATGGAAATGTTTGATGCCTCTGACGAGATCTACGACCATATTCTCTGCAGCATCTGTCCGGTAAAACTTTCCAAGGCAGGACTTTGCTACAATGCGGAAACAAACAATATCGAGGACCGCATCCGGGACTGGATCGTGGAAATGCCTGATCTTGGCTTTCTGTTTCCTGTATTTAATGACAGAAGTACAGATATCCACGGGCTTCTCTATTATTCAAAAAATGCAGAACAGCTGAGAAGTACCTTTGTGGACGAGCTTTTCGGCTGCGTTACTCCTCTGTCTGCAGGAGGCCAGCGGGATTCCTTTAATGCCCTTGTAGAGGAGACCCTTGGCGAAGACTGCGCCTATGACACAGTTATAAATATCCATGAAAAATTAAATGAGTGGGTAGAAACACAAAAGGATGCTCCGGAACCGGCTGTACTGACAAAGCCGGAAGTGAAGCGGCTCTTTGAGGAATGTGGTGTGGAAGATGAAAAGCTGGAAGCCTTTGATTCCTGCTATGAGGCCACTGCCGGAGAAAATGCATCTCTCATGGCTTCCAATATTACCAACACCCGGCGGATGGAGATCAAAACCCCTGATGTGGTGATCCATGTGGACCCGGACCGTGCAGAGCTTGTGGAAACAAAGATCATTGACGGCAGAAAATGTCTTGTGATCCCCATGGAAGGGGATGTGGAGATTAACGGAATCCATGTGTCTTTTAAAGAAGACCCTACTCTTCATTAATTTTCTCCGTAAAAAAGGATATCACAAAAGGCTGTCTGCCAATCGTGATATCCTTTTTCTAAAATCGTGTTACTTTTCTGCCTCTTCAGTTGGCTCAGGAGTAACTGTTGTCTTTACAGTATCTTCTGTCCCCTCTTCTTCAGCTTTCTCTGTTTCAGTTTCCTCTGCGTCACTTTCCGGCGCTTCTGTTGGTTCCTCTGCGATTTCCTCAGTTTCTTCTTCCGCAGGCTCAAGAACCTGATCCTCTGCCGGGGTTTCCTCAGAAGCATCTTCTGCTTCCGGTGTTTCTGAAGGCTCGGCAGTTGTACCGATCACAAATTTATGGTTGTCCTTCAGTTCCAGAGTTTTCAGAACCTTTTTATCCTCTGTGATCTCAGCTTCTTCTAACCATTTATCTGTTGTTTCTGTATAGAATTCAGTCTGTTTCTCATCAAGAATGGACGTTTTTTTATTCTCAGTAGCTTCCGGATCATTTACTTTGTTCAGTCTTACAACATAAAAAGCAGTGTCTGTTTCAATTACATCCTGAGCAAGCTCTCCGTCTTTGAGAGTTCTCAGCACGGAAATAACCTCTTCCGGGTAGCCGGAGGATGTGAGATCAGCTTCGCCTTCTTCCTTATCCTCTTTCTTTTCATTTGTATCAAAGGTTCCTTCCAGAGCATTGTAGTCCTCACTGACAGCTTTTACTGTTTCGTCAAAATCAGCTTCCGGATCCTTTTTCATTTCATCAAGGATTTTCTCAGCGTCTTTCTTTTTCGCCTCAATGTCTTTTTCTTCCAAATCGGCAGTGCTGATGCTTACATAGGTAAAGGATGACTGCTGGGCTTCCTCATCCGGGATCTCTGTGTCCACTTCAGCTATAATGGCATCGTGCATTCTCATCTGATAGGTACGCAGCTCCAGATATGTTTTTATCTGATCCTCTGTAACAGAAAGAGTCTCGATAGTCTCCTTGCTGTTGGCTTTCATAAACTGTGATGCAGCCTCTGCAATGGCTTTCTGATCGTCCTCAGTTACTTCAACCTTGTAATCAGCTGCCTTTTCTTTCAGAAGATACAGAGTCTCCAGATCCTTCAGAGAATCCTCAACTGCCTGTTCTCCGTAGGTTCCGCCTTCTTCTGCCTCAGATTCCCAGATAGAATATCCGCCCTGTCCGCCCATAAGGCTTGCGTACATTGCTTCCGCCTGAGCCTGACTCTGACGGACCATAATGCTTAATACTCCCATGGGAATATCGGTTTCGTTTACTGTGGCAACTGTCTGAGTTCCATCTAATTTCTTTTCACCGCAGCCGGCAAGCATTCCCATAGTCATTACGCCTGCAAGCACGGCAACGGCTGCTCGTTTTGATCTTTCTTTCATATTTTCCTCCATTGTAGCCTGACTTCATTGCTACAAGTATAATCTTTTTTCACCCTGAGAGCAAGGAGAATCACAAAATTCCATGATTTTTCACACATTTTGCACAGATTCCCTACTCCTCTACCAGGCTGTTCAGCTCTGTCAGGAAATCTGTCAGAGCTTCCAGAGGCCTTCCCTGAGGTGTGTAGATAAATTTCGGTTCCTGCTCTGCCTTAAACTGCAGTCCTCTTCTGTACTTCTGCATAAGAACCGGGATTCCTGCAGGATCTATATGCGCTTTTTCGTAAAGAGTGATTCTCATATCCCTTCCAAGCTGCTTGATCTCTGTTACATAAGAGAGATGGGCCAGAGCCTTCATTCTTGCAATGGCAAGGAGGTTCAGCACTGCCTTCGGCATTTCCCCGAAGCGGTCCAGAAGCTCTTCCAGCATATCGTCATAATCCTGCTGACTTTCGATTCCTGCGATTCTCTTATAAATATCCAGCTTCTGATATTCGTTGCTGATATAGGTATCCGGAATAAAAGCGTCTATGGTAAGGTCAATGGTAGTTTCAAAGTCCTCCATTGTATGAATGCCCTTGGCTTCCTTGACAGCCTCACTGAGCATCTTGCAGTAAAGGTCATAGCCAACTGCATTCATATGTCCGTGCTGCTCTGCGCCCAGAAGGTTTCCTGCGCCACGAAGCTCAAGGTCGCGCATGGCAATCTTAAATCCGCTTCCCAGATCTGTATATTCCCGGATGGCAGAAAGCCTTTTTTCTGCAGTTTCCTTCAGCATGGTGTTTTTCCGGTACATAAGAAAAGCATAAGCGGTTCTGTTTGACCTTCCGATCCGTCCCCTTAGCTGATAAAGCTGAGAAAGTCCATACCGGTCTGAATCATGGATGATCATGGTATTCACATTGGAAATATCAAGGCCTGTCTCAATAATGGTTGTGGAAACCAGTACGTCAATGTCTCCGTTGATAAATGCAAACATTACGTTTTCCAGTTCCCGCTCGCTCATCTGCCATGGCAAATCCACTCTGGCATCAGGCAGAAGTCTGGACAGTCTCAGGGCAACCTCTGCAATATCATTGACGCGGTTATATACATAATATACCTGGCCGCCCCTGCGAAGCTCACGGTTTACCGCTTCTCTTACTGTTTCCTCATCATACTCCATAACATAAGTCTGAATGGGGACACGATCCATAGGCGGCTCTTCCAGAACGCTCATGTCGCGGATTCCGATCAGGCTCATATGAAGAGTTCTTGGAATCGGCGTGGCAGTCAGAGTCAGAACATCAATATCCTTTTTCAGCTGTTTGATCTTTTCCTTGTGGACAACGCCGAAGCGCTGCTCCTCATCAATGATCAGAAGCCCCAGGTTCTTAAACTCCACATCCTTTGAAAGGACTCTGTGAGTTCCCACAATAATGTCAACCTGGCCTTTTTTCAGATCACTGATCGTTTTTTGCTGCTGGGCTGCAGTGCGGAACCGGCACAGGAGATCCACTCTTACCGGAAACTCTTTCATTCTCTGGACAAAGGTATTATAAACCTGCTGTGCAAGGATCGTGGTTGGCACAAGGTAAATTACCTGGCGGCTTTCCTGAACAGCCTTAAAGGCGGCGCGGAGAGCAACCTCCGTCTTTCCGTAGCCTACGTCGCCGCACACAAGGCGGTCCATGATCTTGGTGCTTTCCATGTCTTTTTTTGTATCCTCAATGGCAGCAAGCTGATCCTCTGTCTCCTCATAGGGGAACATTTCCTCAAACTCTCTCTGCCACACTGTATCCGGACCGCACACATAGCCTTCTTTTTCCTGACGCACTGCATAAAGCTCCACCAGCTCCTTTGCAATGTTCTGAACAGCGCCCTTTACTTTTGATTTTGTCTTTTTCCACTCCTGGCCTCCCAGCTTGTTCAGCCTTGGAGTTCTTGCAGCCTCTGCCCCGGAATATTTCTGAAGAGCATCCAGCTGAGTGGCAAGAATATAAAGGTTGCTTCCTCCACGGTACTCGATCTTGATATAATCCTTTACGATCCTGTCTACCTCAACCTTTTCAATTCCCTTATAAATTCCAAGTCCGTGCTTTTCATGGACAACAAAATCCCCGATGGACAGCTCAGAAAAGTCCTGGATCCTCTGACCGTTATAGTTTTTCTTTTTTTTACGCGGCTTCTGCTCTTTGCCGAAAATATCAGTTTCTGTAATAACCGCAAACTTTACAAGAGGATACTCGAAGCCTTTTCTGGCATGGCCGTAAACCACCATGATCTCTCCGGGATTGAGGATACGCTCGCCGTCCTGTCCATAAAAGGCGTTCAGCCCCTGATCCTGAAGATCCTTTGCCAGACGCTCTGCCCTTGTCCGGGAGCCTGACATAAGAATGATCTGATAGCCCTGATTTTTGTACTGCTGAAGATCCTTTACAAGAAGCTCAAAGCTGCTCTGATAAGAGCTCATGGATTTTACGGTCAGATTGTGCTTTCCGGTAATGTTCCACCCTGCTTTTTGGGGCTCCAGAGCAGAAAGTGAAACACAGTTGCGTTTATTCAGCTTATGGCAGACCTCTTCCCAGGAACACATCCAGCCCTCAGAAAGATTCTGCTCTCCTTTTTCCTGACGGTTGCGGCAGCTCTGACGGAATTCCTCCTCCACCGCCTTTGCATTTTCGGAAAGACGGTTCGGCTCGTCCAGAAATATCATTGTCTTTTCCCGGTCAAAATAGTCAGGAAAAGTCAGACCGCTTTTTTCTGCCTGCTGTTCTGCCGCCGGATAAATGGTGATCTCTTCCAGATTTTCCAGAGATCTCTGGCTCTGAGTATCAAAGCTTCGGATTGAATCGATCTCATCCCCCCACAGCTCGATTCTCCAGGGATTTTCTTCTGTCAGAGAATAAATATCAATGATCCCGCCTCTCACCGAGAACTGTCCCGGCATCTCAACCTGTCCCACACGCTCGTAGCCCATGCTTACAAGAGAAGTCTTTAATTTATCAATGTCAAGCTGGCTGTCATTGCGGAAATAGAGAAGCTGCTTCCGGATTTCCTCCAGAGGAGCGAGAAAGTCCATACATCCGTCCACACTTGTAACCACTGTGATCTCTTCTGAAGTAAGAAGAGCCCGGATCACCTGCATCCTCTGCCGTATCAGCAGATTTCCGTGGATATCCGCCTGAAAAAACAGAAGATCTCTTGCCGGATAATAATAAACATTTTTGTCATAAAAACGATAGTCCTCATAAATCTGCTTTGCGCTGCGCTCGTCCTCAGAAATAATCAGATGACATGGAAAAAGCCCGGAAAGCCCATATATCATATGTGCTTTCTGGGACTCCATACAGCCGCTGACAGCCAGGACGCCACGGTTATCTTTTGCCTGTTCCCGTATTTGTTCCATCTCTGCAAGATTCTGCAGAGGCTGCAAAAATGCTTTCATACGACCCCCGTCTTTTTGTTAAACTCATTCATTGCCGCATCTGTTCCTCTGGAAAGAATCATTTCCACAGCCTTACAGGCTCTTTCCTGCGCCTCGTCCACCAGTTTGCGCTCCTGTGTGGAAAACCTTCCCAGTACATGATCTGCCAGATCCCAGCCCTGAGGCTTGGCTCCTACGCCCACCTTGATACGCACAAACTTCTGCGTTCCAAGCTGTCTGATCAGATCTTTGATCCCGTTGTGTCCGCCTGCGCTTCCCTGCTTGCGGATTCTTAGCTGTCCCGGCTCCAGATCAATATCGTCATAAATAACGATCATCTTTGTTTCCGGATCAATTTTAAAATAATTTGCCATATCCCGCACCGGGCCGCCGCTTAAATTCATATAAGAAAGTGGTTTCATCAGAAGTACCTGCTCTCCCCCGATGATTCCCTTTCCGTACATGGCATTGAACTTGACGCCGCCCTGGGGAATCCTGTGTTCCTCCACCAGACGGTCGATCACATCAAAGCCCATGTTGTGCCGGGTGGCTTCATACTGCCTTCCTGGATTTCCCAGACCAACTACTAAATACATGCCGCTCTCCTTAATTAAAATATACCATTTCTTCTTCCAGAGGTTCACATGGCTCTACAAAATCTGCGTAAAGCACGATTCCCTCTCCCTGATATTCCATACGGTTTTCAATTCCCACTTTTGCAGTGACTTCTACCCACTGACCCTGCTGAAGCTTCGGCGCAAAAGCGCTTTTGCACACATAACCAAGGAAAGTTGTATCGTCTGCACAGCAGGTCATTGCCGTACGGCCCGGAACAAAGAATTTACTTCCCATTCCTCTGGGCTTCATTACTCTTGCCTTAAACTTCACAGTTTTATTTACATAAGTTTCCGGATGATCCATAGCGTCCACAAACCAGATTCCATAATCCTCCGGCAAAATATCGATCACAGGAGCATTGACATCAAAAGGCATCTCATCCTGGAAAATATCGTCAAGCTCGCCTTCCTCGTCCTCAAAAATAACTTCCGCTCTCTGATTTGCCACCTTGATCCCTCTTCTGTAGGTTGCAAGAGGATCCTCTTTTTTGCAGCGGTTAAACACAACCATATCGCTGTTTCTTACCATATCCATAAAAATGGATTTCATATTTGCCATATACATCTGGAAGGTGCTGGCATCTACGCAGGTGATCTGCTGCTCCACGCCCCAGCCCTCCGGCTTCTGCATTTTTTCAAAGTTGCTTACAAGCCACATGCCGTTGTACTCAATGATCACCCGTTCCGGCTGGTACAGAATATTCATGGCAGCAAGGCGGTCTGTCGTAAGGTCTCTTCTTCTTTTTCAATGATCTCCACTACGGTATTGCTCATTTCCAGAACAGCCTTATCGTATTCCACTTCCCCTTCTTCACAGAGAATCAGAAGAGTAGTTCCTTCTGTATAAAAATAATCCTGCTGCAGGGTAAAATTCAGGAAAGAGGTTTTGCCGCTTTCCAGAAAACCCGTTATCAGATAAATCGGTACTGTAATCTCGTTCATTTATTCCTCCTGATCTGCCTTATAATCCAAAGATCTCAGCCAGTTTTTCCTCTTTTAATTTGGAACCGATAACGCAGAGACGGCCTGTATATTCCGGCGCACCTTCACGGATCTCTGTTTCTTCCGGAACCATATCGAAATAGATCCAGGTTCCGTCCTCAGCCGGAAGCATTCCTTTTGCACGAAGAATCACGCCATACTCCTCTGACTCAGAAAGAACGGCAAGAATCTTTTCCAGACTCTCTCTGGAATACTTCTTAATCGTCTCACGTCCCCAGCTTGTAAATACCTCGTCTGCATGATGATGGTGGTGATCATGATGATGTCCGCAGCCGCACTCATGGTCGTGATGATGTTCATGCTCTTCATGATCGTGTCCGCAGCCGCACTCGTGATCGTGCTCATGCTCCTCGTGATCGTGTCCGCAGC
>ENA-OPYY01000328-OPYY01000328.1-human-gut-metagenome-genome-assembly--contig:-NODE-328-length-17625-cov-3.236656_pt1 | contig 17625 bp, 15 predicted proteins | sample MGYA00242472_ERZ504481 | MGnify/ENA primary metagenome ERZ504481 (study PRJEB26092, sample SAMD00036265) | human gut metagenome | host: Homo sapiens | study: EMG produced TPA metagenomics assembly of...
TTTTTTAAATTTCTTCAAAAAATTTTTCGCAGACCATTTCGCTCCCCTGGAACAGGCTTTCTTTTTATAAAGATTTATTGAAACATGCTGTTTTTTATACTATAATTTCTTTAAATCAGCAAAGTATAATAAGACAAGCAAAAAGCATTCTCAATAAAGAAGACATTATATATAAAGGAGACATTATATGAGAGCAAATAATCTCACTCTGCTCACTGATCTCTATGAACTGACCATGATGCAGGGTTACTTCAAAAACCCGACAAACCAGACCGTGATTTTTGATATGTTTTACCGTACCAATCCCTGCGGAGGCAGCTTTGCCATTACAGCCGGACTGGAGCAGATGATCGAATATATCGAAAATCTTCGTTTTACAGAAGAAGATGTGGCTTATCTTCGCAGCCTGAATATGTTTCAGGAGGATTTTCTGGAATATCTCAGCACCTTTCATTTTACAGGAGATATTTACGCGATTCCGGAAGGAACTGTTGTTTTTCCCCGGGAACCTATTGTAAAAGTAATTGCCCCTGTTATGGAAGCGCAGCTTGTAGAAACAGCGATCCTTAATATCATTAACCATCAGAGTCTTATTGCCACCAAAGCGGCAAGAGTCTGTTATGCAGCCCGCGGAGACGGAGTAATGGAATTCGGGCTTCGCCGCGCTCAGGGACCTGATGCAGGCATTTACGGCGCGCGCGCGGCTGTGATCGCCGGCTGTGTTGGAACCTCCAATGTTCTTACAGGTCAGATGTTCCATGTTCCTGTTCTTGGTACTCATGCTCACAGCTGGATCATGAGTTTTCCGGATGAATACACTGCATTTAAAACCTATGCAAAATGTACCCTGATTCCTGCATCCTTCTGGTGGATACCTATGATGTACTGAAATCAGGTGTTCCCAATGCCATCCGTGTATTTGAGGAAATGCGAGAGGAGGGTATTCCACTGACAAAATACGGCATCCGTATTGACAGCGGCGATCTTGCCTATCTCTCCAAAGAAGCGTACAAAATGCTTGCTGCTGCCGGTTTTGATGACGCTACTATTGCAGCTTCCAGTGATCTGGACGAATATCTGATCGACAGTCTGAAAACTCAGGATGCAAAAATCAATTCCTGGGGCGTAGGAACCAATCTGATCACCAGCAAGGACAACCCGGCTTTTGGCGGAGTTTACAAGCTCGCTGCAGTAAAAGACACTGACAGTAATACTTTTATACCCAAAATCAAGCTTTCCGAAAATACAGAAAAGGTAACAAATCCCGGAGATAAAACTGTTTATCGTATTTACAGCAAAAAAACCGGAAAGATCAAGGCCGACCTGATCTGTCTGGCTGATGAGATTTTTGACCCGGAAGAAACGATGATCATCTTTGATCCGGTGGATACCTGGAAAAAGACAAAGGTTCTGGGCGGTACCTATGAGCTTCGTGAACTTCTTATCCCGGTGATCCGGGAGGGAAAACGGATTTACACCTCGCCTGAAGTTATGGAGCTTCGCAAATACTGCCAGAAGGAGCAGGAAACTCTCTGGGATGAATCCCGCCGTCTGGTCAACCCCCAGAAAGTTTATGTAGATCTTTCTCAGAAGCTCTATGATCTGAAAAAAAATCTTCTGGAGGAAATGAGCGAAAAGGCCCTTGATTAAAGGGGCATATCCCCTCCCTGCCTTTCATATCATAAAAGGTAAGGGGGGATTTTTATGGACAAAGATTACACGATTCTCATTAACAGGAAGCATCCGCTTCCTGAAGATTTTATACCGGAGCATCTGGTTGATATCGGACTGCCCTTTGATGCTGTTCCCGGAGAGCCTAAGCGTCTTCTGGAAGAAAAAACAGCCCGCTCCGCTCTTGAGCTGATCACACGCAGCCGCTCCGAGGGACTGAATCTGTACTGTATCTCCGGTTACCGTTCTTACAGGCGTCAGAAAGAACTCTTTACAGGTGATTCTTATGTGGCGCCTCCGGGCTCCAGTGAGCATCAGAGCGGTCTTGCGCTGGACATGTCCTGTCCTGCAGTACAAATGGAGCTGACTGAAGCCTTTGCAGAAACAAAAGAGGGAATCTGGCTGAATCGCCATGCCGCGCTTTTTGGTTTTATTATACGATATCCCAAAAATAAAGAACATATCACCGGTATTCCATGGGAACCCTGGCATATCCGCTATGTAACCAGATCTCTTGCCTCTTATCTTTCACTGACCGGTCTGACCCTGGAAGAATATCATATGCTTGAAAATCCGGTGGACTTTTCCAATTTAAAGTGATATACTGTGAATGTTTCGTAAATAAAAGTTTCCACTGTTGTTTACACAGTACTGTCCCGCAGGTTTTCCCACATTTTATTAAAAATCCGAAACCCTGCAGACTGAATTTTTTATGAAAATAATGTAGAACATATTTTAATTGCTGCTGCAAACAAAACCTTACTGTTCATGACCTTCACAGCAACTTGGTCAAATGCCATGTGAACTGTAACAATAAAACACTTTGCAGCTTATCTGCAGTTAACTATTTTATAACTAATCTACTTACGGAGGAAATCTATCATGTCAATGAACATCAACCACCAGCTTCCTTTACCTGATATGCTGAAGGAACAGTATCCCTTAACGGATGAGCTCAGATCAGTAAAATCTCTGAGAGACAGCGAGATCCGCAAAATTTTTACCGGAGAGTCTGATAAATTTGTTGTTCTGGTCGGTCCCTGCTCTGCAGACAACGAAGATACTGTATGCGAATACGCAAACCGTCTCAAAAAAGTAAACGACCAGGTTTCCGATAAACTGATGATCATTCCGAGAGTCTATACCAATAAGCCCCGCACCACAGGCGACGGCTACAAAGGCATGCTCCATCAGCCGGAACCGGACAAGGCTCCTGATCTCCTGGCAGGCATCATTGCCATCCGCAAAATGCATATCCGTGTGCTGGCAGAAACCGGACTCTCTACCGCAGACGAAATGCTTTATCCTGAAAATCGCAGCTATCTGGACGATATTCTGTCTTATGAAGCTATCGGCGCCCGCTCTGTAGAAAACCAGCAGCACCGCCTTACTGCAAGTGGAATGGATATCCCTGTGGGAATGAAAAATCCTACCAGCGGAGATCTTTCTGTTATGTTAAACTCCGTTACCGCTGCCCAGCATTCCCACCATTTTATTTACCGGGGATTTGATGTTGCTACCAGCGGAAACGAGCTTGCCCACACCATCCTCAGAGGCGGCGTAAATAAATTCGGCCAGACTCAGCCAAATTATCACTATGAAGAGCTTGTACGCCTTGCAGAATTATATAATCAGTGGAATCTCAAAAATCCGGCTGTTATTGTTGACGTCAACCACTCCAACTCCGGCAAACAGTATAAAGAACAGATCCGTATTGTCAGTGAGGTTCTCCACAGCCGCAATTACAATTCCGACCTGAAAAAGCTTGTAAAGGGTGTTATGATCGAAAGCTATCTCTTAGAAGGCCGCCAGGATATCAGCGATCATATGATTCCAGCTGCTCCATCACCGATCCCTGCCTTGGATGGGAGGATACTGAAAAGCTGATCTATGAAATTGCTGAGAAGTGCTGAGAAATCACTCTTGTACTTTCTTTTCAGATATGTTATATTGAACCCATAGAGGAAACAACCGCCCACAAGGGGGTTGACCTGTAGTATTGTTTAGCATAGAAAATGCCACCCAGACTGAAGGTATCATATCACTGGTCAAAGTTATGATATGATACCCTGAGGGTGGTTTTTCTATGCCTGTATCAGTGACAAAATAACTCTTTTTTTACTGCTCCATCTGTCTTCCCAGAAATCCTGCCGCTGTCTGTACCAGCATTTTCTCCGGGGTTCCAAACATATCCTTTTCACTTTTGCCAATAAGAATAACTGCTCCTATGGCGTCTCCGGCGCAAATGATCGGCTGAATGATCTGCGCATATAAAATTTCTTTCTGACTGTCTGTAACAGGAACTTTTCCTTTTTCTCCAGGATTAAAACACTTGCCTTCCCTATCCGCAATAACTTTCTCCAGAGGCCGGCTGATCTCTTTTCCTGCAATTTCTCTGCTTCCATGTCCCGCAGCCGCCACAACCTGATCGTGATCGGTAATGCAGACAAGAACTCCTGTTGTCTGTGCCAGAGCCTCTGCATACTCTCTGGCAAACGTACTGAGTTCACCAATAGGAGAATACTTTTTCAGGATGATCTCTCCCTCTCTGTCTGTAAAAATTTCCAGTGGAGTTCCTTCTTTTATTCTTAATGTTCTGCGTATTTCCTTAGGTATCACCACTCTGCCCAGGTCATCTATACGCCTTACGATTCCCGTAGCTTTCATATAAAATCCTCCGTTTACTGTACTTTCCGATTCTGGAAATAGTATCTGTAAATGGAGGATTTTTATGCATTTACTCTAATGTAATTTCTTTTTCTATCATCTTTCCACGATCCAGCTGATGACGGAGCTTTCGATTTTCTACTGTATCAAATATAATAGAAAAATCATAGTCCTCCGGATAAAGTTTTTCTGCTGCAACCACAAGCTTCACTCTTTTGTGATTAATATAAATCTTCTTGCCCGGAAGCTGAACTCTTAAAACGCCCTTTTCATTTTCCGGCTGGCAGACAATACCGATTTTTTTATCCGGCAGGATCATAACACTGTCCCCGGGATGAAACTTTGCTTTTGCTGTGGACAAAATATTTTTCTGCTTTTGAATACCTTCTGTACGTTCTTTTTTTAACTGATTTCCCGATGTCAGGTTTCTGAGATCCTCAGGAAGCTCATCCTTTCCATATGCAGCCATAGCGGCATTTTTAATCATATGCTCCGGCATTCCCATTTTTCCTGCAATATAAAAAGCGCAGCTTTCTCCTGCCTCACCGATCACCAGCTGATATTCCGGCTTCAGGGTTTCCCGGTTAAAAGTCATTCTGGCATTCTGAATGCCTTCTGTCCGATCTGCATACTGTTTTACCTCCGGATAATGCGTTGTTACCAGAAAAAGCGCTCCACTGTTTCTCAGTTCTTCCAGAATTGCAACTGCAATTCCCATTCCCTCGGCCGGATCTGTACCCGATCCCAGTTCATCCATGATCACCAGGCTTTCCCTTCCGGCTTTTTTCAGTATGTCCAGAACATTGGCTATATGAGCAGAAAATGTAGAAAGATTTTCTGACAGATTCTGTCCGTCCCCGATATCACAGAGGAAATTACTGTTCATACAGATTTCTGCCTGTCTGCAGGTTACGTGAAGCCCAGACTGAGCCATCATACAGTTCAGAGCTACTGTTTTCAAGGCCACGGTTTTTCCGCCTGTATTCGGTCCCGTGATCACAATTCCATTCACTCCGTTTCCAACAGAAAACTGCAGGGGAACGCAGATATTTTTATCCATAAGGGGATGCCGTCCGTCCTTGATTACGATCCGCCTCTCTGTATTGATAACCGGCTCTGTGCCGTCATACTCCAGACTGAGCTTTGCTTTGGAAAAAATAAAATCCATTTTTTCTATCATGCACAGATCCTGTTCAATTACTTCTTTCTGCTGATAAAGCATATCCGTAAGTGCATAAAGAATCCGGCGTACCTCATTTTCTTCCTCAATGTAAAGAAGCTGAAGTGCATCATAGTGGCGGGCTGCTGCTGTCGGCTCTATAAATACTGTACTTCCGGTTGCGGAACGATCGATAACATTTCCCTTGATCCTGCTTTTAAACTCTGATTTTACCGGAATGCAGATATGCCCATTTCGCAAAGTGCTGAAGCTGTCTGCCATACAGGATTTGTTTGCCCGGAGCGCATTGTCTGCCTTTTCTCTCATGGTTCGTTCTTCTTTTTCAATGTCCTGTCTGCAGGATTTTAACGTACGTGATGCTCCGTCGCATACCTGACCGCCCCGGATCTGCTGGCTGATGGCCTCCCTGATATCCTCAAAGCTATATAGATTTTCCTCATAAAATGCCAGAGGAATATGATAGTTTTTTCCCTGGCAGAGATATTTTTTCATCCGCTCTACTGCCACAAGAGCTTTTTCTGCTTCCTCAAGCTGTTCCGGTGTAAGACAGCCACCTGTTTCCGCAATATGCATCCATTCCCGGATATTACTCATGGCTGCCAGCGGAGGCTGTCCGAACTTTTCTATCATATTCTTTGCTTCAGAGGTTTCTCTCAGCCGGGCAGCAACCTCTCTTTCTGACATCATTGGCTCTGTTTTTTCAATTTCTGTTCTGGCACTTTCTGTCAGCGCAAAAGTTTTCCAGGTTTCTTTTATTTTATCAAATTCTAAAATATGTTCTGTTTTTATCACGATAATCGGTTCTCCTTAATTATGAAAGCTTTATAAATCAAAAAATACCCTGTGTAAAGACTGAGCAATTCAGGATGTCTGCACGATGCGTAGATATTTAAAACGTGCTAAAAGCGTATACAAAAACGCAGTCTCTGCCTGTACTGACAAAAACTGCGTCTGAATTTCTTTTATCAGAAATAAATTTTGTGTATAAAAATCTCTCCGGAAATATACTCCGGACTGTGCATACAAAATTTATCTGAAAATCCATATGTTCCGTATATCTGCTGTCAGCAGGCAAAAACAACCGGTATCCTGAATACCGAAAAAAGGGTACACAAATAAAACACGTTCTGCGTGTATCCTTTTTCTATGCAATTGTTTATCAGTCTTTACAAGACACTGCCGACATCAACATACCTGCCTTCATAATTATTTAACTCTGGCTATTATACAAAATCTGAAAAACAATGTCAATCCATTATAAACATCTTGTAATGCTCATTTTTTCCAGCTTCCAGATTCCTCCCCTGAATCCTTCCGCCTCTATTTTCAGCCTGTGCTTTGTTCCTTTTCCATAAAATCTTACGGAGAAAACCACTTCTCCTTCATTCACATAAATTTCTGCTGCAGAGGTATCTGCAAGTATTCGAATACTCCTCAATTCTTCAATACAGGCTTTTCTTGTTCGGCGGCCTGCCCCTGCCTGCTGATCCATTTCCAGAACCAGAATTCCGTCCCTGTATTCCAGCTTAAAAATATCTGCAAGAACTACTTTCGCAGGGCCTTTCTGAACCTGAAGTTCCAGATCAAACGCGCCGTCTGTCTCTGTTTCTCTGTCTGCGTCACAAAGCTTTTTTTTTCCAGCGCCGAAGATTCATCAGCTCTTCTACAGGATACTGATATACTTTTCCGTTACAGTATTTCAGTTCTCTTGGAACTGTCAGACAATGCTGCCATCCTTCCTCCAGCGTATTATTTACATACTCTTCTTCCGCATCCGGCATTCCCATCCAGCCAATCAGTATTCTTCTTCCTTTTTTATCCACAAAAGTCTGAGGCGCATAAAAATCAAAGCCCATATCCCATTCCCGGAAATCTTCTTTGAATACTTTGCCGTCTCTTAAAATAAAATATCCGGAAAGGTAGATATTCTGATAACGGTATTCCTCTCGTTCCACACCCTGAGGCGATACAGAAAGGATTTCATTCCCACTCAGTTCAAACATGTCCGGACATTCCCACATGTAGCCAAATTTTTCTTCTGTGGTAAGTTCCCCGTCCAGATTCCACTGTTTCAGATCCCGGGAAGAATAAAGTAAAACAGCTCCGTGATCATCCTTCCTTCTTCCCCCAAGAACCATTCTGTATCTGTCGCCTTCCTTCCATACCTTGGGATCACGGATATGACAGGTGTAATCCTCAGGATACTGAGTACAGGGAATCACATTTTCCTTTATCCCAAACTCTATGCCGTCCTTACTTTCCACATGAAGCGTATTAGCGCAGCGTCCGTTGTTAATATAATCATAATCCCCGTCCAGCTTTACGTTTCCTGTATAAAATAAATGCAGAGTTTCTTCTTCTGCCAAAGCAGAACCGGAATAGACACCATGGCAGTCTGCCGGACTGTCAGGATAAAGGGAAACACCTTCATATGTCCAGTTGATAAGATCCTCACTGGAGTAATGTCCCCAGAATTTCAGCCCGCCCTTTACCTCAAAAGGAGAATACTGAAAAAATACGTGATATCTGCCCTGATACCAGCTGAGGCCATTGGGATCATTCAGCCAGCCGCATGGGGGCATCAGATGATGCGTAAGCCGGTATGGCTTACTGACCATCTCTGCCCAGTGGGTTTCTTCAATTTTTCTGATTTCGTCTGTAAAAACCTTTGTTAATGCACTCATGATTCTTTTATCTCCAGTACCGCATCCTGCTTTGTTACATTTCCTGTTTTTAAAATTCTTATTTCCTGATAATCATCTGAATTTGTTACGATCATTGGCGTTGTCACATCATAGCCAGCCTCTTTGATTTTTTCCATATCAAATGTAAGCATAACCTGTCCGGTCCTTACACGATCTCCCTCTGTTACATGTGAGGTATAAAATTTTCCGCCAAGCTCTACTGTATTAATTCCAACATGGATCAAAATTTCCACTCCATGATCTGCTTTCAGTCCTATAGCGTGTCTGGTAGCAAAAACAGTTTCCACAACAGCGTCGCACGGCGCTGTTACTTCTCCTTTTTTGGGAATAATGGCAATTCCCTTTCCCAAAACCTCTGCTGCAAAGGTTTCATCTTTTACTTCACTCATCGGAATGGCCTCGCCCTCCATATGACTGTCCAGAAGAATTTCTCCCGTTACGGATTCCTGGATTTCCAATTTTTCAGCCTCAGCTTTTTCTCCCTGAGTTTTTTCCTTTTCCGCTTCCTGACAGGTTTCGGAAACAGAATCCTTATATCCAAACATCCATGTAAGAACAAAAGCCACTCCTATGGAAATCGCCATCATCAGAAGATAAGACAAAGACTGATTCAGACAAAGAAGAATACCGAAAATACCGGTAACTCCTGTTCCGGTTGCCCCCAGTGCTGTTACAGAGGCAAATAAAGCGCCGCATGCGCCTCCGATACATGCCATAACAAAGGGCTTTCCAAAGCGGAGATTTACACCAAAAATCGCAGGTTCTGTGATTCCCATACATGCGCTGAGCGCAGACGGAACTGCCATAGACTTAATTTTCTGATCTTTTGTTTTCAATGCTACCGCCAGCGCTGCTCCGCCCTGTGCCAGATTTGCCGCGGAAGCAAGTGGCAGCCAGAAAGTCATTCCAAATTTTGCAATCTGTCCAAGGTCAATGATTGTGTACATATGATGAACGCCTGCCACAACTGTAGGCGCATAAAAAGCTCCCATAATAAAGCTTCCGATTCCAAAAGGAAGTGCGATCAGATACTGTATACCATCCAGAAGTCCGTTTTCAATGGTTACAAAAATCGGGCCTATAATAGATAAGGTCAGATATCCTGTTACAAAAACACTTACCAGAGGTGTCACAAAAAGATCCAGCATTGCAGGAACTATTTTATGAAGCTTTTTCTCAATCTGAGCCAGTACCCATACTGCGATCACAACAGGGATCACATGACCCTGATATCCAACCATGTCAATAGAGTAAAGCCCGAACCACACTTTCTGGGTTGCCTGAACACCTTCTGTAGCAACTGTCCATGCATTCTGAAGATTCGGATGAATCATGATCATTCCAATTACTGCTGCCAGATATGGATTTGCTCCAAAGACCTTTCCGGCGCTGTAAGCAATCAGAATAGGCAGAAAAGTATAGGCAGTATTGCTGAACAGCTGTGCAAACGTATAAATAGAACCACTGGTATCAATATTCAGATATCCGTTATTGACCATAAAGTTAAGGGCTTCCATAATGCCCATAAGGAAACCGCTTGCAACAATGGCGGGAATAATAGGAACAAAGATATCTCCCAGAGTCTTTATCAGTCTCTGAAATGGATTCGCTCTGGAAGCAGCCACCTGCTTCAGCTCCTCCTTGCTGCTTTCAGAAATTCCTGCAATCTGGATAAACTCATCATAAACCTTATTTACAACTCCTGTACCCAGAATGATCTGCATTTGTCCCTGTGCAAAAAATACGCCTTTTACTCCATTGATATTTTCTACTGCATCCTTATCTGCTTTTTCATTGTCTGCAATTACAAGCCGGAGACGGGTAGCGCAGTGAGCTGCTGAAATAATGTTTTCCTTTTTTCCTACATGCTCATAAATTTCCCGGGCCGTTTTTCTGTAGTCCATAACTTCCTCCTTTTTATTATGTTATCGTTTCCATATAAATCTCTTTATATTCTGTCAATTTTTTCTGTTTTATATACGTTTATTATATGGAATCGTTCTCATATCTTGTTTTTATTATATTCCTGTATTCTCTGATTGTAAAGCCGTAAAAACCAATAAATCTCCATGACAAAAATTGTATATAATCACCAAAATATCCGTTCTTTTCCCGGTAAAAAACAAAATGAAGCGCTTTTATTGACCGGAAAAGTCCGTACAAAATATGCTGCTTTCCTGGCAAATAAAAGCAGGAAGATCTGGCTTTGTTTACCCAGACTCTCCCTGCTTTTGAGAATTTTCTTACATCATTCAGTTTTCTCTATGTGAATTTCTGAGAACGATTTCACATCCCATTTTAATTTCTTTTCTGATTCCTTCTTCGTTTTCCATCAGATCTGCAAGCATAGATGCTGCCTCCATACCGCTTGTTTTATAAAAAAATGTACAGTTGTCAGCTTTGGTTCAATTATTTTGCCAAAAGAACTGTCTCCAATTCCCACAACCTGTATATCCTGCGGAATTCTCAGCCCCAGTTCCTTTATACAGGTAATTGCCCCCACAGCCATTGTATCTGTGGCGCAGATCAGAGAATCAATAAGAGGGGTCTGCTGCAAAAGCTCTTTTGCACACTCATATCCTGATTCCATGGTAAAATTGCCGATTTTCATTCGCTCGGGCACAACAGGAACCTTTTTCTTATGAAGAGCAGCCTCAAATCCTTTGCGCCGTTTTGCTCCAACTGCTTCGTCTCTGTCTGTAACCCCGATATATGCCGCGTTCTGACCTTTTTCCAGAAGTTTTTCTGTTATCATATAAGAAGCATAATAATCATCCTGATAAACGCAGGGATATCCCTCCAGCCACTGTCCCAGAATTACAATGGGAACTTTGTATTCCTTCAGCATCTGTTTATGCTTTCTGGTAAACATGGTGGCAATAAAAATCACTCCGTCCACCTGATTGTCCCTGAAAAGAGACAGAGACTTCAGTTCCTCCTCAATATCATTATTTGTATTTGCAAGAATGATCTGATACCCTCTTTTTGCAAGAACATCACTGATTCCTGCTACCTCGCGGCTGATCGTGTCTGAATTGATTTTAGGCAGTACAACTCCTACCAGCTTTGTTTTCTTTGTACGAAGCATCTGCGCCTGAGTTGACGGCTGATACCCTGTCTCCTCAATCACTTTCCTGATTTTTTCCTTTTTTTCTTCGCTGACATAACCGTTGTTCAGATATCTGGATACTGTTGTTCTGGATACTCCGGCAAGCCAGGCAATCTCATTAATATTCATGATACCTCCCGTACCTTTCGCCCGTCTTTACAAAACATCATCTGAAATATACGGACTTTTCCTTTATTTTATCATTCTATCAAATTGCCTTTATCATTACCACCCTGATTTTTTCTGTATTCTTTCTATAGTTACTGTCAAGTAATCGTTGACACTTTTTTCATACACCTTCTCTTTACACTGTCAGCACGAATGACAACATCTGCGACACTCTACGTTTCCTACACGGTTCGTGTATCTATTATCCGCCATTCGCAAAATCTCTCCTTCAGATCAAACACTCTGCTCAGTGACGGAAATTAACTCCAACCGCCTTACGAAAGCCTCGTCTTTATCTGGTAAATCTTCTGCTTTGATTAAAAAAGAACGTAAAAACGATTCTGTCCGGGCTATACTATATTCCATGAAACTTACTTTGATAATCAAAAAATATTAAAATTCTGTAAAATCCCTTTACTTTTATGTATGTTTGTAATATAGTTGTCATATGCTTAATATGTAGTTTTAAATACTACTTCTTAAAACATCTAGGTTATACTTAAATCAGGAGGCGATTTACATGAAATTGAAACTGAAAGATCCATGGAGCGCTATCACCCACGGCATAGCCGTACTTCTTGCGGCAGCGGGAGCGGCTCCGCTTCTCATAAAAGCAGCGCGGACTGAAGATACTCTGCACATTACTGCTCTTGCAGTATTTATACTGACAATGATCCTTCTCTATACAGCAAGTACCGTTTATCACTCTGTAGACTCCTCAGAAAAAGTAAACCGCAGACTTCGCAAAATAGATCATATGATGATTTTTATTATGATCGCCGGAAGCTATACACCTGTATGTCTCATTGCACTTCACAATAAGATCGGCTATATTCTCTGCGGTCTTGTATGGACAATAGCCATTGTGGGAATCCTTCTGAAAGCACTGTGGATCAACTGTCCGAAATGGGTTTCCTCTGTTCTGTACATTGGAATGGGATGGCTCTGTGTCCTTGCTTTTGTGCCAATCTTCCATGCGCTTCCCAGAGCAGGCTTTAACTGGCTTCTGGCCGGAGGAATCATTTATACCATTGGCGGTATTATTTATGGATTAAAGCTTCCGATCTTCAATGCCCGACATAAAAACTTTGGTTCTCATGAAATCTTTCATGTGTTTATTATGCTTGGAAGCGCCTGCCATTTTATTGTAATGTATTTCTTTATTGCCACCATGCCAATATAAACCCCATAGCCATTTGTCTGACAGACAGCTTTTATCAGACAAATGGCTGTTTTTATTACGGCATATCCCGTTTAAGACATCTGCACATCGTGCAGATATCTTAAATACCTTTGGCCGCTTTCTTGCCTTGCTTATCTTATACACAATATCATTTCTAAAAATTTCTCAAAGCATCTTTCTGCTTTCTGGTAAGCTTTTTTATTTCGCATTCGCGTCTCATGGCCTCTTCTCTGGTAGCAAAACCCTCATAATATGCAAGGTGTACCGGACGCTTTGCCTTTGTATATTTAGCCCCGTCTTTTCCCTCATTGTGAGCCTTCAGACGTTTTTCCAGAGAGTTTGTCCACCCTGTATAAAGGCTTCCGTCTGCACACTGCACCATATATGTGTAATTCATTTTTTCACTCCATCCAGGTATATGTAAAGGATAACTGTCGCTCTATTCCAACAGTCATCCCCGAATCTATATAAAAGCAGCCGGCCGGACAAAGTATATCACAGAAAGATAAAAAGCAGGTAGGAGAACTGCCGACTGCGGATTTTTGTTCCCACCTGCTTTTATTATACGTTGTTTCTTATTTTTTGTGAACAGTTCCATAGAAAACAGAACAGTATCTCTTATTTTTATTCTGGAAGATAGGCGATCGGATCAACCGGTTCTCCGTCCTTTTTCATTGCAAAATAAAGATTACTTCCTTCTTCACTGTAATACTTGGTAGGAGCTGCAATATAGCCGATTACAGTACCTTTATCCACTGTGGCTCCCTCTTCTACTGCAAGGTCTTTAAGCTGCCCGTATACGGCCTGATAGCCGCTTCCTATTTCCATTGTCACTGTTGTTCCTGTCTGTGCATTTTCTTCGATCGAATATACTGTTCCGGGCACAGAAGCCAGCACCGGAGCCCCCTCAGCCGCCTGCACTGCAATAGCAGGACTTAATTTATACTGGTCGAGAGTTGGAAAATATACAGTCTGATCCATATTATAATCAAGCAGGATATTTCCATTTACCGGCCATTCCATTTGTGTTTCTTCCGAAAAATTCAGTACCGGGGCTTCTACTGCGCCTGCCGCTGCATCTGTTACTTTATTTTCTTCTGATTGAGCAAAAGTTCCATCCTCCGGCTGCTGACCGTTTTCCTCCACAGCGGTTTCTTCCTGTAAAGGCTCTTCCTCATTTCCGTTAGCTCCGTCTTCCATTTCTGTTCCTGCCAGATCTCCGGATGTATTTTCCATATCCGCTTCTACCTCAGTAGTTCCCACATCTACCATGGGTTCTTCCTCTGTACTTTGTTCCATTTCCACAAATTCCTGTTCTTCCTGGATATTTTCCTCTGGTTTTGATGTACCAAGCTGATAAGCTCCAATTCCGGCTGCAGCCAGAACTGCTAAAAGGGCTGTGTTTGTGGCATACTTTACAATTCTGTTTTTTGTCATATTCCTTTCACCTCTGCTTATAATCATTTCTGTATTTATATGGTGTCCAGAATACCTGAGTCTATTCACTTTTAGTGGTTATAAATGAACAAATATCCAATATCACATAATACAGACAAAAAAGAAGCGTCTGTCTCCATACCTCAACGGTATCTATAATACTTTTGTAAATTTTAATCATTGACAGATCTTTCATTTACCCATTTATCTGTCAATGATTAAATACAGAATTTCGTACAATAGAATCTGCAGCCAACACCAAGGGCTTCCTTTCCTGTGTACATACAGCACACAGAGAAAAGCAGGCGACAGCTTTCAGTATATGAACATTTGCCGTTATTCCCGGAATTTTATTCTTCATATGCAGCAACTTCCATTGCAGGAAAATATGTTTCCAGAATTTCTTTCCAGTTTTTTCCCTCCCTGGCAAGCTGATTTCCTCCATATTGGGAAAATCCCAGTCCGTGTCCTCTTCCTTTACAGAGGAACCGAAACTCTCCCCCCACCTTCTGAATACTAAAATCCGAAGAGGAAAGTCCCATTCCCTGTGCAAAGGCCTCTCCCTCCAAAATATCCTCATCTGCCAGAAGGCTTACCACATGCCCGCTGGCGTCTCTTTGCTCTATATTCAATTCAGAAGGCATTTGCTGTTCCGGTATATATGTACTGTTTAAATAAAATGGAGAATTTTTATCTCCGCTGCTGTCTACAGATTTCAGATAAGAATATTCTTGGTCATGAAAGGCCTGTGTTCCATCCCTTGTCTGACCGTTGCTGATCTCATGATAGGGAACAAGTTTCAGTTCACCCTCTGATATCAGCACCTGCCCCCGGGTCTCTTCAGCCGCTTTTTCATAGATTTTTTCCGGAAAAAAACACGCAGTTTTTTCTTTTTTTATTTCTCCGCTGATCTCTCCCAGCACATCGGAAATATTTTTCTCCTGAATCTTCCTGAAAAAATTTGTTCTGGCTATAACCGCCTGTGCCTTTACTGCTTCTTTTTCATAATCATCCGGAATCTGCAGGGAAAGAATAAGAGGAATATATTCTTCCGGTTGGGGAGTTCTGTTTATAATTGCAGCCTCCACTCCATTGACTGCCATGACTCCAATATAGGGTACAAAAAATAACATCAGAAAACCGGGAATCCAAAACCTTTCTCTTTTCTTCATATATTTTCCCATATGTACTTTGTCTTAATATATGTCTCTTTGTAATGTTTTATAAGCAGCCACTTTATAAAAAGTTCTTTCTTTCCTGATAAATCACAGAATCCGGTTAATACAAGATTGTTTGTCTGTAACATACTGTAACCATATTGTTATTTCATCATTTATTGGACGGTTTTCCATTCAGTTCCGCTTATCAATCCAGATGCAGACTGCATGGACACATGCATCAATTCTGGCTGGCAGATATTCTGACCGTGTGATCAGAATATCAAAAAAGTATCATCCGGTTGTGGCACAAAAACTCCTGTCCGGATTATAAAAAACCAGACAGGAGTAAATAGATTTTTATTTCAATCACACAACCCGAAGCTTCCGGAATGTCAAGTTACCGTTTTATTCAGGAACTAAATGAAACAACATCTTCTTTTTTCGTTCCAAATCCTTATTTTCACTGGAAGATTTACTATTATATAGTCTGTCACCGGGTCCCTGAAGCCAGTAAAAGACCCTCTTCAGAAATAAATGATATTGGCTTTTATTTATACTATTCCCTGTATAAGATAATTCATCAGCTACAGAGCTTGTCATTTCAGTACACACGCTGCCGGTCTGCCCTTTATTGTTTCCATATATTCTGTTTTCTTCTATTTTCGGATAAATTGACGCATTTTTTTCTTTCAGTATGTTCTCAAATATACTTCCGGAAAACACTTTCATTCCAAAACAGATTACAGCAGCAACTATCTTACAGAAAAATTCTTTTAATCCTCTCATAATAGCCCTCCTTATTCTGATGCCTGTCCCAGCAGGACTGCGCCTTCCCTGCTATGTTTCAGGTACTATAACTCTATGCAGGGTATTTAGAAATATAGAACCACAAAATTTGATTTTTTATTATAGTCCCTAGAAAAATGGACTCTGTATTTTACAAAATCCCAGTACAAAAGCGTATAATAACCACATTATTATAAAAACAGGAGGATTTTTCCATGTATAAGAAAAAACTGATACTTAGCGTAGCAATACTTACTCTCATCTCATTTTCAGCATTAGGATGTTCCAGTACAAAATCTTCTGCACCGTCTGATACAAAAGCCTCTTCTGATACATCCTCTGTATCGCCTGCAGTCTCACCTACATCAGCTCCTTCAAAAACATCTTCTGATGCAGAAAATAAGGATAAACTTACCAATAAAGAGGATGATAATGTAAAAGAAGAATCTGATGATGAAGAATATTATGACACTTCAGAGGAAGATAATTATGATAATGAAAATGCTTCCACTTCATTCTCTAAGGATTCTGCCGAAGAAAACGATATGGATGTTCCAGAATACGATCCGGCTAAAACTAATCCTGAAGAGGAGGGATGGGCCGAATTTGAAGATAAATATTGAATAATTGAAATTGGAAGCTTTTTTAAGATAAAAAACCTTCAAGAAAATACTTGAAGGTTTTTCATGAGGCATCGGGGATTCGAACCCCGGACAACTTGATTAAAAGTCAAGTGCTCTACCGACTGAGCTAATACCCCATATTATTAAATTATTTATTTCATACTGGAAAACATACTACTTTCCAAAATGAAATGCCCAGAGCCGGAATCGAACCAGCGACACGAGGATTTTCAGTCCTCTGCTCTACCAACTGAGCTATCTGGGCATAAGACTTAAAAGTCTAAATTGCGGGGGCAGGATTTGAACCTACGACCTTCGGGTTATGAGCCCGACGAGCTTCCAGACTGCTCCACCCCGCGATATTAAATTCTTCTCATAAGAGAAAGCCGATGATCGGACTCGAACCGATAACCTGCTGATTACAAATCAGCTGCTCTGCCAATTGAGCCACATCGGCAACTTAACTGAGTCCTTACGGTACTCAAATGGATGGAGAAGGATTCGAACCTTCGAAGGCGTTGCCAACAGATTTACAGTCTGCCCCCTTTGGCCACTCGGGAATCCATCCTTATTTAATAAGTGGGGCCTACAGGGCTCGAACCTGTGACCCTCTGCTTGTAAGGCAGATGCTCTCCCAGCTGAGCTAAGACCCCATCTTAAACGACCCAGAAGAGACTCGAACTCTCGACCTCCGCCGTGACAGGGCGGCGCTCTAACCAACTGAGCCACTGGGCCATATTGAAGATATATTGTACCTTCAAAACTGCATACAAAGAATCATCCATTTCCTATCACCTTGCTTGGTTATACCCTCGACCTATTAGTAACAGTCAGCTCCATGCGTTACCGCACTTCCACCTCTGCCCTATCTACCTCGTCGTCTTCAAGGGGTCTTACTAACTTGACGTTATGGGATATCTCATCTTGAGGGGGGCT
>ENA-OPYY01000329-OPYY01000329.1-human-gut-metagenome-genome-assembly--contig:-NODE-329-length-17435-cov-1.733649_pt1 | contig 17435 bp, 19 predicted proteins | sample MGYA00242472_ERZ504481 | MGnify/ENA primary metagenome ERZ504481 (study PRJEB26092, sample SAMD00036265) | human gut metagenome | host: Homo sapiens | study: EMG produced TPA metagenomics assembly of...
TTTGAATATAAACTGGAAGTCATTTTTATCTCAGTGTGTTAGCGCTTGTCATTCCGTATGGCGCATTCAGAATCTGATCAATGTAGGGTGTGACGGCAGCCGATGTTGTGATGGCTTGGGAAGGTTGGGGAGCATGCGCTTTCTGGTGCTTCTCTGGCAGGGCAGGTACAGTATATTATGACGCTGTTTTTATTTGGGCTGACTTCCGGGGCGACCGTTTTGACTGCTCAGTATTGGGGGAAGAAGGATATCTGTACAATTGAGAAGATATTAGGACTTGGAATGCGTTCAGCCGTAATTGTGACAGCTGTATTTTTTGTGGCAGCCCAGTGTATTCCTCATACATTGATGAAGATTTTTACTTCAGATCCAGAGGTGATAGAACAAGGAGTGGTCTATCTTCGGATGTCAGCTGGTCTTATATTTTTATGGGGATTACGCAGACTTATCTTTATATTATGAGAAGTGTAGAGCGGGTTGTTGTGGCGACAGTTGTATACTTATGCTCTCTGATCTGTAATGTGGGCATCAATGCGGTGTTGATCTTTGGATTGTTTGGAATGCCGGCATTGGGAGTCAAAGGTGCCGCAATCGGTACACTGACTGCGAGATTGTTGGAGATGGCCTTAGTCTGTCTATACTCTCACTTTTGGAATAAGGATATTAAGTTTCATACGAAATACTTTCTTCATACAGAGAAAGTGCTTAACAGGGATTTCTTGAAATATGCATTTCCGGTTATTTTGAATGAAGTACTATGGGGGCTTGGAACTGCGGCAAACACAGCGGTGCTTGGGCATATGGGAAGTGCAGCGGTTGCGGCAAACTCTGTGGCGCAAGTGGCAAGACAGCTTGCAACAGTGGTTGCATTCGGTCTGGCAAGTGCGACGGCAATTTATCTTGGAAAGACAATCGGGGAGAAAAAATACGAACATGCAAAAGCCTATGCGCGCAGGTTCGTATGGCTCAGTGTACTGATGGGAGTGCTCGGTGGAATCTTAATCCTTGCGATTGCTCCGTTTATGGCGGAGGCGATGACATTGTCAGAGACTGCCAGAGGGTACATGCGGTTTATGTTTTTTGTTATGTCTTATTTTGTAGTAGGACAGGCATATAATACGACATTGATTGTTGGGACGTTCCGTTCCGGTGGTGACACACAGTTTGGATTGATACTGGATATGTCCACCATGTGGGGCTGTTCGATCTTGTTTGGAGCACTTGCTGCATTTGTATTTCACTGTAATGTGCCGGTGGTCTATATGATCCTGATGAGTGATGAGATTATTAAGATTCCGATCACGTGGTATCGTTATAAGAGTTACAAATGGCTGAAAAATGTGACGAGGGAAGAATTGTAAATTTTAACGGATATTTTTGATAGAAAAAATTTAAAAAGATATTTTTGACAGTTTCACAAAAAGGTGATGGAAAATGAAACCGGATTTAAGAGAAAATTAGAATCAATCGAATGATAACCGGTATTTCATTTGGCATCACCTTTTTTGTTATAGTTCTATAAGGAATTTTTTATAGAGATCTATTTCTGTTTCAATTTCTTTGTATATTGTTCCTGCTCTGTTTTTGGAATTCTAGGCAGTTCATTGCTTCTTCCATTGTAAAATTCATAGTTTCCATGAGAGATTGAATAGAAAACAGAATTCCTTCTTTCTTACCTTCTCTCAGTCCAATTTCTTCAATTCCTTTGCTCAAATTACACATAGTGGAAACCTCCTTTTTCTAATTTCCTGGTCATTTTAATATGAAAATCATCTTGCAAAATTTGCTTTTTTTCTGCTGCCTCCCGGGTAGGGGAGAGCAGTACTTCTAATAATTTTAACACGCCGCTGTCAGCCTCCTGCTCAGAATCACTCAAGCAGATTATGATTGCAGAGAGAAGATCATAGTTTTGGGGAATCTCGTGTACATTGCCGACTATATTTTCCTCATGGATGGAGTAGCGGGTGATTGTATTTCTCCGGTTTTCCGGAGGATTCATGATTCATGCCAGAATAATCTTATTGGCAAGAAGGCGCTTACAGGCAGCATCGTAAGAGGACTTCCTGCCTGCTGCCGAAATATTTTTAGCGAGTATATTTTCTGCTTGCATTGTGAGCCACCTTTCAAATATTCTTTTGGGATTCTGATTGCTGCAACAAAGAATGTGATTGTGGGGAGTTAACTTCCGCAAGTTTTTAAGTTATTCTGATTCTACCATGAAAACGTCAGAGAATCTATAAACAGAATATGAAAAAATGGTAAAGAAAAGTTGGGAAAAACATCGCAAACAACCCTTGACGGCGGCGTGAAATGTTTCTATAATGGAATTTGTATAGGTAAAGACGTTGACGAAGACAGTAGAATATACCGGAAAATCAAAGCGAGCCGGGGATGGTGGAAGCCTGGTAGGAGTAAAGTATATTTGAATATCACTTCTGAGTTGCAGGGGCTGAACATTTTTGGGAAAAATAAGTAAGCACTGACGGGATTCCGCCGTTATCGGGAGCGCATATGCTGGTATGTTGTAACAGGTGGTAAAACGAAAGATTATGCTTCCGTCCTTTTACAGGGCGGGAGTTTTTTTATTACATAGGAAAATCTTATGTTCCATTTTTAAGATTACTTTGCAACCGGGCCGGCAGGACCGCATTTATGAAATATAGAAAGTAAAGGAGAATCAGTATGTATCAGAAAGTATCTACGGACTTAAAATTTGTTGACCGTGAGAAGAAAACAGAAAAATTCTGGGAAGAGAATGATATCTTCCGGAAAAGTATGGAAAACCGAAAAGAAGGGGAGACATATACATTTTACGATGGACCTCCGACTGCCAATGGAAAACCGCACATCGGACATGTGCTGACTCGTGTCATCAAGGATATGATTCCAAGATACCGTACCATGAAAGGATATATGGTACCAAGAAAAGCCGGGTGGGATACACACGGACTTCCGGTGGAACTGGAAGTGGAAAAATTGCTTGGACTGGATGGAAAAGAGCAGATTGAGGAATATGGATTAGAGCCATTTATCAAACATTGTAAAGACAGTGTATGGAAATATAAAGGAATGTGGGAAGATTTCTCTGCGACAGTTGGATTCTGGGCAGACATGGATAACCCATATGTTACTTACGACAATAACTTTATTGAGTCTGAGTGGTGGGCATTAAAACAGATCTGGGATAAAGGATTGTTATACAAAGGATATAAGATCGTACCTTACTGCCCTCGTTGTGGAACTCCGCTTTCCAGCCACGAAGTCGCACAGGGATACAAGGATGTCAAAGAGCGTTCCGCAATCGTAAGATTTAAAGTAAAGGGAGAAGATGCTTACTTCCTTGCATGGACAACAACGCCATGGACACTTCCTTCTAACGTTGCACTTTGTGTCAACCCGAATGAAACTTATGTAAAAGTAAAAAATGACGGTTACACATACTATATGGCACAGGCACTTGTGGATACCGTGCTGGAAGGTGATGTGGAAGTCGTAGAGACTTATGTCGGAAAAGATTTGGAAAATAAAGAGTATGAGCCGTTATTCCCGTTTGTAGAGTTAAATAAGCGGGCATACTATGTGACATGTGCTGATTACGTTACACTTACAGATGGTACTGGTGTCGTTCATATTGCACCTGCATTTGGTGAGGATGATGCGCAGGTTGGACGCAGATATGACCTTCCATTCCTTCAGTTAGTAGATGAAAAGGGTGAGATGACAGAGGAAACTCCATGGGCAGGAACATTCTGTAAGAAAGCAGATCCGATGGTATTAGAAGATCTGGAGAAGAGAGGACTTCTCTTTGCTGCTCCGAATTTTGAACACAGCTATCCACACTGCTGGAGATGTGATACTCCATTGATCTATTATGCGCGTGAGTCATGGTTCATCAAGATGACAGAAGTAAAAGAAGATCTGATCAGAAACAACAATACGATCAACTGGATTCCGGAAAGCATCGGAAAAGGACGTTTCGGAGACTGGCTTGAGAATGTACAGGACTGGGGAATCAGCCGTAACAGATACTGGGGAACTCCTCTTAATGTTTGGGAATGTGAATGTGGGCATATGCATTCCATCGGAAGCATTGAAGAACTGAAATCAATGTCAGACAACTGTCCGGATGATATCGAACTGCACCGCCCATTTATCGATGCAGTGACGATCAAGTGTCCGCACTGTGGAAAAGAGATGCACCGTGTGCCGGAAGTTATCGACTGCTGGTTTGACAGTGGGGCAATGCCGTTTGCACAGCACCATTATCCATTTGAAAATAAAGATTTATTTGAGCAGCAGTTCCCGGCAGACTTTATTTCCGAGGCGGTAGACCAGACAAGAGGATGGTTCTATTCTCTGCTTGCAATCTCGACACTTGTATTTAACAAAGCGCCATATAAGAATGTTATCGTGCTTGGACATGTGCAGGATGAAAAAGGACAGAAGATGAGTAAATCCAAAGGAAATGCAGTCGATCCGTTTGAAGCATTAGAGCAGTACGGAGCAGATGCGATCCGCTGGTATTTCTATATCAACAGTGCACCGTGGCTTCCAAACCGTTTCCACGGCAAGATCGTGACAGAAGGACAGCGTAAATTCATGGGAACACTTTGGAACACTTACGCATTCTTCGTATTATATGCGGAGATCGATCAGTTTGACGCGACAAAATATCAGCTGGAATACGAGAAACTTCCGGTTATGGATAAATGGCTGTTGTCCAAATTGAATACATTGATCAAGACTGTAGATACAAATCTGGAAAATTACCGGATTCCGGAAAGTGCAAGAGCACTTCAGGAATTTGTGGATGATATGAGTAACTGGTATGTCAGAAGAAGCCGTGAGCGTTTCTGGGCAAAAGGAATGCCGCAGGATAAGATCAACGCGTATATGACACTTTACACAGCACTTGTGACTGTGGCAAAAGTAGCTGCGCCAATGATTCCGTTTATGACAGAAGATATCTATCAGAATCTTGTCAGAAGCATCGACAAAGAAGCTCCGGAAAGTATCCACTTATGTGACTTCCCGGTTGCAGATGAAGCGTTGATCGACCGTGAGTTAGAAGAGAACATGGAGGAAGTTCTGAAATTAGTTGTGATGGGACGTGCATGCAGAAATACTGCAAACATTAAGAACCGTCAGCCAATCGGAAAAATGTTCGTGAAGTCTTCTGTAACTTTACCAGAATTTTACCAGGAGATTGTGGAAGAAGAGTTAAATGTAAAAGAAATGGAATTTACAGATGATGTTCGCGCATTTACTTCATATACATTTAAACCGCAGTTGAAGACTGTTGGACCAAAATATGGTAAAATGTTAGGTGGAATCAAAGTTGCCCTTGAAAATCTGGATGGAAACAAGGCAATGGATGAGCTGAATGAGACAGGATCCCTGAAACTGGATGTGAATGGACAGGAAGTGACATTATTTAAAGAGGACTTGCTGATCGATATGGCACAGATGGAAGGATATGTTTCTGAGAGCGACAACGGTGTGACAGTTGTGTTGGATACAAACCTGACAGAAGAGCTTTTGGAAGAAGGATTTGTCAGAGAGATCATCAGTAAGATCCAGACAATGAGAAAAGAAGCAGACTTCGAAGTGACAGACAAGATCACAGTATATTACGAAGGAACAGAGAAGGCCAATGAAGTGTTCGCAAAATATCAAACAGAGATCATGGGCGAAGTGCTTGCGACAGAGATGAAGCAGGAGACTCCGGCAGGATATGTCAAAGAGTGGAACATCAATGGTGAAAAAGTAAATATGGGTGTACAGCGTTAATTTAAGAGAGAGTTACACAGATTAAAGAGACGGTACACGAGCATGATCCCCGCACGTCAGAAAGAGGTGCGGGGATAAAAGAGAGAGGAGAGAGAAAGTGTCGGATTTTAAGTTTGATAAAGAAGCGTTTAAAAAAGAAGTCAAGAACAATGTGAAGACTTTATATAGAAGAACGATAGATGAGGCAACACCGCAGCAGACATTTCAGGCGGTGTCTTATGCTGTAAAAGAATATATTATTGACAACTGGCTTGCGACTCAGGAAGTATACGAAAAGGAATCACCAAAGACAGTGTATTATCTGTCGATGGAATTTTTGATGGGAAGGGCACTCGGAAATAACCTGATCAATTTAACTGCTTATCAGGATGTGAAAGAGGCTCTGGAAGAAATGGGAATCGATTTGAATGCAGTGGAAGATCAGGAGCCGGATGCGGCCCTTGGAAATGGTGGATTGGGACGTCTTGCAGCCTGCTTTCTGGACTCTCTTACTTCTCTTGGCTATCCTGCATATGGATGCGGGATCCGTTATCATTACGGAATGTTCAAACAAAAAATTAAAAATGGGTATCAGGTAGAGACACCGGATAATTGGTTGCAAAACGGGAACCCATTTGAAGTTCGCAGGGACGAATATGCAAAGGAAGTCCGCTTCGGCGGTACGATCCGTATGCAGCACAATTACGAGACTGGAAGAGATGAATTTATCCAGGAGAATTTTGAGTCCGTGCTTGCAATTCCATATGACATGCCAATCGTCGGTTATGGAAATAATGTAGTAAATACACTGCGGATCTGGGATGCGAAAGCAATCACCTCTTTCCGTTTAGACTCTTTTGATCGTGGGGAATACCACAAAGCTGTGGAGCAGGAAAATCTTGCAAAAACAATTGTGGAGGTGCTTTATCCAAACGATAATCATTATGCGGGAAAAGAATTACGTTTGAAACAGCAGTATTTCTTCATCTCTGCAAGTCTTCAGGAAGCCATTGATAAATACAAACGCTCCAACGATGATATTTGCCGTCTGCATGAGAAAGTGATCTTCCAGATGAACGACACTCATCCGACTGTAGCGGTTGCAGAGTTAATGCGTCTTCTGATGGACGAGGAAGGATTAAGCTGGGATGATGCATGGAATGTTACAACAAAATGTTGTGCATACACAAACCATACGATCATGTCCGAGGCGCTTGAAAAATGGCCGATCGATCTGTTCTCCAGATTGCTTCCGCGAGTATATCAGATTGTAGAAGAGATCAACCGCCGTTTCGTAGAAAAAGTGCGCCAGATGTATCCGGGAAATGAAGAGAAAGTCAGAAAAATGGCAATTCTCTATGATGGACAGGTAAAAATGGCACACCTTGCAATTGTTGCAGGATTTTCTGTCAATGGTGTTGCAAAGCTTCATACAGAGATCTAAAACACGAAGAGCTGAAAGATTTCTACGAGATGATGCCTGAGAAATTTAATAATAAAACAAACGGAATCACACAGAGACGATTCTTACTGCATGGAAACCCACTGCTTGCAGACTGGGTGACAGAGCATATCGGAGATAAGTGGATTACAGATCTCTCCGAGATGGCAAAATTAAAACCGCTGGCAGATGATCCGAAAGCAAGAAAAGAATTTATGGAGATCAAATATCAAAATAAAATCCGTCTTGCAAAATATATCAAAGAGCATAACGGGATTGAAGTGGACCCAGAATCAATCTTTGATGTACAGGTTAAGAGACTTCATGAGTATAAACGTCAGCTGTTAAATATTCTTCATGTAATGTATCTGTACAATCAGATGAAAGAGCATCCGGAGATCACCTTCTATCCAAGAACTTTTATTTTTGGGGCAAAGGCGGCAGCCGGATATAAGCGTGCAAAACAGACGATCAAACTGATCAACTCTGTAGCGGATGTGATCAACAATGACAGAAGTATCAATGGAAAGATTAAAGTTGTCTTTATCGAAGATACCGTGTCTCAAATGCGGAACTGATCTTTGCAGCTGCGGATGTCAGCGAGCAGATTTCTACCGCCTCAAAAGAAGCATCGGGAACCGGAAATATGAAATTTATGTTAAATGGTGCCCCAACACTTGGAACCATGGACGGTGCCAATGTAGAGATCGTGGATGAAGTTGGAATGGAAAATGCATTTATCTTTGGTCTCAGTTCAGACGAAGTCATTAATTACGAGAACAATGGCGGTTATCAGCCAATGGATATTTACAACAGTGACTGGGAGTTAAAAAGAGTTGTTGACCAGCTTGTGGACGGAACTTATGCAAATGGAGATCATGAACTGTACCGTGATCTGTACAACTCATTGTTAAATACAAAGAGCAGTGACAGAGCAGATACCTACTTTATCCTCAAAGACTTCCGTTCTTATGCAGAAGCCCAGAAGCGTGTGGAAGCTGCATACCGCAATCAGGACAGGTGGGCAAAGATGGCATTGTTAAACACAGCGTCCTGCGGAAAGTTTACGTCTGACAGAACGATCGAAGAGTACGTTGCAGATATATGGAAATTGAAAAAAGTGACAGTGAAGCCGGATCCAAGGCTGTAAAAATGGATTGAAAATCAGAATAGAGTAATTTTTTGGTGCTGCCGCTTTGGCGATTAATAAATCGTGAAGCGGCAGCTTCCTTTTTCCATATTTCATGAAAGATGACGGTATAGTTTCCATAATCTCTCCATACATTGTAGAGGAGGGACGAAGAGATGCGAAGAAAAGCCAGAGAATTATTTTCACTGTTGGTCATTATATTTTTGTTGCCATATGTGGTGACACTTTTTATGAATGGCGCCCACATCAAAACAAGTAGCCGCGTAAAGGAAGACTATGTAAAGGTGCAGGTAGGGACGAGAGTCGAGGAAATCGTGTGGGAGAAATATCTAGCAGGAGTTCTTGCAAAAGAGATGGCAGCCGATTCGGAACTGGAAGCGCTGAAGGCGCAGGCGGTGATTCTTCGATCCGGTTTTTATGAGAAATTAGACCATGACAGAAAGACTATTTTCACCGATGATTTTTATAGTATGGAAGAGTTGGAGCAGGAGTGGGGGGAAGAGACAGAAACCTGCAAGGAGAATTTGAAAAGGGCAGTGCAGGAAACGGATCAAATGATTTTGCAGTATCAGGATCAATATGTAATGCTGCCATATCACAAACTGAGTGCAGGAAAGACGAGAAGCGGGCAGGAAGTATTTGGAGGCGAGTCGTATCCATATCTTCCGGCAAGAGATTGTCCAAAGGATCTGGAGGCGAAAGAACAGCTGCAGGAGTGTGTGCTGCCATATCATAAAGTAAAAGAAAAATGCCGCAAGTTTTTAACCGCAGTAGAAAATCCCGAAGAGACAAAAGAAGACAAAAAAGCAACATTTGATGATTTTGAAATACAGGGAACGGATGCGGCAGGATATGTGACAACTGTGCGGATTGGTCAGGCAACCTGCACCGGAGAAGAATTTCGGGAAGCATTGGAATTACCTTCCAGTCATTTTTCTTTTCAGGAGCAGAAAGGAAAACTGCAAATTACTTCCGGTGGAATCGGGCACGGAGTCGGTATGAGTCAGTATACAGCAAATCAGATGGCAAAAGAAGGAAAAGGATACGAAGAAATCCTTCAATATTTTTATGAAGGTGCGCAGTTAAAAGATGGCGGGGAAATATTTTTAAAATTGGAATAAGCACATCGCTTTCTGGCAAAAATAAAGTCAGAGGTGATGAAGATGAAGAAAAATGAAGAGCCATTCCAAATGAAGGGGAAAGGCATGGCAGCAGCAATCGCAATATGTTTTATCGCAGTTGTCGCACTGGTAGGGGCTTATACATTCAGCAGCTACAAACGTGAGATGAAAGAGCAGCTTGCCAAGGCCGAAGAAGAACAGAAAGAAAAAGAGCGAGAGGCAGAAGAAAAAGAGCAGTCGGAAGCCGCCAACGCAGATAGAATCGTACTTCCAGAGCAGGAAGAAGCAGCGCAAAATTCCGACGGAGAAGAACAACAGGAAGAAGGAGAAGCTACGGAACATGCGAAGGAAACTCCGGCACAGACGGATGCAGGGGCAGAGCAGACGGCAGCTGCGGGAACAGCAGCTTATTTCAGTGAGGAAGACACCCTTCTGTGGCCGGTAGACGGAAATGTGATTATGAATTACAGCATGGATCAGAGCATTTATTTTGCCACACTTGATCAGTATAAGTATAATCCAGCCGTAGTGATCAGTGGTCAAGTCGGTGCAGAAGTAAAAGCGGCAGCCGCAGGAACAGTCTCAGCGGTCGATACAAATGCACAGACCGGAACAACCGTAAGTATTGATATGGGGAATGGTTATGCAGCCATTTACGGACAACTCAAAGAAGTACCGGTACAGCCAGGAGAGTATGTGACAGAAAACAGTGTGATCGGCTATGTGAGCGAACCGACAAAGTATTACAGCGTAGAAGGTCCAAACTTATATTTCCAACTGTTAAAAGATGGACAGCCAGTCAACCCAATGGACCATATCGCATACGAATAGAAAACAGAAAAAGAAAAGATCCTGAAGAGAAAGTTTTGCAAAACTGCTTTGGGATCTTTTATGTGATAATATTGATAAAGGAAATGAAATTACGAAGGGGAGAAAAAAGCTATGAATTATACATACATTGTAAAATGCAGTGACGGAACCTTTTATACCGGCTGGACAAACGATCTTACCCGCCGCATGGAGGCACATAATCAGGGCAGGGGTGCGAAGTATACAAAGGCGAGACGACCGGTCACACTCATCTATTATGAGACATTTGAAACAAAAGAAGAAGCGATGAAAAGGGAATATGCGATAAAGCGGCTGAGCCGGAAGGAAAAAGAAGAACTGATCCGATGAGAGGGTTGGTTCTTTCTTATTCTCCAATGGAAAAAGACAAAAGATGCTGAAAGATGTCGGAGCTTTTCACAGAATGAACACATAACTGTCACAGAATCAACGAGTTTCTTTTATAGAATAAGAAAATCAGAGCGTGTTTTTGGCAGCAGTGTAAAAAAGTATTCCGTAATGGATGCGGAAATCATTCAGGAAAGTCGAAAGCATGATCCAGAGAAACACATTTTGTCGGGAGGGTAAAAAGTTGATAGAAGTTAAAAATCTGGTAAAACGCTATGGCAGTCATCTGGCGGTAGACCATCTCAACTTTACAGTGGAGAGTGGTCAGATCTATGGATTTCTCGGACCAAATGGTGCAGGAAAATCTACAACCATGAATATTATGACGGGATATCTAGGCGCCACGGAAGGAGAAGTGCTCATCAACGGGCATAACATTCTTGAGGAGCCGGAAGCAGCAAAGAAAAGCATCGGGTATCTCCCTGAGATTCCGCCGCTGTATCTGGATATGACTGTAAAAGAATATCTTGACTTTGCAGCAGAATTGAAAAAGGTAAAGAAAAAAGATAGAAAATCAGAAGTGGATCACGTCTTGAAGCTTGTTAAGCTGGAGGAGGTAGAAGGACGTCTGATTAAAAATCTGTCAAAAGGATACAAGCAGAGAGTCGGGCTTGCACAGGCAGTTCTTGGCTTCCCGGAAGTGATCATCTTAGACGAACCTACGGTCGGACTGGATCCGAAACAGATTATCGAGATACGGGAACTGATCAAGGAACTTTCCAAAAATCATACGATCATTCTGAGTTCTCATATTCTGGCGGAAGTACAGGCGGTCTGTGATTATGTCATGATCATTGCGCATGGAAAGCTGGTAGCAAGTGACACTCCTGAGAATCTGGAGCGGCTTTTAAATGGTTCTGAAACGATTGAACTGACAGCCAAAGCAGAAGAGACAAGAGTAAGAGAGATTCTTAGCAAAATAGAGGAGATGAAACGGTAGACTATAAGGAACAACAGGATGGAACGACGGATATTTTTATCAAGACCGTAGATCAGACGGATATTAGGGAGAAAATCTTCCACACATTTGCAGAGGAACATTGTGCACTACTGAAGTTGAATCTGTCAAGAATCACATTGGAAGATGTCTTCTTAAAACTGACGCAGGAGGAAACAGGAGACTCCGAGCAGAAGAAATTGGGCTTTCATACCGGGAAGTTTGACAGCGAGCCCGACACGGAATCTGATATAGAGATTCCGGAAGAGCCGAACGTTTCTACGAATGAGGAAGGAGGAGAAGAAGATGAAAGCGATTTATAAGAGAGAATTAAAATCCTATTTCGATTCTATGATCGGGTATGTATTTATAGCGTTTCTTGTAGCAATCACCGGAATTTATTTCATGGTGTATAATCTGAATATGGGATATCCATATTTTTCTTATGCGCTAAACTCTATACTTTTTTATTATGCTGGTGGCAGTCCCGGTACTTACGATGAAATGCTTTGCGGAGGAGAAGAAAAGCAGAACAGATCAACTTCTTTTGACAGCTCCGGTAAGTCTTAGTCAGATCGTGCTTGGAAAATATTTTGCAATGGTTACAGTTTTTGCGGTTCCATGTGCAATCTATGCAGTATTTCCACTGATCATCGAAAGCCAGGGAGAAGCACATATCGGCATTGATTACATGGCAATTCTGGCATTTTTCCTTCTTGGATGTGTTTATATTGCAATTGGAATGTTTTTATCTGCGCTGACAGAGAGCCAGATCATTGCTGCAATCAGCACATTTGGGGTACTTCTCATTCTGTATTTGTGGGAAGGACTTGTTGACTTCCTGCCGACGTCGGCGATGGGAGGTCTGATCGGGATTCTCGGGATTCTGACAGTTCTGGTCATCGGTATTTATCAGATGACGAAAAACTGGGTGATTGCAGCAGGCGTGGAAGTGTTAGGCGCTGCCGCAGCAATTGGAACATATTTTGCAAAATCCAGTCTGTTTGATAACCTGCTTCCAGATCTGTTTGGAAAATTTATTCTGACAGAGCCATTTACAAACATTGCATTTACCCATATTGTTGACATCAGCGGAATGATACTCTATTTTTCTTTGATTTTCCTATGTGTCTTTCTGACCGTGCAGACAATTCAGAAAAGGCGTTGGAGTTAGGAGGGCAGTATTGTGGAAAAATTGAAAAAACTATTTGGAACGATTCATACGAAACGAGGTGCGTACAGTTTGGGGCTGACAGCGGTTGCAGTTGCCGTGGTAATCGTGATCAATCTCATCGCAGGAAGGCTCCCAGAGTCTGTGAGAAATATTGACATCAGCGATAATCAAATCTATGAAATCACAGATACATCGAAAAAGATGCTGAAAAAACTGGATAAAAAAGTAGAAATAAAAGTATTGGCGGAGAAATCTTCGACAGATGAAAGAATCAAAACATTTTTAAGCAAATATGCCGCATTGTCGGGGAAAATTTCTGTTGAGTGGATCGATCCGGTGCTTCATCCTGCGGCACTGACTGAGTATGATACATCTTCAAATACAATCGTGGTATCCTGTCCAGATACAGAAAAGACAACAACGATTTCATTTACAGACATTATCGTCTATGATCAGTCTTCTTACTATATGACTGGACAGATGCAGGAGTCACAATTTGATGCGGAGGGACAGCTCACAAGCGCAGTCAATTATGTGACAAGTGAAGAGACAAAGAAAATTTACCGGACGAGTGGACATGGAGAAAGTACAGTATCTACCAGTCTGTCAGAACTGTTTGAGAAGGCAAATTTATCGATGGAAGAGCTAAATCTGCTGATGAACAGTGAAATTCCGGAAGACTGTGATCTTTTGTTTATGTATGCACCGACCACGGATATTACAGAAGATGAAAAAAATACACTTTGTGAGTATTTGAAAAACGGTGGAAAAATGATGTTGATCTCTGGTGCAGAAGATCAGGAGACACCAAATCTTGATGCATTTATGGAAGAATACGGACTTCAGATGGCAGATGGGTATATTGCAGATACGGAGCGTGCGTACCAGGGGAATCCATATTCATTCTTCCCGGAAATCAATGCTTCTGGAGAACTTGGGGAAGGAATGTCAAGCAATATGGTGCTGCTTTTGAATGCACGTGGAATGGTTGAGACAGATCCGGCAAGAGATACGATCAGTGTTACTCCATTTATGACAACTTCTGAGAATGGATTTGCGGTAACAGAGGATAAACAGGAGCAGGGAGAATATATTCTTGGTGCAGTGGCGACAGAGGATGAGGGAAGACTGACGGTGATCTCAGCGCCGATGATGATTGATAGCCAGCTGACAGATGCTTTTACAACGGTAGAAAACCTCAAATTGTTTATGAATGCAGTGACAAGTAATTTTGATGATGTAGAAAATACAGCGGTTGAGCCAAAGAGTCTTGCAGTGACCTATAATACCGTACAGTATGCCGGAGGATTCAGCCTGCTGATGATCTTTGGAGTGCCGGCGATCATTCTGATCTCTGGACTTGCAAGATGGATGAAACGAAGAAAGGCATAGCAGGAGGGCGTATATGAAGAAACATAGATCACTATTGATTTTGACTGGCGCCCTGGCAGTGCTTGTCATTGTTTATCTGGGACTTGGAAGTTACAATCGAAAACAGGAACAGAAGGAAGCAGAGACCGCTGAGGCGAATACCGTTACCGTGACAGATATTTCGGATCTCCAGGAGATTTCTTATCAGTATGAGGGAAATGACTTTGCATTTGCAAAGAATGAAGATGTGTGGTATTACACAAAAGACAAGGAGTTTCCAGTTGCACAAAGCTATATTGATGCGATGGCAACAGCCTTTGGAAATCTTACAGCAGTGAGGGAACTAAAAGAGACAGATCAGCTTTCCGATTACGGTCTGGAAAACCCGAAATACACAATCCATTTGAAAGATAGTGAAGGGACAGAGACTACACTTTACTTTGGAAATGCAGTGGAGGAAAATTATTATATGACTCTGAATGATAAAGAAAAAGTGTACACCGTCTCTGGGACGAGTTTGGACACAATTTCTTATGAATGGAATGACTTCCTTCAGAAAGAAACACTGCCAAGTATTGGAAGTGCAAACTTGAAGCAAGTGACGATCACAGAAAATGGCAAGCAGACCGTATACGATTCCAAAGAGGAGAGCCAGAAAGAAGATTTGGCAGCGATTGCCGGAGGATTCGGAGCAGCATCATTTGGAACTTGTGTGGAATATGCGGTGAAAGATCAAAAATTGGCATCGTATGGATTAGAGGAAAATGAAAAGATCAAAATCGAGGCAGTGTATGAAGACGATGATAAGAAAGAGCAGACACTTACATTGAATATTGGTAAGTTGGATGAGAGCGGGTCATATTATTATGTGCAGCTAGATGGATCTAAGATGGTTTACCAGATGGGAAAAGAAGTCGTAGAGAATATGCTGAACAAAGGAGAATAAAAGATGAAAAGAAGACTGAAAGCTTGGAAGAAAGTTTCCGGTCTTCTTTTTTATGAAAAAATAGTGAGGATGAGATATACAATATGTTTTAGGAAAACGGAGATAAGGATTAAAAATTGGTAAAAGCGCACAAAAAAAGAGCTTTCGTTTTATAAAATTCGTGAATTGACGGGAAAATGCATGGAGTATATAATACAAGTATACAATGTAAGTGCTTACAAAGAAATTTATTCTATTATCATTAGAATATTTATTTTTTTATCAGAAAATGTAAACGCTTACAAATGAGAACGAAAAATAAAGAGGAGAAAGGAAGAAAGCAATGAAAAAGAAATGGATAGCAGTTTTACTTGCAGCAACAATGGTGTTTGGAGCAACAGCATGTTCTTCTGGAAATGAAGAGAAGAAAGACAGTAAGAAAGAGGCTGATAGTGGCGAGATTGAGCCATGTACAATTAATTTTAAATACTGGGCAGATAATACGGAATATTCTCAGTTGATGCAGGAGATTATTGAAAAATTTAATAAGGAAAATGAAAAAGGGATTGAAGTAGTCGGAGAGGAAGTACCATGGGATGGAGGAGCCTACTCAGAGAACCTATTTAATGCATGTATGGGAGGAGGATCACCTGATGTAGCGACATGGAAGCTGACATCTACACCACTGTTTGTGAACAACGATTTGCTTACTGATCTGACTCCATATATTGATAAATGGGAAGATAAGGATGATATTCCAGAGAATATTTATAATATCATGAAAGAGGCAGGTGGATCGGAAGAAGAAATGTATGTAATGCCTTGGAATGTTCAAGTGTTATATGTTTACTATAGACCATCCATTTTTGAAAAAGCAGGAGTGGAAGTACCGAAAACTTACGATGAATTTTTGGAAGCAATTAAAAAATGTACGATGGATACAGATGGGGACGGAGAGACAGATGTTTATGGATTCGGAATGAGAGGAGCAAAAGGTGGTCAGGAACCATGGGGAAGCTTCATTTACGGAGAAGGCGGAGATTTTGAAAATCTGACAAGCAAAGAATCGGTAAAAGGTATGCAGGACTTTATTGATCTGTATGAAAATGGGTATGTTCCGCCGACAGCAGTCAGTGATGGTTTCCAAGAGACAGTTGCAAACTTCCAGTCAGGTCTTACTGCAATGTTTATCCATCATACTGGCTCTTCTGCAAATATGGAAGAGGTGCTTGGAGATGATGTAGCAGCATTTCCATTCCCGGCAGGCGAGGGCCAGTGGACTTCTATGGGTGATACGGAAACTGTAATTTTTGAGAGCTGTGAAAATAAAGCAGCGGCATTTGAATGGGTATCTTATCTTGCAACAGGGGAAGGACAGAAGATGTGGTGTGAAGGAACTGGGCAGGTACCAGTAAGTCAGACTGTACAGCAAGGAGAGTACTTCCAAAATAACAAATTTATGAAGGCCTCTATTGAGGGAATGGATTATGCGGGAATCATTCCGATTAAGGATACGACAACAGAGTGGATTTCGACAGTATGGCCAAGTACAGTAGGGCAGGCACTTACAGGAGAGATTAGTGCGAAAGAATGTATGGAGATCTTGCAGGAAGAACTTTATAAATAGGAAATGATACAACACAAGCGATAGATATTAAAAAAATTAAAGGAGTGGAGAAGAAATGGTAAAGAAAAAGAGTATTTATCCATATCTGTTAGTGGCTCCTGCATTGCTCATTATTTTGTGTGTAGTTTTCATCCCGGTCGTGAATGCGATTGGGATGAGCTTCCAAAGTTATGATCTTAGAAGACCGCAAGATATTCAGTTTATCGGACTACAGAATTATGTAGAGGCATTTCAAGATAAATTGTTTTGGCGGGCACTTGGGAAAACAGTAATTTGGGTAGTGGCAGGTGTAGGATTTCAGTTTCTATTTGGATTTATTTTGGCACTTTTGTTGAACAAGAAATTTAGGGGACGTGGCGTGGTTCGAGCAGTCAGTTTGATTCCATGGGTAACGCCGGGAGTGCTAATCGGTTTGATGTGGAGATGGATGTATGATGGAAATTTTGGAGTGATCAATGATCTTTTAAAAAAGATGCATTTGATCACAGAGAACATTCCATTTCTTTCTCAGACAAACACTGCATTTCCAAGTGTAATTTTGACAATTGTCTGGCAGGGAATCCCATTTTTTGCACTAATGATTCTTGCAGGATTGCAGGGGGATTCCAGAAGAATTATATGAGGCAGCTGATATTGATGGAGCTACGAGACTACAAAAATTGTTTCGGATCACAATTCCTTCTA
>ENA-OPYY01000330-OPYY01000330.1-human-gut-metagenome-genome-assembly--contig:-NODE-330-length-17415-cov-1.410979_pt1 | contig 17415 bp, 20 predicted proteins | sample MGYA00242472_ERZ504481 | MGnify/ENA primary metagenome ERZ504481 (study PRJEB26092, sample SAMD00036265) | human gut metagenome | host: Homo sapiens | study: EMG produced TPA metagenomics assembly of...
CTGATAGCCCGCCTCATCCTCCTGTGTCCACTGTCCTGTCTGCCGCTTGGCCTGCACAAAGGGTTCCACCACCTGGTCCAGTTCCTCTCTGGTGCGGCTTGAGGCCCAGGCATGATCCACATCCTTGGCATGGGACTGGTAGAACAGCAACTTTCCGGTATGGGTCTTCGCCTTGCACTCCGGCGTTCCGCGCAATTCTGCCTGACGGCGATACTCCTCCATCTGCTCCGCCGTTCCGTACCGTTCCACCATCTGCTCCCGCACATAGATGAACCAGCTGTAGTCCTCCGCCTCGGTGAAGGGGGTGCAGACCGACTGGAGCGCCCCTACTGGGTCTGCTTCAAAGCAGTCAATAAAATTGAGGTAGTGGGCTTTAATCAGGGGCAGGAAGGTGTTCAGCAGCCTGGTGTCCAGCCACAGGTCCTCTGTCAGCATCCGAAAGAATGAACCGCCTGTTGTCGGTTCTATTTTGAAAGAGTAGAGGTAGTCATCTCCCTGCTTTATGATACAGGTGAAGCCCACCTCCACATTTCCATGGCCGATTTCGTAGTCTATGTAGTTGTAGCGGCTCCGGTCAAAGCAGATCTGATAGGTCAGCCCGTTTTTCATTTTCTTTTTGAAGTCGCCTTTTTTCAGCTGCTTCCAGCCCTTTTCCTCCAGATCCAGGCCGTTCCATAGGTAGTCCAGAAGCTCCTGAAATATATCTGCCGGGCGTTTTTGCTCCATAGCTATTCATCCCCTAAATCATTTTCTACACCATCTCATACAGCAGGGCAGCGTCGCCCCGCACCAGTTCCAGATGGGAGCGCAGCGTTTCCAGTCCGCTTTGCACCGCCTCGGTGGGCAGATCCCAGTCTGGGGCAATTTCATCGGCCAGCTCTGGGAGGTCCTGCTCGCGCAGAGCTGCCAGCACATTAGACGCCATCTCTCCCTCCAGCAGAGCGCAGTCCAGGGTGTCCTCCGTCTGGGGAGCAGGAAAACGGACATCCAGATCCAGCTCGCTCTCACACCAGTCCCAGATGGCCATATAGACCGCGCCGGAGCAGTCGCCGTTGGACAGCTCCTGCCGTCGGCCGTTTTTGAGCAGATAAAAGGATGCGATCTGTGACATGGTGATTCCTCCTCACCGAAATTATGTTTCCTCTAACGAATCGATTATTTCCTGTAATTCAAAAAGAGCATCTTCTGCCTGGCGTCCTGTTTCCTCGCTCCAATACCGATTTCCACCAGCCAGCTGGTCAATCAGATTGAACATAGCAACTGCATCGGGAATAGGGATCGCTCCTGCTGCCTTCCATGCTGGTTGATTTTCAAGAAGATAGGCTTTTATTTTTCCAAACAACTGCACCTAAAATGTGTTATTACAACGCAGTTCTACCAAAAAACCGTCTTCACCTTGGACAATATCCGAAAAATTCATGCTGCACAATTCTCCTAACCCTCGTTATTCTCTGTCCATCAGCCCTTCTGCCTGCATCCGGGTCACATAGAAGGCCCGCACCCAGTCCAGCTCCTGCTCCATGGATTCCTCCAAAGCCAGCAGGCGGCGCTTTCCCAGCCTTCGATCCAGGAGAGCAAAGATGCGGACAAGAGGATTCTCGCTGACAAGGCTTTTCTCGATGCTCTGGTTGTCAAAGATACCAAACGCCTCATAGAACACCTTTTGGTCAAAGGTGCCCTGCTCCAGTGCATGAGCATGAGAAAGGTTGATTGCCTCCTTTGTGGAGTCACAGTCTTTCATGGTTGTTGACCTGAGCTGCGTGAATTTCGTCCACACATTCTCAAAATAGGTGTAGTAGTTGCTCCGCAGCACTTCCACGCCGTCCACACGAATGGCTGCCCGGCCTCATGGTCAGCACTTTTGCTGTAACTGGTGGCAAAATACTGGATGTGACCCCGGAGTGCCGGGCACAGGTAGTCACTTTCCAGTTTGTTTCGGATTCCGCTCCAGGTTGACATAGGTACTTGCCTCCTTTCTGAACTTGCTTCGGAATTTCATATCGGCGGGCGAAAGATTTCCAATCCCATAGCCCTCAATTTCTTTATTTTAGCAATCCATCTGTTTTTCATCACGAATTGGCGGAATAGTAAAGAAACTATCATCTATCTTTATTTGGGCATAAAGCATTCCGTTTGTATAACAATATCTCTTGAATGATGGGTATCCATCCAAACTCTTTAATATCTCATCTGGTAAACATCTAAAATCATAATCTCTTAATGCTCCTGCACCAAGCAGTCTTTCTGTTCTGTAAGCGTTAATTTCCTTTGCATATTTTTGACAAAATTCATCTGGACTTTCTTCATAGAGCGCTATATCTTCCTCATCTATAGCATAATACCGGTCATATCCCACAACCCACGAAATATGAACGCAAAGTAAATACCGCTGTATTTCTGGGCAAAACCCTACCTAAAAAAATTTCTCTCTGTTGATTTTTTCATTTTCTTATGCTTATTTCCTTTATGGACAGATCCATCATCATTTCACCTTTACTATCTGATTCCTTTTATCTGTGGCGGGGTTGAGAAAGTTTTTTTCAATCATGGTTTTGATTGTTCCTCCTTTCGGATCAGGATGCTTTTTCCCTCGGCGTTGATGCCATACAGGTCATCCAAATGGATATGAAATCCATCCTCACGAATGGTTTCCGCCATACCAAGAGCGGCTTTCGCCAATAGAAGCAGCCCCGCCCGGTTTCCTGTTAACTCCAATTCATTTCCGTCGGCATGAGTGGTAAAGGAGAGGTGAGCTTCTGGTTCCACTGGGAGGATGGGCAGTTGTTCATCATTCAGTTGAATGGTCAGCGTTTTAGTTTTCATTGCTTGTATCCTACCTTTTGAAAACTCCTCAATCAAAATCCATCCAGACCAGGTGCTTTCCGCAGTGGAGGCACTGGAACAGATAACATTGCAGATGCCCGCCATTGACGGATTTCCGGATCATTCCCTTCTGCTCCTCGTCCCACATGGGGTCGTCCAGCACCTCCTCCAGCACACCCAGTGCCCGCAGTTCTCTGGCGCCCACATAGCCCAAAAAGGCGCAGTAATCGCCACAGTGGGCCCGCCAGTATTCCTGCTGCCAGCCGGAGTAGCCGGGAGTACGGTGGATCAGCTCGTCCAGCTTCTCCGGATCGTCTACGCCATCGTCCACAGAGAAATCATCTTGAAAGCTGCCGTCATATTTCCGGGCCGCCTCGCCGCTGGCGATACACGCCGGGCACAGATATGCAATATCCTCCACTGAAAAGAACGGATTGGTATAGAAAATATGGGTCGTCTTGCCACAGCAGTCGCAGACAACGCCGTCTGCGGATTCCTCAAAAGCCCCAGTTTCCAGAGGGTTTGGGTGATACCGGAAGGCGGGCATGCCCAGCTGGGCCTGCCGTTCCTTTTCTTTCTGCTTTTCCTCCGGCGTTTTGGGCTTGGGGAGAGCATAATGATTGCCCCAGTTTCCGCATAGTCCTTCAGCGTGCCCAGCCGCTTGAGGGTCTTTTTATCGGAACGATTTCCGATTTGGCAGAGCAGTTCATAGGCATCTTTCTTGAAGTCCAGTAGATCATACACATCCACCAGCACTTCCTTGGCCTGCTGATCCTCACTCTGCTCAAGTTCTTCCTTGAAGGTATATAGAGCGCGGACACTGTCCGGACCTTCATTGGTCGCAACAAACTGTTTTTTTAGTTCGATATAGGTTTTCTGATATTCTGTCATTAGTCGCACCTCCCATCAATCCCACCAGAAATACCAGACGGTGGACTGCCACAGGACATCTGCCAAGGAGCCAATGCTTCCATCCTCATTCTGATCCAGATCTGGGCAGAAACCATATTGCTCCACAGCCACCTCCATAGCTCTTTCCTTGGAGATCGGAGTTGGAAGTTCAAACTCCAATTCATCGTGGCTCATGGCGGCAGGGATGGCACCATGTTGCTCGAACCAGTATTTCGCCACTGCCATCAGGTCCGGTGTGTCGGGACACTCATTCCAATTTCCAAAGGGCAGGTAGGCGAAGATCTCCCAGGGGTTCTTTACCGGAATTTTAGCCAGAATGAGCGGATATGTCATTCCGGTATCATCGTTCCAATAGTTTGCGAAGCGGTCGTTGGGTTCTCCGCCCTCCATCTCGCCCAGGACTTCCTCCTCCCAGTCCATGTCATCGTCCTCGGCTTCTTCCTTGCGCTGGCCGGTCAATTCCTCCAGAACCGCCTTTCCGTCCTTGATGGGAGCGGAGAGCATCTTCTTTCGATACTCCTCTACTGTTTTGAGGTCAAATTCGTAGAAGTCCGCATTGTGCTCCGGATCGGCGTTCATCACCAGACACTCCAACAGCGTTCATCATCCGCCTTGATGAGCACGGGAACAAAGCCCTCCCGTACCCCCAGCCGCTGGGCGTAGCTGTATGCCGACATGATGGGGTCATCATCTGCCATGGATGGGAAATAGGTACACTCGCAGTCCAGATACTCCATGATGGCATGAGCCACCTCGGAAGGCTCCAGCGTGTCCTCGTCGAAGTCCTGTCCCTGCCAGTTTTCAAAGCGTTCTTCGATCACCTCTGCCATAGCCTGATAGTAGTCCTCGTCAAAGGGGATGAACAGGTAGGCTTCATCCTGGAACTCATCAGAGTGATACCGCCCCGGGCCGAAGAAGCGGAGGGCGTTGTCGTCAACATCGGCAGGATAGTAGGGGCTGTCGCCCTCTCCGTAGTAATAGCCTGCAAAGGCACGGCCTTGCTGATTGAACAGCACAGAGAACAGACAGCCGTCCAGCTCATCCCGGATAAACTCCCTCAGATCCACACTGGCAGAATCATCTTTGACCTGTTTGGCCACTTCGCTGTATTCTTTCAGGAAGTCCTCGCCCATCAGGTCGTGCTCCATACACCAGCGCAGGTAGATGGCCATATGGTTATAAGCATTGATGGGGTCAATAGGCAGTTCCTTCTCCTCAATGCTCTCGATATGATAGGAAGCATCGTCCATCTCACCGTCAAAATCATCATTGGAAAGGGTGCCACGGGTGATTGCATCCTGGCGGGTGGGGTTCACCACAAAGCTGATCCCCGCCATCTTGTCCAGCAGAGCGTCTACATCATGTTCCAGTTTATAGTCCAACTCGTCCTCATAAAGCGGAATGACCTGATAGAAGTTGACCTCCTCGCCGCCCGGCAGGGTGCAGACCTCGCCGCCCTCCTCTGTACTTTGGGGGCCGGTGAGAATGGCGGCACACAGCTTCGTATTTTCCGCAAAGTTCTCCTTGTTATCCATGGTATGTCCAAAGCCCAGCCAGGTATCGCTGGCAATGGGAAGGCGGGCCAAGGATTTCAGCAGGCGGATGGGCCAGTACCACTTTTCGTCTTTCATGGACTCCTGATCCAGCTTCCAGTCCGCAGGCAGGGCAATGGCCAGCTCCGCCCGCTCCAGCTTGTATTCCGCCAGTTCCTCCGGCACATTCATCCGGTGAGCGCCCATGCCCATGGTGACCAGGGTGCAGTAGTCCCGCTCCTCAGAGGGCGGCACCACGCAGATGTCCACATGGATGTCGGGAGAAACCAGCTCATGGAACACATTCTCGAACTTGCCGAAATACTGCTCAATGTGCTCCTCGACGGCTTCCATCTCCTCCTCGGTGTAGACTTCGGGATTACTGAATTCTTCCTCATCCTGCGTGTCATCATTGTCTGAGTGGTCGCAGCTGTCATCCTCCGGATCTCCCTTTATAGGCTCGTAACCGATCTTCAGGGTCATCTGTTCCTCTGGCAGAGAGACACCGGGGCTGCGGGTGATGGTGTGCTTATCGTCCGCAGAAAAACCGATGGTCTCGCCGTCTTGCAGCGTCACATCACACGCCAGCACATAGGAGGCAAGACTTGCCAAAAAGTCCCGTAGTTCCTCCGGCTCAGCGTCGGTGTTCAACACCTCCATTTCCTCCTTGCCAAACACATCCATGCCGTAGGTGTAGCCGTTTAGGCCCCCCTCGCTCCGGTACAGGCCGAACCAAACCCAGTTGAAGATGGGCAGTTCGTCCTCTTTGAGCATATCAGCAAAGCCCTCATAGAAACGAGGCTCAAATACCACGCCGCTGGTGTAGACACCGGTGGCGTATTTCTGCTTGCAGCACACTGCCATCGCCTTGGTGAACAGCTTGCCCCCGTTCCAGCAGTTTTTCCTCCTCGCCCAATACAGCCACCATGATATGGGCCTTGTGCGCTTTGGCCACCTCTACGGCCTCTGGCCACATATAGTTGTTTTCGGCGTTGATCTCCGCTTCATTGTCCGGGATGTGACCGTGGAAGAGTGTCACGATCAGCATCATGCCGCCGACCCGCATTACCACAGCGTCATCGCTGTTCTCATCATCTTCGTCGCCCTCATCCGGCTCCTCATCTACGATGCCCCATTCTTCCCGTAGATTCCGGATCAACTGCTCCTTGTCCCATTCCGCTTTGGAGAGGAGCACAGACCCGGCAAAGGAGCCCTTACGGTCAGTTTTCTCCTCGTCGGCGTCATCCTCAAGATCCTCTACATCTTCATCCGGATCATAGAGGGATTCATGCTCCAGTCCGCGGACAAATTCCTCAAAGCTGTCTGCCAGATGGGTAATCTTGTAGTCGTTTTCCTGATCCACATGGACTACCGCAGGCTCTCCCTGGGGGCCGCAAGCTCGGTAGTCCAGGAAAATCATATCGTGTCCGGCGCTTGGACAGTCACAGATGGCCACACCGATGGCAGGATACTCCCACTCATCGATCATAAACTGGCTGCCCAGCTCTCCGCAGAGGGAGCAGCTCTTTTCTCGTCCGATGCCGAAAATGCCGGTGATGGCCACATGGTCATCTGCCCAGCAGGTAGGTTCATCGCAGGGATAGCAGGTGTTCACCGGAATGCCGCCGTTGTGCTGCTTCATCAGCCAGATGTAGGCGGCGGGCAGCTTGTAGCCCAGTTCCTCCTCCACGCTGGCGATCAGCTCATCGGAAGGCGGATCACTGACATATTCTTTCAGTGCATACCAATTATCATCCCAGAAGTTGGTGAGGTCGAAGCCCTCAAATGGGGTATCACCGGGCACGAATTTGGCCTTCTTCTTCCGGCTGCGCTGGCGTTTCCGGATCTCCGCCTTACACTCCCGAATTACTGCCGGGGCATTTTCATCCTCCGGGTCCAGCTCTGCCCACCGCTGAGCGTAGGGAATGGCCTTTACCTCCTGACCATAGAGATACTGATAGCCATAGGCCATCCGCATATTCCACTCTGCCTTGTCCTGGCCTTCCTCCCGGACGGACTCCAGCACCTCAATGGCCCTCAGGAGGGCTTTGTCTCCCTTGGATTTCAAAGTGCCTTCGTCATGGTCCCCGATGATGGCGTAGTTCTCCAGTGCACGGGCCAGGGCGTAGGCGGTGCGGTAGTTCCTCCAGTTCTCCGGGATGGCATTCAGTGCCTGGATACAGCGGGTGTACTCGTCTTCGTCGTTCCACTGCTCCAGCTGAGCGAAGAATGCTTCGGCGTTCTGTTGGGTATAAGGAATATAGTCCATGCCCATAAGCGTTTCATCCAACTCGTCATCCTGATTCTCAGTTTCTGTCCCATCATCTTGTTGCTTTAGGGATACAGAACCGGCTTCACGGCGGAAGGTGTGGAAGATGGCCCATGGGATGTCCGTGCCTTCAAAGAACTCTTTCGCCATGTTCAGCGCCTCTTGGATGTCCCAGGCGATGAAGTCCACATAGCCACAGTAGAGGCCGGTAGCCCCGCCGGTGAGAGTGAGCACTTCCGAACCATCCCCGCCGGTGAGCACTTCCTCCAGTTTGTCCCGGAAGTCGAAAATTTTCTGACTGCCTTCCTCCTCCCGCAGTATCCAGGGATAGCAGAAGAAGCCCGCCACCGCGCCGTCGGCATGGAGATCGTCCATAAAATCATTGTCGGCATTCAGATAGCCGTTGATGAGCGGCACACAGCAGGTGGAACCGGCCATTACATCCAGCCGCCAATCGGCGTCCGGGTCCTGTTTGGGTTCCATTTTGTAACCAAGGTAGCTCTCCAGATAGGCTTCCGGGTCGGTGGAGAGCTCCAGGCCCTGCTCCCGCAGTTTGTCGGGCAGCTGGGACAGGAGGAAGGACGGCTCTGCCTTGGGTTCCTCCAGCACATCAAAGCTGTCTATGTATCTCATGTGGGAGATCTCGCCCAGCACTTGGTCGGTGAGGGTGGTGAGCATCCACCAGGCCCGGCCTTCCTCATCCCGGAGCATAGGCAGCAGCTTTTCACAGTAGGCGGAGATGGCGAAGCTGTTTTCACCCTGCTCCTCCAGCCAGATCTGCACATCATCCCCGGAGATGTCCCAGCCGTCCTCGGTGCGCAGGCCGATGTTCTGGAGGGGCTGACGGCCCACCAGGATGTTCCAGTGCTCCAGCACCTCCTTGGGGGCGTGCTTCTGGAAGTAGACCAGCTCAAACAGCTTGACCTTGTCGCCCTCCGGGGTGAGGATCAGCTCATGCTTTTTGCCGTTGAAGCCCATCTCGAAAGAGATCTCATCAAAGACCAGATTCAGGGTTTCCTCCATTTGGGCCACGAGTTCGGCACCGCGGGTGTGATCTTTGTCCTCATCCATCATCTGGCGCAATTCTGATTCCATCTCGGCAAAGGTTTCCCACCAGTCCTCTGTCCTTTCCCGGAAGCACTCCGAGAACTGCGGCAGAGAAATGCCTTTCTTGCACCAGTCGATCAAATCCTCAATGTCTTGTTGGGTGTTGAGTTTTGGATCATCACCGGGATGCAGTTCCAGGGCTTTTTCAAAATATCGCAGGGCGCGGCCCTTCTGATCCAGATAATAATAGGCATACCCCATGCGGAAATTCCAGGAATGAGTATCTCCCCGTTCCTCCTCGTGGGACTGCATCAGTTCCAGCGCCCGGTGAAGCAGCTTCTTTCCCTCCGGCTCGCTGGGGTCCGCCAGATTGTTGTAGCTCGCGCCAGCTCCATATCCATTTCCGGGGTACGCTCCTCGGCAGAGATTGCCTCCAGTGCGTCAACGATTTTCTGGTGTTTGTCCTCCTCATGCCACTTCTGGCACTGCTTCAAAATATCCATATCCGGGTCCTCCTCGTCCTCATCTGGTTTCCAGTCTTTGATCTGCTGGAACACACCGTTCTCATCCCGCTCAAAGGCGCAGGGGGCGGGTGTGTTCAGCAGCGGGATAATGTCGGGATCGTCGTTGCAAATTGTGTTCAGCTTGTAAATCCCGGCGTTGTTGGGGTCGTCCATGTACGCCTCGCTCTCGTCACCAGCGGTGAAGCGCCAGCCACTGTCCCAGCCGCCGTCCGGCTTCTCCCTGTAGCAGTAGCCAACCTTGCAGCCCTCCACTGTGATGCGGTTGGTGGCGATACAGCCATCGGCACCCTCCCAGTCGGGGAGCAGATCTTTTACATCTTCCGCCTTTACATGGTAGTTCCGGTTGCGGCCAGAGGCTTCGTACAGCTCCTTCCGCAGCATCTCCACCTGAGAAGCCATATCCGTGATTTCATCCTCGCCCATCATCTCGCTGATGTCGTATTCCAGCGGGGCATGGACAAAGTCCGCCAGGGCCTTGTTCATGGCGTCATGCTCCTCTGGCGTGACGGTGATGCGGATGCGGCGGGCAGGGGTGTTGTACTCGTCCAGATCCTGAAGGTTTACACTGCCGCTGACGCTGCACTCCAGCAGGATGGCGGCCAGATCAGTGACCACATCAATGGCGAAGTGGAAGTCCATCTCCACGCCATCGGAGTGTGTAAACTCCAGATACTCCACGGTCTGGCGGAAGTCCCAGTTCTGCTTGTCCAGCCCAATCTTGGCAAAATCTCGCTGAGGGGGATCTCCTCTTTCTTCTGGTCTTCTAAAAAGGCCACAAGGTTCAGGCTGTCGTCCGAGCCTCCGATAAAGTTGCCCCAGTATTTTTTGATATACATCTGTCACGCCTCCTTTTATTCCGGCCACTCATCTCCGTCACAACGGCTGATGAAGTCATAGTGCAGGCTCTCAAAATAGTCGTTGGGATAGGATTCACCGTCCTGATGAAGCTCCAGCCCCTCCAGATCCATCATCTCATTGATATATGCAAGAGTATCGTGGATACCCGCAATATGTTCGTCTTGAAGCCTCTCGGCCAGCACATCTTTCTGCTCCGGTGTCAGTGCGGCGAGAAGATCATTCTTCGCCTTGTTGTTCTCCGTCTTTGGAAAGCCATCACCCTTGACCCACAGAGCCGTCATGCTGTCTTTCCGCTCCACAAGGCCGTCAATAAAAGCTTGATATAGTTCCAGTTCCTTACTCATGTTCAATCCTCCATTTACTGGGGTTTTAGATTATAAATTGCTTTCTACAACCATTACACTGGTTTTGGTGAGCGCCATTTCCGCCCATTCAAGGATCGAGCGGAGAAAGTCAGATTCCTCTGCTGTCATATCGGGCAAACTGTCCCGGACAAGGAGCATCCAGCGTTCCCAGTCCTCTTTCCCAATCCATTTGTCAAAGCAGAGGTCAAATTCCTCCTGTACCTCTCCATTGGTGGGGTCCTTAACCGGAAAGATTTGTTTCAGCGTGGGGATCAGCAGTTGTTCACAGTCCGGCCAGCCGATGGTGAGGATGGAGCGGTAGCAGTTCCAGTCCTTCCACTGCGGGTCATTTCCGCAGTCTAGACGAAGGGGCAGGAAGGCCAAGTGGATCTTCTCGCCACTCTGGGTGTATAGGCGGGGAGTGAGGTCGATTTGCCTTTCCCGGCTCTTAAGCGGCAAGAAGCCGTGGTAAATTGGGGCGGTCAGAGTTTCATCCTTCATTTGCTGTTCTCCATTCTATCAGTTCACATCTACCCGAATAATAGGCCGATAAAAGTCATAATCTCCGTTTAGTTCATTGTCCTCCTGCACTTCTGGCTTACAGTGGGGCGAACAGGGTAGGAAACCGAGAAATGGGCCCAGCCCACCGCAGATATTGCATCCGCCATCGCCGCCGCAGGTGGTAAGCCTATCAGCCTGCACCACTTCCCGCATATAGGGATCGTAGGCGATGGACAGGCCGAAGAAGTTGGGCTCCTCCATGTCATAGGGCCGGTTCTCATCCTCATCCATGTCCTCAAACCAGTGCAGACGCATGGAGTAATCTAACCCATCTCCCCATGGGAACAGGATCCGACATCCGCCGCCACACAGGTAGGCCCACTCGTCCGCAGTGGGTAGCGAAAGCCCCTGCTTTTCCAGCCTGGCAAGAAGCGTATCGTAGTCTGTGCGGTTATAGATCCAGGTCTGAAATCCATCTTCTGTCCGTTCTATGCGAGCCGACTGATGCAAGGTAAGACTGCTGCTGTCACTCCAGGCAAAATCACGGAATTCCTTCAGCCAGTCAGGGTGGACAGTCAGTCTGGGATCATCCATTTTGACTGGCTCCCAGTTAATTTCCTCCAGCTCCCGGCCCACCAGCATGGGTCCAATGGCCGCCTGCCGAACAGGAGCCATGCTTTCCCGAATCATCTCCTCCGGGTCCCGCTCCATTTCCCATTCTCGGAACAGATACTCCAATTCCTCCCGGCTCTCCTGATTCAATCCCACGGCAAACTGCTCCCAGCCCAGGGTGACGGTATCGCCGGGGACAAAGACGAACTCCCGACCATCTTTCTTGAAGATGCCGGTGGTGCAACTCTGGCCCCAGCGGTCAAAAGTATGTAGACCGAGAAAGGTCATATCATAACGGGCAGCCAGGCTTTCCATCAGTGCCTGCTTCTCGGTTGTATCCATTTGATTGAATTGGGGACGGGACAGTTTTTCGTTCATGGCAAGTCCTCCTTCGATTCGTTTTGCGTGTTCCAGCAGATAGCTCCGACCATCCTGCTTGGCCCGTTCCAAGTATTGTGGAAGCAGATCGGAATGGATGGCATCCAGTGAAATCAGAACGGCTATCCGCTGGTATTCCTGAAGTTCAGGAGAGTAACAGTTGCGCTCCCAAAACAGCGGAGCGAACTGTTCCACACAGTCAGGACGCAGAGCGGACATCGCCAAAAGCGCCCGACGGCTCACATATTCATTGAGGTCCTTTGCGAAATCCAGAATTATATCCCTGACTTCCTGACTACATGAGCATTCCGGCAGATAGGCGGCAAACTGCCACTTGGCCTCACTCTCATTGGAAGCTGCGGCCCTGCGGCAGAGGCACTCAAACCATTTGTGATGGAAAGTTGTTTCCTGTATAAATCCCTCCGCTTCGTTGGCTCTGGCAATTAAATAGACCATCTCATCCAGCAGAAAGCTGTCTGCCATTTCTGCATCCATTTGAGTCAACACATGGCAAAAGGCATCAAACATATCATTCCATGCAGGGTAATCAACCTCCCACTCACCGCCAATCTCCTCGGTGTTTTTTTCAGGATAAGTGATTTCCTGCCACTGATGAAATTTTCTTGCCTGCTCCAGCAGGCACTCCCTGATGTCCTTTGCCATACGCTTACCTCACAATTCTTTGCACAGGTTTCCCAGTTCCAATGCCTGTTCCACAAGGCCCAGGAGCAGGCTGGAAAATTCTCGGCAATCTCCTCCATATCGGCATAATCACAGTTATAGCCCCGGACTCTGCCGCTCTTCAAGTCGATAAATACGATACTCCCGTCACCCAATCCTCCGATTGGAAAGGTGGGGCCATGGTCATATTCGCTCATGTAATCCTCATAAGCCTCTTGAAAAATCGGGTAGGCTTCTTCCAACTCTTTCAGTGTGAAGATCCACGCTCCGCCAAATAGCAGCCGCCGAAGTTCAAAAGTAGCCAGCGGTACTCTGCAGGGATGGGAGTATACCTGCTTTCAAATCGTTTCACAGCATCCTCCGGTTCTGGGCAGGTACCCTTTGTGAAGGGGCTTACTTTATAAGCAGTTTGAATTTTACTGCGGTTTTTTTCCAAATTCATGTCATGCATTGTATTTCCCTCACAGAGCATCCAGGTTTTCCTGTAAATCGCCCTGCATCAAGTGCTGGGCTATGGCTTGGTTCAGTGGCTTATGGGGGTGATAGGCTGCCTGCTCTACATCGTGCAGGCACTCCTCCATCAGTGCCTCCGGAGAAATGCCTTCCCGTTTGCCATAAAGATGGCCGAAGGCATAGCACACGGACTTGAGAAAGTCGAAAATATAGTCGTGATTTCCACGCATACTGGGCAGGTCGTTGAACGAGCCCATACCTCCGTATGCCCGAAGATGGTGGGCAACCTCCCGCCGCTGGTTCCAGTCCTGAATGTCCCGCTCCAACCAGTCGATCCAGTTTTGGAACTCTGGATGGTCTGCCAGAAGGATGGAGCGCAGACAGGTCAGAGCCTCGGTATAAATATCAGACTGTTTCATTGGCCATCGCTCCCCCAAATACCTCCATAGAGCACACCATCTTTTCCAAGGAACAACATCCGGCTGCGAAGCAGGCTGCACTGCTCCACAGCGACCTTGTTTCCGTCACAGGTGGGAATAGCCTCCTGTTTTTGCCCAAGGCGATCACCATGAGCGGTAAGGAAGTAGAATTTGTCCCGTTGCTGGTATCCGCCTTGAAACAGGAAGGCATTGCCGGCGACAGAAAAGGCTCCGCTTCCTTCGATTGGCAGTTCAAACACAAGATCCTCTTTGAAGTTCGTCCGCACCAGCCGGAATTCATCGTAATAATAAAACCACAGGTTTTCTTCTTCGTCCAGGCTGATGGCGTAGCAGTCATAGATGGAATAGTTCTCATTCTTCCAGAGAGGAGTTCCCTCCGATGTCCATGCAATCAGGCCGCAAGCACCCAGAGGTTCATCCCAACCGTAATTACCAAATACACCTTCGTCAAAGTAGCTGGTAATGATGGTGCCATCTTTTTTTACCACACAGTCTTGAATGCCATCCCCCAGGCAGAAACGGGACAGCACAGCTCCGTCCCGGCTGACAATCCAGGCGTTCTTGTCGGGGCCGTCTTCCCGATAGGCACACCTTGCCCCCAGCAGAAGAAAGTGTTCGCCTACAGGCCGCAAATAATGAAACTGGAACTTCAAGAGACCAAGAGGAAACAGCGTTGTTTCCAGCACCCGCTGTTCCGCCCAATCCAGCTGGATTTCCACTGCGGTATAGGTGGAAGGAGTGCTGAGCCAGTCCTTACCCTGTGTTTCGGACGGCTGTTCCATGAGAAGATAGACTTTTCCATCCCTTGCCGTGAAAAAGTCTGTCACTTCTGTGCCCTCCAGATGGTTTTCCCGGCGCAGCTGGTTCAGGTCAATGATGGAGAACAACGGCAGATTTTTGGCTTTTATAGGTTTGTTCATAGTGTCTCCTCCTGGCTACTTTAACGCTCCATCATAGGTGTGAGTTTCCCAGATGGCCTCAAATTCCGCCTTCTCTATGATGCAGGCGTGGAACTCCTCGCCCCAGACATGGGCGTTCAATTCCTCCACGGTGAGGATTGGTGTGATCTCGATGGCGCCGTCGTAAAGGGCAGGGATGTTGCGGGTGCGGCCATCCGCAAAGATGTCAATGGAGCGGAGGGCCAGCCGCTCATTTTCTGTATCCACTTCATAGAGGATCACCGATGGTTCACCCTCCGGTGCGTCCTCCCAAAAAAGCTTGATGTACTCCATCATTCCATTTCCCTCATTTGAACCAATGCCACCCCGTCATGGTGCCGGTTACCTCATCTATCTGTATTGCAATATCATAATTGCCGCGACAGCCCAGCAAGGCCGCGAGATGATCGTTTTCCATAATCAAATCATAAAACTCAACCGCTATGTCTTGGAATTCCTTCGGGATCTCCAGCACAGAAAAGAAATCCACTGACTGAGCATTTTGGAAAAATTCAATGGCCGTTTTACTGCATTTTACTACTATCCCTGTTTGAGTAGTTAACTCTCTCATGCTTCCGCTGCCTCGCTCATGTTCAGATACATCCGCATCGTTTTTTCATCGGCACAGGCCGCCCGGATCATTTTGGCCAGCATCATCAGGTCGTCGATGTATTGGGAATAGACGCAGAACACATCCTCGTCGGAGTCAAAGTGAAACAGATCCTCACCACTATTGCTTTCCTCAAACTCCCGGATCACGCCCCGGACCAGCCGCTCCCAGTCTCCGCTGCTTCCAGTCAGTCCCAGCCGACGGAATACTTCCGTCCGGAATCCATTGTTGATTTTCAGCAGAAGGGAGAGCGCATAGGGGTGGTGGGGAATGAGAAAGAATGGCGCAATCTGCTCCGGCTTCACCCAGATTTTGAAGGGCGGACGCGGGTCAGGTATCCAGGGCAAGATTTCCCATTCGTCCTCCGGCCGGTTTCCGTATTGGCAAAGGTCTTTCATAGTGTTCTCCTTTGTTCTGTCACATTTTTAATCCTGCTCTCGATAACTGGCTTCAATGTCAATGAACCGCACATACACGGCGCAGATTTTGCCCTTGGCGTCATACCCGAAGTAGACAGGATAGTAACCATCCCCCCAGCCGGAGGCAAAGATGGGCAGGTTGCAGTCCGTGCCCGGCACTGTCCAGTTGAGCCAGTCGCCGCAGTCCCCCTGATATTTGGGGTAGGCTTTGGCGTTTTCTTCCAGAAGATCGCAGAACAGGTCGTTGTAGGGGTCGATGTCCGGGCCTTCTTCTAAACGCTTGGCCCAGTATGCCTTGAAGGCCGCCTGGGTCTGGATGTCCGCGACACAGCCCATCCCCGCGTCTACGCCAAAGCCAAAATACTCGTCCTCTCCCAGTTCCTCGTCCAGATCCTCGTTGCCCACCATGCCCAGCTCATAGCGGACAGGCTTTTCCTGAGAAACCTCCACCTTGACGCAGGCATAGCGGTCGCCGTATTGTTCGCTGGGCACCACGCAGATTTTTACGGGATAAGTTCCGGCGGGGATCGTTTGAAGGAACGGCAGAGTGTCCTCCAGTTCCACCAGCGGATCACAGGCGAAAATCTGCCCGGTGGGGAAATGGACGGTGCCGATGTCCAGCACATCCACCGCCATGTTCCCAATCACTTTCTCTGTGAAATGGGCCTCCAAGTCATCTTTACAGGTCAATTTATCCTTGATTGCTTCGTATTTGTTCAGCCATTCAGTTGTAGGCATATCAGTTTCCTCCTGTTGATTCTGTTTCTTGATGTACACACTTTTTGAGCCGTCCCAATAGCAGTTCACACACCGGCCATCCTGAAAATGATGGTCACAATTCGGGTAGCCATAGAGAACATGGGCACATTCTGGCACAGCCCCATCATCTGTGAGGGGCCTTTGAAAAACAGGCTTCCGCACTCATCACAAAGGGCCAGTTCTTTTTCTGCCATGGGGTTCACCAGTCCCGTTCCCGGATGGCCTCCTCGGTGTCAATGGGGATGCCAAACCACTCCAGAATGTAGGCCACGGTTGCCGCAATACATTCCCGCGCCACCGTTTCGATCTCGCTGTCGTTCTCGTCAAACTCCTCCTGGAGATCATTGATGCCGCAGACCGCCTCGTCCAGCGTTTCCTGCACCACTTCGGTGTCGGTTTCGCCACTCTCCAGCAGGGCGATGACCTTCTGAAGCTCGTCCTTTACCTTGTCCACCAGAAAAGCAGGATAGTAATCGTCCTGATACATCTCGTCCAGCAGCTTGTAATTGGGGTCAAATGCTTTCATAGGGATTGCTCCTTTCCTCGTGTATGTCAGTCACGCTCAGCTCTCATGTGTGATACAGAAAATCTCCTTGTTCAAATCAAAGTAGATTACCATCAGTTCGTCAGTAATCTCCGGGTTAAAGGACAGATCCAGAATGAAAACTTGCTGGTTCATCTCGCTATCCACCAGACTGCCGAACCGCTTGAGCTTCAAAAAGTCAACCATCTCAGCAAAGGACAGTTTGGCTGGGTCGGTTCCCGGAAAAAGTTCCGCTACAATATCCGGGCCTACATCGTCCCGATGGAACTCCATGAAAAAATGTCACAACGCTATGGTAGCGGCTGTCCTCGTCTGCCAGCGCCGCTTTGATGGCGGCTTTGGCCTTCTCCGCCAATTTCTCCGCCTCATCCAGCATTTCTCCCACCGCATCCATGACAGCAGGATCGCCGGTCAGTTCTTCCTCTACATCGAAGATAAAGGGTAGTCCCGATTCCTCGGGAAAGTTGAAGATTTCCTCACCGGGTGTATATGTAAAATCAATGCGTTTACAATTCAGTTTCATAGATATACCTCTTATTTCAATTTCAGCACAAATCCCCAGATGCTCACCACGATCAAAAGGACGCCCAGCAGGAAGAACACCACCCGCCGGTATCCTCTGCTGTGGCGGTGGGCATCCCGCGTACCAGTGGGGTCGCAGAGCCAGTTCCAGTTGCGGATCGCCCCAATTAAAATCACGGCCCCGATGAGCACCGAGGCAATGTACCAATGCTCTTGCAAAAATGCTGTGATCTGTTCACTGTTCATTCT
>ENA-OPYY01000331-OPYY01000331.1-human-gut-metagenome-genome-assembly--contig:-NODE-331-length-17353-cov-1.750784_pt1 | contig 17353 bp, 11 predicted proteins | sample MGYA00242472_ERZ504481 | MGnify/ENA primary metagenome ERZ504481 (study PRJEB26092, sample SAMD00036265) | human gut metagenome | host: Homo sapiens | study: EMG produced TPA metagenomics assembly of...
ATAGTATAATTAAACAAAAATGCAATTCTGCGATTTTTTACAGATTGTCATTTTTTATCGTTATTTTTACTATGAGTTGATCTTGACTAAATTTGTCTGAACTTTAGACTATGTAATCTGATGATTGCACCATAGAGCGGAAATACCTGCTCTAAAATATCGGATTTAGTTGCTCTGAATTCCCGGAAAAGGTGCACTATTCAAACGGAGTATACAGAATTGATTTTCAAACTGAATGTTTTGGATTTGGGAATACTTACAATTATTATATTTAGTTTTATTTTTTATGCACAATTTGGATTAGTATGTAATTTGAAGTTTCCAAATCTTCTGTGGACCAATGAAGCAGTACCAGTAAAACAAGGGATGAGTGTTACAATCACATTGTTTGGAAGCTGGGCTTTTATAGTGACACTTGGTGGAATGTACTTTATACTACGTGCATTGGTGACACCTTATTTCTTTTTGCTCGTGGTGGAAGTAGTGTTGATTGCGGGGAATTGGAGCATGAATCAGTGGTTACGGACAAAAGGGGAAGCAATATTTTGCTGTTTGTAGAAGATTGTTTTTTTAATAATCATTATTTATAGTAATATCCTATAAATAATGATTATTTATAGATAAAATCTATTTGTTTATAAGAGTATTTTTGATAAACTAAACCTAAATGTGAAAAAAGTGTGAACAAATGAGAGGAAGATTTGAGTACAAATGCTAGAAATAAAAAATTTATCAAAGCAATTTGATGGAAATTATGTTCTCAATAATGTAAGTATGACCATTGAGTTTGGGAAGATTTATGGATTGATTGGGGCTAATGGTTCAGGGAAAAGTACTTTAATGAACATTCTCAATGGACATGAAAAAATCGCAAAATCTGGAGGGTACGAAGGAAAGATTTTTTTAGATGGAGAAGAAGTTCTTATAAATAACCATTTGAAGTCTATTGAGTGTGGAATTGCAATGGTACATCAAGAGTTGGCTCTTTTCAGTAGTATGAGTGCAACTGAGAATATTAAAATTAATAAAGAGAATGTAAAACATAAAGGCTTTCTGGTTCCAGAACTTGCATATTTGGATGAAAAGAAAAATGAGCAAGAAGCAGAAGAATTGTTACATATGATAGGATCAGATATTTCGCCGGAGATAAGTATTGATTTTTTATCATTGAATCAAAAACAATTTGTAGAGATTGCACGAGAGTTAGATAATAAAAATATACGCTTGCTTATTTTAGATGAACCAACCAGTTCACTGAATATTACAGAAACAGAAAAATTGCTAAATTGTATAAAGGAGATTGCAGCAAAAAATATTGCTGTTATATTTATTTCACATCGCCTAGAGGAAATTATGGAGATATGTGATAAGGTATTTGTGCTTCGTGATGGAAATCTAATTTCTGACTATGAAAAAGAAGCGTTTTCTGTAGATCATTTCGCAGAAGATATGGTTGGTACAGAAGTGATTAAGGCTATCCGTAAGAAGAAAACTGAGTTTGATCATGTGTTGATGCGATATCAAAATATTCAAGGAAGTGGACAAGATTTCGAAATATATGAAGGTGAGATTGTTGGAATTACAGGTCTTGCAGGTCAGGGACAAGAACAATTTTCAGAAGGCTTATTTGGACTCAGAAAGGCATTTTATGATGTGTGGTATAAAGGGGAAAAGCTGACTCCTGGAAATATTGCACAGCTGATTGATAAAAAATTGTATTATCTTTCAGAAGATCGCGCAAATACAAGTTTGTTTTTGGAAAGTCCAATATGGAAAAATATTATTTTTGGAACAGAAGGATCACATCCTGAATTTTATGCCATGGAGAAATTTCTTCCGTTGTCATTTTTAAAAAAGAAAACAGTGATTCAGCACACAGAAAAAATGATAGAAAAATTAAATATTGTTTGTGCAGGAACAAATCAAAATGTGAAAGATTTAAGTGGCGGAAACCAACAAAAAGTTTGTATAGGGAGAGCAATTACATTTTGTCCAGAATTACTTTTTGTAGGTGAGCCAACACGAGGAATCGATGTGTATTCTAAGGAGTTAATCTTGAATTCCTTGGTAGGAATGAATCAGGAATATAACACAACAGTGGTGATTTCATCTGGAGAGCTGGAAGAATTGATTCGTATTTGTGATCGTGTGGTTGTTATGTATCAAGGACAAGTGTTTAAAATCTTTGATAAAAATATGGATCTTGAAGAAATCACACTTTCACTGTATGGGAGGGAACAAAATGAAGAATAAACGAATGAATCCGCCGCAGATTATCATGTTCCTTTTCATGGTTGTTCTTTTGATAGCGGCAGTTGCTGTAGATATCAGTATGGTCAGTATTGTGAATGATGCGTTGATCAAATGGGCGATGAATGGAATCATTGTATTATCTTTGATACCAATGATTAATGTAGGAGCAGGAAGAAACTTTGGTATGTCTATAGGCCTTTCAGCAGGACTTTGGGGAATGATTTTTGCATTAAATTATAGACTGACATCTTGGACAGGATTTTTAGTTTCGATTGCAGTAGGATGTGTTGTAGCAGTCGTTTTTGGTTATCTTTATGCAAAAATTTTAAATCATTTGAAGTTGAATGAAGAGATTGTAGGTACATTTGCAGGATATTCGTTCATTCCTATTATGAACTTATTCTATACATTTGTACCTGTGACAAATAGACAAATGTTATATCCAATTGGTGGTCAAGGACTTCGGCCAAAAGTAAACTTAGATACATATTTTGCAAAAATATTGGACAATCTCTGGCAAGTAAAGATAGGAGAAATTGTTATTCCAGTTGGGTTATTCCTCTGTTTCATGGGAATGGGAGTACTCCTTTGGTTGTTTTCGAAACAAGAACAGGAATGATTTTTTCATCGATTGCAGAGAATGAAAAATTTGTACAACTAAGTGGAATCAATGTGAATAGGTATCGAACAATAGGTATTGTGATGTCTACGGTAATCGCTGCAATTGGTGTAGTTGTGTATTCCCAAAGTTATGGAATTTTGCATTTGTATGATGGGCCGTTTATGATGAGTTTTCCGGCAATTTCTGCAATTGTAATTGGTGGTGCTACTCAAAATAAGGCAGCAGTAAAGAATGTAATGATAGGTACATTTCTATATCAGACAACATATCTATTATCTATTCCGGTAGCAAATGCACTTCTGATTCCAGAGATGGCAGAGTTATCACGAACGATTGTAACAAGTGGAATTATTTTATATGCATTTATATTTGAAAGAAAGGATGCCAGATATGAAAAGAATCAAAAATAATATAGTGCCAATTCTGGTATTCGTATTGACTTTTATTGCCTTTCAGTATTCAGGAATTAGTTTTGGGTTCCTGGCATCTGAGGTGTATACAAGATTTATTCGTAATGTGCTTTTTACATTGGCATTAATTCTTCCGGTTGCCTGTGGAATGGGAATTAATTTTGCCATAGTTGTTGGAGCCATTTCTACGCAGATGGCGATTGTGTTTGCGTTAGATTTTAATTATACCGGAATTAAGGTGATTGCATTTACACTCATAGTGAGCATGATATTGGCTATTATCTTTGGAATGCTTGTGGCTTGGTTGCTAAATAAGGCCACAGAGCGTGAAATGATTGTGTCCATTATGATTGGACAAATTAGTTCGGTTATGTATCAATTTATTTTATGGTAGGTTATGGAACAATTATTGTACCAAAGAATGAAGCTATTATGTTAGATCGAGGCATCGGAGTAAAAAGTGTTATAGATGCAAAAAATATTAGTGAGGCATTTGATCAGATTCTTCCGGTAACAATCGGGGGAAGACAAGTGTCATTATTTCCACTAATGTTGATTTTGTTTTTTACATTGCTTCTTTGCTATATTCAAAAAACCAGGCTGGGAGTTTTGTCACGAGCGGTTGGAATGAATCGTAATACTGCAAATATGCTTGGAATCTCCAGTGCGCGAATCCGTGCGCTATGCATTATTATTTCTACTGTTTTTGCAGCTATGAGCCAGTTGCTATTGATTGCAGATTATGGAACGATGAATGTTTACACAGGTCATTTGGGAATCGATACTTATGCTGCGGCAGCAATTTTAGTGGGTGGAGCGACAATAAAACAAGCGAAGATAAGAAATTGTTTTATTGGATACTGTTGTTCCACGCGTTGTTTATTACCTCTCCATTGGCAGGGCAGAATCTATTTAATAATCCATCCGTTGGAGAGTATTTCCGCTCATTCTTAGCATATGGAATTATTGTAATTGCAATTATTCTAAATTTGAGAGCAGAGAAAGCAAAGAAAGATCAGTTAGGTTTAGAGGCGATGCCTTTAAATAAATCTCATTAATTTTCAAAAGGAGGAACACAAATGAAAAAGAGAGTGTTAAGTATGTTTCTTGCTCTTGCAATGACAGCAGGGTTACTTGCAGGATGTGGTGAAACAAAGACACCAGAGAAAGAAAAGGTTGAAACAGAAGGAAAAGAAGAGGGAGAAGCATATAAGATTGGTATTGTAACTCCAACACTCACAATTAGTGAGGATGAATTCAGAGGGGCACAAGAGATGGTTGCAAAATATCCAGATCTTGTTGTTCACAAAACTTTACCAGAAGATTATCAGAATAAAGAAGGATGTATTTCGGTTGTCACAAGCTTAGCAGATGATCCAGAAGTGAAATATATTCTGTTTAACATGGGGATGGAAGGAATTGTTCCTGCATTCCAGAAGATTCGCGAAACAAGACCGGACATTGTATCTATTGTAACAAGTAATGATGACCCTGAATTAATGAATGAATATATTGATATTTCACTTGGTACTGACTGGGTTAGACGAGGAGTTACAATTCCAACAAAAGCAAAAGAAATGGGAGCAAAGACATTTATTCATTATTCATTCCCAACACATATGGCTTCTGAAAGTAAAGTACAGAGAAGAGATGCCATGAAGGCTACTTGCGAAGAACTTGGTATGGAATTTGTGGAAGTTACAACACCAGATCCGCAAACAGGAAATGGTAGAGCAGCAATGTTACAGTTCTTAAGAGAAGATATTCCAAGACAGATTGAAAAATATGGACCAGACACTAATATTTTTGGAACAAACTGTCCAATGTATGATGTTATTCTTGACGAAGCATTTAAACTTAAATTTATCGTAGCGGAACAATGTTGTCCAACACCAACACAGGCATATCCAACAGTTCTTAACTTGGAAATTACACCAGAGGATCTTGGAGATTATACAAAAAATTAATGATATGATTACTGAAAAAGCAAAAGATGCTGGTATGACAGGAAAATTATCAGGATGGGCAATGCCTTCTCAGGTTTATACACCACAGTTTCAGGTTGAACTTGTAAAATATATGCATGACAACAACCTGAAACCAGAAGATGTACGTAGTGTAGAATTTTTAAATAAATTCTCGAAAGAACATATGGCAGTTGCAGCTGATTTTGCAACTGCAGGAGAAGGTCTGGATAACTATTTCTTGTTTATTCTTGAAGATATTTATTATTAAAAGATAATAGAAATGAAAGTGATAGCGCACTGATATGGGGTTGTCGCACTAAGTAATTGATATGCTCCCTTCTAGGTAAACAAGTGAAATAATAAAGGTTCTATGTCAATATTTAAGAGATAACCATGGCAAACGAAAACGTCTCGATGAGATGAGTGAATTAGAAAAGCTGCGTGCTGAAGTTAAAATTTTAAAAGCAGAAAAAGAACGTGCTGAAATGGAGGCATCTTTTTAAAAAAACTCGAAGAAATAGAGAGGAGGCGGGCTAAGCCTGGTCCGTCATGAACATATATATCAGGCAATCAAAGAAGAACACAAAGAACATAATTATCCAATCGCTGCACTTTGTAAGCTTGGTAATGTTTCTAGAGCAGCTTATTATAAATGGCTACACAGAGAAATTCCTAAAAGTAAGCAAAAGAATAGGTTTATTGCCGACGAGATAGAAAAGATTCATACAGACTCACCGGATAAAGGCTATCGAAGGATCAGAGATGATTTGAAACGATATCATGGTATTGATGTAAACGATAAACGTGTGCTGCGCATTTGCCATAAACTTAATATAAAATCAACTATCAAGTATTCTAACAACGGATGCACAAGACAGGCGAGAGTGTGAAACTTTTTCTGTAAAGAATGTTTTAGAAGGTCTTCTATGATAAAATAAATTATCATAAGGAGGCCTTTTACTATGACAAGAGAAAAGAAACCTGTACACAGAGTACAAATGACCGTAAGTAGGTAATCATCCGTATCTGTTTTGCACTACATTTTTCTGATACAATTACCTCAGAATAAGAAAGGAACTGTATCATTATGAAAAAAGAGGAAAAACTTGCATTGTGGTCTGGACGGATTCATGCTTTTCAAGCAAGTGGGCAATCTTGTAAAACATGGTGCCTGGAAAACCAAATTCCTGCGTCTACAATGGGATTCTGGAAGTATGTTTTGGGGACACCCCGAAACTATGCGCTTACGTATAATGAAAAGGAAATGAAACTTTGCATATGAAAAAGAAATGTACATATTAGAAGTGGAAAGACAAAAGCCGAATAGCGTTATTGAAATCAATGAATATGATAAAGTGGTGTACATGTGGTATTACAATAATCAAAGAGTAATAAAAAGGGTGATTGATTAAATGATTTGGTGGATGTATCTAAGTAAAAATTTTAGAAATATGTTCTGTTGAACTACTAGATTAAAGTAGAAATACATTTACGAGAGAGGTAACGTGGTTTTTGTTGTTATATTTTTGATGTTTGCAATCGTTGCGGATTATGCCCACGCAATGCAATAAGGAGAAGGGAAAATGAATAAGATTTTGATGATCGCATGGATACTGGCAGGAATCTCATCGTTTGTTGTGCCGCCAGATATGGAATATTTGAACTATATTGATTTTCATACACTAGGGTTACTATTTTGTCTGATGGCAGTCATGGCAGGCCTGAGCCGGGAAGGAGTATTTGGACAGGCGGCTGGAAGATTGATCACAGTTGTGAAGAATAGTCGGCAGATGGAACTGATTCTTGTGTTTTTATGTTTTGTGTTTAGTATGTTGATCACAAATGATGTAGCTTTAATTACATTTGTGCCATTTGCAATACAGGTGCTGGAGATGGCAAATATGAGAAAACGAATTGTTCCGGTAATTGTCATGCAGACAGTTGCGGCAAATTTAGGAAGTATGTTTACCCCAATTGGGAATCCACAGAACCTTTATCTGTATTCCAAATCAGGAATGGCATTGAGTGCATTTTTTAAATTGATGCTGCCGTACACACTACTTGCAGCAGTGATGTTGCTTGGAATGATTTTGTTGAGAAAATGTGTTGTGCTTGGTGATTTACAGATGCGGGAAAGCGAAAAGGTGAAAAATCCGTGGAAAGTAGCTATTTATGCAATAATTTTTCTATTGTGTCTTCTTTGCGTATCGCATTTGCTTCCTGTTTGGGTTGTAATGCTCGTGACAATTTTGGCAGTGTTTGTGATGGATCGTGGAACTTTTAAAGAAATCGATTACTCTCTTCTTCTTACTTTTGCAGGATTTTTTATCTTTATCGGAAATATGGGGCGAATTTCTATGTTTTGTAATTTCCTGAAGGGCATTTTGAATGGGAATGAAATATTGACTGCGGTCATTTCTTCGCAGGTAATCAGCAATGTTCCGGCAGCACTGTTACTTTCAGGATTTACAGATCAGTGGTCGAAATTGATTATCGGAACAAACCTTGGAGGATTGGGAACTATGATCGCATCTATGGCGAGTTTGATCTCGTATCGTTTTCTCATAGCGGCCTATCCGGAAGAAAAAAGAAGATACACAATGTATTTTACAGTTGTCAATCTCGGGTTCCTGCTAGGATTTCTGATTGCTATGTGGAGCATTCGTATTTGGTGATGGAAAAGTCAGTTAAAATGAAAGAAAAATAGATGTTAACGGTGTTGAATAGGATTGGGAGGAAAGAAGATGCTTGCATATACATACAAAGAGCAGGGGAAATTTATGTTGGAATAAAAAGAGAAGCCGGTTCTTCAAGAGGAAGAGGACGCGATCGTCCGCATAACGCTGGCGAGTATTTGTTCGAGCAATATTCATATCAAACATGGAGCAGTTCCAAGGGCGGTACCGGGAATTACAGTAGGGCAGGAGATGGTTGGCGTTGTGGAGAAAGTAGGCAGCAAAGTGACCAAAATAAAACCTGGAGATCGTGTAGCTGTAAATGTAGAGACTTTTTGTGGAAATTGCTTTTTCTGCCAAAATGGTTATGTGAATAACTGCACAGATAAAAATGGCGGATGGGCTTTGGGATGCAGGATAGACGGAGGGCAGGCAGAATATGTGCGTGTGCCTTATGCCAATCAGGGATTGAATCGGATTGGAGATGCGATTACGGATGAAGAGGCATTGTTTGTCGGAGACATCCTGGCTACGGGATACTGGGCAACAAAAACTTCTGAAATTGGAAGCGAGGATACTGTAGTCATCATTGGCGGGGGGCCAACGGGAATCTGTACACTTTTATGTGTGATGTTGAAGAATCCTGAAAAGATTATTTTGTGTGAGGTGGATCACGAGAGAATTACATTTGTGAAAGAGCATTATCCGAATGTGCTTGTAGTAAATCCAAAAGAAACTGATGTCGAGGAATTTGTCAGAGAACACAGTAGACATGGTGGAGCTGATCGCGTGCTGGAAGTAGCGGGAGGAAGGAATACTTTTGAGCTGGCATGGAAGGTAGCCAGACCAAATGCCATTGTGACTGTGGTGGCTCTTTATGAAGAAGAACAAATCTTGCCATTGCCACAAATGTATGGAAAAAATCTCACGTTCAAGACCGGAGGGGTAGACGGATGTGATTGTGATGAAATTTTACGGTTAATAGAACAGAAGAAAATCGATACGACACCGTTACTTACCCATACATTTCCGCTAAGAGAGATTGAACAGGCATATGATATTTTTGAAAATCGAAAAGAAGGCGTCATTAAGGTAGCTATTCGACCGTAGACAATGAAAAAAGAAAATGATTTCTGCTATCAGATTTTAAAATCTGGTGGCAGTTTTTTTATTTTAAGACTGGGTGGAAAATGGTATGAATCAGCTGTCTGCTCTTTTGCATATCAGTAGACAAGCAATACAAATCCGTTGGTTAGTCGTTGGTATTTGAGTGATAAGATATAGACAGTGAAGTAAACGGAAAATATGAAAAGGAGCAGGATAATCTGATCCGATGAGTAAGGTTCATGTATCGTTGATACCAAATATATGCGGCTACGGAGGACTTACAGTGATAGTTTTGGAGATGAACGTTATAGGAACTGTAAATCATCTTGTATAAAAAATAGGCAATTATGTGAGGAGGAAACGGTGTGAAGAGAAAAAAAGCGTGGCTACGGTGGATAGCCTGGACACTTCTATTGATTTTATGTATGAATAGTGTGGGAACAACAGCTTTAGCAGCAGATATATCCACTGTAAAAACAGAAAACAGGATGAAATCAGTACCACAAGAGGAGATTTCACTCACAGAAGAACATCTGTCTGGAGAGGAGGCATTGGCGGAGAAGGAACTGGCGCAACAGGAAGAAACTCCCACGACAGAGGAGGGGATTCCTGGTGGGGAAAGTTCATTAGAGGAAGGAACGATTCCGGAAGAAGTCATCCCGGAAGGGGAAAGTACTCCAGAAAAAGAAGACCTTCCGGAAGAAGGAAGTGTTCCGGAAAAAGAAGAGGTTCCGGAGGAAGAAAGTATCCCGGAAAAAGAAGAGGTTCCGGAGGAAGAAAGTATCCCGGAAAAAGAAACTGATCCGAAAAAGGAAAACATTCCAGAAGCAGCTGCACCGGAAACAGAAAAATCATCTGAGCAGCAGGAAGAGAAAGAGGAAGTATCGAAGCTTCAGGAGATTGCACAGGGGTTTGATATTGATTTTTACATTATCATCGGTGGGGAAAAGGTAAAACTTCAGAACAATGGAATTACCAGCATTGCCACATGGAAGGATGGACGAACGACATATCATGGAATTTCTGTAGATGATCTGGTATCGGTGTATGAAGAATTTGGATTCACAAGAGGAAACGATGGACAGAATCCGGATGCATATCATAAGTTTGTATCTGCTTACAGAGGAAAAAAAGGAATAGAATACGGAACAGTTCATGAAGATACAGATTCTGGAAAAACATATGTTTCATATAATGATGGGGAGGATCAGCAAAGCGTACCGGTAGATGTTTACTATCTCCCGAATGGAAAAGGTGGGTATCTGACTTTAGAGAAAGCAGTAAAAAATGATAATTCTTTCTATTCCGTGGAAGTAAGCGGCGAAGGACAAGATCGGATTCGCTATGCGCTGACAGGAACTACAATGGAAATGACGGTGTCTGATTTTAATCCTGAGTCGGCAGAACAGACGGATCGGATTGAATGGACCTGTATCGGAGCGGATGATACCGTGATAGATGGGACTGTAGAAGCTGGAAATCAGACAAAGTTTACAATCGGAAATATCTCGCAGTCTTATGTGATACAAAGAGCAGATCAGACAGCATTTGATCTTCAGTTTTATGTATATGTAGACAATGAGATCCGAAAGCTGCCAAGTGATTCACTGAAAAAAGTGTATAAGTGGAATCGCCAGGGTAGATGTTTTCTTTCTGTCAGCGATCTGGCAGAGATTTATAAAGAATATGGTCTGAAAGAGACAGACCAGCAGTTCGGTAAATTTTTTCCATATGCAGTCCGTGGAGAGAAGACGTTAGCCCATGCGGCAATGGCAACGTATAAAGGAAAGCAATACGTATCCTATACATTGGAAAATCAAAACACGACTGTACCAACAGATGTTTATTATATGCCAAAAGGCGCGGATAAAAGTGAAGAAGTACCGGAGAATAATCCGGAGCAGCTGAAGCAGAACAGGCACAGCTTTTATTCTGTGACAGTTATACATCCGGATGGAAGCCGAACTGTGACTTACCATAAGAAAGATGATGATGTTATAATCGCAGTCGATCCGGGGGAGACACAGGCAAGTGAATGGCTTTGTGTCAGTGAGGATGAGAAAAAGACGATCCAGCCGGTAAAAAGTGAGCAGGGGCTGGAATTTAGTATTCAGAGGATAGAACAGCCGTACACCATTGCATGTAATACATTTGCACCAGAGACCTTGAATATCAAATTTTACACGTTTGTAGATTATGAGAGATACAATGTAGAGCAGGCAGAAGTTCCTGTTCTGAAAGATACTACAAGTAAGCCGGGAACTACTTATTATTATATTTCTAATGAACAATTAACAAAATACTTAGAAAAGTTTCATTATGATGGTTCCATCCAAAATGGAAGCCGAGAGCGTTTCTATTATTCTAAGAGAGATTACGACAGCATTCATAGTGCAGGTAAATATACACAAAATGGTCATGATTGTATTTATATAGGAAAGACCGGAGAGCCAATGGATGTGTACTATCTGCCGGATGGAGAGATCTTACCTCTTTTGAATGTAAAGACATTGATGGAATACCACGATGATCGGTATAATGGATTTTACAGTGTGACAGTGCAGGATGAGGATGGACAGGTCTATAGTCCTACAGATTTAGTGAATCTTCCAGCTATGGATTTTGTAGCAAGAAAAACAACGCTTACAAGAACTGTCAGTACTAAGCCGCGTGTGGAAGGGCAGACGAAGGAAGTAAACTGGGAATGTAGAAGAGAAGATGGTACACTTTCGGGGATTACCGGAGTAAAAAATGAAGCCGATCATACAATGAGTTTTACGATTCAGCCGGAAGATGCAGTACGGCCGTATGTGATTGTTCCGGATAACACAGAAAAGCCGGCGGAGACAAAAGAAGCGAATATCAGTTTTTATGTATTTATCGATGGAGATTATAAGCTGGTAAAAAATATCAATGCCGAGCAGCATTACATTACGAAAGCAAACAGTGGACGTGACAGCCGATATTATCTGAGAGCCAGAAAAGATGACACAATTTCACAGGTTTACAAGGAGTTTGGATTTACCCCGGAGAAATTAGAACCGGGAGCAGATGGGAAGGAAAAAATATTGTTTGGTTATGCGACAGATACCCGAGTATTTGTACAGCATCCTTACAAAGATAACGACGGCACATGGTATATTCCTGTTCTGAAAAAGGGACACGATGTATCGGTCTATTATTTTTCACAGCCAAACCCATTGAACCCAGATAAAATTGAGAACTATTTTGACCGGTTGACAGGGCTCTCCGCTCAGATTGGAGTTGCAGGACGACATTTTGATGTGGAGGGAAGCTTCCATCTGGTGGAAGTGATGGATCCACTGAACCTGACAAAAGGACAGGCTGTTTTGAGACAATATGTAGCTCATGGAGAAAACTATAGCGTAGAGGTTCCGAAGAAAGCGACACTAGAAGGAGAGTATCAGGGAAAGAATATTATTTGGAGTTGTACATCTGATGACAAAAATGTGGATGATATTTTCCCGACACCATCCGGAGATGATAAATTGAAATTTGAATGGTCAAGTATCGCCTCATCCTACAAGGTTGTCGCAGATAAGCCGCAGGATTCGAATACAGTCAGGGTAATCTACGATACGACTCGCTATATGAAGAAGCTTCCAAAAGAAGCCAAGTTGACACCTCAGGTTGGAAATAAGACAAGATTTACAGAAGACATTCCGAAGGGGCAGGATGAAGAGTATAAGATCAAATCACCATATCCGCTAACTTATGACCACGAAGATAATGACAGTAAAGAACTGGAACAGTATGAATTTGATCATTGGGATTACAGAGATAGCAAAGGGCGCTGGCAGGAATGTGATGCGGGAGCACAACTTTCAGAGATTAGGAAGAACGCGCAGGAACCGATCGTTTTCTATGCGGCATGGAATAAGGTGAGCGACCAAGGCCGAAGGCAAGTACAATTTTATATCTGTAAGTCGCGATGCCGGAAGATGGTTCGGTGGCTTTGCCGTCAGTGAATGAAGATGACTATACAAGCGCGGTTGCGGTGGCAAACTGTAATATAAAGGCAAACATCTTACATGATGTTCCGGTTCTCGGAAATAAGAATCCAACCACATGGGAACATTATGCAAATGGACATAAGAGAGTAATGGAGCTTCTTCAAGGAACAAGACCAGATCCTGGATACATAGGGAATGGGGACCGTATCTATAAGATAGACAGGATCCCTTCGGATGAAGAAGTGTTCCAGACAATCCGGGAAAGTGGACGTACGATCCGCATCGGTGACAAGGAGATCCCTTCCTCAAAATTAGATACAGAATTCTTTACAATTTACTGGTATTCGTTCAAAAGCGAAATGTCAGATGGATGGCATATTGATGGACGTATTGTAGCAAAAAACGGATATTTGACAGTAAAGAAAGATTTCGTTGGAATGCCGGAAGAGATTGAAGCGATCAAGAAAAATTATTACATCGGCATCGATATGGATGAAACATTTTCAGATGGAACGCCGCAACCGCCGGCATTTCATCAGCATATGAGCTTGTGCTTCCTTCAGAGGATGGACAGACACCAGATGCGGAAGCTTCTGCTGCAGAAGAGTTACCAACGGAGATTGTGGGAACGTGGGATGATAAAACACATACAAGCTGTACATGGATTGTCAAAGCCGATCCATTTTGGAAGTACACTTTAAAAGAACACAATTATAAGCCAGATAATCCAAAAGTAAAGTTCTCAGGTTGGTATAATGTTCACAATTCCCATGAGCAGGGAGAAAATGTAAATTCCTGGGAATTGTATCCGGATAGTGGAATTAAATTCACAGGTCGTGGTATGGGGCGTGGAGGAGAATCCCTTACTATTGAACTGGAAAACCGTTATCAGAAACCGGGAGTGCTTACGCTGAATAAATTTGATGCGTCTACCGGACAGGGAATGGAGAAATTACCTTTGATGTCAGTCTGGACGGCGCTAAGAAAGATTCGATCACAACGGATAAAAATGGAATTGCAGAACTTATCATTCCATTACAGGATGAAACAGGAAAGAATCGGACAGCGACAGAAACCTATTTGCTGCGGGAAACAAATGTACCAACAGGATACGTGGATACAGGAGATGTACAGATCACTGTAGAGATCGCAAACGGAGCATTTAAAATTACAGAGGCAAAACTGGTAGACAGAAAAGCCGGAGAGAATCAAGAGGCTGTCATAGCTCCGGAAAATGGACAGATAGATGGCAAGGCAGTATTAATACCACGGGGAGATACAAGTCTGAATATCCGAAACTTTTCCAAAACAAGCAGCCTGCATATAAAAAAGATGTGGGAGAACAAAAACGATGCGTTGACGGAAAAGCAGGTAAAAATACGCTTGTACCGAGATGGAATTTCTACCGGACAAGAGTTCCTTCTGAATGAAGAAAATGGTTGGGAATACACGGTCGATAAAGTTCCGCTGTTTTTGGATAAGAAGCCGGTGGAATATAAAATAGAAGAAGTTGAAATTGGAAAGACACACTATTCTCCAGAGTTTGGAGATGGATTCCTGTACTACGAAGTCATTTATCCTAAGATTCAGTACAAAGATTCGACGGGACAGTTATTGTCACCAAAGAATGAGGACGAATTCCAAAACATTTCCAAAATAGAACTGGAAGTGCAGAATTTACATTTCAATCTGGCAGAACGAAGTTTCTTAAAGACAGATGATCTTCCAAGAAATCGTCTTGCAGGTGCGGAATTTATGTTCTATGAAGTACCGTATAAGGAAGGCACTTCGGAATATGTAGACGACACGGGATATACGGTAGAATATGATGAGGATTCCAAGAATGGTGAAGTAGTTCTGAAAAAGGATGGGAAGAAGTGTCAGCCGGTGAACGACCGGGGATATAAGACAGATGAAAAAGGAATGCTACAATTGCCAAAAGAGATAAAAAAGGCAGATACTGGATGGTAGAATCCACTACTCCGAATAAAGGAGAGACAGGGAAGACGCAGTATCAGGATAATATGGCATTGTACATGGTAGATGTCGAAGATGAGATTTTGTTCTTGTACGAAAAAGATCCACAGACAAACATCTGGAACCCTCTTGCGGATAGGCATGTGGTCAATCATCCGCACAAAGGAGGAGTGACTGTTAAGATTTCCAAGGAAGTCACCGGTCCATTTGGAGAGCATGATAAGCCATTTGCTATGGAGATTCTTTATTGGGAAGACGGTATGACAATGAGTAAGACGGTAACTGCTTCTCTGAAAAGTGGTGATACGATCACGTTACAGCATGTAGAGATTGGTTCTGAGCTTGAGATTAGGGAGGCCGTTGATACATTAAAATACGATATTTCAATTTCGCAAAAAAATCAAGACGGCAGTTACTTAGTAGAAACCCCTGCATTGGAAAATAAAGATCAAAATATAGCCGTTATGACCTGTGAAATTACCGGAATGCCGGGGGACGTGGTAGAACTGAAAGTCACAAACAAAAATACAGAAGATGCAACGCCAGATACAGGGATTCATTTAGAGAAGAGCCTGTATGTATGGATGTTGATTCTTATAAGTATTGCCGCTGTTTTGTTTTTCTGGAGAAGAAAGAAAAACAGAATAGAGAGAGAATAAAGGAGGGAGTGCGATAGATTCCAAAAAAAATATAAAAAAAAGATCCGGAAAGACAACAGGAAAACAGGATTACAGAATACTTAGAACAAGTGAAGTTCAAAAAAAGGCTCTTTGGGGTAGATGAGGCGGATGTTTGGAAGAAAATACAGGAGTTGAATCATCTATATGAGGAGGCGCTTGCATGGGAGCGAAAAAGATATGATCTTTTGTTAAAAGAGCGTACCAAAGTCCGCGGAGAGAATTCTGACTGATGAAGAGAAAACACCCAAATCAGAACTGACAGCAGCACAGGTGATTCAGCGACGAAGAAATGCGATTCTGGACCGCAGAGGCTGGCTGGATCTTGGATTGCGGCTGGCAGGGCTGGTACTTCTGTTTTACATCCTGTTTTCCAAAGTATTTCTGATCTGTCAGCTCAATGGAAATGCGATGTTTCCATCGTTGAAAGATGGGGATCTCGTTCTTGGATTTCGGCTAGAGAAGGAAATCCAAAAGGACGATTTGATCCTGTATGAGATGGACAGGGAAATCTGTGCATCCCGTGTGGTAGCAAAGGGAAGCGATTATGTAGATATGGATGAGGACGGTCATCTGTATGTCAACGGTACAGTGCAATCCGGTGAGATTCTTTATCCTACCGACCTAAGACACTTCTGAAATATCCTTTTCAAGTGCCGGAAGGGTATGTTTTCATTCTCGGCGACTACCGCACACAATCTTCTGACAGCAGGGACTTTGGTCCACTGCCGGAAGAAGCGATCAAGGGCAAGGTCATTACCATTGTCCGCCGCAGAGGATTTTAACTTTGCAGAGAAACTTGTAAATATACGATGAAAAGGAGAAAAACTATGAAGAAAAAATTGTCAGCAATACTGGTCATAGTATTAGCATTTTGCATGAGTATCCCAGTATTTGCAGCACCATCAAATTATCCTACCGAAGGAAGCCCGGCGAACCAACCATCGGAGTTTAAAATTGAAAAAAAATATGTGAAATTAGATGAGAATGCACTCGCAGAACAATATCCAGATGAAACTTTGAAATTTGTATCTACTTGTAAAGCAGCACCTGTAGACATAAGTGCAGCGCCGAACTTGAGTGTGGCAGATTTAAAAGTGAGTGCGATTACAAATGATATTGCAGTGACAGTACCGACTTACACAGTACCTGGTAAATATAACTATGAGATTAAAGAGCAGTCTCCGTCTGCACATACACCAGATTCCAAAGATTCCGCAGGTGTAGTATACGATAAGAAAGCCGTTTATATTCAGGTTGTCGTAAAATATGATGGAGGAGATCTGAAAAAATTTGTAACGGTCACATCGGAAGATGCCGGAATCGGAGCAGGAAATGATAACACTCAGGATAATGGAAATAAAAAAGGTGATTTTAAAAACAAATATCTGTTAGATGGAGAAATTGATCCAGAGTCTCCAGATCCGAAACCAGAACCAAATCCGAACCCGATTCCAACTCCAGATCCGGACAAACCAGAACCAGATCCGATCACACCAATTCCGGGACCAGATGGTCAGGATCCAGATGTAGCAGAACTGGCAAAATTTAAAATTATGAAACAGGTACGTGGACCGCTTGCAAGTCATGATCAGAACTTTGATGTAACAGTAACCTTGACTTCAGAAAAACCAGTTCGCAGCTTTTTTTGCTTATTAGCTATACCGGCGGATCTATTAAAAAAAGTGGGT
>ENA-OPYY01000333-OPYY01000333.1-human-gut-metagenome-genome-assembly--contig:-NODE-333-length-17244-cov-1.171759_pt1 | contig 17244 bp, 24 predicted proteins | sample MGYA00242472_ERZ504481 | MGnify/ENA primary metagenome ERZ504481 (study PRJEB26092, sample SAMD00036265) | human gut metagenome | host: Homo sapiens | study: EMG produced TPA metagenomics assembly of...
AGACTATGGATGAGGACCTGCTTGTTTCTCAGATGGCTGACAAAATTGTATTTGCTTTAGAAAGTGATCTTGAGTCTATGCACCAAGCCTCATATGAGTTGGCCAAAACAGTATTTGAAACTTGAAATTCTAGAGGCTTGGAGAAAGCTCTTGATGGCCATACGATAAGTGTTTTGAAAAAGCTCTATCTCTGTAAACTGTAGTGATAAAAAAGTTACTACAGTTTTTTTATCCTCCAAGCAAAATAGGCTAAATTATGGTAAAATAGAAGGTATTGAAAAATCATCATTTCACGAAAGGAAGCAAGATGAAAATTACGCAAGAAGAGGTAACCCACGTTGCCAATCTTTCAAAATTGAAATTCTCTCCAGAAGAGACAGCTGAATTTGCGACAACCTTGTCTAAAATTGTCGACATGGTGGAATTGTTGGAAGAAGTGGACACAACAGGTGTTGCCCCAACAACGACCATGGCTGATCGCAAGACCGTATTGCGTCCGGATGTTGCTGAAAAAGGGACTGACCGTGACCGCTTGTTTAAAAATGTACCTGAAAAAGATAACTATTACATCAAGGTACCAGCTATCCTAGAAGATGGAGGAGATGCCTAATGTCATTCAACAATAAAACCATTGAAGAGTTGCACGACCTCCTTGTCTCTAAGGAAATTTCAGCAACGGAATTGACACAAGCGACGCTTGATGATATCAAGGCGCGTGAAGAAGCCGTCAATGCCTTTGTAACGGTGGCCGAAGAAGCTGCCCTTGCGCAAGCTAAGGCCATTGATGAAAAAGGAATCGATGCAGACAACATCTTGTCAGGGATTCCACTCGCTGTCAAAGACAATATCTCAACAGATGGTATCTTGACCACTGCGGCTTCAAAAATGCTCTATAACTACGAGCCAATCTTTGATGCGACAGCTGTTGCCAATGCAAAAGCCAAAGATATGATTGTCATCGGGAAGACCAACATGGATGAGTTTGCCATGGGTGGATCTGGTGAAACATCTTACTATGGCGCGACTAAAAACGCTTGGGACCACAGCAAGGTGCCTGGTGGATCTTCTAGTGGTTCAGCAGCTTCTGTAGCTTCAGGGCAAGTCCGTTTGTCCCTTGGTTCAGATACAGGTGGTTCTATCCGCCAACCAGCTGCATTTAACGGGATTGTTGGTCTCAAACCTACTTATGGAACAGTTTCACGCTTTGGTCTCATTGCTTTTGGTAGTTCACTTGACCAAATTGGTACTTTCTCACCAACGGTTAAGGAAATGCCCAATTGCTTAATGTCATTGCTAGTGAAGATGCCAAGGATTCAACTTCTGCGCCTGTTCGTGTAGCCGACTTTACTTCTAAGATTGGTCAAGACATTAAAGGAATGAAGATTGCCCTTCCTAAGGAATATCTTGGCGAAGGGATTGACCCAGAAGTCAAAGAAACCATCCTCAATGCGGCTAAACACTTTGAAAAATTGGGAGCAACTGTCGAAGAAGTCAGCCTGCCTCATTCTAAATACGGGGTTGCTGTTTACTACATCATCGCTTCATCTGAAGACAAGACTTTTTACATATAATTCCGGATTGCTTCTGATCTGAACATTTCTGAAAATGCAAGATTACGTGTATGTATGCTATAACAATACGATTTACGGAACTAAGTATCAGCAGGTGCCGGATACAAAAGGAAAGCTTGCAATTATCGGAATTGACTATGCGGATGTTAGGGACTTTGCTTCTGCCGGAATATTGACAGAAAAAGATGGAGAATACATCTGGATGCAGCATACGTGGATATGCGCAGAGTCCCCATTTTTAAATTCTATTAAATTTCCGATTGAGAAAAATTACGGACAGCCGGAATTTATGGATTATGAAGTAGTGCAAGGTCCTGTTATTCCTCCGGAAGAAATTGTGAAATGGTGTATAGAGAAAATGCAAGAATATGTTGTTGTTAAAATTACCATGGATACATATCGCTACACCATGTTTCGTTTGCTTTTTGAGTCTTACGGCCTCCAAGAAGAAACACGGCAAAATCAATACGGAACGGTACGCTTAATAAGGAAATTGGGTTCCGTATGCGGAATTATTGCGCCGGAAATCGAAAAGTTGTTTTCGGAAAATAAAATTATTTATGGACCATCTGCGATTATGAGGTGGTACACCAACAACACACAGGTTATTACAGATAAATTTGGAAATAAACAATACGGGAAAATAGAACCGAAGTTAAGGAAAAATGATGGCTTTATGGCTTTTATAGCTGCCATGTATTCAAAAGATTTAATAAAGGAGGTGATAGTATATGTTTGATTTTACGTGGATAAAAAAAGGAAAAATAGAGAATGTTATGGAGAATATATCGGCTGACATTACGGAGCTGCAGATATCAAAGCTGGCAATCGAAAAAGCGGTAAGCATGATTGCAAAAGCTGTGGCGAAAAGTGAATTTGTTGTACAGAGAAAAAATGGAAGAGTAAAAGATGATATCTACTACATGCTGAACGTAAAGGCGAATGAGAATGAAACAGCAACAGATTTCTGGATAGAAGTAGTTAAAAAACTGCTTATAGAAGCAGAGTGTGTAATATGCAGAATAGGAAAAAGCCTTTATATCGCGGACACATGGAATGTAGATACATCTGTGATGCTTAGACAAAAATATACTAACATTACAATTACATCAAATGGAAACAGTATGCCGATAGATAAGGCGTTATATGCAAATGAAGTCATGCATCTCAGAGCCAGAAATGAAAAGATTAAAACGTATCTGCAAAAAGTACTAGGACAATATGACAAGATTTTAGATGCTTTAAGTGAAGCAAAGAGAATTGCCAGTACCCCGAAATTTGAATTGAGAACACAGGGCGTACAGCAAATAATGAGAACAAAGAACCCTGACGGAACAGAAAAAATAGTAACAGAGGATGAGTACAAGAATAAAATTAAAAAGCTTTTAACATCTGATAAAGTAGAAATTATTTCAAATCAGGATACGCTTTCCGTAGGAGAGTTAAAGATTACAAATAACGTAAGTACAGAAGACCTCACGAAAATTGCACACGAAATCTTTGTAGAGTGCGCTCTTGCATTTGATATACCGAAAGCAGTATTCCTGGGAGAGATTACAGAAAAAGCGGACAGCACAAATGAGTTTATCACATACGCAGTAAGTTGGGTGGTAGAAGTTTTAAATGACTCTTTAAATGCAAAGCTGGTAGGACAGACTGATTACCTGAAAGGCGAAAAGATTTGGATTGATATGTCCGGATATAAGCATGTAGATATTATTGAAGCGCTGCTAATCTGGATAAGCTTAGAGCAATCGGTTTCAGTTTAGACGAAATCTTTAGGATGGTGGGCTGGGAAGAACTGGGAACAGAGTTCTCTACGCAGAGAGTTGTGACGAAGAACTACACGAATGACTTAACGGCAGAAAAGAACAGCACATAAGGAGGTGATCCACATATCTCCCAGCTATGGGTTAAATAGTAATTTTAAGAAAGGAGAAAAAAAGAGTGAAGTATTACGCTTTAGAAAAGAAAGACAGCAAAGCAGAGTTGTACATTTTCGGAACAATCACCACATATCCGTGGAGAGAAAAAGACAAAGATGCTTATGGCATCGTAAAAGAACTGTCTGAACTGGATGCAGATGAAATTGAAGTACACATCAATTCAAGTGGCGGTGCAGTTTCGGAAGGGTTGGCAATCTATAATGTATTGAAGAACAGTAAAGCGAAAGTAATTACTTACTGTGATGGCTTTGCCTGTTCTGCAGCATCTGTCATTTTCATGGCCGGAGATGAAAGAGTCATGAATGGTGCATCGCTTTTGATGATACATAACGCATGGACTTACGGACAGGGAAATGCGGCAGAGCTTAGAAAGCAGGCAGACGATTTAGATACTATTACACAGGCATCTGTGAAAGCCTACATGAACCGTGTAAGTATTACAGAAGACGAAGTAAAAAAGATGCTGGATGAAGAAACATGGATTGACGCAGATAAAGCTGTAGAATATGGATTTGCCACAAGCATTTACGAAGAAAAAGAAGATGGGGCAAATCAATCCGCGCAGATGAGCATCCGAAATAGAATTTTAAATACTCCAGTAGCTGTGCAGCAGGAAGCATTGGATACAGAAGAGATTGCAAAAAAAGTTGTAGAATTATTAAAAAAAAGAAGAACCAAAAGCAAGCACCGGCTGGGGTGCTTTTTTTGATGGAGGTAAAAAATGATTATTGATGGAAATAAAGAATTGCAGCAGAAAGTAAAAGAATTATTGGATGGTGCAGAAGACAAGAGTGCTGCTATCTATGAAGCAGCGGAAATGATTATCAATGCAAAGCATGACACATTGATTAAAGAGTTAGTAGAGCAGAATGCCAGAGCGGCAGCAGATGAAAGTTATAGAAAAAGCTTAGGACTGCATACGTTGAGCAAAGAAGAAAGTGAGTTTTATGAAAAAGTAAAAGGTGGGGTTTATCAGGCGATTACAACGAAGCAGATTGACATTATGCCAACTTCTATCGTGGACAGAACACTGGAAGACGTAAAGGAAGCAAGTGACATTTTAGCATTAGTCAATTTTGCGCCGGCCGATGTAAAACACTGGATTACAGGAGAACATAGCGGAAAAGCGGTATGGGGAACAGAGTTGACAGCTGAAATTACAGGAGAATTATCCGCTACAATTAAAGGGATTGATTTAGAACAGCATAAATTAACAGTATTTTTGGTAATTCCAAAAGCAATTCGTGACTTAGCTCTTCCTTTTGTAGATAAGTATTTTAGAGCTATCTTAGCAGAAGCTATGCAGGATGGATTGGTAGAAGGATATCTGAATGGAAATGGAAAGACAGGACCAGTCGGAATTACTAAAAAACTGGAAACATTTACTTCTACCGGAACAGCGCAGGACAAAACAAAATTAAATACAATTAAAAAGTTCTCCCCGAAAGGATTAAAAGAAGTTAGAAAAACACTGTCAAACAAAGGGAAAAGAAGAGTTACGGAGCTGCATCTTATCTGTAATCCACTGGATGAAGCAGAGCATGTAGATCCTTGTTTGTATGGGGAAGCTCTTACAGGAGGATATAGAAACACATCCTTTATGCCGATTGTGAAACACGTGGACGCAAACTGTCCGGAAGGAACTGGCATCTTTACATTAAAAGGTGTGTACACAATGGGTACATCCGGAGTCAGATTTGACGAATACGACCAGACAAAAGCTATGGAAGATGCAAATCTTGTGATTGGAAAATGCTATGCAAACGGTAGAGCGGATGACGACAACTGTGCAGTAGTATTTGATATTACAAAATTAGAGGAATACGTCCTTCCTGTTAATCAGGTTACTGCTCCTGGTGCGGGAGGCTGATAAATATGGCGGAATTGGAAAAGATTGTTTACGAAGTAAGGCGTGAATTTCAAATTCCGCCTTTTTTTCCCGATGAAGGGCTTATGAATTATGCGAAAGAAGGGCAAGCACGACTGACATACCTTAATCCGAAAGCAAGTCTGGAAAAAGATTATACATACAGAAGCTTGCTAAAAAACTATATCTATTACGCATACCACCATAGGCTCCACGAATGGGAAGAAAATTACAGAAATCTAATTGTAAGCTGGCAATTAGGAAGTGAGGTGTAGCATGACTAAATTACCGGAATATACAGACGGATGCTTTGAGTTATGCAGAATAAAAAAATGAAATGGCCGGAGATTATCCGGTTGAAACACTCGAAAAAACAGGATTACACATCTGTTACAGAGAAATTTCCGTATTTGACAAGTTGCGATATGAATTTGATCAGGGAGGAAAAGAAATTACTGCAAAAATCAGGATACCGCAGTATAAGAAAATTGATAGCAGATGCGTATGTTTGATAGATGGAGAGCAACACCTTGTTTACAATGCGGCACATATTACCAGTAAGGAAGGTTTTCCAGAAACGGAGCTTACTCTTATAAGGCCAGAAAGGGAAATTGAAATATTATGACTAAAAAAGAATTAAGCGAAATCTTGCATAGCACAGGCATTCCGATCAATGAAGGGATTTCCAGTGACGTAAACACAAACAAATACCCCCGAATTGTATACTGGCCGTATTATGAGCAAGATGAAACGGCATCCGGAGAAGGGTATCAGAACATTGTCACATATCAAATTTCCTTCTATGCAAGAACACCACAGCACGAAAAAATACAAAGAACTTAGAAAGAAACTTCGGGAATTGGGATTACATCCAGCATTTCAGCACGAATATGTGGAGAAAGACGAAGTTTTCGCAAAAACATGGCACACGTATTTCGCATTAGACGTAGTGGAGGAAATTGATGAATGATTTCTATGAGGATGAGGTTTTGATGCGTTGCAGAAGCTCCTAGATGGGTACGACATAAAAGAGGAGGCTGTTTTAGCAGGATTAGAAAAAGGCGCTGAACAGTTTGCGGCAGACATCCGAAAGCTTCCGAAACCACGCTCTCAAATAGCAAAAGCCGGGTATACACATCTTTTGGACACCGTAACACATAAGCATACTAACAAAGATGTGGAGGTAGGCTGGGGGAAGTATTATGGACCAATGGTAGAGCATGGAACCACAAAAATGAGAGGAGTTTCGCATATTCAACCAACATTCGAAAGAAACAAAGAAAAGTATTATAAAATAATGACACAGAATATTTTTAGGAGGTAATTATGAGCATTACACCAAAAAAACCGCCGATTAAAGAAACGGTAGGCGCACAGTACATTTGCTTTGCAACAGCAAAAAAAGACTGGGACGGAACTTTTGATGAAGAAGTTGAAAAGACAGAAACTGTAAAAAGTGTAAAAGTGACGGAGAATGGAGAGTCTACATCTGTCTACGCAAGTGGAAAAGTCTACGACACAGATGAAACAGTAAGTGGGGTAGATGTTGAAGTTGAAAATATTGCCTTTGTTGCAGAGACTCTTGCGAAAATGTAGAGGGGATATTGTAGATGAGGGCGGTCTGGTACTGTCCGGAGGGAAAGGCATTCGCCTTATTTTGCATACGGAAAAGTGGTAATTATGCGAGGCGGAAAAGCTCGCTATGAATGGTATCCAAAATGCAAGCTTGCAGAAAACTCCGATAATGTAAACACAAGTGAAGAAAAATTCTCTGAACAGACAGATACTGTAACCATTAAAGCGTATCCGTTTAATGATAACGGAGACATTAAGGCAATGGTAGACTCTACAATGGCATCTTTCCCAGTAGGGCTTACAGAAGAAAAATTCTTTACGAAGCCGATTTTAACCAAAGAGGATTTAAAAACGGCAGCAGGAGCAGGAGGTTGAAATGACAGAGCATTTTATTGATCTAACAGATGGGACAAGACTTGATATTAAGGTGAATTTTGGTACTTTGTATTATTTGCAAAGACAAAAAGGCTATTATAGAATTATGAAAAAAGTAAAGAAGAACCCCAAAAGCCTTACAGAACACGAAAGCTTTGAAATGACTGCCAATATTATCTACGCCTTATTGAGGAGTAATGGAAAAACAGTATCATTTGATGAAGCTCTTTCACTTATTCCTCCAGATACGAAAGATATAGCCAGAGTATTAGATGCTTTTCGAGAGGAATTTGATAAATACGATAAAAAAAAAACGAGCGAAGACTATGAGGATATCATAGAAATTGACTGGGTAAGCTATATGCTGGCAGCAAAAGAAATGTGCATAAGTGAGGAAGAATTTTGGAATACAGATCCAATCTTTTTTAACAAATTGTATGAAAAATATCAAGAAAACAAAATAAAGGAGATGAAGCTGAATGGCAGATAGCTTACAAAGAGTAGGGTTAGTATTTAAAGCAGATGGAACAGTAGATTTCAAAAAAAGTTTACAACAAGTAAATGATGCGATACAGGAAAATAGAAATTCTTTTAAATTGGCAAAACTGGCATGGGACGATAGTACGGCATCCATGGATAAGTTAAAAGATAGACAGGAATTTCTGACAAATCAAACAGAAGCATATTCTCAAAAAGTATCTGCGTTGGAAGAAGAACTTTCCATTTTAGAAAATGCAGAAGAAAAAAATACACAGGCGATACGAAAAAAGAAAAATCAGTTAAATAGCACCCAAGCTACCCTTATAAAATACCAGAAAGAATTAAAAGAAGTAACAGTACAAATTACAAGCGGTTCAGCGGAAATGGAAGAAGAAATGAAAAAGCTGGACAGCAGTTTGAGTACACTATCTGAGTCTGCACGAAAGAAAACCAGAGTAGCCTTTGAACTAATGAAAACACAGTGGAAAGAAGGAACGAAAGCAGCAGAAAAGCTAAAAGATGAGCAAACATTCCTTACTTCTCAGACACAGAATTATGAGGCACAGATAAAAACGTTAGAAAAACAACTTTCCCTTTTAGAAAATGCAGAAGAAAAAAATGAGAAAGCCATTAGTACAAAAAAAGCACAACTAAACCAGACTAAAGCGGAATTGAACAAATATAAGAGAAGTTTAGATGACGTGAAAGAACAGTTGGAGAGTGGAGCTGCCAAAGTAAAAGAATACACAAATAAACTGGATGAGTTTGGAAATAAGGCAAAAGATGTAGGAGATAAGCTAGGCACTGTATCGGCAGGGGCAGCAGGATTAGTAGCAGGGGCGGCGGCACTAGTTCCCGCTACGGAGGAATATAGAAAAATAATGGCTTCCTTAGAAGCATCAAGCGAACTGGCAGGATATACAGCAGAACAGACAGAGAAAACGTATGAGCAATTATTTGGCGTGTTAGGAGACGAACAGACTGCGGCAACAACAACGGCAAACCTTCAGGCGTTAGGTCTGACACAGAGTCAATTAACGGAACTGGTAAATGGAACCATAGGTGCATGGGCAAAGTATGGCGATAGTATTCCGATAGACGGATTAGCGGAGTCTATTAACGAAACGATACGTGCAGGACAGGTGACTGGAACATTTGCGGATGTATTGAACTGGGGAAGTATGGAAGGCGAAAAGTTTGGCGTTAAAATGAAAGAAAATACTGAAGCAAATAAGGCGTGGAATGAAGCTGTGGCGGGGGCAACTACTGCAGAAGATTTTTTTAATCTTGCTTTGCAGGAAGCAGGAAATAATACAGAAAGATTTAATCTTGTGCAACAGCTTTTGGCGGAGCAAGGGCTGACGCAGGCAGGCGTAAAGTGGCAGGAAACAAATAAAAATATTGTAGATGGAAATCAAGCCACAGCGGATTTTCAGCAAGCCACAGCACAATTAGCCGATACTATTGCACCTATTATTACCAGAGTTACAGAAATTATGACTGGGCTCATAGAAAAGTTTAATGCTTTACCACCAGAAACACAAAAGAATATTACAGGATTTATTCTTTTGATAGCAGCAGCGTCTCCACTTATTAAAATTGTAGGTGGGATATGTTCGGGTGTGTCCTCTATGATAGGAATTATGAAAAGCGGAACAGCGGTTGCGAAACTCTTAGGAACAGCATTGAAGTTTACAGGCGTAGGAGGTGCAATAGCAGCGATTGTGACGGCAATAATGGTATTGTACGATAAGTGCGAGTGGTTTCGAGATTTGATACAAAGCATAGGAAAAGGGATTAAAGATGGATTAAGTTGGATTTGGGATAAATTAAGTAAAATAACATCACTTTTCTCTGCAATTAAAGTGCCGAATTTATTTGAAGTGTCGAAAAAAACTAAAGTTAAACATATTGAGAGTCGAAATATAAAATGGTGCGCAAAGGGTGCTATCTTAAATAGACCTACACTGTTCGGCCAAAACGGTGACGAGCTTATGGGAGGCGGAGAAGCTGGACCAGAGGCGGTACTGCCTATTAGGCTGTTAAAAGAATACATCAGAGAAGAAAATAATCTAAATAATAAAAACCTTGTATCCGCATTTATAGAAGCTTTAAAAACATTGGATATATCTCCGGATGTAAATGTGTACATAGGAGATGGAAAATTAACAAAAGTGTTGGCAAATGAAGTAACGAAAATAATCGGAAACGGGCAGAAAGAAAGAATGAGGGCAATGGGATTAGCATGAGTGATTTTGAATACAACAATAGAAAAGCATCGGAATTTCGAGTGTATATGAAGGCATTCCCAAGTATCCCAGTACCTCAGAAACGATATAGTGAGGTAGAAGTATCTGGAAAAGATGGGAAATACCTAGAAGAAAATGGATATGAAGATATAGCTATTCCGTTAGAGTTAAACTTTATTATTAAAGATGCAAAGTGGCATGACAGGGTAAGACGGATAAAGAACTGGCTACTAGAGAACATGAACAGAGAACTGATATTTGAAGATGATGCAGCATTTTTTTATAAAGTGAAAAAAGTGGAACTAGGGGAAATCGAGCATACTACAAGGAGGATAGGAAATCTAACTGTAAGCTTTACGTGCGAGCCATACACTTATCTAAGGAACGGAAAAGTGAAAATGAAAAGTGAAGAAGCGGAGCAAAATCCATATCTATTGTGTAAACCTGTGTATTATGTACAGGGAGAAGGACTGTGCATAATAAATGTAAATGGGAAGAATATGGAAGCAAACGTAAGTGGAAATCTTATTATAGATACAGAGCGTATGCTTGCATACAGAGAAGACGGAACTCTGGGTAACACGAAAATAACAGGAGAATATGAGGATTTATATTTGAAGCCGGGAAGGAACAGGATTTCTGTTTCTCCCGGTTTTATTCTGCAAGTAAAACCAAATTGGAGGTGCTTATAATGATACAGATTTATAAGCCAGAGAACACGAATTTTGAAGCAAATGGAGATATGCCTTTACTTCCGGAAAAAGCACTTGTGCACGCTACGTTAAACGGAGCGTGGAGCTTAGAACTGCAACATCCGATAGATGAAGAAGGCAGATGGAAATATATTACAGAAGAAGCTGTAGTAAAAGTGCCGTCTTTTAACGAAGAACAGTTATTCCGAATTAAGCATACAGAAAAAGCAGAGACAGGAGTTAGTGCCGCTGCAGAACCTATTTTCATGGACGCAAGAGAAGATTGCTTTTTAGAAGACATCCGGCCGACAAACAAGACAGGACAAGAAGCTCTTAATCTTATGCTTGCACCAAACAAAAAATACAGTGCAAAATCTGATATTACAGTGCGAAACACCGCCTACTATGAGTATAAGAACTTTATTGAAGCTTTAAATGGCAATGAGGACAACTCTTTTGTAAACTGCTGGGGCGGAGAAATCTTTTTTGATAACTACGAAATAATTGTGAATAAGAAACAAGGAAATGATTATGGAGTGCAAATACTTTACGGGAAGAATATTAAAAAAGATGGAATACAGGAAGAAGTTGATACAAGGGAAGCAGTAACAAGAATTTTCCCAAAGGCTTACAATGGATACAAGAGTACTAACCCTGTGGACTCTGAACTGATTAACAAGTATCCGACTGTAAAGATTGCTACAATGACATTTGACGATGTGAAAATGCAACAGGATGCGTCAGAAGAAGATAGAGCAAACGGAATAATTATTTGCAAAACACAGAAAGAATTGGATAAGGCTCTGGAAGAAAAATGCCGACAGCAGTACGAAAACGGAATTGACAAGCCAAAGCTTTCTATGTCCGTGGAAATTGTATTATTGGAAAACACAGAAGAATACAGAGAATACAAAGAGCTAGAAAAAGTAGGGCTGGGAGATACTGTGCATTGCAAGCACAGTAGCTTGGAATTACTACAGACGCAAGAGTGATTGAATTGGAATACGACTGCTTAAAAAGAAAACTAACAACAAGTAGAGCTGGGAGATTACAAATTACAATTACTTTAACAATGTAACAAGCGCAGCGAACCGAATAGATAATGCTATACGGCAGACGGAACTGTGGTAGGAGAACAGATACAAGGTTTAATAGATGGTGTGAAAGCGCAAATGAGAGCGCAGAGTAGTGCTGCAAGAAAAAGCAATGTAAGAGCTGTGCTTTTTGAAGACTTAGATGAGCAATCCCCGACATACGGAGCCTTATGCTTAGGCACTATGGGCTTCCAGATTGCAAGCAAAAGAACAGTAGACGGAAGAGAATGGGACTGGAAAACATTTGGGACAGGGCAAGGCTTTGTCGCAGATTTGATTGTGGCCGGAACAATGTTCGCAGACCGCATCCGTGGCGGTGAGCTAATGTCGGAAAATTACATAGAGGCTTAGAAGGTTTTAAATTGGACTTAAATAAAGGAATTATAAAAGCAGCACAACTCTTAATCGAAACATCTGCAATCGGAAGAGTGGAAAGAGGTTTCCGGTTTAATGACGGGAATCTTGAAATATTGGGAGTAGATGGAGATGTGATTGCGAGCATCCATTGCTGTGGAAGCTTACCAAGCACACCGGAAGGTCTTCCAAGCGGTTGGCCGAGCTACACTGCCTTTACCGGAGGTACAGCGAAAGACTCTTACAGTGGTGGTTTCTGGGTAAGAAAAGACGGAAATACGGTAGGGATAAATGCTAAGGAATTGGATATGAATGGGAAGACTGCAAAAACTGGAAGAATAGAATTTTCTGACGGAACTTATATAGACCTGGTAAATGGTGTTGTAGTGGGAGGAAATGCGAAAGAAGGTGCATTTTAATGGCATGGACAATAGGAAATAAGTATCTGACAGAAGCACAGATGCAGGGAAATGCAATAGAAGTGCACAAGTATTTTATAAAGACGGGATGGTCTTTAAATGCCATTGGCGGCATTTTAGGAAACATGGAAAAAGAGTCCAACATAAATCCGGGACTGTGGCAGAGCTTACAGGAAGGGAATTACAAGGGCGGTTTCGGATTGGTGCAATGGACTCCGGCAACCAATTATACAAATTGGGCGAATGCGAATGGGTATAGTATTACCGATCCAGCCGGACAGCTTTACTGGATACAGAATTTAACTGTTTCTTCCGGGCAGTGGATTAAAACATCCGCTTATCCAATTTCCTTCGAACAATTCCGAACAAGCAAAGAAAGCCCCGAATATCTGGCAAGTACATTTTTAAAGAACTTTGAACGTGCTGGCGCGGAAGTAGAAGCGGAAAGAAGACAATGTGCAAGAAAATGGTACAACTATCTGGAACAATTCTCCGGCGCAGAAGTAATCGAAAAGGCTATCAAGTGGGCTTGCGATACCGCAGCGGATAATAGCCACGGATATAGCCAGCAAAACCGATGGGGACCTGATTACGACTGTTCTTCCTTTGTTACACAGGCATATCGAAAGGCAGGGGTGAACATCGGAGGCGGCACGGGAGTTTACACCGGAAATATGGAGCAGTATTTTACGGCGGCAGGATTTACCATTGCAGATGATGTAAACCTTGTGAACGGAGACGGGGCACAGCGTGGAGATGTATTTCTGAATACGACACATCATACTGCCATGTATTTAGGCAATGGAAGAATTGTACATGCTTCTTCCAGCAGGGGACACCCGGAGACAGGAGACCAGACGGGAACGGAAGTGTACGAAGCCAATTTTTATAGTTATCCGTGGGATTTGGTACTTCGATATAAAGGCGGCGGTGGAATTATTCCACCAGAACCGGAAGGACTGTATATTGTAAGATTTATACCGGCATAAGGAGGAAACAGAAAAAAAGAATATGGAAGCAATTAAAAGACAGATATACGTATTAAGGGATACTTTAAAAGACATAATCGACTACAATATTGGCACGGATATGGTGCCAATAGAATACCATGTAATGGATTTTACTGTGCCGGCAACGGCGGCGGCGGTTGTATATGTCTTAAAACCAGACGGGGAGTTGGATAAAATTCTTGCAGACGTGATGGATAATGTGATTTCTTTTAAACCTACAAAGGGATTTTTTTTAGAGGGCTTGAATGCTATACAGATTAGGATTGTAGACAATAATAAAGCCTTTGTAAGCTTTACGGAAACAGTAAGAGTCGGAAAAAGCATGAAATTTGATGATGCAACGGAAGCACAGCAAGAAACTTTAATACAACAAGTCCTTACTAAGACAGGAGAAATTGAAGGGAAAATACAGATAGAAATAAAGGAAAGAAAAGAAGCGATTACGGAAGAAGCACGAATAAGAAAAGAAACAGATGAAAAAAAAGCAAATTCGAATGATTTGAAACAACACGCTTACAGAGAAACGGTGAAAACCTTACAGCGACAGAAGAAGGCTATGCTCTAGACGCTGTTATGGGAAAGGCATTGGAAAATGAAATAGTTGAAGTGGATAAAAGAGCTATGAACAAATATGCTTCCAATATAGGAAATCCGCCAAGTATAAATTATTCGTACTTTGTTAATGCAACTTCTATTGTTCCGGTAGGTGATATAAATATACCAGCATATTCAAAGGGCGTGTTTGTGACAAATGGTGGAAACGATGGATGCCTTCTAATGGTAGACGCTGAGTGTAACTTATACGTTGGTTTTCGAAATGGCGGAAAATGGACTGGAAGAAAGATATAACGGTTTCTATTTAAAGGAGAAGAATTATGCAGAAGATGGTATTAAAAGACAAGACAGAAATGGAAATCTTAGCAGGGGCAAGCATTGGAAATGTAACCATCGTAGTAAATGATTTTGCTACGCTTGGAACAGTGGCACAGGCGCTTACAAAAGCTGGAAATTTGGACAGTGTACAGTTTAAACAGGAGGAACAGGTAATAGGCACTTATACCGATTTAAAACTTGCCGGTTCACTTTTTACAAGCGTAGACCAGACAGAAGGAAAAGTGCGGGCAACTATCTCTCTAAGAGAGAAAACAGAAACAGAAAAACAGATTGAATTATTATCCCAGCGTGCAGATGTAACAGAGGCGGCTTTGCAGGAAGTAATCTTAAAAAAGGAGGTGTAAGTCATGGCAAGATTTCTGGCAATGCGAATTAAAATGGGACATTTAAGACTGGAAGAAATTCAGGAGCCTTTAAAACAGGAAGTAGTAAAAATATTAGGAGAAATAAAATGAGAACTTTAAAATTCAATGTCGAGGGGCAGAGTATTACACCTGCCCCAAATTGTGATTTTAGTGGAATTGTGCCTGGAACGGAAGGATATCTAGAAGCTTCTTTTGCATTTTCCGAAGAATGGAGAGGCTGCGGAATGATAGCTGTATTTACAAAGCTGGGAGAAGAATACCCGGTAAAATTGGAAAACGGCAGATGCCTGATACCGGAGGGAGCATTGATTTATAAGCGGTTTGGGGTGGAGGTTGTCGGGGTAAGACCGGGGTACCGAATTAAGACAGGAAAGGCAGTGGTGGAGCAAAATGGATAAATTAGCAGAACTGGAAAAAGAATTGCTGGCAGATATGGAAGAAAACCCTGTGGAATACAAGGAAACAGTGAGCAACGTCTTTGAAATTGACAGTAATTTAAGGACGATTAACATTCCTATTACTGTAAAGAATATCGGTGTAGAGTCAGATGATGATGTAAAACGACTGGAATTTACAATGCCAAAGCAATATGGGGAATTTGACCTGTCTCAATTTCGAATTCGAATAAATTACATGAATGCAAACGGAGATAAGAGTATTTATCTTGTAGAGGACAAGAAGGTTTCCGGGGAAAATATTGTATTTAGCTGGCTGGTTGGCAGAAATGTAACAAAATATAAAGGACAGGTGAGCTTTATTATCTGTTTAAAGCTTTCCGACGAGAAAGGAAAAATCCTGAAGGAATTAAATACGACCTTGTGCAAGCTGGAGGTTCTGGAAGGGCTGGAAGTGGTGCCGGTGATAGATGAAAAGACAACGGACATAATCGAACAACTTTTAAGGATGGTCGAAACAGAAACAACAGGAACAGTGCAAAAGGTTACTGAAGAAGGAAAGAAGCAGGTAGCAGAGGTACAGAAAGCAGCACAGGGGATTACTGCGGATAGAGAACAGATTAACGCTAACAAAACAGACATTACAGAAATGTATAAAAATGAGGATTTTAATATTGTAAAGCTAGAAAATGGTTTGGATATTGCAAAAATTAAAAAAGGGTATTATCTAAATCAAGATACCGGAGCAGAAGAAGCGGGCGAAAACCAAATACTTTTTTTAAGATATGTAAAAATTAAACCGGATAGTGATTATAGCGCATGGGAAAACCGGACAACCGGAAAGATGGAAGCGATGGATGTTAGCACAACAAACCTGAGAGTATGTTTTTATGACTCTTTGAAAAGAATTTTAAAAAGTAATAGCGACGAAAATGTATTCCATTCACCACAAGACGCACGATATGCAAGAATAAGCATGAATCAATATTTTGCAGGTTATTCTATTTTTAAAGAAGGAACGGAAAAACCAGAAAACATAATAATACCGTTCACGGAAGAACTCTCGCTAAATGAAAAAGTACATATTCAAAAAGTAGAGGAAGCAGAGAAAAAAATAGAAGAAAATGCAAAAAATTTAAAATCTGTAACCCTAAATGAAGAAATTACAGGAACGGGGAATATTGTTACTAAGCCATCCGTCAATTTTCCGGTTTTAGACTTTACCATAAAAGGCAAAACAGAATTATCACATACAGATGCCACACCGGACAAAATTGCAACGCTGACAGAATTTGAAGATTTAATAATAACTGTTAATGGGAAAATGCATCAGTTTTTGAATGTAAATGCAAACGGACAAAATGAAATATTTGACGAAATTAAGGCAGGAAAAATTATAAGAAGGTTTGCAAAGATTATCTTGAACGGAAATGAAAATGTAGTCCATTCGACATCTTTTAACGGCCAAAGCTTATTTAGCTTTACAGCAGGAAATTATAAATTAAAACAACAGGGAGTTGCAATGTGTACGCATTATACAGGAGCGCTTTATTATAAAAAAATTATGACGTGTATATCCCGAACAAAACAAATTTTGTCATTTGTGATAATCGTTTTAAAACAGAAGATGCGATTAAAAATTATTTAAAAGAGCAATACGCAAACGGAACTCCTGTAAAAATTATTTTACCAATCGAAGATGAAATTGAATACAATGATAAAATAGGATTTAAAACAGAAGAAGGAGTAAATACCATATCTTGTAATTCCTCGCTTCCTTTTACTGTAAAATATGCTTTGGATGTAAATTCAGCATTGGAAAACCAAAAACCAGAAAAACCAAGTAACGAAGCTTATAAGAAGGTTTTTATAAAGACCGAAACTGTAAGGGATAAAAAGAAGAAGTTTTTGGCATTGGAGAATTTTTGCCAGAATTTTTTCGATTGAGGAAAAGGCAT
>ENA-OPYY01000336-OPYY01000336.1-human-gut-metagenome-genome-assembly--contig:-NODE-336-length-17101-cov-1.215918_pt1 | contig 17101 bp, 16 predicted proteins | sample MGYA00242472_ERZ504481 | MGnify/ENA primary metagenome ERZ504481 (study PRJEB26092, sample SAMD00036265) | human gut metagenome | host: Homo sapiens | study: EMG produced TPA metagenomics assembly of...
CTCCCCACCCTGATCCCATATAATACCAGTGATTGTCTACGGATACCAGCCGATGCACATTGCTCCCCACTGATCCATGTAATACCAGTGACCGTCTACGGACACCCAACCGGTCTGCATAATTCCTTCTTCATTGAAGTAGTACCATTTTCGGAAACGACTTTCCAACCGGTTACTTTCTGACCGTTTTCATAGTAGAACCAACCGTTTTCAGTCTCAACCCAGCCTTCTTTTTCTTCTGTCTCTTCACCTACGTTAATTGTCATAGTTGCCAGAACTGTTCTCATCCTGTGACATGAATTTTGCAGTATAAGTTCCTGCTTTTTCCGGATTAAACGGATCTTCATAAACGTTTCCGTCTGCATCTGTGATTACAACCTTCATACCTTCCGGTACTTTTGTCATAGCGTCAATGTCATAATCCTCAGCAAGCCATTTCTGGTCTTTTAATGCAGAAGCTGCTGTGCCTCTTACTGTTTTTGCTTCTTTATAACATTTGTCCATGTAATCCTGAATTCTCACTGCATCGATGCCCTGAGCAAGCTGGATTTCTGTTGGAATATCTTTATAATCAGCAGTAAGTAAAGGAGACTGTCCTGTATATTTTACTCCACTTTCTACCTCTTCCTTTGTGAAAGCTTCTAATTCCAGAATAACAGCTTCACCTTTGCCCTTATTCACAGTTGTATATCTCAAATACTGTGCTTTCACCGCTTTATCCAGAACGTTTTCTGCATTTGGCTTCTCATTGTCAGATACAGTTACCAGTTCTTTGAAATCTTTTCCGTTTTCGGAATACTCCCATTTATATTCGGAAGCAAATTCTTTTTCTTTATAAGTAACAGCTACTTTGGAGATATCTTCAACTTTTCCGAGATTAATCGTTGCAGTTCCTTTGTTATCCAAATAATATCCACCGGACAACTGTGCCTTGTTACCGTCTACCATAACCTTCGGATCTTCATGGCGTCCTGCCATCTCATCTGCAGTAATATCTTTTCCTGTTGAAACATTGTTATATTTGTATAAAGCCTTTGGAGGATTTTTCTTTAAGTTTTCCTCTACTTTATTTACAAATTTACCTTCCGGTGTTTCTTTGCTGAAATCTAATTTGTTTCCGCTTAAATCAACTGCATATACCTTTTCGTATTTACCGTCTTTAGAAACATCCAATTTCTCCAGACCTACGGAATTCATATACACAAGAACTAATTTCTCACATCCGCTGATATCAGCTTCTTTCAGGTTCGCAAATCCGCCTGCACTTAAATCAATAGTTTCAAGGTCTGCGCAGCCTGACATATTTAATTTTTCCAAAGTTTTCGGTAAATTTTTACCATTTACTTCTTTTACTTTTGTTCCTGTTAAAACAAGTCCTTTTAAGTTTTCCAGTTTTTCCAGACCTGTAAGGTCTTTTACCTCAAGATTTGTTAAATCAAGCTCACCGTCATATTTTACAGCTTCTTCTAAAGAAGCAGCTCCTGTCTGTTCTTTAACTGCATTTAAAAGAGCTTCATCAGGAATAACTGTGCTGTCTAACGGTTCAATTTCAACCAACTCTCTGGCTGCTTTATCCAGTTTACTCTCTCTGTCTGGATTGTCATTTTATCTGTCTGTGCATCGTCTTTTGCAAAACGCTTACACTTTCAAGTACCGGTTTAAATGTTTCCCAGCTTTCTTTTGAGTAATGGTCTTTATTTGCTTCATATTCTGCACAAACCTCTAAGATACGTGATTTATCTGCATCTCTTAAAAGTCCGCATTCTGCATCTTTTAATGCTTCTCTTGCCGCATCTGCCTGGGCTTTTGTAACATCTTTTCCGATTAAAGCCGCTGCATTGCTGCGTGCTGTTTCAAATGCACCCCATGTAGAAGCAATAAAATCATTTTCATCAAAATTGCGTTCATACATATTTACCATTTCTACAAGGTCTGACTGGTAAGCCGACAATTCTGAAACTTTTCCGTATTCCAGCGCCAAACGCTCTGTATCCGGTTTCTTTGGTGCATGAATAGTATAGAATACTTTTCCGCCTGCTTCTGTAAGAGGAACTTCTTCTAAAACAACTGTCTGATCTTCTCCTGCCGGTGCAGATGTCAAAATCGGTTTTTCTGCATTCTCATCTGCATATACTTTTACCACTGCATTCTTTGGAAGTCCTTGTAATTTCCAATGCACCATAAGGATTTGTCAGATTTACACCACCTGTTCTTGCAAAAACTTTTGCCTCGCCCTGCGGAATTTTCTCACCGTCTTCCGGTGGATATGCAACACTTGTTCTCTGACTGTTTACAATTTCGCCTGTTGATGCGTCCTGTACTGAATACCACAGACGGCCGCCATTTGGATTTAACTTCACATTATCGAAAGCAGCAACACCCATTGTATACTGTTTATACACATTGTCAGGCTGTTCTGCACGAACCTGTGCAATCGGTTCTTTTGCATCCATACTGTCGTATAAGGAAACAACACCTGTTTTCTCATCTACGCTTCCGTTTGGATAGCTTCCTTCGGAATACAGCATACCTACATTATCAATAATTACTTTATCCTGTTCACCTTTGTTGTTGTAAACAGTTACGTTTCTCTCCAGCGGTGATGGAGAAACTGCAACGCTTCCTTCCCCTGCGTTTTCATATAACTGGAATTCGTAAATACGAATTGCAGACCAAGGTGTATTATCGGATTTTGTTACATGAAGCTTAATATAACGTGCTTTAATAGGATCTTTTAATTTTCTGTCTGTAATATTCTGCTTGTTTCCTTTTACTGTATCAGCTTCTTTGTATTTTAAGTTTTTCACTCTTTCTGCTGCTTTTTCATCTGAAGGATCTAAAACCTCTGCTCCGTCATCCCCTGCATAAAGGAGTTCAAAATCAACGGTATTGTAGCTGACACCCTCTCCTGCGCCTCGGCAGTTTGCATGGTATACAACCCAACGGCTGATGTCCACTTCTTTTCCTAAATCAATGTAAGCGCTTCCGTTTGTGCTTAATCCACACCATTTACTGGAAGGAATAACGCCATCATTAATCTTATCTACCGGTCCGTCTGCCGCACAGGAAACATCTGTAACAGCCGGTGCACGAAGTGCAAGGTTTGTTCCCAAATCTGCTTCCGGTCCATAGCCATTTGGAACTTCCTCAGGCCACTGAATTTTAATCTGTTTGGATTTACCTTCTACACCGTTTTCACTGATAGAAGTAATTTCAAAGGTAGCTTCTTTTTCTCCTTCCAGCTTTCTGTATTTTGGAATATAAAATGCGTCAGAAGGTGTAGCCCCTACAAACTCTTTTTTTCCGTCAGGTCCGACTCTATGGATAATATCAATAAAAGAGTTTTCTCCTTTTTCCCAGTAAATTCTGGCTTCTGCTGTTGTATCTGTCGGATAAATCACATCGTCTAAAGCAATTTCACCCGGTGCTTCCGGTTTTGATTTATCTGTAACAACACCTAATTTACCAATGCTGATATCATAGTCCTTAACGCCTTTTGCAGACTCCAGCTTCAGAGAAATTGCAATAGCTTTTTCTCCCGCTTTATTTGCCAGCGGAATAGATGCTTCCTGCCATTCTCCGTTCCCTTTTACCTCTACCGGATAAAATTCAAAGTTTTCTTCGTCATAAGTATCGCCAAAGCATAAGCCTACGGATAATTTCATATCTGCATTTTTCTTTGTCTTGTACACAAGTTCAAAAGCAGAATTATCCTGAATGTCAAGCTGTGTACTGTAAAGCTTAATGTGGTTTGGTTTTCCTGCTGTTAAATCTCCGCTGATTTTCATGGAAGCTCCGCCCCAGTAAGCATCTTCGTAATCAATTTTCGGTGCTACCTTAGAAGCGCCTTCTTCTGCGTCTACAATCCAACGCCATGTAGGAAGAACTTCTGTTAAGGAACGGTTGTGCCAACCGTCTTCTTTTCCTGTCACTTTTCCGTTTTCATAGAATTTATATCCATTTCCAGGGTTAAAGTGTGTGACAAAATCAGTTCCGATAATCGGTGTCTGGTCTGCTACCAGATTAGCAAAACCACAGAATTCATCTTCCGGTCTGTTGGTGGAAGATGGATCCAAATCCGGTCCTACCCAAAGTTCCTGATCCTGTACATTCATAAAGTCATCGGAATTTTTAGACTGTGTCAGTGTAGAAGTAGGAGCTAAAATACCCAAAGAAATTTTCAGTTTTCCGTCTTCATCCAGTCTTGCCTGATAATCTCCACCTTTTGCCCCGTCTTCCATCGGAATATATTCCCATGTAGAATGAATATCCCACTTATCTCTGTCAGCGCCATAAGCTACATCAATGGTGCTGTCCACATCTCCTGCACCGGACATATCCAGCCACCATTCATCGGTAATTCTGTCTTCACCGTCCTGCATCCATGACTGAATATCTCCTTGATTTAAAGTGCCTCTACCGTTATACCAACTGATACGGAAATTTTCAGGCGCTTTCTCCTGCATATAAATCAAAAATTCTTTAAATCCCGCAACCCCTGTACCGGACTCTGCATTAAAAATATATCCGTCAAATCCGTAGTACTGAGCAATCTCAATCAGCTTGTCCGCACATGGAAAATTTCCCTGTGCATCCTTTTCTGTCAGTTCACGAACAAACTGACTTCCATAGGCTTCATCTCCCCATGGAATAAAAATTGTTCCGGTTGCCATAACACCGTTTCTGTGAGCAGAGTCAATGTGCTCCGGTGAAGGAATTGCAATTGGACCTTCCGCGGAAGAACCTCCCCAGAAGTTATAAGTATCCACATACTGGAAGTTATTGAAAGCATATACGAAATCTCCGTCGCCTCCCTGTGAAGGAGCTTCACTGGCTCTTGCATTTGACATGGCAAGCGGCATAATTTTCGCATCTCTGGAGCTAATGGATTGACATTCGGTCCCATGTAACGCTCCTGAAGCGGAATTGCGCTTCGATTATAACGTGCATCCGGGTCATTGTCCGGGCTCCAGTTCTTCAATTCTCCTACCTGAAGACATGTGCCATAAGGCTGCAAAGACTCATTTTGATAATAATATTGGTTCGGAACAGGTAAATCCTCCGGCCAATATCCAAGTCCTGCACCGGCGTAAGTTGTATCTGTGGGTATTACAACCCCTGACACCACGCAAACACCACTTAACATTGTAGCCATGGTCTTTTTCAAGATTTTTTTCTTCATTGTTGTCCCCTTTCTTTATGCTTTTAATATTGGCAACCTTTACTTAACATTTATTTTGTTACCTTTCCTATAATTATACACTTTTAATACCTTTTGGCAATATTTTTCTTTTACCGCTTATTATTTTCATTATAAATACAGAAATTTACACTCTATTTTTATATATTTTTCACAATATTTTTTTGTTTATTTTTTATCTTATGTTCATTATAATTTTTCATGATTTTTTCGCCTTCAAATGTTTCTCTTTTTTCTAGCTAACATTGTATTTTTATTACTTAACATTGTTCTTTATTGTTACCACAATAGAAAGCCTCAAAACACAAAAACCCCAATGGCATTTACTGCATTGGGGCGTCTTCCTCACCTTATTCTATTCATCAACCAAAATCTGGTTCAATTAATCCGTAAGTATTTCCTTTTCTCTTATAAACTACATTTACTTCCTCTGTCTCTGCATTTAAGAACACGAAGAAATTATGTCCCAGCAATTCCATCTGTACACATGCATCTTCCGGATACATTGGTTTGAAACCAAATTTCTTTGTACGGATAATTTTAATTTCGTTTGTATCTTCCTCGTAATCCTTTTCAACAAATTCAGGCTGAAATCCTGCACTTTGTTTTTTATCAATAATTTTATTTTTGTACTTTCTTAACTGTCTTTCGATAATTTCCTCTACCAAATCGATGGAAACATACATATCACTGCTTACCTGCTCGGAACGGATGATATTTCCTTTTACAGGATGGTAACCTCGATTTTCTGTCTTTCTTTTTCAACACTTAAAGTAACAATAATCTCTGTGTCAGACGTGAAGTACTTTTCCAGTTTTCCCAGCTTATCCTCTACTGCACTTCTAAGCCCCTGTGTAACCTCAATATTCTTTCCACTTATAATAAACTTCATTATGTCCAACCCCTTTTACGTATATTTTACAAGAGCTTTACCTGTTCTTGTAATGTGCTCTTATTATACCAATATTTCTTCGTTTATTCAATAGTTTTTAGAAAATTTACAAAATGATTATATTTTGTATACTCTATACATACAGAAAAAGAGCCTGCTAAAAAACAGACTCTTTCTTTCTATCTTGTTGCGTTTCCGTTTCCGGTTCCCATTGCATTACTGTTCTCTGATGAATTTTCGCTTCCTGTGGCATTGTCCATATTTCGTTCAAGCGTATCTCCCACGCCCTCTACTCCGTCTCGGACATCATCTCCCAATTCTTCCGCACCGTCCTCTAAAGCCTCGCCGGTATCACCTACAACGCCCTTGTCCGTTGTATTCTTATCCGTTGTTGTATCGTTGCCACAGGCAGTTACGCAAAGCATGGTTGATAACAGCAGTCCTAATATCAGTTTTTTCATTTCATGAAACTCCTTTCTATTAAGTTCTGCTGTTAATATCTGCAAATAAAACTGTTTTATACACCATTACAAAACAATTTATTTGTTAATGACATGACTCATATTATACAAGCCTGCCGGTTTTCCGCTTAAAAATTTTGCAGCTTCCACTGCACCTTTTGCAAAGACAGTCTTAGAATAAGCAGTGTGTCGAAATTCAATTACTTCATCAGGACCTGCAAAGATTACTTCGTGGTCACCTACAATCGTTCCGCCACGAACTGCTGAAATTCCGATTTCCTTTTCATCCCTTTTTTCTCTTTTCTGACTTCTGTCATAGACATAATGATATTCATTATCCATTGCCTCATTTAAGCTGTCAGCAAGGGCAAGAGCTGTTCCACTTGGAGCATCCACCTTTAAATTATGATGACGCTCTACAATCTCCATATCAAATCCTGCTGTTGCCAGCACCTTTGCGGCATCCTGCAAAAGCTTTAACAGCGTGTTAATTCCCAAAGACATATTTGCAGAGCGAAGCACTGCTGTTTCCTTGGCTGCTTCATTCACACAGCTTAACTGTTCCTCAGACAAGCCTGTTGTGCACAGAACCAGCGGGAGCTTTTTCTCCACACAATACTTTAATACATTGTCTGTTGCCTTTGGAGAAGAAAAATCAATCATAACATCAGCTTCTTTATCACAGTCAAAAACATTTGTATAAACCGGATAATTATAAATTTTCATATCTGCAACATCAATTCCTGCTGCAATTTCTGCATTTTCGTCTTTCTCTACAAGCTCTGAAATCACACGTCCCATGTGACCGTTACAGCCGTTCATTATTATTCTGACCATCTTTTTTCCTCTTTTCTTTTGCATATTACAAAGCTCTTATGCTAATTTAAGCTAATTCTATACCAAAATCCTTCATAGCTTTCTTCAGAACTTCCTGATGAGCCTCTTCCATTTCTGTCATTGGCATACGCAGAGGACCTACTTCTTTTCCCATAAGGTTTAAAGCTGTTTTTACAGGAATTGGATTTACTTCACAGAAAAGTGCATGAATAAGAGGCAGCGCTTTTAACTGCATATCCCTGCTTTCCTCCACTTTTCCTTCCATGAATTTTGCCACAATATCATGTGTATATTGGGGCGCTACATTGGAAAGTACAGAGATTACACCTTTTCCTCCCAAAGAGAGAATTGGTACAATCTGGTCGTCATTTCCTGAATAAATATCCATCTTTCCCTGTGTCAGAGCCGCAATTTCAGCTACCTGAGAAATATTTCCGGAAGCTTCTTTAATTGCTACAATATTTTCCACATGCTCTGCCAGATAAGCCGCTGTCTTCGGCTCAATATTACATCCTGTGCGGCTTGCTACATTATATAAAATAATCGGAAGCTTTACAGAATTTGCAATTGCTGTATAATGTTCAATCAAACCTTTCTGAGTTGCTTTATTATAATATGGCGTTACTAAAAGCAGTCCGTCTGCCCCATATTTTCAGCCTCCTGTGAAAGGTAAATCGCTGTCTGTGTACAGTTAGAGCCTGTTCCTGCAATAACAGGAATTCTTTTATTTACTTTATCAATGGTATATTTGATTGCGTCTAAATGTTCCTCATGGGTCAGGGTTGAAGACTCTCCTGTTGTTCCGCAGATAATAATTGCATCCGTTTGTCCTGCAATCTGCTCTTCGAGAATTTCTCCTAATTTCTCAAAGTTTACTTCTCCGTTTTCTTTCATTGGCGTTACAATCGCTACACCCGCACCTGTAAAAATAGACATATTCTTCCTCCTTATTGTCCTGTTCCTATTTCTTTTGTATATGTACTTTGATTTGCAGCTTATTTAATAACTTCCAGTGAAACCACTCTGTCCGCTGCATTTTTCAAAGCTTCTGTCACAACATTTCCTGTCATAATCAGCTCTGTTTCATAATCCTTTGCCTGAATAAGACTTTCGATTTCTTCTTCTGAAACAATGCCAAACTCTAAAGCCCCCAGAATTTCATCGAGAATTAGCATATCACACTCTTCTGTCAGCAATACTTTTCGTGCAAAATTTAAACCGTTTCGGATATTCAGATTTTCCTCTTTCTTTTCTTCATCTGTCAGGTCCTCATAAAACTTATCTTTTTTCTCAAATCGAAACAGACGAACCTCCGGCTCCATTGCATTTAGATAATCTAGTCGAGAAGTGGCTCTCCCTTTTAAAAACTGAATTACAATAGCCCGCTTCCCATAACCTACTGCACGAATTGCCTGACCGATTGCTACACTTGTTTTTCCTTTTCCCGGTCCGCAGTAAATCTGCGTCAATCCCTTTTCTTCATCCATAATTATACACCTCTTACAGACTGCCTTTTCCTTATTTTACTTTATTAAGAGTTGTGTATATATTACTACACCTAAGCAAATATTGCAACCTAACAATCAAACTTGACTATTTTAATCTGCATATTCTAATTTGCTCACAGAAACCTCATAAGCCACTCTCTTTTCTGTCTCATTTTCTCCTAATTTCTTAATATATTCCCTGCTCTGAATTCTGCCCCAAATCAACACATGACCGCCCACCTCAAATGCGGATGCGTAACGGGCATTTCTTCCCCAGCATATACAGGGTATGTAGTCTGATTTTCCGTAAGGACGGTTCACTGCCAATAAAAGGTCTGCGATTTCCCTTCCCAGCGGTGTTTTCCTATATACCGGAGGCTTACAGATATAACCGTCAAGAAAAATCTGATTTGTTTTAATGGAGTCGTCTGCCTCCTCTACAAAAGTCAGCTCTCTTACAAAAACAGAAAGTACCAGTCTGTTTTTCTTCTCTTCGTGGCGATTGTAGGAACGGAACTGTCCCTGCACCATAATGTATTCCCCTTCATAATCCTGTGTAACGTCTACCAGACGTTCTGAAACCATCAAAGGTATTCTGTCCTCGGAGTCGCTGAGTCGCTTCACCAATACGTCTACCAGGTAAAATCCCTCTCCGTATACCTGATGACTGAATGTAAAGCCTGACGCTACCTTTCCCATAATGGACACCTGATTGTTTTCAATAATTTTATCTGCCATGATTTGTTTCCCCTTCCTCTTTCTGGTATCTTGTCTATATCATATCTATTCACCTGCCTGCTGTTTTAGAACCACTTTTTTTAAAATTTTTAAAAAAATCTTTTCCCCCTTTGTATTTACAGTTAAGTATGATAGAATAAAATCCGGATTTTACTGGAAATATAGGTGTTATTGATTTAAATAATACCTTGACAGCATAAAGAGAAAAGAGGTTAATTATGAAAACAGCAAGAGAAGATATCAGAAACGTGGCGATTATTGCCCATGTTGACCACGGTAAAACAACTCTGGTTGACCAGCTTCTTCGCCAGAGCGGTGTTTTCCGTGAAAATCAGGCAGTACAGGAACGTGTCATGGACTCCAACGATATTGAAAGAGAACGTGGTATTACCATTTTATCCAAAAACACTGCCGTATATTACAAGGATACAAAAATCAACATTATTGATACACCGGGACATGCGGATTTCGGCGGTGAAGTAGAACGTGTATTAAAAATGGTAGACGGCGTTATCCTTTTAGTAGATGCTTTTGAAGGCGCTATGCCTCAGACAAAATTTGTTCTGAAAAAAGCTCTGGAATTAGACCTTCATGTTATTGTATGTATTAACAAGATTGACCGTCCGGAGGCTCGTCCTGATGAAGTAATTGACGAGGTTTTAGAACTTCTCATGGACTTAGACGCATCCGATGAACAGTTAGACTGCCCATTCTTATACGCATCTGCAAAAGCAGGTCATGCTGTTCTGGATTTAAGTGATACACCGGAAAACATGGAGCCTTTATTTGAAACTATTTTAAAATACATTCCGGCTCCTATGGGTGATCCTGAGGCACCTACACAAGCTTTAATCAGTACCATCGACTATAATGAATATGTAGGACGTATCGGTGTAGGTAAAGTAGAAAACGGTAAAATTTCTGTCAATCAGGAAGTTATGCTGGTAAATCACCACGACCCTGATAAAATGAAAAAGGTAAAAATCAGCAAGCTCTACGAATTTGAAGGGCTGAATAAAGTTGAAGTGAAAGAAGCCGGTATCGGTTCTATTGTTGCTATTTCCGGTATTGCAGACATTCATATTGGAGATACACTTTGTTCCCCTGAAAATCCGGAACCAATTCCGTTCCAGAAGATTTCAGAGCCTACAATTTCTATGAACTTCATCGTAAATGACAGTCCTTTTGCAGGACAGGAAGGTAAATTCATCACTTCCCGTCATTTAAGAGAACGTCTTATGCGTGAATTAAACACAGATGTCAGTCTCCGTGTAGAAGACACTGACAGTACAGACTGCTTTAAAGTTTCCGGACGTGGAGAACTTCATTTATCTGTTTTAATCGAAAATATGAGACGTGAAGGCTACGAATTTGCTGTAAGTAAAGCAGAAGTTATCTACCACGAAGATGAACGCGGAAGAAAATTAGAGCCTATGGAGATTGCTTATGTAGATGTTCCGGAAGAATTCTCCGGTACAATTATCCAGCGTTTAAGTGAAAGAAAAGGTGAACTTCAGGGTATGAGTCCTGCCAGCGACGGTACAACACGTCTGGAATTCAATATTCCATCCAGAGGTCTGATTGGTTTTCGAGGTGAATTTATGACCTCCACAAAAGGAGCAGGTATTTTAAATACTGCATTTGACGGCTATTCTCCATATAAAGGCGATTTGCAATACCGTAAACAAGGTTCTCTTATTGCCTTTGAAACAGGTGAGTCCGTAGCTTATGGTCTTTTCTCTGCACAGGACCGTGGTACACTCTTTATCGGACCGGGAGAAAAAGTATACAGTGGTATGGTTATCGGACAGAGTGGTAAGGCAGAAGACATTGAATTAAATGTATGTAAAACAAAACACCTTACCAATACTCGTTCTTCTTCTGCTGATGAAGCCTTAAAGCTGACTCCTCCTAAAGTTTTAAGTCTGGAACAGGCGCTGGAATTTATTGATACAGATGAACTTCTGGAAATCACACCGGACTCCCTGCGTATCCGCAAAAAAATTCTGGACTCCCGTTTAAGAAAAAGACAGAGCTTTAAAAAATAATTTTATCTATATCTATAAATAAACCAAAAAGAAAAACTACTATTGAGAGTTTCAACTCCTGATAGTAGTTTTTCTTTTACTTAGTAGCGTAACACATTAAATTTTCTGATATTTTTAAAATTAGCAATATTTTTTTCTTTATATTATTCTTCATTTGTGTTAAAATCTGTTTACAAGTAAATGGTATTTATAAGTTAGGAGGATTTTATATGACGAAAAAAGCTGAAACCATCGCACCCGCTGTTATTGACAGCACAGATGCCCTTCTTGAAAAAATCGCTGTCATGAAAGAAGCTCAGAAAAAATTCGCCACCTATACGCAGGAACAGGTGGACAAAATTTTCTTTGAAGCTGCTATGGCAGCCAACAAAATGCGTATACCTCTTGCACGGCTTGCATGCGAAGAAACAGGAATGGGCGTATTAGAAGACAAGGTAATTAAAAATCATTATGCAGCAGAATATACATACAACACTTACAAAAGAGTAAAAACTTGTGGCGTAGTGGAAGAAGACACTTCTTACGGAATTAAAAAAATTGCAGAACCCGTAGGTGTGGTAGGCGCTGTTATTCCTACTACCAATCCAACTTCTACTGCGATTTATAAATGCTTGATTTGTTTAAAAACCAGAAATGCAATCTTAATCAGTCCTCATCCAAGAGCAAAAAAATGTACCACAGAAGCTGCACGAATTATTCTCGAAGCAGCTGTAAAAGCAGGTGCTCCGGAAGGTATTATTGGCTGGATTGAAGAGCCTACACTGGAACTTTCCAACGCTTTGATGAAATCTGTAGACGTTATTCTGGCTACCGGCGGTCCTGGAATGGTAAAGGCTGCTTATTCCTCCGGAAAACCGGCAATCGGCGTAGGTCCCGGTAATGTTCCCGTAATTATGGACAGCTCCTGTGATATCCAAACTGCCGTTTACTCTGTTATTCACTCTAAAACATTTGATAACGGTATGATTTGTGCATCTGAACAGTCTGTAACTGCCATTGCTGACATCTACGATGCTGTAAAAGCAGAATTTATAAAGCGCGGATGCTATGTATTAAATAACACAGAGCTTGATGCAGTGCGAAAAATCCTTCTTACAGAAGCCGGCACTGTAAATGCAAAAATCGTAGGTCAGCCTGCTCCTGTTATTGCAGAGCTGGCAGGAATTACCGTTCCGAAAACAGCGAAAATCTTAATCGGAGAAGTTACTTCTGTAGATGTTTCAGAGCCATTTGCTCATGAAAAACTCTCTCCTGTACTTGCCCTCTATAAAGCAAAAGATTTTGCAACTGCTGTAGATATGGCAGATCAGTTGGTAAAAGACGGTGGCTACGGACATACAGCTTCCATCTACCTGCATCCTTCTGAAACAGAAAAATTGAATATTTTTGCAGACCGTATGAAGACTTGTCGTATTCTTGTAAATACTCCATCTTCCCACGGCGGAATTGGTGACTTATATAACTTTAAACTTGCACCATCCCTGACACTTGGCTGTGGCTCTTATGGTGGAAACTCCGTTTCTGAAAATGTAGGAGTAAAACATCTTTTGAATACGAAAACAGTTGCAGAAAGGAGAGAAAATATGCTCTGGTTCCGTTCTCCTGAAAAAGTTTACTTCAAAAAAGGCTGTCTGCCTGTTGCATTAGATGAGTTAAAAAATGTATATGATAAAAAGAAAGCATTTATCGTTACCGATACTTTCCTTTACAGTAACGGCTACACAAAACCGATTACAGATAAATTAGATGAAATGGGCATTATTTATGACTGCTTCTTCGAGGTTACACCTGATCCAACTTTACAGTGTGCGCAAAAAAGGTCTGGAACAGTTAAAAGCCTTTGGCCCTGATACGATTATCGCTCTGGGGGGCGGTTCTGCTATGGATGCTGCTAAAATTATGTGGCTTATGTACGAACATCCGGAATGTAAATTTGAAGATCTGGCTATGGATTTCATGGATATCAGAAAACGTGTTTATGTATTCCCGAAAATGGGCATTAAGGCTATGATGGTTGCTATTCCTACTTCTTCCGGAACAGGTTCTGAGGTAACTCCTTTTGCAATTATCACAGATGCTTCCACCGGAACCAAATGGCCGATTGCAGACTATGAACTTATGCCGAATATGGCAATTATTGATGCGGATTATATGATGGGACAGCCAAAAGGACTGACCAGTGCTTCCGGTATTGACGCCTTGACACATGCTCTGGAGGCTTATGCTTCTATTATGGCTACAGACTTTACCGATGGTCTTGCCTTAAAAGCTGCCAAACTGATTTTTGATTATCTTCCTTCTGCATACGAAAAAGGTGCTGCTGACCCAATCGCCCGTGAAAAAATGGCAAACGCTTCTACCCTTGCAGGTATGGCGTTCTCCAATGCATTCTTAGGTGTATGCCACTCCATGGCACACAAACTGGGAGCTTATCATCACCTGCCTCACGGTATTGCAAACGCCCTGCTTATTGAGCACGTAATGAGATACAATGCTGATCCGGCTCCTACAAAGATGGGAACCTTCTCACAGTATCCTTATCCTCATGCAAAAGAAAGATACTGCGAAATGGCTCGTTTCGTAGGTATTACAGGTAAAGATGACGATGAAGTATTTGAAAACTTTATCAAAGCTATTGCCGAATTAAAAGAAAAAGTGGGAATTAAACGCACGATTAAAGAATATGGAATTGAAGAAAAAGATTTCCTGGCAACCTTAGACGAAATGGTAGAAAACGCATTTAATGACCAGTGTACCGGTGCTAATCCACGTTACCCGCTTATGAAAGAAATGAAAGAAATGTACTTAAAAGCATTTTATGAGGGATAAAGAGTAGAGGGATTTTCATAAGTCACGCATAACGAAGAGGTATACATTTAGCGCTCAGTCTGCGCTCACTTTGAGCCTGTGGTCTCAAAGCTGTGCTCGACAAATTCGCTATAAATGTATACCTCTTTTTTATGCTGTTTAACTTAGAAATCCCATTTTTATAATATAAAACGGCTAGTTTAAAAGAATAAAATTCCTCAAAGGAGGCATCCTCTGGGGAACTTTATCGTCCAACTGAGCATTACCTAATTCACGATATTTTCAGTCCTCGCCGCAGTTTCTGGCATCCGCCCCAGAAAATAGGCACAGCCACCACAACAAGTATTGTCTCTGCCACCAGATAAACGGCGCTAATTCTGGAAAAGTCTTTTACACGACCATCTGTATTTATCTGCTGTATTCCGTTTAAAATTTCTTTCCCATAATAAGATATATCAAAAATATTGTTTTCCGGTAAGTAGATAGCCGGTATCTGTACAAGCTGTAAAAGCAGTCCAAATCCTATTACCGCAAGAAGGAAAATACCTGCTGCAAAGCTTGTGTTTAATCTTCGCTGTGCTGTATTTTCCTTATTCTCATATACAGACATAAATTTCTTATAAGAAAAAATGCACAAGTACAGAACAAACCATAAACCGGCAAGAAAGAACCCCAGAAGCAGTATGCTGTTTCCTAACTGATGTAAACGTCCCAAATCGTTTATCTCGCCTTCCAAAGGCATTTTCATCAAGACTGCTATTTCCTGTTGTTGCTGTCCGGCTGTTTTTCCTTCATCTGCCTTTATTAGCAAATGTTCTGCCAATGTTTCTGAACCCTCTGGTATCTTGCTATAAATAACAGGGATATCAGCAGAACCTAACTGTGTCAGAACGCCTCCGTCCTTATAAACTCCACAAACTGTAAATTCTTCTCCGTTGATATATAACTGTTTCTTTCCTTCCATTTTCTCTTTAAACAGCTCTTTTGAAAGACTTTCCGGTATAACTACAGCATTTTCGTGGGGCATCTCAGCAGAAAAATATTCTCCCTCACAAAAATACAGCTTTGCATATTTCCCATAATTTGCCGTTGTTTCCTGATAATAGGCAGAAACAGATTTATTTTCTCCTTCATCTGTAACCAGCACCTTTTCTCCTGTTCCTGCTGCCGTAAATCCCCCTTGTTCTGCAAAAGAAGAAGCCTGTGCTACAGAAACCTTCAAGCCCTCAGTATCATAAATCTCAATTGCAGAAGGTGTGTGACTTTTCAAATTTCCACTGATAAAGGCTGCTGCGAAAAAGAAAAATACAGAAACAGAAAGTTGGATAATGCCGCATATAAAAAATCGAAGTTTTCTTTTTCTCATTCTCCCACACACCTCACAGTCTCACCGTCAGACAAGCTCCGACTTGGATAAATTGCCAGTCTCTGCCCTTCTAGGTTCGTATTTTCCGACTGAACAAAATCATAATCTTCACTATATACTTCTATTGAAACTTCCTTTACATATTCTTCTGCACCCCATGTTCCTTCTCTCCTTTGAATGAGCATCACACAAGGTTTACCATTTGCGTCCGTAAACACACCGGCAGAAGAAACCTTCACAACCGTAGTCCCGTCTTCCAGCTTTTCAGCGGGAAGCACTTCTATGGTACGGACTTCGGTCAACAACAATGCTTCAATTCTGTGTGCAGCAACCGTACATAAAACCAAAATCATAAAAAGCGCTGCTGCCATTCGTACTGCAAATCCTCTTGAATTTTTCATAAGCCCTGTCCTTTCCCCTTTATTTTACTCCTGAAAGCTCAATGCCCTGCGTCAATTCTTCATGAAAAAAGAAAAACAATAAAAGCATGGGCAATGCTGCCAAAACACTGCACACAAAGGACAATGCAAAATTAACTTCATTGACACTGGCAAGAAATACAGAAAGAGGATAGCGCAGCGTATCTCTTAAAAAAGTCATTGGCTGTTCTACCATATTCCATGAGTCTACAAAGGACAACAGAAATACACTGATAATTCCGCCTTTTCCTATGGGCATAACAATCCGAAATAAAATTTGTAGAGTTCCTGCACCGTCCAGTTTTGCCGCATCTAAAATTTCATCCGGTATTCTTCTAAAAATCTGTGTCATAAATACCGTTCCAAAAGGCAAAAATATCATAGGTAAAATTAAAAGCAAGCCATGAGTCTAAAAGTTTTAATTCATCCAAAATAATATAATTTGGAACCAGCGTAACCTGTATAGGCATCATCATCAATACCATCAGCAGAAACAGTATAGTCTTTTTAAATGGAATGGGATATTTGGCAAATGCAAATCCACCCAAAGCACTGACCAAAATCTGTCCTGCTGAAATTACCATACACAGAAAAAGGCTGTACCAAAAATTTCATGAGATAATCTGTACTTCTCAAAAACACCATATAATACCCTTCTAAAGAAAAGGCATTAGGTATGATATGAAAAGCAGCCTCCGCATTTTCCTTCTGGTCTATGGCAGCTCCATAATAACTCTCGATTTCAGACGGCGACATGAAACTGTTACACACAGTATAGATTGCAGGGAACAATACCAAAACACCTAAAAAAGGAAAAAATCATACTCAAAATCATGGGATTTTCT
>ENA-OPYY01000340-OPYY01000340.1-human-gut-metagenome-genome-assembly--contig:-NODE-340-length-16760-cov-1.039560_pt1 | contig 16760 bp, 22 predicted proteins | sample MGYA00242472_ERZ504481 | MGnify/ENA primary metagenome ERZ504481 (study PRJEB26092, sample SAMD00036265) | human gut metagenome | host: Homo sapiens | study: EMG produced TPA metagenomics assembly of...
ATGAAATTTGTACCAGATTTCCACCTGAGCCAAACGGATATCTGCATATTGGTCATGCAAAATCAATTTTATTAAACTATGGTTTGGCACAGAAATACCATGGAAAATTTAACATGCGTTTTGACGATACAAATCCTACAAAGGAAAAAGTAGAATTTGTAGAGTCTATTAAGAAAGATATTCAGTGGTTGGGCGCTGATTGGGAAGACCGTTTATATTTCGCATCTAATTATTTTGAACAGATGTATGAAGCAGCGGTGAAGCTGATTAAAAAAGGAAAAGCTTTTGTCTGTGATTTAACAGCAGAAGAAATCAGAGAATACAGAGGAACCTTAACAGAGCCGGGAAAAGAGAGTCCTTACAGAAACAGAAGTGTAGAGGAAAATCTGGAATTATTTGAAAAAATGAAAAACGGTGAGTTTAAAGACGGAAGTAAGGTTCTGAGAGCAAAAATTGATATGGCTTCACCAAATATCAATATGCGTGACCCTGTTATCTATCGTGTGGCACATATGACACACCACAATACAGGTGATAAATGGTGTATTTATCCGATGTATGACTTTGCACATCCTATTGAAGACGCTATTGAAGGTGTTACCCATTCTATCTGTACACTGGAATTTGAGGATCACAGACCGTTATATGACTGGGTTGTTCAGGAATTGGAGTATGCACATCCTCCAAAACAGATTGAATTTGCAAAATTATATCTGACAAATGTAGTTACAGGAAAGAGATATATTAAAAAGCTGGTAGAGGATGGAATTGTGGACGGATGGGATGATCCTCGTCTGGTATCTATTGCAGCTTTAAGAAGACGTGGTTTTACACCGGAGTCTATTCAGAAATTTGTTGAGCTGTGCGGCGTTTCCAAAGCAAACAGTTCCGTAGATTATGCAATGCTGGAGTATTGCATCAGAGAAGATTTGAAGATGAAGCGCCTCGTATGATGGCTGTGTTAGATCCTGTGAAATTAGTAATTGACAATTATCCGGAAGGAGAAGTGGAATATCTGGAAGTTCCAAATAACATGGAAAATCCGGAGCTGGGAACAAGACAGGTTCCATTCGGCAGAGAGCTGTACATTGAAAGAGAAGACTTTATGGAAGTGCCGATTAAGAAATACAAACGTCTGTATCCTGAAAATGAAGTACGTCTTATGAATGCTTATTTTGTTACCTGCACAGGATGTGAAAAGGACGAAGAAGGCAATGTAACAGTTATCCATTGTACGTATGACCCTGCTTCCAAAGGCGGTAATTCACCGGATGGAAGAAAGGTAAAAGGAACTATTCACTGGGTATGTGCAGAAACAGCAGTGAAAGCAGAATGCCGTCTGTACGAAAATATTGTAGATGAAGAAAAAGGCGTATACAACAAAGAAGACGGAAGTCTCAATTTAAATCCAAATTCACTGACAGTTGTAAAAGACTGTCTTGTAGAACCGGAATTGGGAAAAGCAGAAGCTTATGACAGATTTCAGTTTGTAAGAAACGGATTTTTCTGTGCGGATTGCCATGACAGTAAGCCGGGAGTACCGGTGTTTAACCGTGTTGTATCATTAAAGAGCTCTTTTAAATTAAAATAAGATGAATGAATTGATGATTTTCATAGATAAGGACTCTAAAGCTCCTATCTATCAGCAAATTTATGAATTTATTAAAAAAGAAATAGAGAAAGAACAATTAAAGCCGGGAGACAAGCTGCCCTCATCAAGGGCGCTTTCCCGGTATCTTTCTGTCAGCAGAAGTACCATAGACCTTGCTTATGACCAGCTTGCTTCAGAAGGATATATTGAAGCTATGCCATGTAAAGGATATTATGTCTCTCAACTGGAAGGCGTTTATTTTTCAGATAGTCGTTTATCAAAATGTCAGGAAGAAAAGCCAATTGTTCAAGAGAGAGTAAAGAAATATTTCCATGATTTTGCTTTAAATGAAATTGCCAGAGGAAGTTTTCCTTATAATGTGTGGCAAAAGTTGTCAAAACAGGTACTGGCAGAGGCCGATGAGGAATTTTTTCAGCTTGGAAATCCCTGTGGGGAGGATGGAATTAGGCAGGCTGTAGCTGAATATCTGTATCGCTCCAGAGGAGTAAAATGCAAAAGAGAGCAGATTATTATCGGGGCAGGAAATGATTATCTTTTAATGCTTTTAGGGACAATTCTGGGAGCTGGACAGACAGTTGCAATGGAAGTGGCTACCTATATCAGCGCATATTATGATTTTCGTCATATAGGTTATGACATAGAGCAAATTAAGCAGGATGAACAGGGACTTGATATCAGTGATTTAGAAGGAAAAAGTGCAAACATTGTATATGTTATGCCTTCTCATCAATTTCCTATGGGAATGATTATGCCTTTAAAACGCCGTATGGCTCTTCTAAATTGGGCAGAAAAGTCACAAGAGCGTTATATTATCGAAGATGACTATGACAGTGAATTTCGTTATAAAGGGCAGCCTATTCCCAGTTTGCAGGGCTTTGACAGAAATGGCAGCGTGATTTATATGGGGACATTTTCAAAATCTGTAGCGCCTTCTATTCGTGTCAGTTATATGGTTTTACCAGAAAGACTTATGCAGAAATATTTGAAGAAAAAACATCTTTTCTCTGTAACAGTTTCTAAGACAGATCAGAAAATACTGGAACTTTTTTTAAACAAAGGTTATTATGAAAAACACTTAAATCGTATGCGTAAGATTTATAAAAATAAGCATGATTTGATTGTAAAATATTTGAAAGAAATGCAGGATATTTGTGTATTTCATGGGGAAAATGCAGGAGTTCATTTTGTTTTAGAATTTATTAACGGCCTAACAGAACAAGAAGCAATAGACAAAGCCAGAGATGTAGGTATACAGGTTTATGGAGTATCGGAATATTGTATTTCAATAAACACGGAAAAAGAAAATAAAGTACTTTTAGGATATGCCGGTATGGAAGAAAAAGAAATTGAAGAAGCCATGAAGCTTTTAAAAAAAGTATGGCATAAGAAATAGAAAGTTATGAAAGGGGAATGTAAAAAACATTCCCCTTTTAGAAATTATATTTATTCGTTTATTTCTAAGATTTTCCCTACAGACTCATCATATCTGCAGTATTTTCCATTTCCGGAAATAAACGGGGAATAAGTTTTCGTTTTAATATTTTTGATATATACAACTTTTGTAGCAATCATGTAAACGAGAGAAAATTTTTCATTTAAGCTGGAAATCCATTTGTATACTTTATTGTCTTTTTCAGAAAGCACAAGCTCATATCCACCGTCACAAGGTTCTAAGGAAAAATAAATTTTTTCATCTTTTTTTTAAAGGAGTAAAGACCTGATTGTAAATGTATTCTGAAAAATGTTCTTTTACAAAAGCTTTAAATCCTTTTAAAGTATAAGTTTCTAAAGAAACTGCATCTGTAATTTTATCTCCTCGCTCAATACGGATTTTTAAAACTTTGAGAATATCTACCGCATCGTTAATAAAACTCAATCGGCTGTATTCCATACTTTCCAGTAAAAAAGAAATTAATTCTTTTGATAAAATATCATCATTTTTTGCCTGCTCAAATAAATTGTTATCCATAGTAAATTCCTCACTTTATAAATAGTTGAATACCCACTAAAGTGATTGTATTATGAATAGAAGATTTTTACAAGAGCTATTTTAAAGTTCATCGGAAGTGTTTTTTATTTTCTTTCGTCTTCTTTTTCACAGAAACAGTCCTTTACGGTTTCTTTTACAGTTTCTGTAACATTTTTGGCAGCTTTTTTTGTGTCTTCTACTGTATCTTTTATGTCTTCTTTCAGTTCTGCCATATCTTCGGCAAGATCTTCAAAATCATCTTCAAAGATATCATCTTCGGAGAATTCTTTCGCAAGTTCATCGGTTTTGTTGACTGCCTGATCTACTGATTTTTCAACTACTTCTTTAAATTTGGAAGCTACGTTTACTGCAGAGGCAGCAGTTTCTTTTAAATTATCCTGAAAGTCTGCGAATTCTTCCTGAAGATCAGGATTTTCTTCTTTCTTTTTTGTAAAATAATAAACGGCAGCTCCGGCAGTTGCACTTAATAGCCCAATACCTAATAATTTTTTACCTAAATTTCCCATAATCAAAATCCTTTCTGAAATTAAAATTCCCTTACTCTACCTATATGTTCTCCATTATAATCCTTTTTCACTCAGGAAGGGAAGTATTTTTTCATTAATTTTCTATGAAATTAATGTTCTTTGTTGAAAAATGATTGACAAAAAGAAAAAAATCAGTATTATAGTAGTTAGTTAAAACTAATTAAAAAAAGCGAGGTTGTAAGAAATTCTTATTTTTTAATTATAAGTTAGATAAGACTAATCAAAGAAAGGAAGAATGGCATGAGTATTGTAATTATTGGCGGAAATGAACGAATGGTAACACGTTATGAAAATTTGTGCGAAAGTTATGGATGTAAGGCAAAAGTATTTGTAAAAGAAAACAGTTCTATTAAGAAAAAAATGGGATGTCCGGATTTACTGCTGCTCTTTACAAATACAGTGTCCCATAAAATGGTGATGAATGCTTCTCAGGAAGCAAAGAGAAATAATATTCCTATTCGAAGAATTCACAGAGCCAGTACAGCAGCATTGCAATCTGTATTGGAAGATATAAAAGGGGAGGAAAATAGATGTTGGAAGAAATTTTAATCAGATACAGTGCACCTACATTGGCGGGTTTAAAAACAGCTAATCTTTTCTGGTATTCTTGGGAGTCTAAAGCAGAATTTGAAAATAGTATAGAAGTCTGGACAAGGATTTTTGAGGAAAAGGGACTGGATATTAGAATTATGCGTACTACAGTGCAGAGAGCACTTTTATATGTGAATAGAAAAAAACAGTTGGAAGCAGACTTAAAAAGAGAGAAGACACGCAGAATGCTGAAAGCAGAGGGATACGATTATAGTAGTGTGGAGGAAGCAGTAAAAATCTTGCAGAATAAATTACAAATGTATGAAACCTTTCCTCATGAAATTGGATTATTCTTAGGATATCCGGAGGAGGATGTACAGGGATTTATAGAAAATCAGGGAAAAAATTGTAAGTGTTGTGGGTGTTGGAAAGTATATTGCAATGAATGTGATGCACAAAAAATGTTTTGTAAATTTAAAAAAATGTGAGCGTGTGTATGAGAGGTTATTTTTAAAAGGGAAGACCTGTAGAAAAAATGATTGTGGCGGCATAAAAATGCCGTCATTTTTGTATAGATAGAGAATTATAGGAAGCAGAATTACAGGGCAACCGCATAAAAATATCCATTTAGAGAAATATTTCCCTAGATGGATATTTTTAAATGTTTTCCGCAATTTTCTCAAAAATCAATTCCTGCACATATTCTAAATGATATGTATATAACATACTCATTTTCTCATAAGTCATTTTTTTCTTTTTATCAAACCGTTTATCCAATTTCATCAGATAATCAATATCCTGTGAGATTTTGTACTTCCTTTTCTGCATAAGAAAAAGGATCCAATGATAAAACATCTCCATAAATTTTTCCGGTTCTATAATCGCAAACACCCGAAGCAGGGTATCCGCAGAAGGAGTCCCATACTTTAAATCCAGTATTTTTTCAAAATAAGGTTCTTGAAGTTTCATAAAAAATGCCATAGAATGAATGTTCACAGAAATCCATTGTGTGGAAGAAACTTTGAATATTATTCGGAAGATCCTCTGGTTAGCGGCAAGATGGCAGCGGCAATCACCCGGGGGAGTTCAGTCAGAAGAAGGAGTGGGAACCACCATCAAACATTTTGCCTGCAACAGTCAGGAAGATAACCGTATGGGTTCCAACAGTATTTTGTCAGAACGTACTTTAAGAGAAATCTATCTGAGAGGATTTGAAATTGCAGTGAAAACATCTCAGCCTATGGCAATTATGACGTCTTATAATTTGATCAATGGCGTTCATGCTGCTAACTGTAAAGATATTTGTACGGTTGCAGCAAGAAAAGAGTGGGATTTCCAGGGTATCATTATGACAGATTGGACAACTACTATGCCACAGGGCGGCAGTCTTTCCTGGAAATGTGTGGAGGCAGGAAACGATCTGATTATGCCGGGATGGCCGGGAGACAGTGAAAATATCAGAGAAGCGCTGAAAAATGGAAGTCTGAAGCGAGAAGATTTGCAGGCTTGTGTAAAAAGAATGCTGAAAGTGATCTTCCAGACACTGGGATATGAAGATTGCGTAAGTTATGGAGCACAGTTTAGATAAAAAGAGATTAAGAGCCAAGAAATCAATAGGATGTTCGTGGCTCTTTTTGAGGTTGTTCTAATTTTTATGATTCAAATATCTTAAAATAGTGAAATCACAGATTGCCGTTCTACAATTTCAACATCTATCTTCACATGAATAGGCGCTTTATTACTTCCTGTACGAATACGTTCTAATAAAAACTTTGTGGCAAGCAGAGCCTTCTGCGTAATGTTCTGAGAAATAGAAGTTAATTTCGGAACTGTATACTGACATAATTTCAGATTATCATAACCGATTACAGACAGTTCAATAGGAACACGATAACCGCCTAGACGGGCGCCCTCCATGATGCCAATGGCACAGATATCAGCGGTAGTGACGGCTGCAGTAATCATATTCTGCATGGAAGCGATTTGTTTTCCTGCCTGAATCCCTCCTTCATAGGAAGGGGGGAAAGAAAAAACATATTCTGGACGAAATGGGATATCATTTTCTCTTAATGCCTGGCGGTATCCCTGAAAACGTTCTGTCAAAAGAAAGTTATTTTCATAATCTGCCACAAAAGCAATGTGTGAGTGTCCGTGATTAATCATATATTTAGTGGCCAGATACAATCCTTTCTGGTCGTCGGAACGGATATTAATCAGGTTGGGAAGCTCCAGATAGCTGTCGAAAATAGCTACAGGGCAGGGCAGAGACGGCAGAAGCTCACTCAGGGTATCCTGAAAATTAGGATAAAGAAAGATAATACCGTCCACATTCCAGTTTTTTAGGAGTGTGATCACATCTGTATTCTGATATATGGAACGTACCATCGTATAATATCCGTTAATGCGCAGCTCCTTTTCTATCGTTCCAATCATGGTGCTGATATAAGGATTCTCCAGAAGGTTTTCATCTTTATTATCCATGGAAATAATAATTCCAATAATATTGGAGGTCTTATTCGTCAGACTCCGCGCGCTAAGGTTAGGAACATAGCCACATTCTTTGATAATGGCATTTACTTTTTCTATTGTTTTTGGGAAACACGATTGTGTTTCCCATTTATTACATTTGAAACGGTCATCATACTTACGCCGGCTTTTTCTGCAATATCTTTTAGAGTCATAGTATTCACATCCTTATAGCTTTATAAACTTATATAATATTTATATTTGTCATATATAAATTTATTATATCCAAGAAACTAAAAAAAATCAATGAAAAGTACCGACACATTATTGTGAAAAACACACAAAAATAGAGATGTATAAATGTTATATATGCTGAAAAAGTAAAAAATATTGACGAATAAAAAAAATAATGGTAATTTAACAATAGATTTAACGCTAAATCAAGTGAACGAAAACCACATTTTATCAAGGAGGAAGTAAGTATGAGAAAAAGAGTAATTGTAGCAGCATTAGCGGCTATGATGGCAGTTATAGGACTCGCAGGATGCGGCGGAAGCGGAACTGGAAAGGAAGAAGCTAAGAAAAATATAGAGGTTCCTACAGAGCCTTTTGGAGATACGATTAAGTATGATCCTTCTGTAGAGATTAACGGTGGAAAGGATATTACCGTGGAATTATGGGAGTGGGGCAGCGATGAACTTTTCCAGGAAATCATTGATGGATATACAGCCATTCATCCGAATGTAACGATTAATCTTGTGAATAATCCCTGGGAGGATTACTGGACAAAACTTCCGCTGGCTCTTGACGGAGAGAATGGCCCTGCAATTTTTAATATACATAACAGTTATCATGAGAACTTAATCAATTATATGGCACCGTTGGAGATTCCTCTGGAAGATCTTCAGGCTGATTTTACCGGTGTAGATGCCCATGTGATTGATGGAGAGGTTTATTACATTGACTATGGTATGATGACAGGATCTGTATACTACAACAAAGATATGTGGGAAGCAGCCGGACTCACGGAAGCAGATATTCCAAAAACATGGGATGAGATGCGTGAGGTTGCGAAAAAGCTCACGATTAAAGAAGGAGATACCATTATTCAGGCTGGTCTGAACTTCAATGATGATTTCCATCAGAATTATCTTCTGGGTCTGAACTATCAGTTGGGAGAAAACCTGTTTGAAGAAGACGGTGTGACACCAAAGGTAAACTCAGATGCAATGAAACAGGTGATGCAGATGTTGGTAGATATGTATGAAGTAGACGGCATCGGTTCTAAAGATTTTGGAGAAAAAGGTGCAGACAGCTTTGGACAGGGACAGTCAGCAATGGTTATTCAGTGGGGACATTACTACAATACCCTGCAGACTACCTGGAGCGATATTAATTTTGGCGTATTTGAGATTCCTACCTTTGACGGAAATCCATATGCATACAATCGTTATAATGGAGAGTCTACGTTCGGTGTAAATAAAAATGCGCCGGAAGATCAGCAGGCAGTAGCTCAGGATTTTATTAAATATTTCCTGGCAAATGATGATGCACAGGTAGCATTTAATCTGGCTATGAGTATATTCCCTGCTAAGAAATCTCTGGCAGACAATGAAAAGATTCTTGAAAATCCATCTCTGAAAGTATTGGCTGAGCACATTGACCACTATATCTGGCCGGGTCCAATGCCTGCCACAATGGAGACATCACTGAAAAAAGCGGGACAGGATATTTTCTTTAACGGTGTTGATATTGATACTGCTTTGAATGAAGCACAGCAAAACATCATCAAAGATATGAAGAATAGTGATTTTAAATCTGTAGAGAATTTGTACGAATACGCAAAATAAAGCAGACAAAGGAGGTAGGTCTTATGTTTAAGAAATCCCACCCTTTGCAGAGTAAGAGTGAGATTATTCTGCGGAATATAGTAGTAATTGCAATGATCGCATTTTTCAGTATTTTTCTGATTGTTCCTATTGGAATTGCTTTTGCAGGAAGCTTTCACGAATGGAATCCTTTAAGCGGAACCTATAATTTCCTGGGCCTGGAGAATTATAAAGAGGTATTTACCAGTTCTCTGTTTGGAAAATCAATGCTAAATACACTGATCTTTTCAGTGGTGGTTATTATTTTCCGTGTGGGACTGGGATTGGGAATTGCCTATGCGATCTATTCTCCGTTGGTAAAACACAAAAGCTTTTTCCGAGCAATTTATTATATGCCGGTTGTTACGCCGATGGTGGCGGTGGCGTTTGTATGGAAGTTCATGTATAATCCGCAGATTGGAACGATAAATCAGATCTTCGGATTGGATGTGAACTGGCTGATGAATCCGAAGATTGCATTGCTTGCAGTTATTATCATGACGATTTGGAAAGATTTTGGTTATGCGGTAGTTATGTATATGGCCGGACTGTATTCGCTGCCTTCGGATGCATTGGAAGCGGCAAAAGTAGACGGAGCGAATGGATGGCAAACGTTCAGATACATTACAATTCCGCTGCTGAAACCGATGACACTGTTTGTAGTAATTACTTCTATTATTTCTTATATTCAGGCTTATGTTCAGATACTGATTATGACGGAGGGCGGCCCTGGTACAGCTACCTATCTGGCATCTTATATCATCTATGATGAAGCCTTTGTAAAATATAATTTTGGTTATGCGTCTGCATTATCCTTTGTTTTGTTTGTTATTACTGCTGTATTCAGCTGGTTATCTTTCCGGGTATCCGGAAGTGAGGAATAGGAGGTGCCGTTGTGAAAAGAAAAATAAACAGTGTTGTATTGAATATTGGTCTTCTTCTACTGGGGTTGATAACGGTATATCCGTTTGTATGGATGATCCTATCTTCTTTCAAGCAGAATAAAAGAAATTATGGCTCTGGAACAGCATTTGCTTCCACAGGAGTTTATTACGACCAACTACATGATATGAATGCGCATTTTAATTTTATGCGGTTCTTCCTGAATAGTTTGGTGATTACATTGGTGATTACGCTGATTGTGATTTATACCAGTACGATTTGTGGATTTGTACTGAGTAAATATCAGTTCAAGGGCAGAAATATTTTGTTCGGTTTCGTGTTGGCTACGATGATGATTCCCTGGTGTGTGACTATCATTCCGAAATATTCCATGATTCAGTATTTTGGATGGATGGACAGTTATAAAGCACTGATCATTCCGGCAATGTTCAGTGGGTTTGGAATCTTTATGATGAAGCAGCATATTTCCTCTCTTCCCAATGAAATTTTAGAAGCTGCGCGGATTGACGGGGCAAATGAATTTTTCATTTTCCACAGAATTGTCTTCCCCATGGCGAAAAATGGTATTTCCAGTATTGCCATCTTCCAGTTTTTATGGGCATGGGAAGATTTCCTCTGGCCGTATTTGGTGATTAATACCAAGGAAAAACAGCTTTTGGCGGTAGGGTTGAAAATGTTCAACGGACAGTATTCGACAGATTACGGAGCTCTTTTTGCAGCCACAGCAATTTCGATTGTTCCAGTGCTTTTGATCTATCTGTCTTCCAGAAGCGGTTTATTGCCGGAATTGCGGCTTCCGCAGTGAAAGGATAAAAAGGAGAAGTAAGAGTATGAAAGATATTTATAAGGTACAGACCCGTCCAGTAGCGCTGGAGGCTAATATGGTGATCGGTGAAAAATACAGAATCACCATGCTGACAGAGGGTCTGATTCGATTGGAATACAGTGAGGATGGTATCTTTGAAGATCGGGCTACACAGATGGCGTTTTTCAGAGATTTTCCAGAGACAAATTACAGACTTCTGCACATGGAGGACAGAATTGAAATTCATACCTCTCGCATTCATCTGATTTATAATGAAAAAGAATTTTCGAGTCATGGACTGAGTATTCAGGTAAAAGGAAATCTGAGCGCTTACCATAGTATCTGGCATTATGGAGAAGAAATTCACGACCTGAAAGGTACAGCCAGAACTCTGGATATGGTGGATGGAGAGACAGAATTGGAGCACGGTGTAGTGTCGGAGTTTGGTTATTCTCTTCTGGACGACAGCAAATCACAGATTTTGCTAGAAGATGGATGGATTGAGCCTCGGAAGAAAGGGATTCAGGATTTATATTTCTGGGGATATGGACACGATTACAAAGAGGCCCTTCATGACTTTTACTATCTCTGTGGAAAGTCTCCCATGCTGCCCAGATATGCATTGGGAAACTGGTGGAGTCGTTACTATAAATACACAGAAGACAGTTACCTGGAGTTGATGAAGAAATTTGAAGAAAAAAATCTTCCGTTTACAGTAGCTGTCATCGATATGGACTGGCATATGGTAGATATTGATCCCAAGTATGGAAGCGGATGGACTGGTTATACTTGGAACAAAGAATTGTTTCCAGATCCTGCCAGATTCTTGAAAAAGCTTCATGATCGGGGAATGAAAGTGACATTAAATGTGCATCCTGCAGACGGTGTGAGAGCCCATGAAGAGATGTATCGACAGATGGCAGAAACCATGGGCGTAGATTATGAGCAAGAGGATCCGGTTAGCTGTGATCCGGCGGATCCCAAATTCCTTGAAGCATATTTTGAATATCTGCATCACCCCAGAGAAAAAGAAGGTGTGGATTTCTGGTGGATTGACTGGCAGCAGGGGAATAATACAAAAAATCGAAGGACTGGATCCTTTATGGATTTTTAACCATTTCCATTTTCTGGACAGCAAAAGAGAAGGAAAAAGACCCCTTACCTTTTCCAGATATGCTGGTCCGGGAAGTCACCGATATCCGATCGGATTTTCCGGAGATACGCATACCACATGGGATTCTCTGAATTTTCAGCCGTATTTCACAGCGACAGCTTCGAATATAGGTTACGGCTGGTGGAGTCATGATATCGGCGGTCATATGCTGGGTTATAAGAACGATGAGATGACAGCCAGATGGACCCAGTATGGAATCTATTCTCCGATTATGCGTCTGCATAGCTCTTGTAGTGAATTTAATGGCAAGGAGCCATGGAGATTTAAAAAAGAAACAGATGACGCTATGTCAGAAGCACTGAGAGAGCGTCATCGGATGATGCCGTATCTGTACACGATGAATTATAAGAGCTATATGGAAGATCGTCCCTTAGTCGTACCGATGTATTATGAATATCCGGAAGAGAGGCGTGCCTATGAAGTAAAAAATCAGTATTTCTTCGGTGAGAATATGGTGGTGGCACCTATTACTTCTCCAAGAATCAAAGGTTTGAACGTGGCAAAGGTGAAGACTTGGATACCGGAAGGAAACTGGTATGATTTGCATACGGGATTGAAGTATTCAGGCGGAAGAATGATGGATTTGTACAGAACGCTGGACAGTATTCCTGTATTGGTAAAAGAAGGAAGTATTCTGCCGTTCACCGATGAAATCAGCGGTGTACAAACAGTGAAAAATCCGAATTCCCTGAGAATCAAAGTTTTTGCAGGGAAAGAGGGAAACTTCTCTCTGTATGAGGATGACAATGAGACCTGCCGATATCAGGAAGGAATTTGCGCTGTCACAGAGATAAACTATACGGAAGGAGAGCAGTCTGTATTAACCATTGCTCCGGCAACAGGAGAGACGTCCGTACTTCCGGAAAAGAGAGCATATACAATAGAAATGACAGGATATGCGAAGGAAGCGTGTCAGCAGGCACAGGCGCTGGTAAATGGGAAAGAAATAAATGCAGAATTTACTTATGCGGAAGAAAAACAGGCAGTGGTAATTTCACTTCCTCAGGTGGCTGTTTTAGATGAGGTTCAAATTGTACTGTCCGGTCATTTGATCAGCGGTGAAAAGCAGGTTGCCAGAAGATGCTTTGAATTTTTAAATCAGGCGGAAATTGGCTTTGTACTGAAGGATGAGATTTATCAGATTCTGATGTCTGGTAAAAATCTTGCTGTGATCAGTACGGAACTTTCTTCCATGAACCTGGATCACGATTTGTATGGAGCATTGATGGAAATTTTGACGGCATAGGATAAAGAGCAGTTGTAAAAACAGATAAAAACCTGTTTTTATAACTGCTCTTTTCTTCATAGAAAATTACGATTTTGAGAGAGGTAAATTATTTAAGAAATAATCCATATCTCCAAATTCATCTTCACTCATATACCTTTACATGGAAAAAGTCTATAGAAAAATGAGGAGAAAATTGTTCCCAAAGATACAAGAGGCGATACCACTTCTGAACAGGGAATATCTACAGAATTTTTCAGTCACTCTAAAAACAAAGCCAGAGGATATGAAAGTGAAGAAGCGTATACATACCTAAGAAAAGTAAGCCAGAAATAAAAATTGAAAGAAGTCTTAAAATAAAAAGGAAATATACGTAGAGTAGACGATTGAGAGCATAAACCATTTACACCCCCTGTTAGCCTTGCTACAATAAACGATAAAGGAATAGAATTCGTTGTTATGATATACAGTGATGAAAAATAACGAGGGAGATAAAGGAATGAAAGTTGTTATTTTGGCAGGGGGATTTGGAACCCGGATCAGTGAAGAGAGTCATTTGAAACCAAAACCTATGGTGGAGGTTGGAGATAAACCCATACTCTGGCATATTATGAAACTATATTCTCACTACGGATATCACGAATTCGTTATTTGTTGTGGATATAAACAAGAGATGATTAAGAAATGGTTTGCAGATTATTATTTGCACAGCAGCGATATCACCTTTGATTTCACGCAGAAAAATAAAATGATTGTCCATAATAATATATCGGAGCCATTTGAAGTTTCATAAAAAATGCCATATTTTCTGTATCTGTATAACCGCATAAGACAGCATAAATACTCATAACTACGATATCCACGAGAGTATGTCTCAATCCTCGATTATCTCTGCTATCTACCAAATCTGAAAAATACTTTTTCATTTCCATCATAAAAATCACCCTTTTCTTTTATTATAACGGAAAAGTGATGATTTTGGTATTAATATTTTTATGCGGTTGCCCTGGCAGAATTCTTTCTTGTCTTGCATCATTGAAAAAGACAGGATATACTAAGAATTGAAAGAATATAAAGTGGGAATTTCTTTAAAGGAGAAAAACATGAGGAAAATTATACTGGCAAGTGCTTCTCCCAGACGAAGGGAACTTTTAGAGCAGGGAGGAATTCCCTTTACAGTTATCCCCAGTCAGGCAGAGGAGAAAATTACCACGGAACAGCCGGGGCAGGCAGTAGAGGAGCTGTCTTATTTAAAATGCAGCGATATTTATGAAAAGTCATTAGGGGATGTTCTTGTGATTGGGGCGGATACGGTTGTCGCAAGTGAAGGAAAAATATTGGGCAAACCGTCTTCGCAAAAAGACGCTGTAAAGATGCTTCAAAGTCTTCAGGGAAGGGAACATGAAGTTTATACAGGTGTGACAATTATGGACAAGAGAGGGAAAACGAAAAACAGAAAAAAGACGTTTCATGAGAAAACGAAAAGTAGTTTTTTACCCTATGTCAGATGAAGAAATCAGAAGTTATGTGAATACTGGGGAGCCTATGGATAAAGCAGGGGCTTATGGTATTCAGGGAAAATCGGCAGTCTTTATTAAGGAAATCAGCGGTGATTATAATAATGTAGTAGGTCTGCCACTGGCAAGATTGTATCAGGAATTAAAAAATATGGGAATAGAAAGTAGGGAATGGTAAAGATGTAATAAAGCTTGTATATTTGACTTAGACGGAACAATCGCAGATACTGTGGAGTCTATGGCCTATGTAGGAAATCAGGTTTTGGAGGAATTTGGATTGTCTGCGCTACCGGTGGAGAATTATAATTTTTATGCAGGAGATGGAGCAGATGAGCTGGTAAGGAGGATGTTGGCAGATACACCGGGAGGTGATACGGCAGATTATGAGCAGATACGCACTGTATATCGTCAGAAATTTGCACAAAATCCATTTTATCATGTGAAACCTTTTGACGGGATTTTGGAGCTTTTAGGAGAGTTAAAAAAAGAAAATATTAGAATTGCGGTATTGTCTAATAAGCCTCATGAAGCAGCCATAGAGGTAGTGAATAAAATTTTCGGAGAAGAAATGTTTCATAAAGTACAGGGACAGACACAAAGTATTCCCAGAAAGCCATCACCTGTGGGAGCTTTGGCTATTGCAGAAGCATTTGATGTAAAACCGGAAGAATGTCTTTACTGTGGAGATACGAATACAGATATGGATACAGGAAAGGCAGCAGGTATGTATACCATTGGTGTGACATGGGGATTTCGTCCAAGACAGGAACTGGTGGAACATCACGCAGATAAAATTGTGGACACACCACAGGAGATTTTAGAGATAGCCAGAAATAGATAGCAGGGAGTGGGAAAGTATGTTAAAGCTGATTGCCAGTGATATAGATGGCACGCTTCTTCAAAATGGGAAAAGAGAGCTGTCTTTACAAGCAGTGGAGCAGATAAAACAGTTAAAAGAAATGGGAATTCTTTTTGCGGCTGCCAGCGGAAGACAGTATGCAGTTTTACGAAACTTATTTGAGCCTGTAAAAGATGACATTGCTTATATTTGTGAAAATGGGGCAATGGTTGTGTATAAAGGAAAAATTTTACATAAAGATGTTTTTGAACGGGCATTAGCAGAAGAAATGGCGCATAGCATACTGAATAGAGAGGATATGGAAATTATTGTATCCGGAGAGAAATCTTATTATATTCAGCCTAAAAGAAAGTCATTCGCAGAGTATATGCTTCAGTCAGTAAAAGGTAACGTTACGGTAGTTGATAATATTTTAGAGGTACAAGAAGATATTTTAAAAATATCCATGTACAGGGAAAGTGGACTGGAAGAAACGCTGCCTTATTGGAAAAAGCTTTTTGGAGACAAAGCAACAGTGGTGACTTCCGGTCATGCATGGCTGGATATGATGCCGATGAGTGCGGATAAGGGAAAAGGAATTCGAGTTTTGCAGAATTATTTTCTTATTTCCGCAGACGCCTGTGCGGCTTTTGGAGATAACTTAAATGATTTGGAAATGCTCCATGAGGTTACTTATAGCTTTGCCGTGAGCAATGCCAAAGAAGAAGTAAAAGAAACAGCAAAATATGAAACAGAACGGGTAGAAACCGTTTTAGAAAAAATAATTCAACAAGGAGGAAATTGGAATGAATGAATATAGTGAAGAATGTCTGGTAACTTTTTTGAAAAATCAGGAGCAGTTATTTGCAGAGCCGGTAGCGGAGACAGAGGAAGAGGCGGAGGCGTTTTTTAGAGGATTGCATGGCAGTTGTGGTAGACTCTTTAGCCGAAGTAAAGGAATATTTTGAAGAAAACGGCATGGATGTAGACGGAATGACCTTGGAAGAGCTGGAGGATGCCAGTGAAGTCTTTCCTCTTCCAAACGGACAGTATTTAATTGTAGAAGGCTAGTGAGGTGACGGCTCATGGAAATAAACTGCATAGCAGAGAGGCAAAAAGCTTTTTTTGAAAAAACAGGACAAAAGCTTATGAATTTCGCAAGAAAGCTCTTCTTCGCTTAAAACGAACAATTTTATATTATGAAAAAGAAATCGAAGAAGCCCTGTATAAGGACTTGGGAAAATCAGATTTTGAAGCTTATATGACAGAAGTGGGAATGACACTTTCCGAGCTGAACTATGCAG
>ENA-OPYY01000341-OPYY01000341.1-human-gut-metagenome-genome-assembly--contig:-NODE-341-length-16747-cov-0.972202_pt1 | contig 16747 bp, 19 predicted proteins | sample MGYA00242472_ERZ504481 | MGnify/ENA primary metagenome ERZ504481 (study PRJEB26092, sample SAMD00036265) | human gut metagenome | host: Homo sapiens | study: EMG produced TPA metagenomics assembly of...
GTGAGCAGCAGCAAATTCCTCCCATGTATTCTGCTTTAAAGGTACAGGGAAAGAAGCTGTATGAGCTTGCCAGAGAGGGCATTGAAATTGAGCGTCAGCCGAGACCGGTTACTTTTTATGAGATAAAAATTTTGTCAATGGAGCTGCCTTTTGTGCGCTTTTCCGTAACCTGCTCAAAAGGCACTTATATTCGTACGCTTTGTCACGACGTCGGAGAAAAATTGGGCTGTATGGGCTGTATGGAGAGCTTGTTAAGAACACAGGTGGAGCGTTTTTCCATTGAAGACAGTTTAAAATTATCTCAAATAGAAGCGCTTGTACAGGAAGAGAAAATAGATGAAAAAATTGTTTCCGTGGAAGAAATGTTTTCTTCCTATCCGGCTTATTTGGCACAGCCGCAGTTTGATAAAATGCTGCAAAACGGAAATCCTGTTCCTTGTAAGCAAAATACTCTCCAAGAAAGAGTGCGTATGTATACCAGCAGCGGTATTTTTATCGGAATTTATGAATGGAACGCTTCCAAACAGCAGTACAAGCCGCTGACAATATTTTGTACCCCTCAGGATTTTCAATGAGGCAAAGGAGAAGCTATGATTTATACAACAGAAGTCCCTCATTTGAATTCCGGTATACGGAGTGCGGTTACGTTGGGAAAGTTTGATGGATTTCACAGAGGACATCAAAAGCTGGTGGAATGTATCAAACAAAAATCCGGCGAAAACTGTCGTACCATAATTTTTACTTTTGATTTGCCCTACAAGGCTTATCAGCAGAAATGTATGCCAAAGCTGCTTTTAACTTATGAAGAAAAACGAGAGGTGGCGGAGGCGCTTCATGCAGATATTTTGGCAGAATGTCCCTTTACAGAAGAGCTGATGAATATGGAGCCGGAAGTTTTTGTCAAAGAGTATCTGGTAGACAGGCTTCATGCAGAATATGTGGCAATCGGTTCTGATTTTCATTTTGGACATAACCGCAGCGGAAATCCCGAAGTTCTTTCTGCATTGGGAGAGAAATATGGATTTACAGTAGAAATTATTGAAAAAGAGAGAGACGGCGAAAGGGAAATCAGCAGCACGTACATTCGGGAAGAATTAGAACAAGGACGAATGGAAAAGGTGCAAAAGTTGCTGGGTTATCCTTATTTTATCAAAGGGGAAATTGTTCATGGCAGGCAGCTTGGAAGAACCATAGGCGTGCCTACTGCAAATTTAATTCCCCCGCCAATGAAAAAACTGCCTCCAAACGGCGTGTATGTGACGCAGTCTTCTGTGGGAGGAAAAGTTTATTCCGGAATTACAAATGTAGGCTATAAACCTACGGTGAAGGAAAATTTTATCGGAGTGGAAACCTATCTTTTTCACTGCAATGAAGATTTGTATGGGCAGGAGGCAGAAGTGCGGTTCTACAAATATTTGCGTCCTGAGAAAAAGTTCGACTCTTTGTCAGAATTAAAGACACAATTAGATATAGATGTAGAAACAGCTCGAGCTTTTTTTGAAAAAGAATATAGACAAGCATCAGAACTTCGATTATCATAAAGTAAAGGTTTTGAAAAGAAATCTTTTTTACGAAGGAGAGAAAAATGAATATAGAAAACCTATTGTCGCTGATTGGCGGTCTTGGCCTGTTTTTATACGGCATGACCGTAATGGGGGAAAGCATTGAAAAAGCGGCAGGAGCAAAGATGAGAAGCTTCCTTGACTTCTTTACCAAAAATCGTTTTATCGGTATGCTGTTTGGTATGCTTTTTTGTGCAATTGTACAGTCATCAAGCGCAACAACGGTTATGGTAGTCAGCTTTGTCAATGCAGGACTGATGAATTTGGTGCAGGCAGCAGGGGTGATTATGGGTGCCAATGTAGGTACTACCATTACTTCACAGTTGGTCGCATTTAATCTGTCTCAGGCAGCACCGGTATTTTTAATGCTGGGTGTGATTGCTACCATGTTCTGCAAAAATAACAAGGTGAAGCAGATTGGCGAAGTGATATTGGGATTTGGCGTTTTATTTATGGGCTTATCTCTGATGTCAGGCAGCATGGAGGGAATGAAAGAGTCTTCGTTTGTTGTGGAGCTTCTTCATGGTATTAACAATCCGTTTTTGGGAATTCTCATCGGATTTGTTATTACAGCAATTATTCAGAGCTCCTCTGTTACAGTCAGTATTGTGCTTTTAATGGCGCAGCAGGGACTTCTGCCTCTGTGGATATGCTTTTACATTATTTTAGGCTGTAATATCGGCTCTTGTACCACAGCGCTGTTGGCAAGTATCAGCGGCAACAAAGATGCAAAGCGTGCGGCAATGATACATTTTCTGTTTAACGTAATGGGAACGATTGTAATCGCAGCTATTCTGCTTCTGGGAGAAAGCTGGGTAGAAGCCGGAATACGCAGAATTTCCGGTGACAATATTGGAAGATGTGTTGCCAATGCGCATACATTCTTTAAAGTTTTCCAGGTAATTATTCTGTTCCCGTTTGCAAAATGGATTGTAAAACTTACATACTTCTTTGTACCGGATAAAGCAGGTAAGGAGAAACAAGAAGGTTTTCAGCTGGAATATATAGGACCATCCAGTGTATTTTCACCAAATACTGCAGTGGTAGAGGTTACAAAGGAATTAGAACGTATGGGACATATTGCTGTAGAGAACTTGATAAAAGCCGTAAACGTTTTGATTAAACCGGAAGATAAGATAATAGAAGAGGTTTATGAGACAGAACAGCAGATTAATTACATGAACCATGCCATTACCGATTATCTGGTGAAAATCAGTCAAAGTACGCTGCCTATTGATGACATGAAAAATATAGGCGGGCTGTTCCATGTGGTAAATGATATTGAGAGAATTGGAGATCACGCAGAAAATGCTGCTGACTCAGCAGTGCTGCGAAAAGAAAAAAACATTTCCTTCAGCAAAGAAGCAGAAGCAGAGCTTTTGGAAATGCTTCATCGGGTTATTAAAATCACCAATTATTCCATTGATATGTTTTCTAATAACAGTAAGGAGCATTTGCAGGAAATTCTGGATTTAGAAAACGGTATCGACCAAATGGAACGGGATTTGCAGGAAGCCCATGTAGAAAGACTGAAAAAAGGAAAATGTAAGCAGGAAGCGGGAATGATTTTCTCGGATATTATTTCCGGCTTGGAAAGAGTGGCAGACCATGCGACCAATATTGCATTTTCTATTTTAGACGAAGAACCGGAAGAATAAAAAATGTATAATATACAAAAGATAAGCCTGAGGGAACGTACTTGGGCTTTTATCATTTCATATTTGGCGAAAAGCCTCGGGAAAGGGATATATTATGCGAAATAAACAGAAATTTAAACTTTGGATGACGGTAACGGGAATTGTTTTGACAGGAATGTTTTTGGGAGAAGGAGATGTATGGGCAGCGCCTGAAAAACAAACGGAAAGAAACGGCGCTTATGCAGATGTAAATACATGCTTAAATATCCGAGAAGGAGCAGGAACTCAGCATCCGGTTTTGGCACAGCTTCCTAAGAATGGATATTGCGAGGTTGAACGCCGGGAGGGAGACTGGTGTTACATTACTTCAGACGAAATTTCAGGATATGTTTTTTGCGATTATTTGGAAACAGGATTTACAAAAGAAGAATATTTAACGGTTACAAATCAAAAAGAAATGAAATATGCTTATTCCTTGCAGCAAAAGGAAAATGTAGCCGCAGCTGCATCCATAGGAGGAAAACGGCAGGAAATAGTAGACTTTGCTCTGCAATTTGTGGGAAATCCTTACGTATGGGGAGGAACAAGCCTGACAAACGGAGCAGATTGCTCCGGATTTGTGCAGAGCATTTATAAGCAGTTTGGTATTTCTCTGCCAAGAGTTGCAGCAGATCAGGCAAACGCAGGAACCAGAATTTCTGTGGAGGAGGCTTTGCCCGGTGATTTGATTTTTTATGCGGAAAACGGTTCTGTTTATCATGTGGTGATGTATATCGGAAACGGAAAAGTAGTACATGCCAGCAGCTCGGCTTCGGGAATTAAAGTTTCTGATTTGTACAGAGCCCATGCTGTAAGCGGAGCAAGATTTTTTTATTTCATAAAATCTCTTTACAAGCAATGTGCGATATGCTATACTCAAAACGTTGAAATTAGCCGTAATTCAGAAATTGGACTCTCCAACCATTCCTTAATTACCGGCGATTAGATTAAAATAATGGAGGAAAACAAAATGATTTCTAAAGAAAAGAAACAGGCAATCATGGCAGAATATGCAAGAACACCAGGTGATACAGGTTCACCGGAAGTACAGGTAGCTGTATTAACAGCAAGAATTCAGGAGCTTACAGAGCACTTGAAAGTAAACCACAAAGATCATCATTCAAGACGTGGTCTTCTGAAAATGGTAGGTCAGAGACGTGGATTACTTGCATATCTGAAAAAAACTGATATTGAAAGATACCGTTCTTTAATTGAGCGTTTAGGTCTTAGAAAATAATCAGAACCAGAGAACGGGGCGGAAGGTTTTCCGCCCTTTTTTTCACGCAAGGCACTGCGTATAAAATGTGCCGCAGATAGAACAGCAGCAAAGAAATTCTGATACCGAGACCACTGAAAAGAACATTTGAAAAAGTGTGTTTTTCAGTTGTTTCGGACAGGTTTTGCTGTAAAAAGAAAAAGGAGATGAAAGTATGTACAAAAGTTTTTCAATGGAACTGGCAGGAAGAACACTGACAGTTGATATAGGACGTGTGGCAAAGCAGGCAAACGGCGCTGCATTGATGCGTTATGGCGATACAACCGTATTGTCTACGGCTACTGCTTCTGACAAACCAAGAGAAGGAATTGATTTCTTCCCATTAAGCGTAGAATATGAAGAAAAAATGTATGCAGTAGGTAAAATTCCGGGTGGATTTAACAAAAGAGAGGGAAAAGCAAGCGAGCATGCTATTTTAACCTCCCGTGTGATTGACAGACCAATGCGTCCTCTGTTCCCAAAGGATTACAGAAATGACGTAACCTTAAACAACATGGTTATGGCAGTGGACTCTGAGTGCAATCCGGAAGTTGTTGCAATGCTGGGTTCTTCTATTGCAACTTGTATTTCTGATATTCCGTTTGACGGTCCTTGTGCGGCAACACAGATTGGTATGGTAAACGGAGAACTGGTTGTAAACCCTTCTCTGGCACAGAAAGAAATTTCTGACCTTCAGCTTACCGTTGCTTCTACAAGAGAAAAGGTTATCATGATTGAAGCAGGAGCAAATGAAATTCCTGAAGCAAAAATGATTGAGGCAATTTTCAAAGCACATGAAGTAAATCAGGAAATTATTGCATTTATTGATAAAATCGTTGCAGAGTGCGGAAAAGAAAAACATAGCTATGAAAGCTGTGCAGTTCCGGAGGAATTATTTGCTGCAATCAAAGAAATCGTAACACCGGAAGAAATGGAAGAAGCTGTATTTACAGATGAAAAACAGGTTCGTGAAGAAAATATCCGTGTGATTACAGAAAAATTAGAAGAAGCTTTTGCTGAAAACGAAGAATGGCTGGCTGTATTAGGAGAGGCTGTTTACCAGTATCAGAAGAAGACAGTTCGTAAAATGATTTTAAAAGACCACAAACGTCCGGATGGAAGAGCCATTACAGAAATCCGTCCGCTGGCAGCAGAAACAGATATTATTCCGAGAGTACACGGTTCTGCTATGTTTACAAGAGGTCAGACACAGATTTGTACCATTACAACTCTGGCTCCGTTATCCGAAGCACAGAGATTAGACGGACTGGATGAATTTGAAGTAAGCAAACGCTATATGCACCATTATAACTTCCCATCTTACTCTGTCGGTGAAACAAAACCGTCAAGAGGACCGGGACGCCGTGAAATCGGACACGGTGCGCTGGCTGAGAGAGCTTTAGTACCGGTTATTCCGGGAGTAGAAGAATTCCCTTATGCAATCCGTACGGTTTCTGAAACCTTTGAGTCCAATGGTTCTACATCTCAGGCAAGTATCTGTGCATCTACCATGTCCTTAATGGCAGCAGGTGTGCCGATTAAGAAGCCGGTAGCAGGTATTTCCTGTGGTCTGGTTACAGGAGAGACAGATGATGATTACCTTGTACTGACGGATATTCAGGGACTGGAAGATTTCTTCGGCGATATGGACTTTAAGGTAGCAGGTACACATGATGGTATTACTGCAATCCAGATGGATATTAAAATCCACGGTCTGACAAGACAGATTATTGAAGAAGCAATCGCAAGAACAAAAGAAGCAAGAGAATACATCTTAACAGAGGTTATGGAAAAATGTATTCCTGCTCCGAGAAAAACAGTAAGCAAATATGCACCAAAGATTGTTCAAATTCAGATTGACCCTGAAAAAATCGGCGATGTGGTAGGTCAGAGAGGAAAGACCATTAACGCAATTATCGACGAAACAGGTGTAAAAATTGATATTGATGACAATGGCGGCGTATCTATCTGCGGAACAGACCAGCACATGATGGACAAAGCAGTGGAATATATCAAGACCATTACAACCGACTATCAGGAAGGTCAGATTTTCACAGGAAAAGTTATCAGCATCAAAGAATTCGGAGCATTTTTAGAGTTTGCACCGGGAAAAGAAGGCATGGTACACATTTCTAAAATTTCAAAAGAAAGAATTGAAAAGGTAGAAGACGTACTTTCTATCGGTGATGTTGTAAAAGTTGTTTGTCTTGGAAAAGACAAAATGGGACGTATCAGCTTCAGCATGAAGGATGTTCCGGAAGAAGCATAAAGAAATATAGAGATTAAGAAGGGGAGCATGACAAAATGTGCCCCCTTTTTCTCCTTAAACAGAAAAGTACAGAGGTGAAGAATATGCGTTATCATAATATTACAAAGGACGATATGTTAAATGGTGATGGGCTTCGGACTGTTTTGTGGGTAGCAGGCTGCGACCACGGCTGCAAGGGCTGTCAAAATCCCGTGACATGGGACCCGAACAGCGGGCTGGAATTTGATGAGGCTGCAAAGGAAGAAATTTTGAGCAGTTAAATCAAAGCTATATTGCAGGAGTTACCTTTCCGGCGGCGACCCTTTATACTGGGGGAACGTGGCGGATATAACAGAGCTGGCAAAGGAGATTAAAGAAAAATATCCTAAGAAAACCATCTGGCTGTACACCGGTTCTTTGTGGGAAAGCATTGTAGAAATGGATATTCTGCAATATGTTGATGTACTGGTAGACGGAGAATTTATAGAAGAGAAAAAAGACGTTTCTTTGAAATGGAAGGGCAGCTCCAATCAAAGAGTTATTGATGTGCAGCAGTCCTTGAAAACAGGAACAGTGGTATTACACACCTAGGAGGAAAAATGAGAAGAATTGCAAAATTTCATAAAGTAAGCGAAGAGCAGTTTGCAGAGGGATTTCTGGATTGCTTTGCAGACAGAAGTGAAGCAGAAGCAAAGGAAGTTTATAACACATTAAAGCTGCCCAGAAGAGCAACAGCAGGAAGTGCAGGATACGACTTTTTCAGTCCTGTGGATTTTGAATTAAAACCGGGAGAAAGCATAAAAATTCCTACGGGTATTCGTGCGGAAATGGAAAATGACTGGGTATTAAAGTTATATCCAAGAAGCGGACTGGGCTTTAAATTCCGTTTGCAGTTAAACAACACAGTGGGAATTATTGACAGTGATTATTTCTACTCTGATAACGAGGGGCATATTTTTATTAAAATTACAAATGACTCAAATGAAGGCAAGACTGTTCAGGTGCAGGCAGGAACCGGCTTTGCACAGGGGATTTTCTTAGAATATGGAATTACTGTGGATGATGACGCAACTGCTGTAAGAAATGGCGGTTTTGGAAGTACAACGGGAAAATAAAAGAAAAGGATAGCATGTGAGAAAGGAAGCACTTGCATGTTATCTTTTTTTATGATAATATATTTTGAGAGTCAAAATAATTGGAAATCATAATAGTTTTCGCTCCGGGAGGATAAAAGCATGATAATAGAACCAAAGGTAAGAGAATTTATTTGTACTACGGCACATCCGGAAGGGTGCAGAGAAAATGTAAAACAGCAGATTGCCTATGTAAAAGCACAGAATATAAAGAAAGGGCCGAAAAAGGTGCTGGTTATCGGGGCTTCCACAGGCTATGGTCTGGCAAGCAGAATTACGGCAGGCTTTGGCTGCGAGGCAGCGACCATAGGAATTTTCTTTGAAAAGCCGTCAAACGGAAAACGCACAGCTACACCGGGCTGGTATAATACGGCAGCTTTTGAGGAAGAAGCACATAAAGCGGGGATTTACGCAAAATCAATAAACGGAGACGCCTTTTCTTGGGAAATAAAGGAAAAGACCATTGATTTAATTAAGAAAGACTGGGGAAAAGCAGATATGGTGATTTACAGTCTTGCAGCTCCCAGACGTACAGACAAAAACGGAAATTTATGGGTGTCTTCCTTAAAAACAACAAAAGAAGCCTTTACAGAAAAAAGTCTGGATTTAAGAAATAATACTATTGTAGAGAAAACAGTTGAACCTGCCAAGCCGGAAGAAATACAGGGAACGAAAAAGGTTATGGGCGGCGAGGACTGGATGGAGTGGATAGAGGCATTAAAAGAAGCTGATGTTCTGACAGAAAATGCAATTACCGTGGCATATTCTTATATCGGACCAAAGCTTACCTATCCTATTTTATTTTGACGGAACCATCGGGCAGGCAAAACGCCATTTGGAAAATACGGCAAAAGCATGAGAGAGAAATTTCCTGACTTACAGGCGTATGTCTCTGTAAATAAAGCGCTGGTTACACAGGCAAGTGCGGCAATTCCTATTGTACCGCTGTATTTTGCCATTTTATATAAGGTTATGAAAGAAGTGGGAAACCACGAAGGATGTATAGAGCAGATTTCACGTCTTTTTAAAGAAAAGCTTTTTAAAGAAAGCGTGCCGACAGATGCAGAAGGCAGAATTCGTATGGATGACTGGGAGCTGTCAGAAGAAGTACAGCGGAAGGTCGTAGAGGCATGGAAACAGGTGACAACAGAAAATGTGACAGAAATTTCTGATATTGAAGGATATTGGGAAGACTTTTATCAGATGTTTGGTTTTCATTTGGCAGGAGTGGATTACACAAAAGACGTAGATATGGAAGTGAAAATTCCAAGTATAGACTTATAATTATTATAGAATATCAGGGTCAAGAGGTCATGAAGAAAACCTTTACGACCCTGATATCATGATGTAGAAATGTATTTTCAGAAATTAATTTTTCGCCTTCTTCTTCCAGCTCTGCTTCTGATTTTAAATTGGCAATGAAATCATGGAATGCTTCTGCCGCAGCCATGTATTCATCTTCTCTTTCGATATTAGTAACAATCGGTGCGTCATTTTCTTCTGCGTAGCGGAATAAGTATGTTTCGCCGTCTGTATTTTTTCCATTTTCATTTAACGGCACAAGTGCAATATATTCTCCAAAGCCTTCCACCGGAAAAGTAGTCAGTACCGCGCATTCTAAAACTGTGTCGTCTTCCAGAGTTAATTTAATTGTAGGATTTGGAACTTTGGGATGGTTCCCTGATTATTTCCCCCTGCGCTGGAGCAGTTTGCAGTACAGGAAGCGCAATCGCTTGGGTTACAGCTTTCAATATCTGTTGTATATGTTTTTTCGCTCATTTTCTAACCTCTTTCTCATTTAAGTTTTAAAAATATTTTACCAGATACAGAAAGGGAATGCAATACAGAAAGGATTTGCATTTTCATTTGCAGACACGTATAATGGAAAATGAATAGTTTTGCGCATTTGCATGAGAGGGGGAAGCAGCTTGGAGAAAGATACAACACATTTGATGAAAAGAGCAGAGCGTTTTAAGACAATTCTGACAGCAGAGGGATTTTTAGTGGGCGCTGTTGCAGGGCTTGTGGTGCTTTTATACCGTGTTATTTTGGAATATGCCGGTAAAGGTATGAATAAAGTATTAGAATATGCCAGACAAGAACCTTTTGCAGCGGTTTTATGGTTTGTGGCATTGTTTGTTATCGCCTGTATTGTAGGAAAACTGGTGAAATACGAACCCATGATTTCAGGAAGCGGTATTCCTCAGGTAGAGGGAGAAATGATGGGGAAATTAAATCAGGTGTGGCAGCGTGTGCTGCCTGCAAAATTTCTGGGTGGTTTTCTTTCTTTGTTTGCAGGACTTTCCCTTGGGCGAGAGGGCCCGTCTATACAAATTGGCGCTATGACGGGAAAAGCAGTTTCTCAAACTCTGGACAGAGGAAAAACAGAAGAAAAATATTTAATTACCTGTGGAGCAAGTGCGGGACTTGCGGCAGCTTTTCATGCGCCGCTAGCAGGAGTGATGTTTTCTCTGGAAGAAATACATAAAAACTTTTCCGTATCGGTTTTAATTTTCTGTTATGACTGCATCGATTACGGCAGATTATATTTCCAGCCAGTTTATGGGATTTCAGCCGGTTTTCCAGTTTGATGTGGGAACAGAAATGCCCCCTCAGTATTACTGGCATATTGTGATTTTAGGTGTAATCTTAGGTATTATGGGCGCTTTTTATAATAAGATGACCATGTGGGTACAGGGATTGTATTTGAAATCAAAAAAATTAAATGAGACAACACGGCTTTTTATTCCTTTTTTTCTTGCAGGCGTATTAGGCTTGTTATGCCTCGGATTTTGGGAAGCGGACATGCTCTTATTGATATGGCGGCAGAAGGAAATCTGATGCTTACCTCTCTTTTGATTTTATTTGCGGCGAAATTTCTGTTTTCGCTGATTTGCTTTGGTTCAGGAGCGCCGGGAGGAATTTTCTTTCCGCTTTTAGTGTTGGGAGCGCTTTTAGGAGGAGCTTACAGTACCTTTGCAGTGCAGTATATGGGACTGGACGCTTCTTATATCAGCAACATGGTTCTTCTTGCCATGGCAGGATATTTTACAGCCATTGTAAGAGCGCCCATTACAGGAATTATTTTGATTTTTGAGATGACAGGGCAGGTAAGCCAGATGCTTTCCATGTCTTTGGTGTCCATTGTGGCATATCTGGTGGCTTCCGCATTGAAGTCAGAACCGATTTATGAGAGTCTTTTAAGCGGATTGTTAAAGAGACGTGGAGAAAAGCTTCCAGAAGGTACGGGAGAGAAGATTTTGCAGGAATTTGTGATTTGCCATAACAGCTTATTGCAGGACAAAATGATACAGCAGATTGAATGGCCGAAAAATTGCCTTCTGGTATCCATAAAACGAGGTGGAAATGAACTGATACCGAAAGGAAGAACCATACTGTTTCCGGGAGACGTTCTGGTAACTCTGACAGATGAAAAGGATGCCCCGGCAGTATATGATTATATGGAGGAAGTATGCGCGGAGAAAAAAGAATAGAAACAGCACCGGGAAATATGTGGACAAAGGGTGTGGAAAAACAAAAAGACGGATTTATATTTACATTAGAGGCAGAAAAGGGACGCAGAAGCTTCTCTGTTGCTTTATACGAAAGAGGGAGTTTTGGAAATTCCCTTTTTACAGGAGGGAAGAAAGGGAAATCTTCTTTCTATGGCAGTGAAGGGGATTTGTGAACATCCTCTGAAATATAATTATAAAATAAACGGAGAAGTGGTACAGGATGATTATGCAAAAATCTTATATCACACAGCTTCTTTTGGAGAGAAAGACGAAAATATCTGTTGCGGGTATCTGGAAAATAAATTTTCATGGAGCGACGGAGCATTTACTCCCATAGAGCTTTGTAATTCTGTTTTGTATAAATTGCAGGTGAGAAGCTTTACAAAAAGCAAAACCTCTAAAGTCAGACACAAGGGGACTTTTCAGGGAGTTCAGGAAAAGCTTGAATATTTAAAAGATTTGGGCATTACCGGTGTTCTGCTGATGCCGGCTTATGAATACAGAGAAATTCAAAAGCCCCGCATAAGAGGAAAAGCAGGGGAGCATCCGGCAGAAGAAGCCGCAGCAGATAAGAGAGTAAACTGTTGGGGGTATACGGAAGATGCCTGTTACTTTGCACCTAAGGCAGCTTTTTGCGCAACACAAAATCCGGCAAAGGAATTTGCGGATATGGTAAATGCGTTCCATGAAGCTGGATTGGAATGTATGATGGAGTTTTATTTTGGAAAGCATACAGCTCTTACCAAGATGCTGGACGTTCTCCGATATTGGAAAATCACCTATCACATTGATGGATTTCATATTATGGGAGAAGGGATATCGCAGGAGCTTTTTATGAAAGATCCGCTGCTTGCAGACTGTAAGCTGTTTTTCCATGACATAGACGGCAGCTGTGTTTTTCATGGGAAAGTGCCGAAATTCAAAAATGCGGCAGAATATAACGAAGGTTTTTATATTCCATGCGCCACGTACTAAAAGGCGATGAAAATATGACGGAGGAATTTATGTTCCGTCAGAAAAGAAATCCTCTGTGTAACGGCGTTATCAATTACATGGCAGATCAGGATGGCTTTACGGTCATGGACATGGTTTCTTATGAAGAACGTCACAATGAGGCAAATGGGGAAGGCAATCAGGATGGAATTTCTTATAATTGCAGTTGGAATTGCGGCGCAGAAGGTTCAACCAGAAAAACATCCATTAAAGAGCTCCGTTTAAAACAGATGAAAAATGCCTTTTCTCTTTTATTGTTCAGTCAAGGAACGCCTTTAATTTTCCAAGGGGACGAATGGGGAAATACACAAAAAGGAAATAACAATGTGTGGTGTCAGGACAATGAATTGTCATGGATTGACTGGAATGGAAGAAAAAATCAGGAAAAACTCTGGGAATTTGTAAAAAGAGCCATTCAAATCAGAAAGGAAAATCCTATTTTACATTGGGAAAAAGAACTGAAGGGCAGTGATTATCAGGCGCTCGGTTATCCGGATATGTCCTATCACGGAAAACAGGCATGGTATGTAGAAAAGGATAAGGATACCCGTTCTTTAGGCATTATGTATTGCAATGAATATGCGGGAAAGGCTTCTGAATTTCTGTTTTTAGCATTTAATTTCCACTGGATTGAGCACGAAATTGCACTTCCGGGAGCAGAAAATGAGATAAAATGGCAGGTACTTCTCAGCACAGAAACAGAGAAAGAAGAAAAAATTTCGGAGGGAACAGAGGTTACAGGAAAAACCATAGAAGTACCTCCGAGGACAGTTATGATTTTAGCAGGAAAGCAGGAACAGGACGTATGCGGATTTGGAAGCATTTTAAAACGATTACAAGGCACAAGCTTTTAGTGATGAAATATTGCTTTAAAATAGGACTTTATAAGCAAGGGCTGCTTCATGATTTATCAAAGTATTCATGGACAGAATTTTCTGTGGGATGCAAATATTATCAGGGAACAAGAAGCCCTAATAATGCAGAGCGGGAAGCCACAGGTTTATCGACTGCGTGGATCCATCACTACGGAAGGAATAAACATCATTTTGAGCACTGGGTAGATTATGGGATTGATTGTGATACGGTTATTCAGGGAGTACCTATGCCGAGGAAGTATATTGCGGAAATGGTCATGGACAGAATTAGCGCATCGAGAAATTATCATCCGGACACTTATACTGATGCAGCGCCTTTGGAATATTTCCTGAAAAGTAAGGAAAAGCTGTGGTTTGTTCATGAAAAGACCAATGAGGACTTGGAATTTTTGCTCAGAATGTTGGCAGACAGAGGGGAGAAAGAAACACTGAAGTATATTAAGCACGTATATCTGAAAGGAATGTAGAGGACTTATGAATATACAGGGAGACCAGATCTTAGAATTGATTAAGGGGTTATGGAGCTTTGTACCAAAAGAATATATGATACTGATTTATCTCGTTGGAACGGTATTTGCTTTTTTAAACTGTTTTATGGGATATCGTTTACGAAAGGTATGGGGATGTATTTTAGGTATCTTTATGGGAGGAGGAGTCGGCTTCGGAGCAGGTTTGTATTTTTTGCAGGATAAAATGATGGCAGGAGTTGCGGCGGCAGCAGGCGCTTTGATTTTCGGCCTTCTGGCATGGCTTTTATACAAGTTTGGTGTATTTGTTATGTGTACTGCACTGGTATACAGCATTGTTGTTTCCTTTTTTCAGGATGCAGGGCTTACACAGCATTTTATTGCTCTGATTATCGGACTCTTTGCAGGAACCTTTGCGCTGGGTTACGAGAAGCAAATGGTGATTGGCATTACAGCTCTTTGCGGAGGTCTGGGAGGTATTCACCTGATGATGGAAATGCTGGAGAAGGATGCGGGAGCAGGAGAACTTCTTTTAGGTCTTATTATGGCAGCTATCGGTGTGGCAGTACAGGCAGCGCCTTGTATGAAGGGTAAGGACTGGGAAGCAAAGCTGTTTCGCCTGCCAAGCGGAAGAAAGAAGAAAAAAGTGGTGAAAAAGACAAAGGTCAAGGAAGTAAGCCACAGTACAAGGAATAAGAACAGCAGCGATAATAATAAAAAATCAGCGGTAAAAAAGAAAAAATATCAGCAGGATGTTTTTGACGAAGAGGATTATGACGATGACGAATTGAATGTGATAGAGCATGAGGATTTTGATAAAACGCAGGAATACGAAATCGGAAAAAAACAATACGATAAGCAGAGCCAGATGCTTTATATGGGACCCGGAATTGGTATTGATTTAGATGATTTAAACAGAGAATTGTCACAGGAGATTAAGAAAATTTACAAAGATGACGGTCAATAGGGCTGTCATCTTTTTTCGTTTTTATTGACAAACGTATGAAAGCTATGTATACTTTAAGAAAATAGTTTGATATACAAAATATTTGGAATATTAAATATAAATAAGGAGAAATTATGACAGCGAAGATTATCGGGACAGGAAGCGCTGTTCCTGCGTATTGCATGAAAAATAATGATTTTACAAAATTTATTGATACCAGTGATGAATGGATTGTGACCAGAACGGGAATAAAGGAAAGAAGAATTGCCAAAGAAGAAACAACGGCAGGTCTGGCTTGTGAAGCAGCGAGGAAAGCGTTACAGTCTGCAAAGATAAAGGCAGAAGAAATTGATTTAATTCTTGTGGCAACCTGTTCTCCGGATACATTTTTTCCAAGTACGGCGTGTCAGGTACAGGCTGCTTTAGGCGCAGAAAATGCAGCGGCTTTTGATATGAGTGCGGCTTGTGCAGGTTTTTTGTTTGGATTAAATACAGCTTATGCTTATATTAACAGCGGGGTTTATAAAAAGGTATTGGTAATCGGGGCAGATATCATGACACGCTTTGTAGACTGGAAGGATAGGGGAACCTGTGTCTTATTTGGAGACGGAGCAGGCGCAGTGGTTTTGGAAGCATCGGAAACGGGACTTTTTTCTTCTGTGCAGTATGCAGACGGCAGCAGAGGCAAGGTTTTAAGCTGTTCTGTGGGGTATGAGAAAAGAAGCTCTTATCTTCAGATGGATGGGCAGGAGGTATTCAAGTTTGCTTTGAAAACTGTTCCGGACTGTATTGAAGAGGTTCTGGAAAAAGGAAACATAGAAAAGGAAAAGGTAAAATATTATGTGCTTCATCAGGCAAACAGCAGAATTCTCTCCGGCGTTGCCAAAAAGCTGAGAGAAAAAGAAGAAAAAATTCCTATGAACATACAGAAATACGGAAATACTTCCGCTGCCAGTATTCCTATTTTACTGGACGAAATGAACAGGGAGGGAAAGCTGGAGAAAGGAGATATTCTTGTCCTTGCCGGATTTGGAGCAGGACTTACATGGGGAAGCACGCTGCTTCAGTGGTAACGGAATAAAACCGAGAAAGTCGGGAAATCCTTAGATACAGGATAAATTTTAAAAAATCTAGGGAGAGACTTATGAAAGTGTTTATGGATGAGGATTTTTTGCTGTCTACCGACACGGCAAAGGAGCTGTATCATAGCTTTGCAGAAAAAATGCCGATTATAGATTATCATTGTCATATTCAGCCAAGGGAAATTGCAGAAGACAGAAGATTTGAAAATATTACGCAGCTATGGCTGGGAGGCGACCATTATAAATGGCGTCAGATGCGTGCAAATGGAGTGGAGGAATATTATATTACAGGAGATGCTCCGGACAGGGAGAAATTTCAAAAATGGGCGGAAACGCTGGAAATGGCAATCGGAAATCCCCTGTATCATTGGAGTCATTTGGAGCTTCGGAGATATTTTGGCTATGGGGGTATCTTAAATGGAGATACGGCGCAGGAGGTTTGGGAGCTTTGTAATCACAAATTAAAAGAAGCAGATATGAGCGCCAGAAGCCTGATAAAACAGTCAAATGTAAAGCTGCTCTGTACCACCGATGACCCTGTGGATGCTTTAAAGTGGCATAAAAGAATAAAAGAAGAGGAGAGCTTTGACATACAGGTACTGCCTACATGGAGACCGGACAAAATTTTAAATATAGAAAAACCGGATTATCTAAAGTATTTGAAAGAGCTTTCAAGGGCGGCAGATATAGAAATTCAAAGCTTTCAGGATTTGAAAAAAGCAATGGGAAAAAGGCTGCAATACTTTAAGCATATGGGGTGCCGGATTTCTGACCACGGTTTGGATTTTATGGTTTATGTGCCTGCCAAAGAGGAGGAAATTGAGAGAATTTTTTCAGCCCGCCTGCATAAGAAGGACATTTCCGCAAAAGACGCTGCAAGCTTAAAACAGCATGTATGCTTTTTCTGGCAGAAAAATATGAAAAACTGAATTGGGTAATGCAAATTCACTATGGATGTAAGAGAAATAATAACGGAAAGATGTATGAAAAAATCG
>ENA-OPYY01000342-OPYY01000342.1-human-gut-metagenome-genome-assembly--contig:-NODE-342-length-16681-cov-1.363115_pt1 | contig 16681 bp, 18 predicted proteins | sample MGYA00242472_ERZ504481 | MGnify/ENA primary metagenome ERZ504481 (study PRJEB26092, sample SAMD00036265) | human gut metagenome | host: Homo sapiens | study: EMG produced TPA metagenomics assembly of...
AGAGAAAATCCCTCTCTCCCCTTCCTGCGCCGAAGATTCCTTCACCCAGTGCGGCTGCATTTACATCATTTTCTACGGCTACAGGCACATGAAAACGCTCTCTCAACATGCGGCCGATCTCCATTCCCGTATAACCGGGAATGTTTTCATTGGCATAGCGTATCATTCCTCTTTGGGAATCTACCTGTCCGGCGGTGCTGATCCCAATGGCATCAAAACCATGATAGCTTTCCAGAATCTTTACAGCCTGTTCCACTACATGGGCACCTCCAAGCCGGGCATTGGTCGGAGTCTCCCTTACTTCTTTTATTTCGTCCTTTATTCCCGTCCATATCCCTGACTTAATGGCGGTTCCTCCGATATCCAGTGCTGCTGTCCCCATCGTGCTCCTCCTATCGGTTCTTCACTGCATCCATAAAACGGTTTGCAATCTCTAACGGTCTTGTGATCGCTCCGCCTACCACAATGGCAAACGCTCCCGCATCCAGCATTTTTACCGCCTGATCTGGGTAATGGATTTTCCCCTCTCCGATAACCGGAACGTCCACAGTCTTTGACAAACGGCTTACCAGCTCATAATCTGGGCCATCCATATGAGGAGAATCTGCCGTATAGCCGCTCATGGTAGTTCCCACAATATCCATTCCCAGCTTCCAGGCATTGACTCCCTCCTCATAGTTTGATATATCTGCCATAAGAATGGCATCCGGATATTTCTGGCGCACCTCTTTTATAAACTCATTTACGGTCTTTCCGTCTCCCCGTGCGCGCAGCGTACAGTCTAACGCGATCACATCGCTTCCAACAGCGACAAGCTCATCGACCTCCTTCATGGTAGGAGTAATGTAGCTTTCAAAGCCGGGATACTGGATCTTTACCAGTCCGATAACCGGAAGTCCTGTCTCCTCCTTGATCGCAGCTACGTCCCGGATGCTGCTGGTGCGGATCGCCGGAGTCCCCGCCATCTTTGCCGCTCTCGCCATCAGGTACATCACAGATTTTTCCTCCACATACAGAGGTTCTCCCGGAATAGCCTGGCATGAGATGATCATCTGCCCCTTGATCTGCTCAAATAGTTCCTGCTTGTTCATGTATCTCCTCCTGTTCTGCAACCACCCTTACAGACATTCCCCATTTTGCCCAAAAGGTCGATGCCATGAAATATTTCTTTTATAACTATATCATAAAGAAATATTTTTTTCAATTATAAATGCGTTGGAATATTTTTTTATTACTCATTTTAAAAACAGGACTGCCCTGAGAATGGCATCTCACAGACAATCCTGTTTCCATTTCAAACGTGTTCCATCAGATATTCGGCATCTTTGCCGTTGGCATCATCAGCACCTTTCCTGTGCCGCGGTATACATTTACCAGCCTTCGCCCGAAGCTGCGGAGCCGATCAGGCTCTTTCCGGAGCGCTCTACCGTAAAGTCCAGGCTCTTGCTCCAGGCAATGGCATAATTGCCGTCCACCTTGAGCACATCGTTCTGAAGCTCAATCTCGATCAACTCCTCTTTCGGGCATTCAGATTCGATACAGAACACTCCGTTCCCATTCAGGCTCAGGTTAAACAGTCCCTCTCCTCCGGCCACTGCAGAAGAGAAATTGGAACGCATCACCGCTTTGTGCTGCAGGGTAGATTCACAGGCTAAAAACAGACCGTCATCCAGCACCACTCCGCCGCCCCACTGGGCTGCATCCATCAGGATCAGATACTTATAGGTAGGTCCAGCACCAAAACGCCACTTCCCGTATACTCCGGCTTTATGGCGGATTCTCCGGTTGCCTTGCCCCGGACCGCTTTGCCGAGGAAATCTCCCACGCCCTTAATGCCGGTGGTTGCCTTTACATCTCCTAACATCCACTGCATGGCGCCTGCCTGAATGGTCACATTAGACTGATCCAGACTGCATACCAGCTGGCGCTTTCTCACATTCATCTGCGCGCAGTAATAAGCGGTTACTGCCGATCCGGGAGTCACGCTTAAGTCGCGCTGATATTCGATTACCTCAAAGGCTCCCAGCTTTGCAAGGACTTTTACATCATCATTGTCGGTGAAATTAGAAATACGGTACATAGATTTCCTCCTGTTCTCTCTGATATCGCAGCCTGCGGCAGATATCGTTTGATTTTATTTTTCCAGATTCTTCCACTTGAAGTTTGGAATCACATCAGACCACTTTTCAATTCCGATAATAGACTTGGCAAACTCTGAGGTTTCCAGAGTCGAATTTTTCTTGTCAATATCCCGGAATACCTGCCAGATCTTCTTGCGTTTCGTTGCTACGATCTTATCCGGCTGATTCATATCGCACTCCCACAGGCCGAACTTCAGTCCCTGCTTTGCCTCGCTGGGAGCATCCACCTGGCGGCTTACCGTATATGCGTCAATATATGGATTACTGTCTACAAGGTAGTAGGAGTACGCATAGGCAGCTGCCTGGATCTCAGGAATATCGCCTCTGGTGGGACTATAGGAGGTAAAGCCCTGCTCGGTCAGAATAATATGACGCACATTTCCCGAAGGAGCCTTCAGTGCCTCCTGGTTAAAGTAATCGGTAAGTACGTTCAGATTGGAAAAATTTATAACTGGTGAGTTAAAATCATTTGTAAAGAGCCCGGTAGCTTTGGGATCATCCCAGAATTCCGGCTCAATCATGGGACAGGGATACGGATGATAGGCCAGTCCCCAGTCCATCTGCCCCTGAACATTAGCAATGGAATTGAAGCTGTCTACGATCTCCTTGCCGCCGTATTTCAGCTTTCCGTCAATCTCATTCATCCAGTTGTAATCCAGTGAGAAATACACCCGGTCATTGGCATTGGTACTCTTGATGGCCGTGTAGAAAATACGGAACGCCTGCTGGTATACTTTTACATAATTTGTAAGATCCATAGAGCCCATATAGTTCCACTGCTGATTATTGATCTCATTTCCAATGATCCAGTTGGAAACCTTTCCATGGTTGGAATCTTTTCCGCTGTAGTGGTCAGCCAAAAAGGCCGCAATGGCTCTGGTCTGCTCAAAACCGGCTTCGTTTGCCCCGTTGAACATATAATAAAAGGCATTGGAAGACTTCTTCGTACCCGGATAGATCAGATCCGAACGGTTGGGGTTCCAGTCATTTAAAATGATCACCGTGACGGTCATTCCCTTATTGGAAAGAGCGCTGATGGTTCTGTCATAATCATCCATGATGGCCTTATTAAAATGATAGATCTTGCCGTCATATTCATATTCAATGCCTGTACCCATGATCTGTGAAAACGCAATATTGGTGGTTACATGCTTTACGCCCAGGTCAAAGGCATCCTCCAGCATATCAATTTCGATGTTCAGTCCCTTTTTAGTCAGAGGATCCTTGAATGCTTCCGTATTTTTGGCCACTGCCTCAGGATTGGTAATGTAATGAGGCTCGCTGATGGCTTTATACTCTGTGCCGTCATAAGCAGCCAGTACAAATTTGCTGTACAGGCGGTCTGCTGTGCTTCCGAAATTTAACGGCACCTGAGCAGAGGATGATATAAGGGCGTCTGCCGAAGCAATATAATCGGTTCTTCCATCCAGACTGTTCTCATAGGTCTGCTGTTCAAATATATAGACCTTTCCATCGGTGCCGGCTGTATCGCCGCTGGTGGAAAAGGCGATTTCCACATTCTGCTTGTCTGCCGTCACCTTACAGGAACGGATCTGGCCTGTGAGCGCAATATCCTCTTTTGCTGCCTCCTGTGCAGATTCACCTGAAGCCTGTGTTTCCTCCGCAGATACAGACCTGGAAAAAGCACCCAGGCTTACTGCTGTCACTCCAAAAAACAGCGCGGCTGCCAGAGCCATGCCTCTGCTTCTTTTAAACAGTTTATGCTTCATTTTGAGATCACCTCCAGAATTGATGTGTGTACTTACGGATGACCCGTTTTGATGTCAACCTCTATGATACATAATCTATCTTACAAATTCAATTACGATTTTATTACATTATCTTAAGTCTTACTTGTATACCTTCTTTAAAGTAAATCCCCGCCCCTGAACCTCATTGATCTGATTGATGATCATAAACGCTTCCGGATCCTCATCCAGCACCAGCTGGTTCAGCCTTGGCAGATCCCGCTTGGAAATCACAGCCAGCACCATATCCTGTTCCCGGTGAAGGTAACCGGTTTCCATGTGGAGAAGGCTGGTTCCGCAGTCCAGCCGCTGGCTGATCAGGGCATTAATCTGTTCATGCGTCGGCTTACTATCTTCACCTGCATCTTTGTCATGCCGGCCATGAGAACCTTATCCAGCACCAGGGTATAAGTCACGATCAGAAGAATGCCGTAAAGCACTGCCTCTGCGGATGAAGTAATGAGCTGCATTGCCAGGATCACGCAGTCCAGTACATAAAGAGACAGGGATACATTGATGCCGCACTTCTTGCGCAGGATCAGACAGGGGATGTCCACACCTCCGGTAGAAGCGCCTGCCTTTATGACGATCCCGATTCCCGCTCCAATGAGAATACCGGCATAAATTACGGCTACCAGCCGTTCTTCCATGTAAAAGCCATGTATTCCCGTGCGCTCCATTACTGCCAGGGCAGCGGGATAAAACACGGTGCTTAAGGCCGTGGTAAGGGCAAATTCCTTTCCTAACTGCCACATCCCCAGACCAAAGACCGCAATATTAAAAATACTTACAAAAAGGCTCACAGGGATTCCCCAGAGCCGGTTAAAAAACAGGCCCATGCCCGTAGTACCTCCGGTTACAAGCCCATTCGGCATGATAAACAGCACTACGGCCATGGCATAAATCGCATTTCCAAATAAAATGGCTCCCACCCGTGCGGTCATACGAAGCCATTTTTGTCTGTCATTCTTCTGTTCCATTACAAGATTCTCCCTTATTTTATTTCCTATCACCGAGGGTATCATTTTTCATGGGAGCTGTCAAGAAACTTGCACTTGACAATCTGCTTCCTGCGTTTATAATACATTTAGAACTTTTGTATCTGTTTCCTTTTTCGGATGCTGAGCCGGTGTGAGGGGGAGCGCCTGATGCTGCGTACAAAAGGATAGCGATGGGAGTCCGTGTTTCGGATTGAGAGGATGCAATCGAGCATCGACCGCAGAGCGCATATTCTGCGCCCTATTACAGCTGTCTGGAAGTTGCCGTCGCTATGCCTGTATTCCGGGAACATAGACTTGACGCACGCAGGTGCGTTTTTTTGTACCCTGAAATGCTCCCTGCCGGCATTTCCCGCAGCAGAAAAGAGGAAGGAATCTATGAACAAAAACAAACACGCTGCAAAACTGGTCTTTCTTGCCATGATGACAGCCCTGGGAGTGGTCATTTCCCCCATTCTCCGGGTAGAGGGAATGTGTCCCATGGCACATTTTATCAATGTCACCTGTGCGGTCATGCTTGGCCCCTGGTATGCCTTTGTGTGCGCCCTTGCCATTGGCATCATCCGCATGACCTGTATGGGGATCCCGCCTTTAGCACTCACAGGAGCTATATTCGGAGCCTTTTTATCCGGTATGCTCTACCGAATGTCCCGTGGCAGGCTGGTATGGGCCTTTGCAGGGGAGGTCATCGGCACAGGCATCATCGGAGCCATACTTTCCTATCCTGTCATGACCTTTGTCTGGGGAAAAACCGGCCTTACCTGGTTCTTTTATGTGCCTTCCTTCATTGCAGGCACGCTCATTGGAGGAACCATTGCATTTCTGTTTTTAAAGCATCTGCAGAAAGCCAGACTCTTATCCATGTTCCAGGAAACTCTGGGTTCCCGGACGTATGATTCCGGAGAGGACGTGGTAAATGATGCGCTGGGAATCGCATTTTCAGGCTTTATCGGCTATCTGGCTGTGACGGTAGCTGTCCATCAGCTTGTACCTCAGGGCGGTCCTGTGATAAACAGTCTCCGCTATATAGTTCTGGCCGGCTTTCTGGCAACCGCCTGATATACTGGAGCATCAAACGGCCCAAAGCAGCCTGAAACGCGCATTTTCCCATTTCCATACTTACATCAAAGGAGGATCTCATCATGAATCCTATCTCCCTCTTGCATAAGAAGCACCTTTAATCCACTGCATCACCCACCCCATTGTAGTCAATGACTGTGCAAATGCAGTTCTGGCTCTGGGCGCACGTCCTATCATGGCGGAGCATCCCAAAGAAGCAGCCTCGATTGCCCAAATAGCCCGTTCCCTTACTGTCAGCCTGGGAAATATCACCGATGCCAGGGCCGAATCCATTTTTCTGGCAGGAAATGTGCGTCCGGCTGTCATAGATCTGGTAGGCATCACCTGCAGTGATTTCCGTATGAAGCTTGCCAGACGGTTTCTGGAAGAATGCCGTCCCGCTGTGATCAAGGGAAACGTTTCCGAGATACGCGCCATTGCCGGCGCAGGCTTCCACAACCAGGGGATCGACGTAAGCCGGGAAGACGCTGTCACTAAGAATGACCCAATGGCACAGTTTCGTCTGGCCCGGCTGATGAAGGAGATTGCAGACCGCACACAGGCCGTCGTAGCTGCCAGCGGTGAGGTGGATATTATTGTATCTCCTCAGGATGATAAAGCCTATTTTCTTGAAAACGGTTCTCCATCCATGGCCCGCATCACGGGAACCGGCTGTATGCTTACCTGCATCATGGGAACCTTTATGGCAGTAGTATCCCCCCTTGAGGCAGCGGTCTGCGGAGCTGCTGTCCTGGGAATTGCCGGAGAACGGGCCGATGCTTCAAAGGGACTTGGAACATATCACATAAGCCTGTTGGATCAGCTTTCCCTGATGACAGATGAAACGCTGAAATCTGAAATCCGTCTGCATTCTGTTGATCTTTCTTCTACAGCTTCATAAAACCGGACATCATACATCCGCCTGCCGCTCCTGTACTCAGGATCTCCGGCAGGCGTTCTTCATTTACTCCGCCAATGGCATAAACAGGAACACTGCTTTCCATACAAACCTGTCTTAAGAAGTCCAGTCCTCTCCCCGGAAGCCCTTTCTTACAATCTGTCTCATAGATATTGCCTGCAAACAGATAATCTGCGCCCAGCCGGACAGCCTCTTTTACCTCTTCCACCGAGTGAATGGATGTTCCCACACACTCTGCATCCAGCGGTCTCCCTTCCCTTCTCAATATACTCATCGGAAGATGAAGCTTCCTCATGCCCAGCTGTGCGGCTGCTGCAGGAGCTGTGTTCAAAATCAGCATCTGATCCTGTTCCCGGCAGATCTGATCCACTTCCTCTGCCAGCTTCCTGTAAATCTCAGGGCTTAAGTCCTTTTCCCTGAGCACTACTGCTCTGGGTTTGACACTTACAATCTTCCGAATCTGATCCAGATAGCTCTCCCAGAGTCCCGTTCCCGGTTCAAAACAGCCATCTTCTGTCTGATCCTCCCCCTCCGGCACTCTGCAGAGCCTGTGATTGGTTACTGCTACCATACGTTCATACATAAGCTGCATTTCCCTTTCTGAATTATAAAAAGCCCCCGGAAACTCCGGGGGCCAACTCGTTTGGGCACAATATCTATTCAGATATATCATTTATCACGTTCGTTCCGGCCCGAAGGCCAAAAGCGATTAAATTACTCTACGATAGATACAACTCTACCGGAACCTACTGTACGTCCACCCTCACGGATAGCGAAACGCAGACCCTGCTCCATAGCTACTGGATGAATCAGCTCTACGGACATTTCTACGTTATCACCAGGCATACACATCTCGGTACCTGCTGGCAGCTCGCAAACGCCGGTAACGTCAGTTGTTCTGAAGTAGAACTGTGGACGGTAGTTGTTGAAGAAAGGTGTATGACGGCCACCCTCGTCCTTGGTCAGAACGTAAACCTGAGCGGTAAACTTGTTGTGGCACTTTACAGAACCTGGCTTGCACAGACACTGTCCACGCTCGATCTCTGTTCTCTGAACACCACGCAGCAGAGCACCGATGTTATCACCAGCCTCAGCGCTGTCAAGAAGCTTACGGAACATCTCGATACCAGTTACAACGGTCTTACGAACGTCCTCATGGATACCGATGATCTCAACTTCGTCGTTCAGGTTCAGAGTACCACGCTCTACTCTACCGGTAGCAACAGTACCACGGCCAGTAATAGTGAATACGTCCTCTACAGGCATAAGGAATGGCTTCTCTGTCTCACGTACAGGATCTGGAATGTAGCTATCAACAGCCTCCATCAGCTCCATAACCTTGTCGCCCCATGGACCCATCGGATCCTCAAGAGCCTTCAGAGCAGAACCCTGGATGATAGGTGTATCATCACCTGGGAACTCGTACTCATTTAACAGCTCACGGATCTCCATGTCAACCAGCTCAAGCAGCTCAGCGTCGTCTACCATATCGCACTTGTTCATGAATACTACAATATAAGGAACGCCTACCTGACGGGACAGAAGGATGTGCTCTCTTGTCTGAGCCATAACACCATCAGTTGCAGCTACAACCAGGATAGCGCCGTCCATCTGAGCAGCACCAGTGATCATGTTCTTAACGTAGTCAGCATGTCCTGGGCAGTCAACGTGTGCATAGTGTCTCTTCTCTGTCTGATACTCAACGTGAGAAGTAGAGATGGTGATACCACGCTCTCTCTCCTCTGGAGCCTTATCGATGTTCTCGAAATCTACCTTTGCGTTGCCTTCAACTCTCTCTGAAAGAACCTTTGTGATAGCTGCGGTCAGAGTAGTTTTGCCGTGGTCAACGTGTCCAATGGTACCGATGTTACAATGTGGTTTAGTTCTGTCAAACTTAGCTTTAGCCATTTTATAACGTCCTCCTTAATTTGCGCCCCTTTTAGGGCTGATATAGTTAGTCAGGCTATCAATCATTATATTCTATTTTACTTTGATTTACAAGCCTTTTTTACTTTTTGTGGTCAGCAAGAACCTTCTCCTGAACGTTCTTTGGAACTGGCTCATACTTCTCGAAGAACATGGAGTAGTTGCCGCGTCCCTGTGTTCTGGAACGAAGGTCTGTAGAGTAGCCGAACATCTCAGACAGCGGAACGTAAGCCTTAACCATCTTACCGCCGCCAATGTCCTCCATACCCTCGATACGTCCACGGCGTGAGTTGATATCACCGATAACATCACCCATGTACTCCTCAGGCATGGTAACCTCTACCTTCATGATCGGCTCAAGCAGGATTGGATTACCCTTCTGCATAGCATCCTTGAATGCCATGGAACCTGCGATGTGGAATGCCATTTCAGAAGAGTCAACCTCATGGTAAGAACCGTCGTATACATCTGCCCAAACGCCCAGTACAGGGAATCCGCCCAGAACACCAGTCTTAGCTGCTTCCTCAATACCTGCGCCGACTGCCGGGATGTACTCCTTAGGAATAGCACCGCCAACAACGGATGAAGTAAACTTGAGGTCTCTTCTGCGTTTGCTTCCATTGGTGTGAAGTGAACCTTACAGTGACCATACTGTCCACGACCACCGGACTGCTTTGCATACTTGCTGTCAACGTCAACGGCCTTGGTAAAGGTCTCCTTGTAAGCAACCTGAGGAGCGCCTACGTTAGCCTCTACGTTGAACTCACGCAGCAGACGGTCTACGATAATATCCAGATGAAGCTCGCCCATACCGGAGATAATGGTCTGGCCGGTCTCTTCGTCTGTACGAACCTTGAAAGTAGGATCTTCTTCTGCCAGCTTGACTAAAGCGTCGCCCATCTTGTCCTGGCTTGCCTTTGTCTTTGGCTCGATCGCGATATCGATAACCGGCTCTGGGAACTCCATAGACTCCAGGATAACAGGGTTCTTCTCATCACAGATGGTATCGCCTGTACCGGTTGTCTTAAAGCCTACTGCTGCAGCGATATCGCCGGAGTAAACCTTATCAAGTTCATTTCTCTTATTAGCATGCATCTGAAGGATACGTCCTACACGCTCCTTCTTGCCCTTTGTAGCATTCAGTACGTAAGAACCGGAGTTCAGAGTACCGGAATATACACGGAAGAATGCAAGCTTGCCCACGAATGGGTCAGTCATAATCTTGAATGCAAGCGCTGCGAACGGCTCTTCATCAGAAGAATGACGAACAATCTCATTTCCGTCCAGGTCAACACCCTTGATCGCAGGGATGTCTAATGGAGATGGCATGAATTCGATAATAGCATCCAGAAGCTTCTGAACGCCCTTGTTTCTGTAAGCGGTACCGCAGCATACAGGAACTGCTGTACACTCGCAGGTAGCCTTTCTTAATACCTTCTTCAGCTCATCATTGGAAGGCTCCTCGCCCTCAAGATACATCATCATCAGGTCATCGTCCAGCTCGCAGATTTTCTCTACCAGCTCGGTACGGTATAACTCTGCATCGTCCTGCATATCTTCAGGAATGTCAACGATAGAAATGTCATCGCCCTTATCATCATTATAGATGTAGGCCTTCATCTCAAACAGATCGACGATTCCCTTGAAATCCTCTTCCTTGCCGATTGGCAGCTGAATGCAGATAGCATTCTTGCCCAGACGGGTCTTGATCTGCTCTACAGCGCCGTAGAAGTTTGCACCCAGGATATCCATCTTGTTGATGAATGCCATACGGGGTACATTGTAAGTGTCAGCCTGACGCCATACGTTCTCAGACTGTGGCTCAACGCCGCCCTTTGCACAGAACACACCTACAGCGCCATCCAATACACGCAGGGAACGCTCAACCTCAACAGTGAAGTCTACGTGTCCAGGTGTATCGATGATGTTGATACGGTGCTCTAATGCGCCTGGCTTCGGCTTGCAGTTTTCCTGCAGAGTCCAGTGGCAGGTTGTAGCAGCGGAAGTAATGGTAATACCTCTTTCCTGCTCCTGAGCCATCCAGTCCATGGTAGCAGTACCTTCGTGAGTATCACCGATCTTATAATTTACACCAGTGTAATACAGAATACGCTCGGTTGTGGTAGTCTTACCAGCATCGATATGAGCCATGATTCCGATATTTCTGGTTCTTTCCAACGGATATTCTCTTCCAGCCAAGGGATTTTCCTCCTTAATTTAACGAAAAAAGCCGGTCTGCAATTAGAAACGGTAGTGAGCAAACGCCTTGTTTGCCTCTGCCATCTTGTGCATATCCTCTTTCTTCTTTACAGATGCGCCGGTGTTGTTGGCTGCGTCCATAATCTCATTTGCCAGTCTCTCTTCCTGAGTCTTCTCGCCTCTCTTACGGGAGTACAGAGTGATCCAGCGCAGAGCCAGAGCCTGTCTTCTCTCAGGCTTAACCTCGATGGGCACCTGATAGGTAGCGCCGCCGATACGCTTTGCCTTAACCTCAAGTACAGGCATAATGTTGTTCATTGCTTCTTCAAATACTTCGATTGCATCCTTACCGGTGCTTTCAGCTACACGATTGAATGCGCCGTATACGATTTTCTGTGCAACACCCTTCTTGCCGTCTAACATGATATTGTTGATCAGCTTTGTCACAACCTTATTGTTGTAGATCGGGTCTGCCAGAACGTCTCTTTTCTGAGTATGTCCTTTACGTGGCACGTTACTTCCCTCCTTAATATGCTGCCTTTTATCTGAAATGATACAGGCAGTTTCCATTAACTCAACGGTACTCACATGTTTCCATAAAATGTGTTCGTGCTCGGTCTATATATTTCCTGCAACCACAGGTACAATATCACGGATCCGGCACTAACAAATGCGGAAATATCTTCCGCCGTCACTTTACTGCTGTTAGTGGTACTAATCTGGTTTGTTCCAAACTGCTTTGAAATTACTTCTTGTCTTTCGGTCTCTTAGCGCCGTACTTGGAACGAGCCTGCTTTCTGTTTGCTACGCCTGCTGTATCCAGTGTACCTCTAACGATGTGGTATCTGGTACCTGGCAGGTCCTTAACTCTTCCTCCACGGATCAGAACAACGCTGTGCTCCTGAAGGTTGTGTCCCTCTCCTGGGATGTAGCTTGTTACTTCGATACCATTGGAAAGACGTACTCTGGCGATCTTTCTAAGTGCAGAGTTAGGCTTCTTAGGGGTAGCAGTCTTAACAGCGGTACATACGCCGCGCTTCTGTGGTGCAGATACGTCTGTTGCCTTCTTCTGTAAAGAGTTGTAACCCTTCTGCAGAGCTGGTGCAGTAGACTTCTTTGCGCTGCTCTGTCTTCCCTTTCTAACTAACTGGTTAAATGTTGGCATCCTTTTCACCTCCTGTGATATTGACTGTTGGTTGCTGTGTCTTTCAGCTTTTGTGCACCAAAACATAAGTGTTTTGAACACACTTTTTCATTATAGCATAAGGCGTAAATCTGTCAAGTATTTTTTGAGGGTGCTCTTTTGCATTTTTCTATAAAACATTTACGCAATTTTTATTGCATCATCTGGTATTTTCATGGATAATCAAATATACGCAGCCCCTGCCCCGTTTTTCATTTCTTTGTCTGCGTATTCTATCTTTGGGAGGATTACTATGAAATTCGAGGAACATAAAATCGTTCAGCAGGTCATGCGCTCCAGGCAGGATCCTGAGGCAGCGGATCAGCTGATCCGATCCTATATGCCATTTATCAAAGCAGAAACCGCACGCTTTATCCACCGTCCTCCGGTTGAGGGACGGGATGATGAGCTGTCTGTGGCCATGTTTGCTTTTTATGAAACAATGACGGTTTATAATCCGGACAGAGGTCCTTTTCTGCCTCTTGCAGCAGCCGGAATCCGAAACCGCCTGATCGACTATTTCCGGAAGGAGCAAAAGCACAGTGGGCAGCTCTCCTTAGACCAGCCTGCGGAGGAGGACGGCTGCACTCTTTTGGAAAAGACCGATCCGGGAGTTGATGATATTTCCGATTATCAGGATCTGGCTGCCGCTCAGTCGGAAATCGAAACATTTTCCGCAGAGCTTGCAAGTTTTGGACTTTCGCTCACTGATGTGGCAGACAGCTGCCCCCGCCAGGAGCGCACCCTGGACGCCTGCATGAAGGTTCTGGATTACGCCAAAAAGCATCCGGAGCTTCTGGAACAGATGATCCGCAGCCGTAAACTCCCCTTAAGCCAGCTGGCTCTGGGCTCAGGGGCAGAAAAAAAGACGCTGGAACGTCACCGGAAATATCTCATTGCCATTCTTCTTGCTTTTACAAACGGATTTGAAATCATACGCGGTCATCTCTCACAGATGAAAAAAGGAGGCGCAGCAGAATGAAATATCTGATCATGGAATGTCATATGGCTTATGCAGTGGTGCTGGATGAGGACGGGCGTTTTCTGAAGGCCGCCAATATGGATTATGAGGTAGGACAGACGGTAGATACCATTATGGAAATCGTAGAACCCGGAGCCGCCTTTTCGGAAGCGGACTGCCAGTCTGATTCTTTTTACGATACAGTATTTGAGGAAGCGGTGGAAGTACAGCCTGCCGTCCGAAGGACCAGCCGCCTTTCCCGCTGGTTAAAGTCTGCTCTTCCCGCAGCCGCAGCCCTTTGCCTTCTGCTGTCTGGAGGCCACTATTTTATTATGAGCCCTTACGGAACAGTACGGCTGTCCATCAACCCGGAAGTAGAGCTGTCTGTAAACCGGCTGGATTATGTGCTTTCATTATCCGGCATCAACCGGGATGGAGAGGACTTGATCCGGGGATATGACTATAAAAGGAAGAAAGTCGAAGAAGCTGCGGCAGGTCTGGCCGAGCGGGCCATAGATATGGACTATCTGGCTCCAGGCGGGACGATCTATGTAGGCGTTTCCTCTGCTCATGAGGACTGGGCGGATGAGATGAAAAGGGATCTCACCTGGGAGCTTGACGGTCGCCTTGGATCGGATATCCATATAAGTGCTGATCCCAAACCTGATGAGAGTCCGGAATCTGGTACGGCACGTGAAGCCGAAACCGCATTTCCTGCTGCTCCCCCCGTTTCCGAAACAGTGCCTGCCGCTGTGCAGACTGCCCCGGCGGCACATCAAACTGTCCCGACAGCCCACCCGAATGATAATTGGAATGAGGATTCAGATGAACAGCGGGATGAGGATTGGGATGATACCACCAATCATGGCTCAGACGATAATCAGGAGGACGACTGGGATGACGCAGCAGATGATGACAGCAATGATTAAAATCGACCTGATATCAGGGACATATTAAACTTTTTAAAAAAATTATATTTTTTTCATTTCGACCCCGTTTTTTTCAAATGCACTCCGTATTCTGTCTATGTAAAGAAAAAACAATCCAAGCACAGGTGATAGATCAAGGAGGAAACTATAATGAGAAAGATGAACCTGAAAAAAGCTATGATGGCAGCAGTTGTTGCAGCAATGGCACTTGTAACTGTAATCGGCAGCACGATTACCGCATCAGCATCCCCCAGATCTGCCAAAAAGATAATCGGCATTGAGCAGGCAAAGGAAGCCGCTTTAAAGGCTATGAAAATTAAAGAAGCGGATGCTGTGTTCACAGAACAGGAATGCGAACTGGACGACGGCGTATATGAGCTGGAATTCACTGCCGGAAAGTTTGAGTATGATGTGGAAGTAAACGCTTATACCGGTAAAGTGATCAAGGCTGATTACGAAAACAACCGTGACTGGGATAATCTGCGGGATGACTGTTGGGATGACGACCGCGATAACAGCTGGGATGATGACGACCGCTGGGATGACGACAGATTCGACGATGACGACAGATTCGACGATGATGATGACCACTGGGACGACTAATCCATTCTCTGTAAGACAGTGACCATCCCCGGCTCAAAGCCGCATGGCAAATGCTGACGCAGAAGCTGCGGCTTTTTTCATGTGTTCCCACTTTCTTAAATTTTTTCTGTTTCTATGAAACTTTTATATGCTTCCGTTCGTCTAATTTATATTATATGAGGTGCAGAAGCCATTTGCATCCTAAACTTAAATATGATTTAGACAGGATGGACTACTAATGATATTTTCCAGCTTTGACTTTTTATTTCGTTTTCTTCCTTTATTTCTGATTCTTTATTTCATATGTCCGGAGAAATGGCGGAATCAGTGCCTTTTTGCCGGAAGCCTGATCTTCTATTTTTATGGAGCCAGACACTCCCCTCTTTATTTTGTCCTGTTTCTCCTTTCAATACCTGTAAACTTTTTCATCGGACAGCTTATTGGAAGAAAACGGGATGCAAAAGAACGCAGCTTCTGGCTGAATGCCGGGATCTTCTATAACCTGTTCTGGCTGATCCTTTTTAAATACAGCACATTTATAACGGAAAACTTAAACCTGCTCCTATCATATACAAAAACAGGTCTGCAGTTTCCCGTCATCCGCCTGTCCCTCCCCCTTGGAATCAGCTTTTACACCTTTCAGGCCATCGCCTATCTGGCCGATGTATATAGGAAGGAAATCCGCAGTGAACATTCCCTCCTTCGCTTCTGTACCTGGTTTTCCATGTTTACCCAGGTAACCTCCGGCCCCATTACCCGTTATCAGGAAATCCGCTCTCAGCTGATCCGGCGCCGTTTTTCCATGGACCGTCTGGAAACCGGTCTTAGAGAGTTTACTATTGGCTTAAGCCTTAAGGTGCTGCTTGCCAATCAGCTCGGCAGGCTGTGGAGCCAGGTCGGAGCCATTGGATACGAAAGCATCTCCACGCCGCTTGCCTGGATAGGAATTATTGCATTCAGCCTTCAGCTTTACTTTGACTTTTACGGCTACTCCCTCATGGCCAGGGAATCGGCTGGATCCTGGGATTTCAGATTCCCAGAAACTTTGCCTATCCCTACCAGTCTCTGACAATGACGGAGTTCTGGCGTCGGTGGCATATAACCCTTGGAAAATGGTTCCGCGACTATGTATATATTCCTCTTGGTGGCAATCGAAAAGGCTTTGTCATTATGGTGCGCAATCTACTGACCGTGTGGCTTCTGACTGGTTTCTGGCATGGCGCTGACTGGAATTTTCTTCTCTGGGGCCTTCTGCTTTTTGCTCTGATCTCTGTTGAAAAAATGGGACTGGGACGTATCTTAAACCGTTTTCCAACCGCGGGGCACCTGTATATGGCTCTTGTGATTCCTTTAAACTGGCTGGTCTTTGCCATTTCACAGCCGCCACAGATCCTTATTTATTTACAGAGGCTCTTTCCGTTTTTCACAGCCCCCGGAACCTACACCTGGTTTGAGGGAGACTATCTGAAATACGGCCGCATCTATGGGTTGTCTCTTCTTGCAGGCCTGATTTTTATGACCGATCTGCCAAGGCGGATCTACAGCCGGCACCGCCGCAGTTTTCTGACTGCCGTTATACTTATAGTTCTGTTCTGGCTCTGTGTTTACTGTATTAAAATGGGAATGGATGACCCGTTTTTATACTTCCGGTTCTAAGGAAAGTTCTAAGAAACAGATAGAAAGAGAAATTGTGTGAATAAAATGAAAAAATACTGGTATACTATGATGCTTATTGGAAGTTTGATTGCCGTAAAAGGAAGTTCCCTTATTCCCCGGATATGGGAACTAGAAACGTTTTCAGGTGAACATAAAATCGAGCGGCTGGCAGAAACTGAGGATAAACAGCCATCTAACATCCCCCTATCCTCTGATTCCATTTCCGAAAGTGCTGCCTCCAAAGGCAGCACCGAAACTCCTACAGCAAAGTTCCCCTCTCCAGAGTCCTCCCCTGCGGAGCCGCCCACTGACGGGTCTGCTCCTGAAGCTCCCCCTGTCACAGAGTCCTCCACAGAAGCGCCTCCCGGCGGAGACTTTGC
>ENA-OPYY01000346-OPYY01000346.1-human-gut-metagenome-genome-assembly--contig:-NODE-346-length-16606-cov-2.296074_pt1 | contig 16606 bp, 14 predicted proteins | sample MGYA00242472_ERZ504481 | MGnify/ENA primary metagenome ERZ504481 (study PRJEB26092, sample SAMD00036265) | human gut metagenome | host: Homo sapiens | study: EMG produced TPA metagenomics assembly of...
GCCATTTTGATGTGAAAAGCTATCCTGCCGGAACAACGGTGCATAACAACGATACGAATATCATTTACCTGATATTGTGCATGAAAGGGCATGCACGGATTACCAGCACATTCTTCCACGATGAAATTTTGTGTGCGGGAGAGGTGATGTTCGTTCCTCGCGGGAGTGAATACAGCGGCGTGGCGTTAAGTGATGTTACGCTGCTGGTTCATAAATTCAATAACACAGTCTGCCAGACAGAAAACTGTATCCTTTCCTATCTTTATTCGCACAAGAATATTGATTCCAAAATTTATTGTTGCCAAAGAAGAACGTAAGAAACATGTATATAGTTTAGTTCTTGTCACAATACTGATTAAGTTTTATTGCAAATACAAAACTTAAGCAAAAAACAGCTACACAAACTTAGTAATCTTGTAATCCAACACCACTTTATTATACTAATTTTTCACGATTAAAATAGTCTAATTCGGCCATAATGTAACGTTAAACCACAAGATTACTTTTTATTATGATTATATTACTTTATCATACCGACCATGGCAGCCACCATTGCAGCGATAGAGGCAATAGAAGTATTCATTCCTGCAACGTCCCTCGGCACAGTCTTTTTCCTATTTTCTTTGCTTGGTACTATTATTTCACATCCTGGTTCAATTGCACAAACCGCACTCTTTCTCAGACGAGACACCATTCCGTTCATATATACTACATAAATATGTCGCTTCAGTGCCCGGTTTCCGAAGCCGCCGGGAACAAGGATCCCGTCCGCTGTATGGAGCAACTGATCCATATTTTTTTCATTTAATTCCTCGGAATCAATCCATATAAGCTCTGTCTTTGCCCTGCAGGATATCCCGCCGTGCTTCAATGCCTCCACTACACTTAAATATGCGTCGTGGAGCTGCGTATATTTTCCAACGATGGCAATGTCCACCGTTGTTTCCGGAGCCCGGAGATCTGCCACCATCGCTTCCCAGTCACGAAGATCCGGCTTTCTGTTTTCCATACGAAGGCTTTCCAGCACTACATCTGCCAGTTTCTCTCTTTCCATTGCCAGAGGCGCTTCATAAAGATATTCCACATCCAGATTCTGCAGTACATGGCTGACCGGAACATTACAGAACAGGGCAATTTTCTGCCGGATTTCTTCGGTAAGAGGATATTCGCTTCTGCATATGAGAACATCCGGCTGGATCCCCATTCCCTGAAGTTCCTTTACACTTGCCTGGGTAGGTTTTGTTTTCATTTCTCCAGATGCTTTCAGATATGGGATCAGAGTAACATGGAGCAGGACAGCATTTTCGTGTCCTGTCTCCTGCTGAAACTGGCGGATTGCCTCCAGAAAAGGCTGGCTTTCTATATCCCCTACAGTTCCTCCCACCTCAATGATGGCGATTCGGTCCTCATCCTGTTTTTTTGCACGGTAAAAGCGGCTTTTAATCTCATTTGTAATATGAGGTATCACCTGAACGGTTCCTCCTCCAAAATCTCCGTGCCTTTCCTTCTGAAGAACAGACCAGTATATTTTTCCGGTTGTCACATTGGAATTTTTGTCCAGATTTTCATCGATAAAACGTTCGTAGTGACCAAGATCCAGATCTGTTTCTGTTCCGTCTTCTGTAACAAATACTTCTCCATGCTGGATAGGGTTCATAGTTCCCGGATCCATATTAATATAGGGATCAAATTTCTGCATGGTCACCTGATATCCTCTGGCTTTCAGAAGCCTTCCAAGGGACGCTGCTGTGATTCCCTTTCCAAGACCGGATACCACTCCTCCGGTAACAAATACATATTTTACCATCTTCGATTTCCTCCTCCAGATCATAAAAAAAGCGTCGGAAGCCTGAAAGGGGAGGGTAAGCCCCAAAGCTTCTGACGCCTTTGTCAGATATTACTGATCTGTTTAAAATATGTTCCCTACTATAACCTATTTTTTTTCGTTTGTAAAGATATTTTTAACAAAATTTCAAGTCAGCAAATTTCAAAAGCTCCGATTCGCTCTTATCGGATCTCCATGGGATAATTTCCGTCAAAGCAGGCTCTGCATAAAGGCAGTCCCCCTGCCATCCCTTCCAGATATTCCAGCTTCATATAGCCCAGAGAATCGGCGCCGATCATACGGCAGATCTCCTCTGTACTGTGGATGGATGCGATCAGCTGATCGTTGGAAGGAACGTCCGTCCCAAAATAACAGGGATGAAGAAAAGGCGGAGACGAGATCCTTACATGAACTTCTCTGGCTCCTGCCTTCTTCAGCATATGGATCAGATTGGCAATGGTGGTTCCTCTTACTATGGAATCATCTACCAGAACGATCCTTTTCCCTTTTACTGCTGATTCCAGTACGCTGAGTTTCATATGTACACTGGATTCTCTTTCCTTTTGCGTAGGTTTAATAAAGGTTCTTCCTATATAGCTGTTTTTATAAAAGGCAAGACCAAAGGGAATTCCAGATTCCTCTGAGTAGCCTTTTGCCGCCGGAATGCCGGAATCCGGAACGCCGGTAACCAGATCCGCCTCCACCGGATAGGACCTTGCAAGAGATTTTCCACCCCGGATACGGGCATCATAAATTCCAACTCCGTCCAGAACGCTGTCAAGCCGGGCAAAGTAAATATATTCAAATACACAATGTGCAGTTTTTTCTCCGGCAAGCTCACGGTTGGATCGTATCCCCTCCCGGGAAATGATCACCATCTCTCCCGGCTCCACATCACGGACAAGCTCAGCACCTACAGAATTCAGTGCGCAGCTTTCGGAAGCAAGCACATACGTGTGATCTCTTTTTCCAATACAAAGAGGCTTCAGTCCATAAGGATCGCGGACACCGATAAGCTTTCTTGGACTCATGATCACCAGACCGTAAGCCCCCTTTAATTTTCGCGCTGTTTTTAAAACTGCTTCCTCTACGGAATCGGAATGAACTCTTTCTCTTGCAATATGAAAAGCGATTACCTCAGAATCTGTTGTCGTATGAAAAACGGCCCCATTCTGGATCAGTTCCCATTTCAGTTCTTTTGTGTTGATCAGATTTCCATTATGGGCAAGGGCAAGTGTTCCCTTAATATAAGACAGTACAAGAGGCTGCGCGTTTTCTGCCACAGAAGCTCCGGTAGTAGAATACCGCACATGTCCGATCCCCAGATCTCCTGACATTTTTTCCAGTGTTTCCCGGCGGAGCACCTCACTTACCAGCCCCAGATCCTTATGAAACTGAATATTTCCAGCTTCTCCCTTTGTATTGGAAACTGCAAGTCCGCAGGACTCCTGTCCTCTGTGCTGCAGTGCCGTAAGACCATAATAAACAGCCGGTACCACATTCCCTCCATCCAGGTCATAAATTCCAAACACACCACAGGCTTCTTTTAATTCTGCCATCTTATGTCCTCCTCTCTATTTCACACTGCCATTATAGTGTGATAAAATTTTTTGTCAAGTTTTTTGTAAAAAGTTATTGACAACCGTAATTTTTTGTGTATACTACTTCACATAAGCAAAGACGCTTTGGATCTTGACCATCAGGATCCGAGGCGTCTTTTTTATTTTCTGAAACCTATACCTGAAAGGAGAAACTCTTTATGGAAAAAAATATTCCCGAACTGTATGGAAGCCTTGTTTTTAACGACAGGATCATGAGGAACAAATTACCTAAGGATATGTACAAGGCTCTGCGCAAAACCATCCAGAACGGCACGCATCTGGAACTGGATGTTGCCAATTCTGTAGCTGTTGCAATGAAAGAATGGGCCATTGAAAACGGTGCAACCCATTATACTCACTGGTTCCAGCCAATGACCAATTTTACAGCCGAAAAACATGACAGTTTTATTTCTCCTGCAGGAGACGGACAGATCATTATGGATTTTTCTGGAAAGGAACTGGTAAAAGGAGAGCCGGATGCCTCCAGCTTTCCATCCGGAGGACTTCGTGCAACTTTTGAAGCCAGAGGCTACACTGCATGGGATCCGACTTCTCCGGCTTTTATCAAAGATCGTACTCTTTATATTCCGACGGCTTTCTGTTCCTACAGCGGAGAGGCTCTGGACAAAAAAACTCCTCTTCTCCGTTCCATGGATACGCTGAACAGAGAAGCCGTGAAGATTCTTCATCTTCTTGGAAATAACGAGATAAAGCATATCAATACCACCGTAGGTCCGGAGCAGGAATACTTTCTGGTAGATAAGAATCTTTACAATCAGCGAAAAGACCTGATTTTCTGCGGCCGTACACTGATCGGCGCTCCGGCGCCAAAAGGCCAGGAAATGGAGGATCACTACTTCGGAACTCTGAAACCCCGTGTATCTGCCTATATGCACGATCTGGATGAAGAGCTGTGGAAACTGGGAATACCTGCAAAAACCAAACATAACGAAGTTGCTCCGGCACAGCATGAACTTGCTCCGGTTTTTGATACCACCAATGTTGCCGTAGACCACAATCAGCTTACAATGGAAATCATGAAAAAGGTTGCTGACCGCCACGATCTGGTATGTCTCCTTCACGAAAAGCCTTTTGAGGGAATCAACGGAAGCGGTAAGCACAACAACTGGTCCATGATCACCGACACCGGCGTAAATCTTCTGGATCCCGGCAAAACACCTGCCGAAAACACACAGTTTCTGGTATTTCTGGTAGCTGTTATCAAGGCCGTGGACGACTATGCAGATCTCCTCCGTATCTCAGTTGCCAGCGCGGGAAATGACCATCGTCTTGGCGCCAACGAGGCACCGCCTGCTGTAGTTTCCATTTTTCTTGGGGATGAGCTGACCGACGTTCTCAGGGCAATTGAAAATGATGAATATTTCAGCAGTCATGATTCTGTGCAGATGGATATCGGTGCCAAGGTACTTCCGCATTTCATTAAAGATACAACTGACCGAAACCGTACTTCTCCTTTTGCTTTCACAGGAAATAAATTTGAGTTCCGTATGCTGGGTTCCTCATCCTCTGTGGCAAACCCCAACATCATCCTGAATACGGCAGTTGCAGAAGCACTTCATCAGTTTTCAGAACAGCTTAAGGAGGTCCCTGCTGATAGAATGGAAACAGCTGTTCACAATCTTCTGAAAGAAACGGTGACTGAGCACAAAAGAATTATCTTTAACGGAAACGGATATACAGATGAATGGCTTAAGGAAGCCGCAGACCGCGGACTTTATAATCTGGTTTCCACACCGGATGCTCTGCCTCATTTTACAGATACTAAAAATAAAGAGCTTCTGATCTCACATAAAATTTTTACAGAACCCGAACTTTATTCCCGCTATGAGATCAAGCTTGAAAACTATGTGAAAACACTTCACATTGAATCCTGCACTATGGCAGAGATCATTCAGAAGGATCTGATCCCGGCTGTCTGCACCTATATGGAACAGATTGCTCACACAGCCAGTCTGAAGAAGGCTGTCGTTCCGGATATCTCTGTCTCCGGCGAAGCTGAACTTCTGAAAAAACTGACGGCACTTTCTGAAAATATGATGACAGAACTTTCCGCCCTGAAATCAGATACCGCCCGGGCTCAGGAAACAGCGGATCTTCTGGAAAGTGCCAGAATGTATCAGAAAACAGTCCTCGCAGATATGGATAAACTCCGCAGCTTTGCGGATGAAGCGGAAACACTGCTTCCTGAAGCTGTTCTTCCATATCCGACCTATGGAAAACTACTGTTTTCTGTATAAACAGCGATCAACATTATTAATTTTATACTTTGGTAAATACAGAGGATATCCTGCAAGTCAGACTTGCTCAATTTGATTATCGATTTCCTCATCCATTCGTCATACATCATAACGGATATCCTCTGTTTTACATATTATAAAGCTTCGTAAAGGCGCGAGAAAATCTGATTTTCCCGCGCTTTTTCGATATAAAAAGGAAAAGGGGAGATTTATTATGGAATTTTCAGCAGTAAACACGATCTGGGTGCTGATAGGTGCCGCGCTTGTCTTCTTTATGCAGGCTGGTTTTGCAATGGTAGAAACAGGTTTTACCCGTGCCAAAAATGCAGGAAATATCATTATGAAAAATCTGATGGATTTCTGTATTGGTACACCGACTTTCTGGATTATCGGATTCGGTATCATGTTTGGTACAGGAAACGGATTCTTTGGTTCCATCCACGGAATTGCATCTGAAGCGAACTATGGTAATGCAATGCTTCCGGATGGTGTACCTTTCTGGGCATTTCTTATTTTTCAGACTGTTTTCTGTGCCACTTCCGCCACGATAGTTTCCGGCGCAATGGCAGAACGTACCAAATTTTCCGCATACTGTGTCTACAGTTTTCTGATCAGCCTTATTGTATATCCGGTATCAGGACACTGGATCTGGGGCGGCGGATTTATCAGCCAGATGGGCTTCCATGATTTTGCCGGCTCCTGTGCAGTACACATGGTAGGCGGTATCGCAGCACTGATCGGTGCAGCCATTCTCGGACCCCGTATCGGAAAATACTCAAAAAGCGGAAAATCCAAAGCCATTCCCGGTCACAACCTGACCGTCGGCGCACTTGGTGTTTTCATCCTCTGGTTCTGCTGGTTTGGTTTTAACGGTGCTTCTACTGTCAGTATGGAAGGCGATGCTATTGTAAGTGCCGGCAAAATCTTTGTAAATACCAACCTTTCTGCGGCAGTTGCCACAGTAGCTGTTATGTTTATCACCTGGTTTCGTTACAAAAAGCCTGATGTTTCCATGTCTCTGAACGGCTCTCTTGCAGGTCTTGTGGCAATTACAGCAGCCTGTGATACCGTTTCTCCGGCTTCTGCAGCGATCATCGGCATCATTTCCGGTTTTGTAGTTGTATTTGGTATTGAATTTATTGATAAGGTTCTGAAAATTGACGATCCGGTAGGCGCAGTTGGTGTCCATGCCTTAAACGGAGCCTTTGGTACACTTGCCGTTGGTCTGTTTTCTGACGGAACAGGAACAGGCTGGAAAGGACTTCTTACCGGAGGCGGCTTCCATGGTTTCGGCATACAGCTTCTTGGTATGTGCATCACCATTGGCTGGGTAGCAGTTACTATGACTATCATCTTCCAGGCACTGAAGCATACTATGGGACTTCGTGTTTCTCCGGAAGAGGAAATTGCAGGTCTTGACGGAAAAGAGCATGGTCTTGCCAGTGCTTATGATGGATTTGTTGTTCATGATACCATGTCACCGGTTCCTACACCTATGGGCGTAACAAAAGAAGCTTCTGTCCCGAATTATTCTGCCGCCTCTGCTCCTGCAGAAGCCATTCCGGAAATTCCCGCAGAGGGAGTTCACAAACTGACTAAAATTGTTATTATCACCCGTCAGAATAAGCTGGAAGATTTCATGCATGCCATGAATGAAATCGGGGTCACCGGAATCACTATCACTAATGTGATGGGATGTGGGGTACAAAAAGGAGCTCGAACCTATTACCGTGGTATTGAAATGGATATGAATCTTCTTCCAAAAATTAAAATTGAAATTGTTGTCAGTCTGGTTCCGGTTCAGACAGTTCTGAAAGCAGCCAAAGAAGTGCTTCATACCGGACAGTACGGAGACGGCAAGGTATTTATCTATGACATCGAAAATGTTGTCAAGATCCGTACCGGAGAAGAAGGATATCTGGCACTTCAGGATACACAGCCAATCGAATAATTATCCGTTTCTTTCTCATGATAAGACAAAGAGACTGTGGTTTTCAAACAACCACAGTCTCCTTCAATTTGGGAAATCTATTGTTTTTGCAGCTCCGGGACTGATCAGATTCCGGCCAGTTTCAGAACTTCCGGAACTTTGGATTCCCAGCCTAATGCCATGATATGTACACCCTGGCAGTATGGCTTACATTCTCTGATAATACGGGCAGCGATCTCAACTCCGGTAATACCGGCTTTTGTTTTTTCTTTATCTGCTTTCAGTTCATTGATCATATCTTCCGGAACATGAACGCCTGCAACATTGGCATTCATGAATCTTGCCATTCCCACTGATTTCGGAATGATGATACCGATCTGAACAGGTTTTCCGAACTGTTTTGCTTTTTCCATAAATTTAATAAATTTTTCCGGCTCAAAAACAGCCTGAGTCTGGAAATAGTCTGCTCCGGCAGCTACTTTACGTTCCATTTTTGCAAGCTGCGCATCAACAGAGTCGCTGCACGGAGATACAACAGCGCCTTTTGCAAATTTGGGCGGCTCGCCTACCAGCTGGTTTCCACCCAGATCAACACCTGATTCCAGCTGTTTTACCGCATGGATCAGAGATACGGAATCCAAGTCAAATACCGTGGTTTGCCTGCGGTGATCACCATTTTGTATGATCGCCTGTGAGAAGCAGAAGGTTTTCGATTCCCAGCATTGCTGCGCTTAAAAGATCAGACTGCAGCGCAATACGGTTTCTGTCACGGCAGGTAAGCTGGAAAATAGGGGTAAGGCCTTCATCCTTCAGAGCCTTACATACGCCCAGAGAACCAAGACGCATAACAGAAGACTGATTATCTGTTACGTTTACCGCTGTAATATCGCTTAAATATGTTTTTGCTTCCTCCAGCAATCCCTCAATATGAATCCCTTTCGGCGGTCCTACTTCTGCTGTTACTGCAAATTCACCACGTTCAAATGCTTCAGTAATTTTCATCGTACATTGCTCCTACTCTATAAATTTTAACCGTTGTCTTATTTGGACACTTCATCATCCGTTGCGAAATTACGGATCTGTGTGGGGCATTTCAGCACATCCAGGCGTCCGATCTGTGCCAGACGTCTGTAAATGCGCTCCCAGCCGCATTCCATTTCGCTGTCCACTTCACATTTTCCATCCTTGCAGCCACCGCACTGTCCATTGACAAGGCTCTTGGAGCAGGCAGTGATAGGACAGATTCCTCCGGTTAAGTTCAAATAACATTCTCCGCACTGGTCGCATTTATATTCCAGAGGAGTCACACCCTGAAAACCCGGCAGCGGATATGTATCACAGGCTGCATATACCGGCTTGTCTTCAAGATATTCTGCAACTGTCTGTACTCCTACTCCGCAGGAAAGTACCAGAACAGCATCAGCCTCCTGAATTTCGCTCATATGTTTTTCAAGACGCAGCTTCATGTTTTCCGGATTACAGATATAGTCGGTTGTAATAAAACCTGTCAACTTCCCGTCAGCAGCCAGCTCCTTGCGGAGTTCCATGGATTCTTTTTCCGGGAAATGTACTTCCTTACATCCCTGGCAGTTGATCATAAAAACTTTTTTTCCGTCCACCAGTGATGCGATAGTCTCTTTTGATTTCAGTTCAGTAATCAGCATATCACTTCATCTCCCTTATCGCATTTTTTCCGGCTTTGATCTTGCTTACCAACGGAATCTTGGAGGAACAGATAAATTCACAGGAACGGCACTCCACGCAATCCATTACGTTCATGTCTTTCATACCCTGCCAGTTCTGCTCATCCGCAAATTTTGCAAAATACAGCGGTGAAAGTTCCATTGGACAGACGTCTACGCAGCGTCCGCATTTAATACACTCCATTGGCTGAGTCTGGTCAGTATCAATGGCAATGATTCCATTGGAGCCCTTCATCATAGGAACATTGAGATCGGTAAGCTCAAATCCCATCATTGGTCCGCCCATTTTGATCATAACATCGTCATCTGTCGTTCCGCCGCAGTAGTCGATCATTTCCTTCACACTGGTACCGATCTTGACAATATAGTTTCCAGGATTTTTGATCTTCTCTCCGGTTACGGTAGCCACACGCTCGATCAGCGGCATTCCTGTACGGATCGCGTCAGAAATCGCTTTAACGGTACTGATATTGCTGACAACCACTCCTACATCTGCCGGCAGCCCGCCTCTTGGCACGGTTCTTCCCATTACACGCTTGATCAAAGTTTTTTCTGCTCCCTGCGGATATTTGGTCTTAGCAGTCACCACTTCAATATTGTCGCAGTCAGCAAGCTTCTCTTCCATCAGCGCAATGGCATCCGGCTTGTTGTCCTCGATCACAATGATACCCTTCTGAGCGTCAACAGTCTTAAGCACTGCCTTCAGACCATAGATAATGTCATCTGCAAATTCCAGAAGCACTCTGTGGTCTGCAGTCAGAAGAGGCTCACATTCGCATCCGTTCAGAAGAACTGCTTCAATCGGTTTGTTTGGTTTTAATTTAACAGCAGTCGGGAAACCGGCGCCTCCCATACCTACGATTCCTGCTTCACGGACAATTTCAATGATCTCATCCGGTGTCAGATCCTCGTATCCTTTATGTGGTTTTACAGATTCATGCAGAGTATTTTTTCCATCAGATTCAATGACAACAGCCATAACCTCACCGCCTCTGGTGGCATGGAGCGCGGTTCTACTGCAACTACAGTTCCGCTGACACTGGAATGTACAGGCGCACTGATAAAGGCTGATGCTTCACCGATCTTCTGACCTACCTTAACGGTATCGCCCACCTGCACAATCGGATTTGCAGGAGCGCCAAGATGCTGTGACATGGAAATAACAACTGTCTTCGGCTCCGGAAATCTCTTAAGAGAAAGATGCTCACTGAATTCTTTACGCTCTGATGGATGAACACCGCCATAGTAGCCTGCGAATCGTTCTTCGCGGACAGCTTTTACATAATCATTGATCACCTTGAAATTGGTTTTGGAATAATCACGAAGCTGCACCGGCTGGTTTAAAAATTCCTCAAGACGACCCTGTTTTTCAAGTCTTCTGTAAATTTTTTCCCATGCGCAGTCTTTGTTTCCGTCTACCTCACATTTACCGTCCTTTGCACCGCCGCACTGTCCGTTGACAAGACTCTTGGAACAGTCAACGATAGGACAGATTCCTCCTGTAAGATTCAGATAGCACTGTGCACAGGCATCACAGCTCTTTTTGGTCAGAGCCATTCCGTGATGTCCGGTATAGTTCAGAGAGTTGCTGGCAGCATATACAGGCTTGCCTGCAAGGTCTGCAACTGTCTGAATACCCAGTCCGCAGGAGATCACAATAACATTTTCTGTTCCCTCCGGAATGATATCCTGTAATTTTTTCTCAGTCTGAGTTTTGTTGCACAGGAAATCAACCTTTACACTGCCCGTAACTGTTTTTCCCTGTTCAGCAGCAAATTTCTCAAACTCACCACATTCCGGTTCTTCAATGGTTTCAAATTCCTTGAAACACTTGTTACAGGCAACAACGAACAAATGATCCTTATCGGCCAATAATTCTGCCAGTTCATCGTTACTTTTTAACTTATACTTGGTGTAGTTTTCCAATTGCTCACCTTCCTTGTCAAATTGATATACAGCTTTCTGCTTCTCTGTTTCGCTATTTTTTCCCTCTGCATTTAGAAAAATAACAGGCAGATCACTCAGCTTTGCAGTTAGTACACTTTAGTATAACACACATTAGCCATATTTTCCATTTTAATTATATATTTTTCATCACAAATATGCATTGTATACAAAAAAACTCCGGTCTTTTTCGCCTGATTCTGCTTATGCTCCCGTTTTCCGACAGGCCTAGTCCTCTCTTTTCAGCCTTGGAAGATTCCATCTGTAATGAGCCGCCAGATAACGGATCAGAAATACCACCGCAGAAGCCCCTACCATGGCTGCCACCGTCCCGAGCTTCTGTACATATACACACATACTACTGCTCCCACAATCGAAGCGCAGGCATAAATATGCTTGACAAAGATATAAGGTGGAACTCCTGCCATCATATCTCTCAGAAGTCCTCCTCCTACACCCGTAATAGTTCCCACAAATACCAGGAGAAACGTATTGTCCATATACCCATGACGGATTCCTGTATTTACACCTACCACAGTAAAGATCCCAAGTCCTATGGTGTCCATGATCAGCATAAAACGGTCATAGATTTCCCTGAAATGGCCTTCCAGAAGCTCTTTTTTCAGATAAAGCACCCAGAACACCACACAGGAGGTTGCAGTTGCCACAATCGTATAAACCGGCTTCTGAAACATTCCCGGAGGAATGATTCCCAGAACAATATCGCGGATCATACCTCCGCCTACGGAAGTGACTACTCCAAGAACACAGACACCAAAAATATCCATTCTTCTGCCCACTCCTACCATGGCGCCGGAAGCTGCAAACGCTATGGTTCCAATAATTTCCATAATAAAAGTAATGATTTCCTGCATAATTTCATTTTTCTCCCCATTCCATTGATCTTGTTTTTGTATCAGTCATGCTGTGCCCCAAGCCGGTTCCGTATCCTTTTATAATAAAGAAATCCTGCCAGATCTGCCAGGATCCAGCCAACAGGGATTGCCCACCAGATAGCGGACACCCCGAACTGCGGCATTGGCGCAAATAAATAAGCCAGAGCTACTCTTGTTCCAAGAGAAAGGACTGTCAGAATCAGCGACATCACCGGACGTTCAATTCCTCTGTACAGTCCGTACAATAAAAACAGGCACCCGATTCCCCAGTAAAAAGCGCCTTCTATATGAAGATAATGAACGCCTGCACAGACGATCTCCGGTTCTGCTCCTGACAGAAAAATTCTGATGAGAGGCGCTGCAAAGATCCACACCAGAACCGAAACAGCCACACAAAAGCCTGCAGATACTTTCACAGCAAGCCCGGAAGCCTTCCGAATCCTGTCGTATCTTTTTGCTCCGTAATTCTGAGAAATAAAAAGAGAAAACGCATTTCCAAATTCCTGGGCAGGCATGTATGCCAGAGTATCAATCTTTACTGCCACAGCAAAGGCAGCCATGATCACTGTGCCAAAGCTGTTTACCAGCCCCTGGATCATCAATATGCCGAAATTCATCACAGACTGCTGGGCACAGGTCAGCATAGAATACTGAACTACTCTGTTCAGTGTTTCCCGTTCCATGTGCATATGCTCTTTTTTCAGCCTCAGAAAAGGAACTTTCAAGATTGTATAGCCAGCTATCCCGATTCCGGATACTGCCTGAGCAATAACCGTTGCCTCAGCTGCGCCTCCCACTCCCCTGTTCATTCCTGCCACAAACCAGATATCAAGAATAATGTTTAAGACAGATGAAACTGCCAGAAACCACAGAGGCACCACAGAATTTCCGATTGCCCGAAGCAGACAGGAAAAATAATTATACAGAAAAGTAAACATAATTCCTGCAAAAATAATTCTGATATATGTATACATAAGAGGATAAACCTCTTTTGGAATCCGCAGCAGGTGAAGAACCGGTTCTGTCCATATAAATACTGCCACATTCATAAGAACTGTCACAGCACCTACAAACAGAAAAGATACCCACATACTTTTTTTCAGTTCCTGCTCATTTCCTGCCCCATAGGCAATGGAAAATACAGCGCCGCTTCCCATACAGAGACCGATGGTCACTGAAGTCAGAAAAGTCATCAGCGTATAGGCCGATCCTACTGCCGCCAGGGCTTCTGCTCCCAGAAATCTTCCAACCACCATAGTATCTGCAATATTATAGACCTGCTGGAGCAGATTTCCCAGAATCATGGGAACCGCAAAAATCAGCATGGTCTTTAAAATACTGCCTTCTGTCAGATTTTTTTCCATTTTTACTGCTGTTTTCATTACCGTGTTTATAACCTTTCACCACTGATATGGATAAAATTATAAGATATTCTGTACAAAAAAGTCAACACAGGTCAGCCCGGAAACTATATTTTTTCTAAATACAGGAAAAAAGATAATACAGGAAAAATATCGAAAAAAACATCAAAAAAATTGAATTTGTATGGTATTCTGTTACTTCCTATATTACACTTAGATTGATTTTATTTAAGGAGTGTTTTATTTTATGCGTCTTGCAAAAAAAGCAGCAGCTTCCCTTTCTGTTTACTGTTAGCTGCTGTGCATGAAATAAATCAAACAGCTCCAAGGAGCCTGCTATCACAATCCGGTTCTGTCCCATTATATTTTGCGTACTCACAGTTTATATGGGAAAATACAGGAACAAAAAACAGACTGCAATTACAGGTGAAGCTTAAAGACAGGGAAGTCCACAGGAATATTTGACGCTTACGATAAAATTTAAAATAAAGGGGAAAACAAAGATGATATTGGAAACAAAACGATTATATCTGCGCGAAATGAATCCGTCAGATTTTAATTCTTTATGCAGGATTTTGCAGGATGAAAAAGCAATGTACGCATATGAAGGAGCATTCAGTGATCAAGAAGTTCAGGAATGGCTTGACAGACAAATTTACCGCTATCAAAAATGGAACTTTGGTTTATGGGCCGCTGTTCTGAAAGAAACAGATAAAATGATAGGACAATGCGGACTTACAATGCAGCAGTGGAAAGATCAGGAAGTTCTTGAAATCGGCTATCTGTTCGAAAGATCACACTGGCATCAGGGATATGCCACTGAAGCGGCAAAAGCATGTAAACAATACGCATTTGAAAAATTAAATGCCAGTGAAGTATGCTCCATTATCAGAGATAGCAACACAGCCTCTCAAAATGTGGCAATGAGAAACGGCATGGTCATGAAAGATCAATGGATCAAGCACTATAAAGGAGTTGATATGCCTCATTACCGATATGTAGTTTATCGCTGATAAAACGAAAAACCAGAATTACCATTTCCAGGTAATTCTGGTTTTTATTAGCAGGGGATGAGAGAATCGAACTCCCACCAAAGGTTTTGGAGACCCCTATCATACCATTTGACCAATCCCCTTTGCGATTACTTTATGAATTATACATTCAAAAGAAACAATTGTCAATAGATGAATACAATTTTTTGCAAAATCTTTCAATAATTGACCGGGGGAAATTGACCAGGATTAACCAAGATTGACCAATAATTCAGAAAACCCATATAAGACAAATTCTCATCTTATACAGGTTTCATCATTCTGATTACTCTGCTACAAAATTTTGCAGCCATACTCCTTTTTTTACAAGAATAAATCCTATCAGTGATTTAATAATATCTGCAGACTGAACCAGAGCAAAAATAGCTACCACTGACAGATTTGTATATCTGCTAAAACAAACGCAAGGCTTACACTGACGCACCACATAAATACGCTGTCAAATAAAAATGTAACAACTGTTTTTCCTCCTGACCGCAAAGTAAAATACGCAGCGTGAAGAAATGCGCTGTTTGGCATAAAGATCGCTGAGATTATGATAAACCTGCAGGCCAGCTCCTTTGCCTGTGGGTTAGTATTATAAAGCTCAGGGAAAACAGGCGCCATTATAAGAAGTATCAGAGCCACTCCCATACAGCAGAATATAGAAAAAGCAATCATTTTATTGTCTGTGTCTCTTGCCTTTTTCATGTCTCCGGCTCCCAGAAGCTGTCCTACCACAATGGCAACAGAATCGCCCAATGCAATAAATACGATGTTAAAGACATTGCTTATGGTGTTGGAAATATTCTGGGCTGCCACAACGTTTAGTCCACGAATGGAATAGCACTGAGCAAGCACAGCCACTCCGCATGCCCATAAAGCTTCATTTAAAAGCAGCGGCGTACCTTTTACAAAAATCTTCCAGACCAGATTTCGCGGCACCATCAGCGTACGGTACAGACCTTTGATAAAAGGAAGCTTTTCTGTGTTTCTGGATGTCCAGATCAGAATAATAAGAACCTCCACATAGCGGGAAAGCACGGTTGCAATTGCCGCACCCTGAACTCCCAATTCAGGAAATCCGAATTTTCCATAAATCAAAAGATAGTTAAAAACAAGATTTACACAAACGGCCGTAACTCCTGCCTTCATAGGCAGAACTGTTTCTCCGCATTCTCTCAGAGTACTGGAATATACCTGCCCTAACATAAAGGGCGGCAGACCAAGCAGCATAATATAAAGATATTGCTTTCCATACATCAGTGTAGATGTTATCTCCTCTGCGCTTCCTTCCCCATGAAGATAAATACGAATCAGAGCATCCCCTGATACCAGAAATACAAGAGCAGTTACCACGGTCAGAATAACTGCCAGCCAGAATTTATAACGAAAAGTCTGGCGTACACCTCGTGATCCTTTTGTCCAAAATACTGTGCAGTAAATATCCCTGCGCCTGCCAGTCCGCCAAACATACATAAATTGTATACAAAATCAGCTGATTTACTATAGCAGCTCCTGACATCTGCTCAGTTCCGATCCGGCCAATCATAATATTGTCAAGAAGACTTACAAAATTTGTAATACCATTTTGGATCATAATAGGAATAGCAATGGCAAGTACCATCTTATAAAACGCTTTATCTCCTATAAATTTTCTCCAGAATCCTGTTTTTTTCTGTGTCATTTCCATGAATTTCCTCCTCTCCTGTTTCTATCAATGGACTTTCTTCCGCATAAACGCACTGAAACTAAGAATACTATAGAAAGAGAATATATTCAAGTTTTTTGTAATGACCAAAAGAAAAATATCCGCAAACACATATCTGATAATAGGACTTCTTCTAGGTTCAGATAACTTTTCGTATTAATCCAGCTTACAGGCAGCTTAAATAAGTTAAATATATTTTTAAATAGAAAAAACCAGTACTTCTGTTCAGTACTGGTTAAGTTGCACATTCAAAACTACATACATGTTGACATTGAGATCATTTTTGACCTTGCTTTTTGGTCAAGCCCTCGACCGATTAGTAGCAGTCAGCTCCATACGTTACCGC
>ENA-OPYY01000348-OPYY01000348.1-human-gut-metagenome-genome-assembly--contig:-NODE-348-length-16589-cov-1.072531_pt1 | contig 16589 bp, 18 predicted proteins | sample MGYA00242472_ERZ504481 | MGnify/ENA primary metagenome ERZ504481 (study PRJEB26092, sample SAMD00036265) | human gut metagenome | host: Homo sapiens | study: EMG produced TPA metagenomics assembly of...
GGATTGTAATCGAATTTGTAATTTCTGCACGAATAGGGAGTTTTGCCCTCTGCAAAGAAAACAGGAATTTCAATAATCATGTGATAGCTGCGGTAGCCGTTAGGCTTTGGATTTTGAATATAATCTTTAATCCGTATAATTGTAATATCATCCTGCTCTGCCAGTAGGTGGGCAACTGCGTAGATATCATCAATGAAGGAGCAAATAACTCGAATTCCGGCAACATCATTTAACTGTTCACGAATATTTTGTTCTGTAAATTCATATCCCAGACGCTGAAGCTTATTGTAAATGCTCAACGGTGTCTTAATGCGGCTCTTAATGGAAGAAATAGGGTTTCTTTTATATTTTACAGAGAACTCGTCATCCAGTACCTCCAGTTTGGTGCTGACCTCACGAATTGCACAGCGATACATCATCATTAAGGAATTATAATAATCAGTATTTTTGATAAATCTTTCCGGAAATAAAATGTCGAATTCTTCGGAAGCATCTTTTCTTATGCTGTTCTTAATAGTGTCTTTAGGCATAAAATCACCTCTTTCGTAAATAACGTATTATGTTACAAAGAAAGTATATCGGAAAAACAGTAAAACGTCAATAAAAGTGAAAATAAAGTAGAAATTTCAAAAGAGGTATAGTATAATTAAAAAGATACGAAATTTATTCTATGAAAGAAAGGTTTGGTAAATGTTTGGATATGTAACGATTGATAAACCTGAATTAAAGGTGAAAGAGTTTTATCGGTACAAGTCCTATTACTGCGGATTGTGCCGCGCCTTGAAGGAAGAATACGGATTTCGAGGCCGTATGACACTTTCGTATGATATGGCATTTTTAGTGTTGTTTTTAACTTCATTATATGAAGTTCCTACAAAGGAATTGCAATCCCATTGTCCGTTACATCCTGTGAAGAAAATTCCTATGCTTCAAAATGAAATATCAGAGTATGGTGCAAAGATGAACATTTTGCTTGTATATTTTAAATGCGAAGATGATTGGAAGGATGATAAAAGTCTGAAAGGAATTGCAGGGATGCACCTTTTCAGAAAGAAAGCAAAAGAACTTTGCAGGGAATATAAAAGACAGGCACAGGTTATTCAAAAACAGCTTAAAGTTTTAGCGTCTTATGAAGAGAAACAGGAAGAAAATCTTGATTTGGTAGCAGGAGCTTTTGGAGCGCTTATGGCAGAACTCTTTGTGTATAAAGAGGATATGTGGGAGAAAGAACTGAGAAATTTCGGGTTTTATCTGGGAAAATTCATTTACATTATGGACGCCTATGATGATTTGGAAGATGATTTAAAAACGGGTTCTTATAACCCTTTAAAAGCAGTAAAACATAATTGTAAAAATGAAGAAGATTATGAAAACACAATATATCAGATATTGGTAATGATGATGGCAGAAGCCACGGGAGCTTTTGAAAAGTTGCCTGTACTTTGGGACTCTGAAATTTTAAGAAATATTTTGTATAGTGGAGTTTGGGCAAAGTATAACAAAAAACAAAAAGAAAAACAGGAGAAGCAGGAAAAAGATGGTAAATAATCCTTATGAAATCTTAGGCGTATCACCAAACGCCTCAAATGATGAGATTAAACGAGCATATCGTGATATGAGTAGAAAGTATCACCCGGATTCTTATGTAGATAATCCGTTATCTGATTTGGCAGAAGAAAAGTTTAAGGAAGTACAGGAAGCTTATGATCAGATTATGAAAGAGAGAGACGGAGGATATCAAAGTGGATACGGCGGTTATCAGAACCAACAGTCTACTTACAATCATAATGCAACAAGTCAGGATGACATGCAGTATCAGGCAGCTTACAATTATATCAATGGTCGTCAATATCAGCAGGCATTGAATGTATTGTCCAGAATTCAAAATCGAAATGCACAGTGGTATTATCTCAGCGCTTGTGCAAATATGGGTATGGGAAACAATGTAAATGCTCTGAATATGGCACGTCAGGCACAGAGTATGGAGCCGGGAAATCCGGAGTACAGTAACCTTGTGAACAGATTACAGTGGAACAGCAACCGCTATCAGGGCGGAGGTTATCCTTATTCAAACGGAGGCGGCAGCACCTGCGTACAGGAAATACCTGCTGTGATCTCTGGTGTGCAGACAGTCTTTGTGAGTGCATGGGGAGGCGATTTGTGCTCATGTATGTAAATACGAAAAAAATGGCAGTATCAGGACTTTTAATGGCTCTGGTCTGTTGTATTTATTGTTTTAGCGGAATTTTAGACTTTAATACTTTATTTTTCTTGGCAGCAGCGGCATTCTTTGTGGGAATTATTATACGCGAATTCGGACTGCGCTACGGAGCAGCTTATTTTATAGGTTGTCTGGTATTGGGTACTTTGTCAGCACCACAGAAATTATATTGCATTACTTATGCAATGATGGGAATTTATGTTCTGGGAATTGAATTTTTATGGCATTATCTTGGAAAGCACCCCCAGTGGGAAAAAAGAAAACGGATTTTCCAAATCGGAAAATTTGTAATTTTTAATGTGATGTATTTGCCTGTGCTGTTTTTCTTCCCAAAGCTTCTTTTTGCAGGTGAAATACCGGATACCATGCTGTTTGTGTTGATAGTTGCAGGGCAGATTGCTTTGTTTATTTATGATAAAGCGTATGAATATTTTTTAATTCGTATGTGGGGACAGGTACGAGTAAAAATCTTTGGAAAATAACAACAGAAAAGGAAGAATGTAAATGACAATACTTGAGATAATTGCAGGTCCTGCCATTGGGGCTGTTATCGGTTATTGTACCAATTATATTGCAGTCAAGATGCTGTTTCGTCCTTTAAAACCGATAAAAATCGGAAATAGAACATTGCCTTTTACACCGGGAATTATTCCAAAAGGACAGGGAAGAATGGCGAAAGCCTTAGGGCAGGCAGTGGGAGAGCACCTTCTTACAAAGGAAGACTTTGAGAAGATGCTTTTATCTGAAGACATTAAAAATGCAGTAGTGGATGCAGTGTCACGGAAGGCAGAAAAATTAAAACATACAGATGCTTCTTTAGAGGAATTTCTGTCACAGTATACGGGACAGGAAGAATACGACCTTATGCGTGACAAGCTGGAAGACTATATTACAGAAAAGATTACAGAAGGCGTTGAGAAGCTTGATATAGGAGCGATTATTGTAGAAGAGGGCACGAAAGAAATAAAAGAAAAGTTCAAAGGCGGAATGCTTTCCATGTTCTTAAATGATGAACTTATTCAGTCCGTTGCAGCTCCTATCGGAAAGAAGGTAGACGACTATATCAAGGAAAACGGGGAAGAGAAAATAAGCCGGCAGTGGTCGCTCAGTTAGCGGCAGCAGAAAGTAAATCAGTGGCTGAATGGATAGAACTTCTTCCTGTAAGCGATAAGAAATTGCGCCAAATTGTAGAGAATATTTATGTGAAATTCGTAAATGAAAAGGCGGAAGAACTGGCAGAAAAATTCCATGTTGCAGAAATTGTGGAAGAAAAAATCAACGCAATGGATGTTCTGGAATTGGAAAATCTGTTGCTGGGAATTATGAAAAAAGAGCTCAATGCAGTGGTCAGCTTAGGGGCGGTTATCGGTTTTGTGTTGGGACTTTTAAATATTTGGATTTAAGAAAAGGGACTGTCGTATATCAAAGCGACAGTCTCTTTTGCGTTATAAAAATGGGCAAGGAATATTCTGTATAAAGTATAAAAAGTAAGTCAATGCCAGCATATCTGCACTTCCACCGGGACTGATGTTTTGGGAAACAAAGAAATGATCCAGTTTTGGAAGTATGGAAAGCTTTTCTTCATAAGTAGCATGATTCAGAAATTTTTGTAAATCCTTCTGTATCTTGCAGGCAAGCTGATAATCAGAACGGATAATGAGATTGGTATCTTCTGTGTAGGCAATGTAGTGTAAAAGTGTTATCAGTCCTGCTTGCCACAGAGTAAAGTCCTCTTTTAAAACAGCTTGAAAAAGAGGAAATCCTGTATTGAAAAGATGAGGAAATCCTTCTTTTGCTTCACCTCGAATGCCTGTGATTTTATATTCCAGATAAAGCTTCTCACCATTTGTTTTAGCAGTATTTTGTGTTAAAGTAAGGTAATCATTTAAAAAGTGCAGGAAGCATATAACGGCATATCTCTGACAGAGAAGACAGGAAGTTTTCAGAAGAAATATCCCTACTGTTTGTTGAAATATAATAGCCGATAGCACCGCACAAAATTCCGCCGGAAAAGATAATTCCCTTGTGAGTGTTTATTCCTTGCGTAGCGAAAAGCATGGTTTTTTCTGCCTGTTTTCCAATACTTCGAAGCTTTTGAAACAACAGTGGCAAGTCCTTTTTAGAGCAGTCACAAGATAGTCCTTCTTTTACACATTGGCAGAAGTAATCACTGAGACTGTAAGCGCTGTTTATGAAGGTAGAAAGCCCCATATCTTTGTGAGAACCATTATGCAGCCTATCTACTAAACCTGGTTTTAAAGAAGTATTTACCTCAATAAAAAAGAGCTTTCTGCATTAATAAACCAATGTGATTAGAAAGTCGAGAAATAAAAAAGTTCTCCATAAGTTCAATCTCTTTTGCAAGAAGTTCTTGTGCACTATGTGTTCTGGAACGTCCGCAAAGAAAGGCAGGATTACCACATAGGAGACAGGTTCTTTCAGGAAAGCCCAGTTCCTGACGTGATAATTTACTGCCGTCAGTGCGTAACACATCAAAGTCAAAAAGACGCCCTAAAGGATGATGTTCTTCTTGTTCTAAAAGGTAAGTTTTAATCTCTTCGGGAGGAAGATTTAAAGCAAAAAATCCTTCCCATCCAGTTTCGTTTTTCGCTTCAAATTGTTCCAAAACATCTCCATTTAAAAGTGAAACACCTTTTGAAATAATAGAAGAACCCACTTCATAAGCCCATTTTGTATAAGGGAAAACCTTTACAGGACCGGGAATATTTAGGGTAAAGCTTAAAAGACAAGTTGGTGCTTTCTGTAACATTTTTTGCTGTATTTTTACACGATTTTCTCTTGCATTTAGTATTTCTTCTAGGGAAACACAGTTGCCTGAAGTCCATAGTTCATGTTTCATAATGTTGCTCCTGTAGTGAGAAGTTGATTTCGTAGTTCACTGCCTTTAGGTGAAATAAGAAAATCATAAGTGGTTTTCGGTACAAAATCTTTTAAAAGCAAAAAATCTCCTTCCAGAAACTTTTGACGCACAAAGGTAGCACTAATAACCGTGTTATTTTTTTTGCATCGTGGAATTTCTGTCACGATTATGTCAAAAGAAGGAAGAATTTTTTTCATCTGTTCATTGTAGGTTCTTGTGATTAAGGAGAAGGGTTCTTCTCCTACAAACGGTGGGTAATGTGAAAAGCTTCTTTGAAATAACTACCAAAAATTTGCAAGTCTAAAACAGCAGCTTTTTCCGTAGCAGTCGCTTTATCCTTTAAAAAATAATCAGGAAAAGTTGCATGGGAAATAAGATAATCAGAACTTCCGTGGACAGATACATTGGATAAATGGGCACATCCCTGTTTTACCAGTTCCAGACGAATATCTGAAGGAAACTCAGAGGAGTCTGTGGATAAGACAAAGACGTGGAGATAATCACAGGATTTTGCTGCTGTTTCTACCAAATATTTATGTCCGTTAGTAAATGGATTTGCATTCATTACAATAGAACCGATGGAGCAATCTGTACAGTCAGGGATATTTTTTGTTTCTTCCTTGAGATATTGGCGGATGCCGTCTTTTCGGTTTTCCATAAGAAGCATATCAGGGGTTTCAGTAATGGAGTAAAATCCCATATCGGAAAACATTTGCTTATACATTGGTTTGGTAAATAAAAATAAGTGAGAAATTCCCTGTTCAAAAGCATTTTTGATCAGTTGTGTAATAATAATCTGTAAACAGCCTTCGCCTTGAAAATCTGGATTTATAGCAATACATTTTAATGTGTTTTCGTGGCGTGAACCACAGCCGGCCAATTTTCCGGAAGCTGTTTTTAAGAATACCGAATATTGAATTTGGGAGTCATAAGTTAAATCAAATCCTTTTAAAAAATCTTTTATTTGTTCTAATTTTCGTGAATGAAAGGGAAAACCTTCTTCTAAATAAAATTGTTCCGTAGCCATAATGAGCTCCTTTCTGAAACATATTATGAATATTCTAACATGAAAAATGTAATAGGGGTAGTTTATTGACGAAGAAAATAATTTTTGCTAGTATGAAAATAAAAAAGAATAGGGGAAAAAGCATGAGCAATAAAATGATATTGAAAAAAGCAGAAGATTTTGTAACTTCAAAATGGTCTGGAGGAAGCACAACAGAGCTTTATATTTATCCACCTCAGGCAGTATATCGAGAAGGGAATTTTAAATGTCGTATTAGCAGTGCTACAGTAGAGGTCGAAAAATCGGATTTTACTTCCTTACCAGGGGTGAAACGATATTTAAGTATTTTTTCCGGAGAATTGAAAATGGTACATGGAGGGGAGAAAGAAGTCATTTTGAAACCTTATGAGGTAGATTGTTTTGATGGAGGAGACTCTACCGTTAGTTATGGGAAAGTGGTGGATTTTAATCTCATGTTGAAAAACGGTGCAGATGGAGAGATGCAGGCAAAAGAATTGAAAGGAGAGGAAGCGTTGATTTTAGAGCCGAAAGAAGGGGAAAATCTTTTGGCGGTTTATGTGAAAACAGGCTGTGTTCAGATAGAAGAAAAGATTGTAGAAGCAGGAGAACTTTTTATCTGTGAGGAATGGGAAGATAAAGTAAAGGTTCTGGGAAAGGATACGGAAGAAAGCGGAATAGGGATTTGCAGAGTTAGAATTTAATAAAAAATCAGGGGCGCCAGTAGAAACTGGCGTCTTTCTTTAGTGCATTTTTACTTTACCACACCAGAATAAAAGGTGCAAATTCGTTAATATACATAAAAAAAGTCTAAAACGTCAAGAAAACAAGGGAAAAATAGACGTTTTTTAGACTGTAACAATGCTACAATCGTAAAAAAAGCAAAGGAGAGATGCGAAATGAACAATGCAGAGATCGGAAATGCAATGGTAATTAAATTAGACGCGGTATTACCGGAGTATCCAACATTTAAAGAAGGTGTCAGAAGAGCTCCGAAAAGAGAATTGACATTAAATAAAAGAGAAATCAAACTGGCAGTAGCCAATGCCTTGAGATATGTACCTGAAGAACTGCATGAACAGTTGGCACCGGAATTCCTGGACGAATTATTAACACATGGACGTATCTATGGATATCGTTTTATGCCAAAAGAAAGAATTTATGGAAAACCAATCGACGAGTATAAAGGTGAATGTGTAGAAGGTAAAGCTTTTCAGGTTATGATTGACAACAATCTGGACCATGAGGTCGCTCTTTATCCTTATGAACTGGTTACATACGGCGAAACCGGACAGGTTTGCCAGAACTGGATGCAGTATCAGTTAATTAAAAATATCTTGAAAAACTGACACATCACCACACATTGGTTATGATGAGCGGACATCCAATGGGACTTTTCAAATCTCATGAAACAAGCCCAAGAGTTATTGTAACAAACGGTCTTATGGTTGGTATGTTTGATAATCCGGAAGACTGGGCAAAAGCAACAGCTATGGGATGCTCTTCCTACGGGCAGATGACAGCCGGAGGCTGGATGTACATCGGACCACAGGGTATCGTACACGGTACATTTAATACAATTCTTAATGCAGGACGTAAATTCTTAGGAGTTCCGCAGGACGGAGATCTAGCAGGACACTTATTCGTGACAAGTGGTCTTGGCGGTATGAGCGGTGCTCAACCAAAAGCTATTGAAATCGCAGGCGGCGTAGGTATTGTAGCAGAAGTGGATTACTCCAGAATTAAAACAAGACATGATCAGGGTTGGGTAAGTCTTGTAATTGAAGATGCTGCGGAAGCATTTAAGGTTGCTCAGGAATATATGGACAAGAAAGAAACAATTTCCATTGCATTCCACGGAAATATTGTTGACCTTCTTCAGTATGCTGTTGACAATAATATCAAGATTGAATTGTTATCTGACCAGACATCCTGTCACGTTCCTTATGACGGCGGTTACTGCCCACAGGGACTTACTTTCGAAGAAAGAACAGAGATGCTGGCTAATGACAAAGAAAAATTCTGTGATTGGTAGACCAGTCCTTAATTAAACATTATCACTTAATTAAGACTTTAGTAGAAAGAGGAGCATACTTCTTTGACTACGGTAATGCATTTATGAAAGCTGTATTTGATGCAGGTGCAAAAGATATTGCTAAGAATGGTGAAGACACAAGTGAAGGATTTATCTTCCCATCTTATGTAGAAGATATTTTAGGACCAGAATTATTCGATTACGGATATGGACCATTCAGATGGTGCTGTCTGTCCGGAAAACCGGAAGATTTAAGAAAAACAGACCATGCTGCTATGGAAATTATTGATCCAAACAGAAGAAGTCAGGATAGAGATAACTATATCTGGATTCGTGACGCAGAAAAGAATAAATTGGTTGTTGGTACACAGTGCCGTATTCTTTATCAGGATGCTCTTGGCAGACGTGATATCGCACTTAAATTTAATGAAATGGTAAGAAACGGTGAAATCGGACCAGTTATGCTTGGACGTGACCATCACGATACAGGTGGAACTGATTCACCATACAGAGAAACATCTAATATCTATGATGGTTCTAACATTACAGCAGATATGGCTGTACACTGCTATGCAGGTAACGCTGCAAGAGGAATGAGCCTTGTAGCTCTTCATAATGGTGGTGGTGTTGGTATCAGCAAATCTATCAATGGTGGATTTGGTATGGTTCTTGATGGAAGCGAAAGAGTAGATGAAATCCTTATGGCTGCAATTCCATGGGATACTATGATTGGTGTTTCCAGAAGAAGTTGGGGAAGATGCGAACATTCTATTGAAACAGTAGCAGAATATAACAGAATCAGAAATGGTGAAGATTATGTAACAATGCCTTATCTGGCAAGCGATGAGCTGATTGAAAGAGTGTGCAAAGATGTTGTAGTAGAAGAACATCATCATGCACATCACTAAAAGTTTATCTTGAATTTTCAGGGACGGGCACCGGAATATCGGTGCCTGAACCCGATTAAACAGTCGCAAGGAGATAGAACATGAAAAAAAGATATATACGTCATGCTTCTGAATTAGTAACCTGTAGAGGAAATGCACCAAAACACGGGAAAGAAATGTCTGATGTGGGCATTATCAAAGATGGTGCAGTTCTGATTCATGATGATAAAATCGTTGCAGTGGGAACTACAGAGGAACTGGACCAGCAGATAAATAAAGAAGAATATGAGGTTATTGATGCCTCGGGGAAAGTGGTCATGCCAGGGTTTGTAGACTCTCATACACATTTTATTTTCGGCGGATACAGAGCAGATGAATTTTCCTGGAGACTAAAAGGTGACAGTTACATGTCCATTATGGAAAGAGGCGGCGGAATTAATGCAACGGTTATTCCTACGCGAGAAGCTACGGAGGAAGAACTGGTCGAAGCAGGGCGAGAAAGATTAAACCGCATGCTGGAATTTGGTGTAACCACCGTAGAGGGTAAAAGTGGATATGGTATGGACTGCGAAACAGAGTTGAAACAGCTTCGTGCCATGAAAAAACTGGATGAAACCCATGCAGTAGATATTGTAAGAACTTTTTTAGGACCTCACAGTGTCCTTCCAGAATGGAAAGGTAAAGAGAGAGAATTTTTGGAAGAACAGCTTCAGGTTGTAATGCCAAAAGTAAAAGAAGAAAATCTTGCAGAATTTGCTGATATTTTTACAGAAAAAAATGTATTTAATATAGAAGACTCCGAGTATTATCTCACAAAGGCAAAAGAAATGGGATTTAAATTGAAAATCCATGCAGATGAGATTTATCAGTTAGGCGGAGCAGAGCTTGCATCAAGAGTAGGCGCTGTATCAGCAGACCATCTTTTGAAAGCATCTGATGAAGGCATTCATCAGATGAGAGATGCGGGAGTTATCAGTACACTGCTTCCGGCAACAGCATTTTGCTTAAAAGAAGAATATGCGCCGGGCAGAAAAATGATTGATGAAGGATGCGCAGTGGCAATTGCCTCTGATTTAAATCCTGGAGCTGCTTTACCAATTCAATTCCGTTATTGGTAGCGCTTGGCTGCATTTATATGAATATGTCCATTGAAGAAGTGATTACAGCACTGACAATTAATGGCGCAGCAGCAGTGGATAGAGCTGATATAGTGGGAAGTTTGGAAGCGGGGAAACAGGCGGATATTATTTTCCTCAAATTCCCGTCTATTCATTTTATGCCATATCATACAGGCATAAACTTAGTAGAAACTGTTATCAAAAAGGGTGAAACGGTATACCACAAAGATTGGAAATAAGAAAAGGAGAATGAAACCATGGAGAGAATTATTGAATGCGTACCTAATTTCAGCGAAGGTAGAGACAAAGACAAAATTGAACAGATTGTAGGTTGTTTTCGTAATGTAGAAGGTGTAAAGCTTCTTGATTACAGTTCTGACGAAGATCACAACAGAAGTGTTGTAACAGTAATCGGTGAGCCTGAACCATTAAAAGATGCTATGGTTGCAGCAATTGGAAAAGCAGTTGAATTAATTGATATGACAAAACATCAGGGACAGCATCCTCGTATGGGTTGTGTAGACGTTGTTCCGTTTATTCCAATTCGTGGTGTGACAGTAGAAGATGCAGATGCTTTAGCAAAAGCAGTTGCAAAAGAAGCTTCTGAAAAATTCGGACAGCCATTCTTCCTGTATGAAAAATCTGCAACAGCTCCTCACAGAGAAAACCTTGCAAAAGTTCGTCAGGGACAGTTTGAAGGTATGGCAGAAAAGATGAAAGACCAGGAAAAATGGAAACCGGATTTTGGTCCAAATACTATTCATCCAACAGGCGGAGTTACAGCAATCGGCGCAAGAATGCCTCTGATTGCATACAACATCAACTTAGATACATCAAATCTGGAAATCGCTCAGAAAATTGCGGATAAAATCCGTCACGTAAAAGGTGGTTTCCGTTATTGTAAAGCTATGGGTGTTATGCTGGAAGACAGAAACATTGCTCAGGTATCCATGAACTTAACAGATTATACAAAAACATCTGTTTATACTGTATTTGAAACAGTACGTATGGAAGCAAGACGTTATGGTGTAAATGTATTAGGAAGCGAAGTAGTAGGTTTAATTCCTCTGCAGGCTATCGTTGATTGTGCAGAATACTATCTTGGATTTGAAAACTTTGATCCAAAACAGGTTCTTGAAACAAGATTATAATTTATAAAAAAATATAAGAGGTATATGCCATGAAACAGATGACAATTGAACAGTTCGCCATGCAGACAGCCTCTAATGAACCAGTACCAGGGGGCGGAAGTATTTCCGCCCTCGCTGGCGCTTTAGCAGCGGCTTTAACAGAGATGGTGGCAGGACTTACAATCGGGAAAAAGAAATACGTTGAAGTAGAAGAAGAAATGAAAGAAGCAGTAGAACCAATGCACAAAATTTGTGAACAGCTTCTGGATGATATTAAGAGAGATAGTGAGTCTTTTGACTTATATATGCAGGCTTTAACACTTCCAAAGGAAACAGAAGAAGAAAAAGCAGCTCGTACAGCAGCAATGCAGAATGGATTGAAAGCAGCGGTTGCAGTGCCTTTATCTGTGGCAAAAGCAGCTTATGAGGTTCTTCCTTTTGCAGAAACTATGGTGGTAAAAGGCAATAAAACAGCAGTTACAGATGCTTTGGTAGCAACCATGATGGCAAGAACAGCAGTTTTAGGTGCGTTGTTCAATGTAAAAATTAATCTGGAATCCATTAAAGATGAAGAATTCGTAAAAGAAACTTCAAAAGAAGTGGAAGTGCTGGAGAAAAAGGCAATTGCTTTTGAACAGAAAATTTTGGCACAGGCCCAAGTTTCCAAAAGTGTTGTAGAGTAAGACAGAGAAAGGAGAAAACCTGTGAAAATTTTGAAAAATGCAGTAGCAGGAACTCTGGAATCCAGTGATTTGTTTATTCAGATAGAGCCGGACGAAAAGGAATTAACTTTGGAGATTGACTCCGTTGTTGCAAATCAGTATATGGATGCCATTCGGACTGCTGTTCTGGATACTCTGAAAGAATTTGACGTATCCACAGGAAAAATATTTATTAAAGACAAAGGTGCTTTGGACTGCGTCATTCGTGCTCGTATGGAAACTGCACTGAAAAGAGGAGGAGTTGAATAGGTATGAGACGAACCATGTTGTTTTTACCGGGTAACACTCCGAATATGCTGATTAATGGTGATACACTGGGAGCTGATACAATTATTTTTGATTTGGAAGATGCAGTATCTCCGGATGAAAAAGATGCTGCCAGAATTCTGGTGAGAAATGCACTGAAATATCAGTCTTTCCCTGATTGTGAAGTAGTGGTACGAATTAACCCTACAGATACAGAATTTTGGAAAGAAGATTTAAAAGCCATTATTCCTTTAAAACCGGATGTGATTATGCCGACAAAAGTCAGCGGCAAGGAAATGATTTGCCAGGTGGCAGATTTTATGACACAGGTTGAAAAAGAAAATGGTATGGAAGAAGGAACAGTGAAAATTCTTCCATTAATTGAAACTGCTCTGGGTGTGGAAAAATCTTTTGAGATTGCCAGTGCAGATAAGCGAGTAATCGGGCTTTTCTTAGGGGGAGAAGATTTTACGGCAGATATGCACTGTAAACGAACAAAAGAAGGAAAAGAGATTTTCTATGCCAGAACTCGTCTGGTATGTGCTGCCAGAGCGTGTGGAATTGAAGCTTATGACACACCGTTTACAGATGTAGAGGATATGGAAGGACTGGAAAAAGATACGGAATTTGCAAAAAGTCTGGGATTTGCAGGAAAAGCAGTTATTTCCCCAAGACATGTAGATATTGTAAATGCAGTATTTTCTCCTACTGAAAGTGAAATAGAATATGCTCATGATGTGATGGATGCTATTGAAGATGGTAAACGTCAGGGAAAAGGCGTAATTTCTCTTAGAGGAAAGATGATTGATGCACCGATTGTAAAACGTGCCCAGCAGGTACTGGAGATGGAAAAGGCGATTTATGGAGGTGCATGCAGATGAGTAAATTGATTTCTTCCGTAAGGGAAGCCATTGAAAAAACAGGTTTAAGAGATGGCATGACAATTTCCTTCCATCATCATATGAGAAATGGAGATTTTGTTCTGAATATGGTTTTGGAACAAGCGGCAGAAATGGGTATTAAAGATTTAACTGTAAATGCCAGCTCCATTTTTGATATTCATGAACCGATAATCGAACATATTAAAAACGGCGTGGTGACCGGTCTGGAATGTAATTATATGGGTGGAAAAGTAGGAAAAGCCATTTCTCAGGGAATATTGGAAAAGCCGGTGATTTTCAGAAGTCACGGCGGCAGAGCCGGAGATATGGAAAATGGTTCTTCCAAAATTGATATTGCATTTCTGGCAGCGCCTTGCGCAGATAACATGGGAAATTGCAGCGGAAAATATGGTCCGTCTGCATGCGGTTCTTTAGGGTATGCTTTTTCTGATGCCATGCACGCAAATAAGGTGGTTGTGCTGACAGACAATTTAGTTCCGTACCCGCTAAAGGACACTTCGATTAACGAAGGTTATGTAGATTATGTGGTAGAGGTTCCGCAGATTGGCGATCCTGCACGTATTGTGTCGGGAACCACAAAAATTACCCGTGACCCTGTCGGTCTTCGGATTGCAGGACTGGCGGCACAGGTAGTCAAACATTCAGGATATTTAAAGGACGGATTTTCTTTCCAGACAGGTGCAGGCGGCGCATCCTTGGCAGTAGCCAAATATGTGGAAGAAATGATGGAAAAGGAAAATATAAAAGGCAGCTTTTGTATGGGCGGCATTACCGGATATATGGTAGATATGGCAAACAAGGGATACTTTGACACCATTTTGGATGTACAGTGTTTTGATTTGAAAGCCATTGAGTCTATTCGGGAAAATCCAAAGCATCAGGAGATTTCTGCTATGCGATACGCATCACCGGCAGCCAAAAGCGCTGCGGTAGACAGTCTTGATGTAGTTATTTTAGGTGCAACACAGGTAGACGTAAACTTTAATGTCAATGTACATACAGACTCAAACGGATTTATTATGGGAGGCTCCGGCGGACACTGTGATACAGCCGCAGGCTCCAAGCTGGCAATTATTGTAGCGCCTTTAATCCGTGCAAGACTTCCTCTTATTGTAGATGAAGTGCTTTGTAAATCCACACCGGGGGAAACGGTAGATGTAATCGTAACGCAAAGAGGAATTGCAGTAAATCCAAAACAGAAGGAATTGAAAGAGAAATTGTTAAAAGCCGGACTTCCGGTAAAAGACATTGAAGAATTAAAACAGATAGCAGAGGACATTGCAGGTGTTCCAAATAAAATTCAAACAGGGGATAAAGTAGTAGCAAAAGTGCTTTATCGTGATGGAACTTTGCTTGATACAATTAAAAATGTACTGTAAAAGTTATAAAAAGCCATTTAATCAAGAAATCGGAAGGGAGCGGTTTTACAATGGACAAAAAGAAATTGGTCATTGGTGTAATCGGCGCAGATGTACATGCGGTTGGAATTAGTATTCTTCAGCACGCATTTGAGGACGCCGGCTTTGAGGTGACAAATCTGGGAGTTATGGTTTCACAGGAAGAATATATTTCAGCAGCTATCGAAACAGGCGCTGACGGAATTATGGTATCTTCACTGTACGGACATGGTGAGCTGGATTGTCGAGGTTTAAGAGAAAAATGTGATGAGGCTGGCTTAAAGGGGATTTTACTCTATGTAGGCGGAAATATTGTAGTTGGTAAGCAGCCTTTTGATGAAGTAGAAAGACGTTTTAAAGCTATGGGATTTGATAGAGTGTTTGGTCCTGGTACAGCACCGGAAACAACCATTGCGGCTTTATATGAAGATTTTGGCATCGAAGCTCCAAAAACAGCAGAATAAGAGATGAGGCGGTGATTGAAATGAAACCAATTTTATTGGTGGACTTCGGAAGCACCAACACAAAGGTGACAGCAGTTGATGTAGAAAACTATGAGGTTCTTGGAACAGCAGCAGCATATACAACCGTGGAAACAGATATTAACAATGGTCTCGGGAAGCAGTTTCTAATTTGGAGAAGATAACAGGTCATATTGAATATGAAGAAAGATATGCCTGTTCTAGTGCAGCCGGAGGACTGAAGATGATTTCCATTGGTCTGGTACCGGAGCTTACAGCTCAGGCATCCAGAGAAGCTTCTCTTGGTGCAGGTGCAAAGGTATGGAAAACATATTCTTTTAATCTGACAAAAGGGGATATGCGGGAAATCGAAGAATATCATCCAGACATTATTTTGCTCACAGGAGGAACAGATGGAGGAAATTCAGAGTGTATTTTGTATAATGCACAAATGTTATCTTCTCTGAGTTACGATTGCCCGATTGTTATTGCAGGAAATCGCTGTGCAGCAGAAGAATGTCAGGAAATTCTGGGAGAGAGAACTACATTTCTTTGTGAAAATGTAATGCCAAAGCTTGGTGAGCTGAATGTAGAGCCAACGCAGAAACAAATCCGTGAAATCTTTTTAAAGAGAATTGTGCAGGGAAAAGGGCTTTCAGAGGCATCAGATTTAGTATCCGGAATTATTATGCCTACACCGTCTGCCATGCTTACAGCAATGGAGCTTTTGTCAGATGGATGGGAGGAGCTTCCGGGAATTGGAGAATTGGTAGGTGTAGATTTAGGAGGAGCGACTACCGACATCTATTCCATAGCAGAAGGAAGTCCGGCTAATATGGGAACAGTTATGAAAGGTATTCAGGAGCCTTATGCAAAAAGAAGCGTGGAGGGCGATATCGGTATGCGTTATAGCGTTCCCGGTATTCTGGAAGCAGTAGGTGACAGACAACTTTCTAAAATAGCCGGTATTAACCGCCAGAAAGTGAATGAATTGGTAGATTATCTGAGTAATCATACAGATTATATTCCTGATAATGAGGAAATGGAGAAGATGGATTATGCATTGGCATGTGCGGCAGTGGAAACGGCTGTATCCCGTCATGCAGGTTCTCTGGAACAGGTTTATACACCATGTGGTTTAACGTATTTACAAAGCGGCAAGGATTTGCGCAGAGTAAAATACGTAGTTGTTACCGGCGGAGCTTTAATACATGCAAAGCATACAGAAGAAATTGCAAAGTTTGCACTGTATGATGAGAGCACTCCCGGCTCTTTGCGCCCGGAGAATGCGGAAATCCTGGTGGATCGAAAATATATCCTGGCAGCAATGGGACTGCTTTCACAGCATTACCCGGCAGCTGCTCTGGAGATTATGAAGAAGGAGATTGCTTATTATGGACATAAGAAATAAAAAGTTATCTGATGATGAGTCTATGGTATTCGAAAAGAGATTTTAGGACAGTGGTCAACAGGAAAAGACGTTGATTTTGACGAAGCAGTAGAATACCACAAATATGCCTGAAACAAAAAGCAATTTCCAGAATGCCTAGTCACAGGCAAAAAAG
>ENA-OPYY01000350-OPYY01000350.1-human-gut-metagenome-genome-assembly--contig:-NODE-350-length-16576-cov-2.937990_pt1 | contig 16576 bp, 27 predicted proteins | sample MGYA00242472_ERZ504481 | MGnify/ENA primary metagenome ERZ504481 (study PRJEB26092, sample SAMD00036265) | human gut metagenome | host: Homo sapiens | study: EMG produced TPA metagenomics assembly of...
AGGGATTTGCAGAAAGTTTTTCTTTCCTTTTTGATATTGCAGATCTTTTCTACATCCTCCGGTTTGAAGATCAGGTTCAACGCCTCTTCTACCGCCTGAAGCTCCCCTTTGTTTCCAAACGCACCCATAAGACGCAGCATAGTTTCTGCATCTGCATTTACTTCTACTTCCAAGGTTCCAATCTGCATAATTGGATTTTCGTCAAAACTAAGTTTTTCTGTAATGTCTACTACTTTTGCCATGTTATTCTCCTTTCGGTGTAACGGTTGGTTTTCCATTGCTCATGATTTCAAATTCTAAAGGTGCTACTGCAGTGGAATCGCCTGCTCCTACATTTGTTACATTGATAACCGCTTTCGGGAACTCTACTTTTGTTCCGTCTGGGAACGTCCACTGGAAATTCTTTTCCACCTTTCTTCCATTCTCAAATGTCAGCCCGGCAACCAGATCATTTCCTTCGTCTCCTACGTTTCTCTTTGCTGTAACAGTGATAGTCACGCCTTTTCCGGTCATTAACCGGCGCACCCAGCCCTGTGTATCAAATGGTGTCCACTCTTCAATATTGTTGTCAAATGCAACTCCAAAAGTCTCACAGTCTGCAATATTGACATAAGATGCCGGGCCTTCGGCTGCAGCTTTGTCAATCTGAAACTGGTTTTCATAACATGGATATACTCCTGTTGCTCCTGCCATATGCTATTCTCCTTTCGCATAAATAAAAGCCGCCTCTATGACCATTTCATAGATGCCGGAATCATCTGTTCCAACATCCTGTATTTCATAAAGCGGCTGGATAAATTTAATTGTCTCATTGTTAATCTGTGCTTCTCTTGTGGTCGTCAAAGCCTCAAATAAGGCTGTGGCTGCCTTTTCTGTATCTCTTGGGGATTTATTCCAATGAACCAGAAGGGTAACGTATTTCGTGCCGTAGGACTCCAAAAAGGCTCCTCCTATGGCGGTCTTGTAAGTATGCTGATGTTTACTGTGATAAACTCCAATGGTTTTATCCGGTTTAACATCCAGCTTTCCCATATAGACCTTTTGAGGCTCTGTAATATTCAGAGAAGCAATATAATCTCTTACATCTGCCAGTGTCATATACCAGTCAACCTCCTGTAGATATTTTTAAATGCCTTTACCGCAAAATCAGCCTGTGATCCACCCGGAATCCAGTCTTCATACCATTTTCCCCGGGCATTTGGATTTTCGTCTTTCTGGAAATGATACTCTGGATGAAAATACAGGCGTCGTGCATAAGGTGTGCTGGAAACAATGGACACTTTTCCTTTACTGCTATTAGAGTAATCTACAAAAGTGCTTTCATTTTGCAGGTTTCCGGTATCCCGTGGAAATACCTGTGCCTGCACCACTTCGGTATGAAGTGCTTCCGCCGTCTGCTCCAAAGTTGTCACCTGGGCCTGTGTAAGCTGCTTTATTTTCGGCATATTCAGTTTTACAACCGAACTTACTTTGATCATACCAGCATCACCTCCACATAGTTTACACTTCCATCTGGGTTCCGGGCTTTCATACCCTGCGCAATCTGGCGTTTCACTCCCATTATCTCTGCTGTACCGGAAGATATCGCCGGAAGCTCCGGACAGGGGTCAACGCTGATCAGGGCAGTGCCTGTGATCTGTATCAGCTTCTTTTCCGCAGTGTAAACGGTTCTTGCCTTATCCTGGTAATTGCATTTCCCCTTCCAGGTGATTGTCTGAAGAGGTTCGCCGTATACATTCAATCCCTCCTGTTCAAATTCCAGGATGATATCTGTTTTACACAGCTTTTCCGGTACTAATTTCGGATATCTCATACCATCACCTCAACAATCCGCAGCACAATCCAGTCTGGCAGAGCAGTGCATAATCATCCCTTTTCATGGCAATGCCCCTGTCCGTGAATACGTTCCAGGAGCTGCCGAACTGAGCTGATACGCCGTTGATGCTGTATGAACTCAGAACACTGCTGATCTCATCCGCATTTTCGTATTCAAACTCCGCCTGGCGGCACACAACCTCCTGAATCACATTTTTCTGGAACTCTGTCAAATTATCAAATCCCCGGCCTACAATCCGGTTGTAGGTCAGGGTGTCGATATGTCTTGATGCCTGGATGAGAAGTCTCCGAGGCTGTCGCCGGGAATCAGGCTGCCCCCATAACCTGATTCATAATACAATTCCGTTGCATATGGAATATACGGCATCTATGCCACCTCATTTCTTTGCAGGCTTTGTCTTTGATTCCTCTGGCTTTTCGTCTGCCTGGGGCGTTTCAGTCTCTGCAAGTTTCTCTTTTAAGACTTCATTTTCTTTTTTCAGAGCAGCATATTTCTCATAGGGAACATTTTTCCCTGTACCATAGGCTATGATCTCTCCATCATCAGAAAAGATATCAAAGCCATCATTCTGATAGTATTCTTTCTGCTCTTCTGTGATCGTATAGACCTTATTTCCTTTTTCTGCTCTCATCAGCCCTGTGCCTCCCTGTTAATAGCAATACCACAGGATTTTCTTTCGATCAGGAAGGTATCTGTATAGTACCTGTTCTGATATACGTACTTATCTGCAGTACGGCTGTCAGTTCCCGGGGTAAACAGCTTCATATATGCGTATTTATCGCGGGAGATTACACAGGATGGATGTACCAGCATCATGTGGATCTGCTTTGCATCTACTGCCGGAGCGCATCCATCTGTGAAATTGTATTTTGTCTTAAATCTTGCAGAGGGTACAGGTTTCAGCTTTACATCATCCAGTCCATGTACCTGACGGTTGATTACACCTGCAGCTCCTACGCTCATGGTTCTTGTAATGCCATCTGCGTTTTTCAGAAGCTTCTGCATTGCAGAGGTCAGATATAAGATTCTTCCTTCCTGTGGAACAGATTTATCATCCATGATCGCCATCTGCTCATCAAACCATTCCAGGATATTAGATACTGTAAGGACTGTCTCATCCACAACTGCACCTTTGGATTTATAGGAAGTTGCCTCTGTAAGAAGCTTAGAAAAACGATAGCTGTCCTTCTCCGGGATTGCCTGCTCTTCCTCAAAGACGTTCTGGATATTTGCAATCTCCGTCACCAGATTGGTTTCATCCACGTCCATAGGATCAATGGCAAACTCAATATCCCTGTCATGGGTGAGCTTTTTCGGTTCCCAGTCGTTGGACACTGTTCCAGTATTGAATCCCATATTGGTTCTGTTGTGGTCCTTGTAACCGGATACCGTTAATCTTGGGATCTTAATTGTCTGGGCGTTCATAAACTTGATACCAGAGTTGGACTGGGTAAGCTCATAAGATACCAGTTCCCTTTCGTATTTCTGTGCCAGCTGTCTCTCAAACTGATCTGCGTATTCGTATACTGCCATATTTCATTCTCTCCTTTATTTTTTATTTCCGAAGATTGCCGCCAGCTGATCCTCTGTAGTCGAAGCACCCTGTCCTCCGCCGGATCCAATCTGACGGAATCCGCTCTGAGGTGTCTGTGTACTTGGTTTCAGCTGTGGCAGCTCTTCCATCACTGTGTTTAATGCTGCTTTTAAATTCTCTTTGTTGATGGTTCCTTTTTCATCTGCGACCTTTGACAGATCTGCCAGTTTCAGCACATAGGGCATGGTTTTCAAATCAACCCCAAGCTCTCCGGCCAGAAACATTGCTTCTTTCTCAATGTTTGCCTGCTGTGCTGCAGCCTGCGCCTGTGCCGCCTGCTGCTGAAGTGCATCAACATCAGGAGTATTGGCCGCCTGTTGCTCTTTGTATGCTGCGATCGCCTGATCCACCTGCTCCCTAGTGAGGTTCTGCTGTTTAAAATAGCCTTTCAGGACACTTTCCTCTGTGGCAGACTGCTTTCCAGCAACAATATTAGCCAGCTTTTCATAATCAAACTGAAAGGGCTGTCCTGCCTGCTGATTATTTGTGTTCTGCTGATTTCCCGCTGCTCCACTGCCTGGATCTCCTCCTGTCGGATCACCTCCCGATTCTGCAAAAAGCTGCAGGTTCATGGGGATTTTCATTGACTTGTCCATTTCTCTTCTCCTTTACAGTTTTTTGTGCGCTGTCTGCGCCTGACAGTTTTATGTGTGTCTCACAAAACAGTTGATAACCCGGTGTCTCCGCGTAGTTTAAGCTCTTCGGAGCATAAAAATAAGACGCTTCACCCTGCGTCTCAACGGGAGATATCTGGATCACCGCCTTTCTAATCTGCAAAACACCAATCATCAGCCAGCATATCAGCCTGACTCGCAAGCCACCCCATCTGAACACCACTTGTGCCCACAAAAGCTATAGCTGTATTGCCAATCGCATCGTGTTCACAGTTCACAATCTCACCGTCAGCATCTTTGTAAGAAATGCCTGTTGCAAGTTGGATATACTGGTTTTTACCATTCCAACCTTTACGTTTTAATTTCAATCCTCGTTTAACGTACTTGATTGCATCTCCAAAACCAAATGCTGCTTTTCCACCCAAAACAGGGCAATTCGTTTCATCTGCAATAATCCATTCATCAGATGCCACATTCGAAAGAGTATATTCAACTCTCTGTGTTTCTCTGATATCAAGAAGATCTCCCTGATCAGAGTCCTGTGGTCTGCACTGAATCATTACTGTCTGTTTTTCTTTATCCCAATACCAATAACCACCCCACGACGGAAGTTTTACTTTCTTACCTTCCTTCATTTCTCTTAATGCTTCTGTAAATTTCATAACTTTTCACCTCGTCCTTTCTTAAAAATGGGTATAAAAATAACACGCATATTTTGCGTGTTGATAACGTTGTTTTCTGCTATACTGAACAAAAGGAGGTATAGCGCTATGTTAAATGTCGATAAAATTTCAAAGCAGGTTCTTCAATATCTACTGAATTGTCCCGACTGCACTTTTTCAGTCAACAAAGGATTTCCTTCCAACATACCAACCGAAGAACTTCTTTCTTCTATTGATTTTTTGGAAAAAGAAGGATATTTAACCACATCCAGAGTTCCCAGCGGTGCTTTGATTTCTGCAACTCTCACTCATAAAGGGAAACACCCAAAAGAGTTTAATTCCATCGCTTTGAAACGTTATTTACTCGATAAATGGGTGGATATTCTCGCCCTAATCATTTCTATCCTTGCCTTTATAGGAGCATACCGAGTTGAGTTCAGCGCATTATTACGGCTATTAATGCAAGGACTGACAAGATAAAAGCCATCTTTGACGGAACAGAAAAATCCGACCAACGATACCAAAGTTTTTCTTTTTTCATTTTGCACTCACCTTTCTAAATGGGTATAAAAATATCACCTGTCATTTCTGACGGTGGTATGAATAATCTATATTTGCTAAACCAAAGGATTATTGGCGGGTGTGCCCTTTCCCGCATTTCTTTTGACCCGGTAGGTGCGTAGCAGCACAATCTCTACTTCAATAATCCTTTGGGTAAAGCCACTATTACTATATGAATATTATACAATAGCTATTCCTTTTTGTAAAGCATCCCATTTTTTTCTATTAATTTTTTGAGATTTTTTTCTCGGATTCTGTAAAATGTCATAACAGAATTTTTTAGTTTACTATCATCTGTTTCAAGAACCACTCGTACTACCACATTCAAGTTTGTTTCCGGTAATTTCTTCACCATAAACACCGTACCCTGATGCTTTATATCCTTTATGATCAGATCTGGAGACGAGACACTTTCCTCTCCGTACTTTTCAAATAAATCATAATCTTCCGGATGCCGTTCTTTGATGTGATCTATACGCTCATTTGTTACAATAATTTCGTCTGTCTGAATCTTTCCAAATTCTTTTTCAAGTACCTCTATATTTATCTTACCCAAATTCCGTATTTCTGTCACTGAGCTTTCCTCATTCGCACTTTTTAAGTTGATTATACCAGAATCAGCAACTTTTTCAATCGGTTTCGCTATTAACTCCTTCTGCATTTTCCACTCTACTCTTCTGGCTGCGTACCTTTTCTGATTTTCCTCATCCAGGGAATTTTTCTCTAACCGGCTAAACCTCTTCTCCTGCCGTTCTGCGTACTGCTGCCGTGCTTCCTCTTTGGCATTCTGTCCAATCGCTTCCAGCTCTTCCTTCGTCCAGGTATCATCCGCTGTGGAAATCCCAGGGAAATATGTAGTATGACTGTCTTTACAGCGTGGATGATAAAGCCCATGAGCTACCGCAGTGCTCATAAGTGGATAAGAACCATCTTTCCTGCTTCCGCCGCTCCATACATCATCAATCAACACCTTTCCGCAGAACGGAAGGCACTTCGGACAAGGATTTCCGCGCTTATTTACAATAACCGTATGTATTCCCCATTCCTGACGTTTCACACCCTCGCCCTGCAGGTAAGCACGCTTGCAGGCTGTCCGGATTGCCATATCTGCATAATCAGCTATGGTATGCCTTGCCCCATTGGAATACTCCACACAATTCAATCCTGCGGAGAGAAAATCCTTTGTGGCCATATCCACAGCTTTTTCGTAGGTTCCAGCTCCGGTATTGGCATAAACCTGGGCGTTGAAGATTACTTTTCGGTACTGATCGTTGGCCATACGCAGGACTGCTGTCTCAGCCTTTTTCATATCGTCTGAAGTGGCCTTTATGAGAGCTTCCAGCTTTCTTTCATTCAGCTTAAAAAACTCTGCTGTAGCCCCTTTGGAAATCCTTTTTGCCGGAAAACCTTTTTTAATGGCTTCCAGGATCACAATCTCCTGATCCATTTCTCCTTCTGATCTGGCAATGCTAATCAGGGTTTGAATCTTTTTATTGATATCCTTAAACTGCTGACCATACTTCTTTTGATTAAACTTTTTATATTTTTCCAGCGCTTTCAGCTGTTCTGCCTGCCACATGGACCACTGCTTTTTCTCGTCAATTTCTTCCTGCTTGTGCCGGCGCAAATTCCGGATCATGGAACCGATCAGCTCATTTTCGATTGCTTCAAAAGCTTTTCCAATATCGTACTGGTCATTGATCTTTGACAATGGGGTCACCTCCCATTTGCATGTACCTTAAACCCCTGACTCTTAAACTGCCGGATCAGAGCTTTTAGCTGAGTAGTGCTTGTGCAATTATCGTTCCTTAATTCCGCATAATCACCTTTTTCCACTGCGTACACTCCCTTTGGAACCTGTTCCTTTGCTATCCGAAGAAGCCCCTGGAACTCCTTCCGGTTCATTCTGTATGTTCTGCTTGCTACCTTTACCTTCATGTGATCCTCCTGTATTCACCTTGAATCCACCAGCTTCCAGATTTACACCTGGCTCTTCCACTTCACCGATTCCCAGTTCTTCCTTAAGCCGCTTGATTTCCTCCTGTTTCCAGGTATCATCCTTATCATCGCCATAAAGCTCGTCCACTGCTGCATCTACCGACATGATCTGCCCCTGTCTGGCTTTGCTAATCGTCTCTATCTGGGATTCAAAGGACGGGTTTGCGTAATCTCCAAATTCTATCGTCACCTCTACTGGTTTTACAGGAAACCGGTAAAACTCGTTATAAGCTTTTAGTACAGTTTCTACCAGAAGCGGAATATCCACCTGCAGTGCATTGATGATGGTGTTTCTGGTATAAAGCGTAGTCTTTTCTTTTTCTCTCTGCGCCTCACTGTTATCCAGTTTTTTCACATCAATTCCAAGCGTTGACGGACTAATCAGCCCCTGCAGGCAGAGATCCAGGGCTGTACAGTAGGATGCCAGATAACTTTCATGAGGAATGTTAGGCTGCTCCACATCAATCATATTCTTGGCATTTTCTGACATATCGTTTCCCACTGCAATAAAACGGTTATCAAAATGGTTTGGTCTCATCAATTCTCCGGTTTCCGGATTTCTGGGGATCAGGCAGTCTGGAATATATTCCTTTGCGCGTCCCATGCGAACCGCATCCATCCATTGTGACCACACCTCATCAAAAGCATCGTAGGAATCTATCTTTTTATCAAAGATACTTTGTCCCCGTTCATCCCATTTCCCAGATTCATAGAACTGGATTGGCACAGCCATCATATATTTCCCTTCCGGCTTATCTGTTCCAAACGCCACATCTACCAGGTTTTCGGTCTGAGGGATGCTTTTTAAAGAAACCTGCGTCTCTCCCCGGTACAGCTCATATGTAATCATTCCGTATCCGTAATGCTCATAGAGAACATAATCCCGGCGGTCATGCCTGTACGCTGTTTTAAACACAATCTCCTTGATCCGTCCACGTTCTGTTACCAGTTCGATCCTGTCTCCCGGATAAAACTCAACGATCGGATACTGGCTCAGCTGTATATCAAAAGATATTTTAAAAGCCCCGTCTCCTATATAGAGAGTTTCTTTCACTGCCTTCTCCAGTTTTTTACGGAATTTATTGTCTTTATTAATCTGTTTCCATGCTTCCTGTGCTTCCCGATCTTTCTCAATCTGGATATCCAGATCTGCCAGGGTGATTCCTGCCAGGGTATCTACAACCAGTGCCGGAAGTCCTGTATGGATCTTCCTGATTTCCTGTCCCGGCGTACTCTTGCAGGCCCAAAACTTATATTTATCTACCCCTGTGTCAATCTGACTGTAGAGCTGCTGCAACTCCTCGCTGTCTCCGCGGTACCAAATCCGGTTTTTGATTGCATTCGCTTCATAGTCCAAAGGTTCATTGATCAGTATGTTGGCTGGACTGGCCTCCTGGACATTCAGCCAGCTCCGGATCCCACGTTTTACATTTTCGCTCAATCTTTTCGTCCACCTCATTTCTTATCCTCCTCGAAGCCGATCAGATGCCTGTAAGGAATCCAGGCGTACTGCTGGCTGTTAATTGTATGGTCGTGTCCGTCCTCCGGTTCATCCTTATCTTCTTTCCAGCTGTAGGAATCCAGCTCTGCCAGATGCTCTGTACAGGTATCTGTCACTAAATAGCATCCTTGCTGGATCCAGCCAATCTGCAGGTTGATTCGATCCAGAATCGCAACCTTTTTATAGCTGTCGTAAAAACTGTACAGGCATCCTTTCAGACGCTTATACTTGTTCAGTTCCGTAATCGTCGCCTGATCGGCATTATCAATAAACACATCCCTGGTAAATCCCCAGTCCTTCCGGCACTCTTCCAGAAATGCAATGAATTTTACTGCCGTATCCGAAGGAGCAAGGGGAATCTCCAGTTTTGCATTGTTATAAACCTTTTCTGCCAAGGTAATCAGCTTCCTGTCCTCTGTGATCCCCTGAAACACCATGGCAATGGTATCCGGAGATTTGCTGGAATACGAGGTATCCAATCCTGCTGTAAATTTCTTAAATTTCAGCTTTCCGGATTTCACCTGCTGCCGTACCCACTCAGCAGAAACTACATGCTTCTTCCGGTCAAAGTTCGGAAAGATCAGACCAGTTGCTTTTCCTCTAAGACCCTCAATCTTATTTTTCCAGATTTTAGTTCCTTTGGGCGTGTTCTGTATGATCTTTTGCAGTTTTTCCTTTGGAAGTCCTGCGTTATCCTTAAAAGAAAAGAACCAATGAACCCAGCCGGGTTTTGGTTCTTCTTTCAGCTCATCTTTAATTTCTTTTGGTGTTTCTTCTTCCCATTCCGGGAGGGGCCTGGAACAGTTGATATATTCCTTGTAAACATCTAGGTTCGGATCATCCGGATTCAGGGTTGCCATGAGATAATCACAACGCATGGCAGATTCCCGGACGAAATCTATATCTGCTGTATTGATCTCATCAATATACAGACATCCGTACTGGCCACCAAGAGCATCCTTCCATTTCCGTTTGTTTCCGTAGCCGATTACAAAAATAATCTTGTCCCCGGAGGACGTATGGAACAGGATGTGAGGCATCTTGTATTCGCCTGATCCGTTGCCCTTGTACTCTGCCAGTACACCAAAATCATCCAGAATTCCCAGATCTTTGTTGATGATGTTCTTTTCTGCTGCTCCGGTATCATCTGCAGCCAGGATATGAAGTTTCTTCGGGCTTTCGGCCACCTTCAGCATGAACTTGAAAAGGCCGACTGTGGTTTTTCCTGCTGCCGTGGTCAGGTTCCTTCAAGATACTCTACAGGAGCATCACATTTCAGGAAGGCTTTGTACTTCTCTGATAGTATCAATCTCTCAGAACTCATGAAGCTTAACCACCTCCCCGCATCTGCTGAAGCAGATCATCAAGCTTATTCTTTTCGGTTTCCAATACTCCTGACAATTCTACCTTATCCTTAAACATGCCAAGATGTTTTCCTAGCAGTTCCAGGGCTTTTAATTTATCAGCCATCTTGATTTCGCGTTCCAGTCCATCCTCACCAAAGGTTTTTACTTTCACCGACTGTATAGCAGCCGTGTCCTCGGGAGCTGCATCCGGCTTCAGCGTCGCCGTATCGGCATCTATCACGTCACTGGCATTTACAAAAGCAATCTTTGCCAGTTCCATTACTACCCTATCAGCATTAACCCCTGTCCGTTTACTACGTTCAGCCATTTTCTTTGCTATATGCGTTTGAATGTCAGGTTTTGTCAGGTTTTCACTCCCAATAGATTTCGCTGTATCCGGCTGTAGCCGGCTCTGATGGCAGCCTGAGTGGCATTCAGGTCAATCAGGTATTCTTCCACAAATCTTTTCTGTTTCTTTGTCACTCAGGTTCACCTCCTTTTGACTGAGCAGTGGTTTTCGGTACCATGTGCAAAGGCATGATTTTATTGCATAAGAAGGGCACTCATATTATTCCGAATACTTTGTTATAAATGTCTTCTCATGATTATCTATCTGTCTCATCTTCATGTTGCTTTTTATCCAACTTTATAAATTCAATATCGTCTTCTTCCATCATTGTTTCCACATTTGTTCTCCCATATATATCTATCAGGTTGATTATTTTCCCTTCATAATCATCTTGATCATAATAAAAAATTATTGATTTTTCAGCTTTATCTATTATATTTTTTATTATATCTTCATCCGTTCGTCCCATTGATAAACCTAAAAAATATACTGTTGGATAGCCTGTAATCATTTCCTCTAACTTATCAAATACAACATTCTGTACAGTACCACATCGCTTCTGTATTCTTTGAAAAAACTTTTTAAAATAAATAAAATCCAACGAGATGTCTTCTGAATCAGGAATTCCTAATACCATTTTAGAATCATCTAATAAATTTCCATGCTGGTAAAAAATAGGTGTTTTATCAGAATATATCTCTGTATAAGTACTTGTGTAATTAAAATTAATAATATGTTTTGGGTAGATTCTCCTTATTTGTTCATATTGAATTGATTTCAATTTTTCTTGTTCTTTCTTCAAATAAAACGACAATACTTTTATTACTTCATCTAATTCACTTCTTGCATCTTGAAGAAAAAGTTTTTTATTAAAAATATTATCCGTACAATGTCTTAATGTTAATTTATAATAGTCCGTGTGCAAAATAAAGTATTTTCCTCGAAAGCATTCCTCAATTGGTCGATCTTGCGCAGTCCAAGGATCTTCTTGTTGCATGATAATTCCTCTTTTTGTTTTTTCATATTTATCAATAAGTTTTTGTAGCATAAAAACTATTTTCTCTATCTCTTTTTCACAATCTATCCAATTGTCAGTGGCATTGCATACCTTCTGAAAATATTTTATATAACTATTTCCTGCACATATTTGTTTTATATTTTCAAATTCTTTGTCCTTATAATAAATTTTCCCCTCTGTCATTTCTTGACAAAAATTAACAAAATTATAATATCTTGTATTTAATCCATGATATAAATCAAATCCATTGCCTAATACTAGAATATGATTCTCCATTTTTCTCCCCCCATATATTTTTCTTTCATCATACAACAAAACACCCCATATTTCTACAGGGTGTTGTCGAAAAAAATGTTCTGGAAGGTGACGGTCTTCTGTCTCTAGGCGATACCGTCTGAGCCTAATCAGGCAGCCAGGCTATGAAACTGACTGCCGTGAGATGGAGGAATTAATGATGCTGTCAAACCACTAAATCCAGTTTAAATATTACCATAGATTAAGCGGACATGAACGGACATTTGCTAAATAACTTCGTGTTTTTCCAAAAACCTGTCGTGTCTCTTCCTGCAGCTGTCTTCTGTGTATGGTGTCTCTTTATTCGGAAATCTCTTGTTCATGTTTGTAGCAACTCTTCTCCAAGTCATATCATCTATGTAGTAGAACCGAAACATCTGTCTTAAATCACTTTTTGGAATCTTATTAATAAAATCATCCGCTGCATTTAAAGCTTCCTGCAACTCTTCTTCCATAATTTGCAATTTTGCCAACCGTTTCTTGATCATAGATTTTACTTTGTCGTATTCCGGAACAGGAAAGCCAGTGATCCGGATAGATCCGATTGTACCGTCAGCCCTTGTACCCTTAACAGAATCCGATACCATTCCTTCCTGTTCGATTTTTTCAAGTCTACGCTGATCTGCTTCTATCCTCTGGTTAAGATCTTTTATCTCTTCCCGGAGTTCACAATATTGCGAAAGAGCAGTTACGATATCCATCGGTCTTCCCTCCCTGTCTTATTTAATCCTCTTCTGATCTACGTATCATTGCTTCCAATCTGGTATAGCTTGGACAGATTCTGATTCCATGCCTGTCCTCCAGAAGAATGCAATACGGGAATAGTTGTTTTACTGTGTATGTGATTTTCTTCTTTGCAATCATGCGTCTGCTGCCTTGATCTTCCCGCACTTTTGCTTCGATTACGATTTTCTGCCCACGGCTGTACCCGTGTTTACGTTCCAGGGCTCGCTGCCGTTCCTCTCGTCTGACACCGTTTAGAGCTTCTCCCTGTGTCTGATCAGGGTATCCTTCACTGTTTTTGTACATGCTGCACCTCCTCAAATAATTCCTGATTCTCTTCCTTCTGGCTTTTGTCAGCTTCTTCCTGGCATCTCTGGCAGTCGTCTCCTGCTGCCCCGAAGCAGCCGTTACAGTCTTTGGTCATGCTGCCTTTTTTCCCATTTTTCATCACTCCACCTCCAACAAATCTGGATTATCAAATATATTGCCAACCACTTTTAAATCAGTTTTTTCGTAAGAGTCCATATGCATAGACAAATAGTGCTTCTTAAAAACCTTAAAGCAACCGTCTTCAAATTTAACTACATTTCTCAAAAATTCTTTTGATGATTCCTCAAATGTGTCTACAATATCATTCTCCCAAATCTTATTACCATTCTTGTCGGTAAGTCCTGTGTACTGGCAGAGAGTGTCCGGATTTATAGGTGCTGCATATAACACACCTGATTTAATTGGTTGTATCCGATATTTAAAGATGTCAGGCCGAGATTGGTCTATTACAAGACACCCTTCCACCCATTCACCATTGTCTTTTTTCTTTGCTTTAAAAAGAATTTCTCGCATTCATCATTCCCTCCTGTCAAACTTCTCCAGCATCTTTTCCCGCCAGTCCTCTCTGTGCTGATTGCATGTATCGTCCTCGTGGATCAGGATGCCTTTGCGGTCACAGAGGCCGTTGTCGTTGTCGATACAGGTTGCACAGGTTTTATTATTCATCGGTTGTCCTCCTTAGTCGATTGTGTCTGCTTCTACCGGAATCCACATTTTCGGATTGAAGTTCAGTGTATATTTGTATTTTTCTACATCTCCGGCTGTTACATCTTCCACCACATAAGTCACATTGTCGCTCAGGCCAATAAAGTGTTTCTTATATTCGCCTTTTTCATCCTCCACGATTACTTCCAGCTGATTATCTGTTGAATCTGCTGTGATTGACATTTTCCCGGTCATCTGAAACAAGGTGTCTCCGGTAATAAAGTTAATGACTGTGACCTGACGGATATCATTAAAATTATCTGCCTGCTCTGATAAATTGTATGAGACTTTTTCAGCCTCACTACATCCTGCCAATGTTATAATTCCTGCTGCCAAAATGATTCCTGTGATTATCTTCTTCATTTTTTCGCTCTCCTTTCCAACTCTTCCCGGACCTCCGGCACATCACAAAGGCCGAAGCCATCCAGGATATCAATGTTGTTTGAACAGTTGTTACAGTCCATTCCGTCACAATTTACTTTTTCTGCCATTTCCTGGCAGCGTTTAAAGTCTTTTACCATCTGCTCTGTGATCTCTACCGTAAGGGTAACGTTATCTGCGTATTTGATCTCCATTAATTTGCCCTTTTCTTCAGTGCATAAATTCATAGATAACTCCTCCCGAATATTTTTCTAAATTCTTCTCTGGTATGTGTCTTTTCAAATTCCTGCTGCCCGATCTGATGCAGACGTTCCTGTACCTTCTGGCTGTTCTTTGCATTATGTACTGCGTCTTTACCGGTCATATGATGTTCTACACAGAGGTAAACTTTTAATCCTTCTGCTTCCGAATGGTTTCTATTTGTTTTCCCTCCGAAGATGTGATGCTCATGAAGAACATCATGTTTCCGGTAATCGTTATTTAATAACATGCAGAGGTAACAGGTTCCGTCTTTTTTATGCATGATACTTGGTTTATGGCGTTTTCTCTTCTTTTTCGTTGGTGTCTTAGGAAATAATAGTCCAGTCTGGTCCATAGTCTCCTTTCTGGGGCGGATAACCGCCCTTGGTATTTGTGTGATATATTTAGATTTTAGTTGCACCCTTTTCTTTTCCCTCTGCTGCATCCGTCATTTGAATTGATACTTTCATCAAGCCCATTGTTTAACCGGCAGTAAGCAAATTCATTTCCCTGGCAGTCGTTGTCTTCGCGATAATATTCGCATTCGCCGCAGAGGACAATTTTGGAATACCGGTTGTTTTCGTTCAGGATTGCGCAGAGATGATCTCCTGCAGGACAGTCCGTACAGATCTCATCCGTTTCTTCCTGGGATACTCCCTCTATTTTTTTACAGTTATCACAAGCTACGCTCATTAAATTATCCAGTAACTCTACCAACTTCTTTTCCTGCATTTCTTTCTCCTCTCTGTCATTGCCTCGATAAATACTTTCAGGTTTCTGGTTTCCCGCCGCCAGATCGGCTTCGATGTCTGGATCCAAAGACATTTCCCGCAGAGTACTATCCCTTTTGGAGGATTCTCCCCGTGGGCTTTCTTGAACTGTTTCTTTTTCTGCCTGGTATTCATAGATCAAACCTCCTTATGGTTTCTTCGGTCTTTTCCGTCCATCCGATATCAATATCGTATTTTTCTTTCAGCAGTCTCATGGTGTCCCGGGCTCCATGTTTCATCTGGTCGATCTGGTCATACTTTGCTTTTGTTCCATGCATAAACTTGTCCAGCATATTCCCGGATCCGGATTTATGTTTTGCAAAACCAAACTCTTCGCACAGCTCCCAGATCACTGCAAGCTGTGTATATACGGACTGGATGTTCCGGGAATCATTCCAGATCTTTTCGTAGACAGAATAGGGAATATGTAGCCCTATGTAATTTTCCATCCAGTCTACTTCATCGAATCCCATTTCTTTGTTTAATTCCGGGGCTTCAAATTCCATTTCAATTCCCCATTTTTCACTGAGCTCCCGGTAGGTCTCCTGGATATTCTGCTTTTCTGAAGCTGCCACGCTCTCAGAATAATGCTCCAGAAGATATCCTGCTGCCGCTTTGGCATACCGGAATCCCTCCAATGCCTTTAAGGAAGTGATGATATTGCAAAGAGTAATAAAATTTTCCACCTGATCCAGTTTTTCCTGTGCTTCCATAATGCAGACTTTTCTGATCTCTTCTGTCTGCTCCTTTCTCCACTGTTCCAGGACGGCTATCTTAGACCCGGTGAGTTTGGCCACTTCTGGAATTGACAGGTTTGTGGTCTTTAACGGCGCCGGAGGAAGCTGAAATTCCGGAAATCCCGCATTCTTTAATACCTTGCTGATTTTTTCCTGTTCCTTCTTCCGCCTCTTGGCCTGGCGTCTTAATTCTGCTCTTCCCATTATGTTCCTCCATCTCTCTTTCCGTTACTTCTGGACTGCTTTCAAAAATTCCACAATCGCAGTCTCACTATCCGGAAAACGGTTGAATCTGTCATGTGTCTCCCATTTCCGGATTCCGTATTGTCCCCTTGGTGCTTCCGGTCCTCCGATCAGGTGCAGGTAGACTGTTTCATGATCCGGTATGTATCTGTCGCCCTGGCTTTTCCATTCTTCCGCTACCAGAACAGCGCCGTTATCAAAACGGTACTCGTAGTATTTTGCACCTGTGTAAGCGTCCACATGGCGCAGCGGCCATGTTTTATAATTCCGCAGCCACTCTTTCCGCTCCTCATTATTCTTCAGGCGCGGAAGCTCCGGCTGGGTTGTTTCCTCTTCTGTTTCCAGGACATCCTTGACCAGATTTCGGAGGATTCTGAGCCCGGCTACCTTTAACTGCTGCCGGAGAACTGTTCTCTCCGGAAGGCCATCACATTCCAGATAGTCCTTCAGCATCTTTTCTTCCTCTTCCAGATATTCCCGGATGAATAACTCAGACGGTACCGGGATGTCAGATATATCTTCCGGCCAGACATCTGTGTTTATCTGGATACTTAGGTTTTCCAGAGAAAGTTCTTCTGCTTTTATATCCTTTGCATCAGCAGTTACTTTCAGGAATCGTTTCTGTTTGCGCCGGCGCAATTTCTATCTCGGGCTCTTCCCTTTTGTTCTTCCA
>ENA-OPYY01000351-OPYY01000351.1-human-gut-metagenome-genome-assembly--contig:-NODE-351-length-16573-cov-1.518242_pt1 | contig 16573 bp, 18 predicted proteins | sample MGYA00242472_ERZ504481 | MGnify/ENA primary metagenome ERZ504481 (study PRJEB26092, sample SAMD00036265) | human gut metagenome | host: Homo sapiens | study: EMG produced TPA metagenomics assembly of...
AAAAAGAAAAGAAGAGTTGTTTGAGTATTTTGAAATCAAAGATTTTGCACATAAACAGATCAAAGAACTTTCCACGGGTATGAAGCAGAAAGCAGCAATCGCAGTTAGCCTTGTACACGATCCGGAAGTGGTGATCTTTGATGAGCCGACCAATGGGCTTGATATTATCACAGCGAGAAATGTTACAGACTATTTGAGAAAGCTGAGAGACGAAGGGAAACTGGTGATTGTGTCGACACATATTATGTCGGAAGCGGAAAAACTCTGTGACCGCATAGGAATTATTATCGATGGGACGAAGGTTGCGGAAGGAACGCTGGAAGAACTTCTTCAACAGACGAATGCGCAGGATCTGGAAGATGCATTTTTTGAGTTTTATAAGTTGAGGAGGGAATAAAAGATGAATGGAATCAAACAGATTTTTCAAAAAGAAATGGCACGTATCTTTCGGGATAAAAAAATGGTGTTTTCGGTATTTATTCTGCCGGTGGCGATTATGATTGGAATTTTGATGGTCACCGGAACATTTCAGAAACGGATGTTGTCAAATATAGAAGGACATACCCCGATTGTCTATGTGGAAAATGAACCGGAAAGCTTTCAACAGTTTTGCGAGGCGGCAGAGGTTAAGGTGAAACCTGTCAAAGAAGGGGAGATAGAGAAAGTAAAAGAGAAGATTCTGAAAGGAGATGTAGATTTACTTCTTTCTTTCCCGGAAAATATGGATCATAAGATTGCAGAATATCAGACGGGAGATGAGATCCCGGAGATTCTTCCATATTATAATCCAGGTGAAGACTATTCAAAAGAAGCATTCGATACAGTTGGAGGGACATTACTGGAGACGTACAGACAGGTACTTTTGGGACAGAGAGTCGGAAATCTGGAGCAGATTGAGATTTTTAAGGTAGATAGAGAAAGCGAAGCAATCCAGATTAAAGATGAAGATAAAGTAAACGGCAAAGTACTTGGCATGATGCTTCCATATTTTATTACCATCTTGCTGTTTGCAGGTGCTATGGGACTTGGAGTTGACATGATCACAGGGGAGAAAGAGCGGGGAACGATGGCGAGCCTGCTTGTGACACCGGTGAAGCGAAGTTCGATTGTGCTCGGGAAGGTATTTGCACTGATGGCACTGACAGGAATTTCTTCAGTCATTTATGTGGTGGCGATGGTTGCCTGCATGCCGATCATGGCAAAGACGATGGGAGGCAATATCGGAGATGGATTCAAGATCAGCATGGATGTGAAACAGATCATCATGTTAGGCGCGCTGTTGATCGCATTATCTTTCTTATACTCTACATTAATTGCTTTGGTATCTGTTTTTGCAAAATCAATGAAAGAGGCAAGCAGCTATATTATGCCGATGTACATGTTGATTCTTGTTATCGGACTGTCAACGATGTTTTCATTTGGAAATACGCCAGAAAGTTCTTACTGGATTCCGGTTTATAACAGTTCAGTTGTATTAAAAGAGATTTTGACACAGGAAGTGACGATACTACATTATGTGATCACACTGTTGATGACATTTGGGATGGGAGTAATTCTGACTGGTGTTGATCGTGAAGGCATTTGAGAGTGAAAAAGTCATGGCATCGTAGCATGAGTTGAAAAAGAGGTGGCACTGTGCATATATAATGTGAAAAATTGTGAGAGACAATACAGTGTCATAAAAAGAAAGTGCTGTCAGAATGGGAGCTGTTTTATGAAAACAGAGTACCATTGCTGACAGCACTTTCTTTATCTTACTTAGAAAGGGATTATAATTGAATGTTTTTAAACAAATCGCCAAGATTTGTTCCGATTTCCTCTGATTTTGGGATCTCGACCGCTTCTTCTTCCTCTTCTGGTTCTTCTAACAATGCCTTCATACTGAGACTGATCTTACCATCTTTGATTCCGATTACTTTCACTTGAACTTCTTCCCCTATTTTGAGAATGTCTGCCGGAGATTTGATTCTTTTTTCAGAAATCTGTGATACATGCACCAGACCAGACAGTCCGTTTTCTAAGAGAATAAATGCGCCGTAAGACTGGAGAGAGTCCACTGTTCCGGAGAGGATACTTCCGACAGGAATCTCCTGGACCTTTTTTGCGCGCTCTGCAGCCTGCTCTTCTTTTAAAATTTCGCGGGCAGAGAGAACGAGGCGGTTCTCAGCAGGATCGATATCAATGACACGAACCTTAATCTCTTTGAGAAGATAAGTCTCAAGATCTTCGATATAGGAGAGAGAAAGCTTGGAGGCAGGGATAAATCCACGGAGTCCTTCGATATAGGCGATAGCTCCTCCATTTACGATTCCTTCAATTTTGACTGGAAGATCGGTCTGTTGTTCCATATATTTTGAAACGATATGCCATGGATCTGCATTGTCAAATTGTCCTTCGTAGTCAGCCATAGTTTCTGTTGTAAATTGTTCTTCACTCATGCTCTACACCTCAATTTTCATAATTTTCTTCTATTATAGCATAGATTCTTTCGGAAAAACAGAAAAGAAAAATTTTGGCAAAAAAATAACAGGCTGTATGCAAAAAAAACAATTCCATGAAAAAATAAGGTTGACGAACAGAAGAAAAAATGGCTTACTATATAGTATAAATGAATTGTTGATGAGGGATTGGATTATGACATCAGAAAAGAAGAAGAATAGAAAAGTGTATGTTGTAGGGCATAAGAATCCGGATACGGACTCTATCTGTTCTGCACTTGCTTATGCAAATTTGAAGAGGAAAGTAACCGGCCAGGAATATGTTGCAAAAAGAGCCGGCCAGGTTAATGAAGAGACACAGTATATTTTAGACAGATTTGGAGTAGAAGAACCGGGACTTCTGTCGAACGTGCAGATTCAAGTTAAGGATCTCGATATTAGCAGGGTATCAGGAATTGAAGGTCATGTGTCGATCAAAGAAGCGTGGCGGCAGATGAAGGAATCGAATACGAAGACGATGCCGATCACAAAGGAGAATATGTTAGAAGGTCTGATTACGATCGGAGATATTGCGACTTCTTATATGGATGTGTATGACAGTCATATTCTTGCGAAAGCGCGTACGCAGTATCGAAATATCGTCCAGACTTTAGATGGTACGATTGTGACAGGAAATGAACATGGATATTTTGTGAAAGGGAAGGTTGTGATCGCAGCATCCAGCCCGGAACTTCTCGAGAACTTTATTGAGAAAGATGACTTGGTAGTTTTGGGGAATCGTTATGAATCACAGCTGTGTGCTCTTGAGATGGAGGCAAGCTGTATTGTTGTCTGCCAGGGATCGGAAGTGTCAAAGACGATTAAAAAGCTGGCAGAAGAAAGACAGTGTGTTGTGATCAGTACGCCACATGATACATTTACTGTAGCCAGATTGATTAATCAGAGTATTCCGGTAAAGCATTTTATGAGTAAGGAAAATCTGACGACATTTAAGATGAGTGATTATGTGGAAGATATCAAAGATGTGATGACAAAGAAGAGATTCCGTGATTTCCCGGTTGTAGACAGAAAAGGAAGATTTGTCGGATTGATTTCGAGAAGGCTTTTGATCGATGCAAGAAAAAAACAGCTGATTTTAGTGGATCACAATGAAAAATCTCAGGCTGTGGATGGAATCGAAGAGGCAGATATCCAGGAGATCATAGATCATCACAGACTTGGAAGCATTGAGACGATCGGACCGGTATATTTCAGAAACCAGCCGGTTGGATGTACTGCAACGATTGTTTATCAGATGTATGAGGAACAGGGGGTTATGATCGACAGGATGATCGCATCCCTTCTGTGTTCTGCAATTATTTCCGATACACTGATGTTCCGTTCGCCTACGTGCACTGATGTGGATCGAAGAGCGGCGGAGTCACTTGCGAAGATTGCAGATATTGATATTGAGAGCCTTGCAAGAGAGATGTTTAATGCGGGAAGCAATCTGAAGAATAAGACTGCGGAGGAAATATGTTTCCAGGACTTTAAGAAATTTAATATTGGAGATGTGGAGTTCGGTGTTGGGCAGATCAATTCAATGAACAAAGATGAACTGCATGACATCAAGGAAAAGTTGATTCCTTATCTGAAGGAGGCAATGTACAGTCAGGGATTGGATCGCATTTTCTTTATGTTAACGAATATTATTGAAGAGTCCACAGAGCTTTTGTGTGACGGTGCAGGTGCAAGGGAGCAGGTATTTGATGCGTTTGATTTGAGAGAAGATACGGAAGACATTATCTTAAAGGGAGTTGTTTCCAGAAAGAAACAGTTAATTCCGAATTTCGTAATTGCGTTGCAGCAATAGAAGGGACAGGATATGGAGAAACAATTATGGAAACCGGGAAATATGATCTATCCACTGCCAGCAGTGATGGTGAGTGTCGGGGATGCCGATGGCAATACCAATATTATCACAGTTGCATGGACAGGGACAATCTGTACGAATCCAGCGATGGCATATATTTCTGTGAGACCAGAACGCTATTCCTATGAAATAATTCGCAGCTCAGGAGAGTTTGTGATCAATCTGACGACAAAAGATCTTGTGCATGCGACAGATTATTGTGGAGTAAAATCCGGCAGGGATGTGGATAAGTGGAAAGAGACTCGGCTTACAAGAGGAAAAGCGGAAAAACTTCGCTATGCACCGACAATCGTAGAAAGCCCTGTCAATATCGAGTGTAAAGTAACAGAGGTAAAGGAACTTGGATCTCATCATATGTTTCTTGCGACGGTGGAGGCGGTACAGGTCGATGGAACTTATATGTCTGCAGGTGGGAAGTTTGAACTGAATCAGTCAGAACTTCTTGCGTATTCGCATGGTTCCTATTTAGAAACCGGGAGAGAACTGGGGACATTTGGTTACAGTATCCGAAAGAAGAATAAAAGCAAGGCGCAGAATCCTTCAAAGAAAAATAAAAAGAAGGCACAGAATCCTTCCAAGAAAAGTGACAACAGGACACAGCGTGCCCGGAAAGATAGATAGAAGAAACAGGACAAAAAATGTCTGCTGGAAGTCCAAAAAGAAAGAGTGTGTTTCAAGGAAATGTCAGAATGTGTATGACATGGAGCGGGGACACATTCTTTTTTATTGTGGTTCATATATATGATATGAGCAAGAGGGGGAGGGAAAGTGGTTTGCATAGAAAATCTATACTGCAATTTCTTGGGATGTTATATTTAGTATGCCTGATTTTGAAGGCGGGAAGTGGTCGGGAGGCTGAGGAAGCTGATGGAGCTATTACGGCGGGAGTGGAGAAGCCAAAGATAGCGATTACATTTGATGATGGTCCGCATCCGGTATGGACGCCGAAACTTTTGGAAGGATTAAAAGAGAGGGAGGTTTTGGCAACATTTTTCTGATCGGATCCAATATAGACGGAAATGAGACTGTTGTAAAGGAAATGTACGAAAATGGACATATCGTTGGAAATCATACGTTTCATCATGTAGAGATGACAAAACTGTCAGATGAAAAGGCGATGGAAGAGATTCGGATGACCAACGAAAAAATTTCTGCAATTACCGGTGAGCCGGTGTCGTTTATGCGCCCGCCGTTTGGGGCATGGCAGAAAGGTCTGGAAAAAGAGATGCAGGTTTTGCCAGTAAACTGGTCTGTGGATACGCTTGATTGGACGACGAAAAATGCGGATGAAATTGTGAACAAGGTAGTGACGGAAGTCAAAGAAAATGATATTATTTTAATGCATGACTGTTATGAAAGTTCTGTGAATGCGGCTCTCAGAATTGTGGATATTTTAAAAGAGAGTGGTTATGAATTTGTGACAGTGGAAGAGTTGATCCTCCCATAGAATGATTGGAGAGGGAAATGGTGAATCTGCCGGAGATGCGGGCGAATAACAGAAGAGAGAACAATTATAGATAAAGGAGTAACAAGATGATAAATGAATTTTCCAGAATGGAGTTACTGATTGGAAAAGATTGTGTAGAAAGTTTGAAGGAGAAGACAGTACTTGTATTCGGTGTGGGAGGAGTTGGATCACACTGTATTGAGGCGCTGGCAAGAAGTGGTATCGGTCATTTGATCCTGGTGGATAATGACACCGTATCACTGACCAATATCAATCGGCAATCGATTGCTTATCACAGTACGATCGGACAATACAAGACGAGGGTGATGAAAGAAAGAATTCAGGATATTTGCCCAAAAACAGAAGTGACAGTCCATGAAACATTCGTCCTTGAGGAGAATGCAGCGGAGCTTTTGGATGGGAATATCGATTATATCGTCGATGCGATCGACACAGTGACAGCAAAACTTGCGATTGCTCAGATTGCCGATCAGAGAGGGATTCCGATGATCAGCAGTATGGGAACGGGAAATAAGCTTCATCCGGAATTATTTGAAATTACAGATATTACAAAGACATCTGTCTGCCCGCTCTGTAAGGTGATGAGAAAGGAATTGAAGAACCGGGGAGTAGCACATTTAAAAGTACTCTACTCAAAAGAAAAGCCGGTCGATGTCTCAAAAAATATTACGGAAGAAGAAAAAGGAAATAAGCGTTCACTGCCGGGAAGTATTTCCTTTGTACCTCCGGTGGCAGGACTGATCATTGCCGGGGAGGTTATCCGTGATCTGGCAGGAATTTCATAGGAGGAAAAGATATGGATCTGTTTGATTATATGAGAGAAACGACAAAGAAAAAAGAGTCTCCGCTTGCATCGCGTCTGCGTCCGAAGACTCTGGAGGAAGTGGTAGGACAGCAGCATATAATTGGAAAAGATAAGCTGCTTTATCGGGCAATCAAGGCGGACAAGTTGAGTTCTATTATTTTTTATGGACCTCCGGGAACCGGGAAGACAACACTGGCAAAGGTGATCGCCAATACGACTAGTGCCAATTTCACTCAGATCAATGCGACAGTTGCGGGCAAGAAAGATATGGAGGAGGTTGTCAGGCAGGCAAAAGACAATCAGGGAATGTATGGGAAGAAGACAATCTTGTTTGTCGATGAGATCCATCGGTTTAACAAAGGACAGCAGGACTATCTGCTCCCGTTTGTAGAAGATGGTACGCTCATCCTGATTGGAGCGACTACGGAAAATCCCTATTTTGAAGTCAACGGCGCGTTGATTTCCCGCTCCAGTATTTTTGAATTAAAGCCGCTGGAAAAAGAAGATATCCGTAGATTGATCATGCGGGCGCTGACAGATGAAGAGCGTGGAATGGGAAGTTATCATGCGATCATCGATGAAGATGCGCTGGAATTTCTTGCAGATATTTGTGGTGGAGATGCAAGAAATGCTCTGAATGCGATAGAGCTTGGGGTATTGACGACGGAGCGGTCGGAGGATGGAAAGATCCACATTACGATCGATGTTGTATCAGAGTGTATCCAGAAGAGAGTTGTGCGCTACGATAAGGGAGGGGACAACCACTATGATACCATTTCTGCATTTATCAAAAGTATGCGCGGATCCGATCCGGATGCCGCAGTCTTTTATCTTGCAAAAATGTTGTATGCAGGGGAAGATGTGAAGTTTATTGCCAGAAGGATTATGATCTGTGCATCAGAAGATGTAGGGAATGCAGATCCGATGGCGATTTCTGTGGCGGTAGCCGCGGCGCAGGCGGTGGAGCGTGTCGGAATGCCGGAAGCCCAGATTATCTTGTCGCAGGCGGTACTATATGTGGCGACAGCGCCTAAGAGTAATTCAGCAGTAAATGCGATCATGGCTGCAAATGCAGCAGTGCGGGCACATAAGACTACAGTACCGTCTCATCTGCAGGATGCGCATTACAAAGGTTCTGCAAACCTGGGAAGAGGAACTGGATATAAATACGCGCATGACTATCCAAATCACTATGTAGAGCAGCAGTATCTTCCAGAGGAGATTAAAGACATGCAATTTTATGAGCCTTCGGATATGGGATATGAAAAGGCGATTCAGGAGCATTTCCAAAGGATCAAAGGGAAATAAAGTGTTTTTACAGGTAAGGCTGCTTAGCGAAGAAACGATTTTTCGCCTACCAAATCAATAAAAATCTGTCTTGGATGGCGAATATTGCCTGTCAAGACAGATTTTTTATTTGCTCCGATGGAAAGGAAATCTGGTAATCGAAAAGGAACCGACAACTTATCGTTTGACAGAGCGTATTGCGACAAAAGATGGAATATTATGTTTGTGTAGATTCCCCTGACCGCTTGTATCTTCATATAGATCAGTAAGCTGGAATCCAGCTTTTAACTGTCCTCCGATCTGTTCTTCTAATGTGTGAGAAAATTGGATTCCCCAGTCATACTTCATGGAGTCTTCATATTGTTTTTTATTTTTAATGGGTGAAACGGCAGAGAATAGGTCAGATACTCTTCGTTTTCATCAAAAACATAGTTGATTCCGAGATCATATCCACCAAGCAAGACTCCCCCTTTTTTCAAAATGCGGTAACATTCTTGGAAAACAGGTTCTACTTTTTCTATATAGCAGTTAGAAACTGGGTGAAAGATCAGATCAAATATCCCATCTTCAAAGGGAAGTGGCTGTGTCATATCTGCTTGAATGATTGTTACAGGATATCCTTCTCTGTCAGCGACTAGCTGCTCACTTGCACATTGTTGGGAAGAATAATCCAGTACGGTACAATCTGCTCCGAGAGCAGCAAAAATAGGAATCTGCTGTCCACCGCCGCTTGCAAGACCAAGCACTTTTTTGCCACACAGACTGCCGAACCATTCATGAGGAACAGCTTTTGTCGGAGTAAGAAGAACATCCCATTCCCCTTTTTGTGCGTTTTGATAAAGCTCATGGGAGATAGGCTGTCCCCAAACCCAACCATCCAGACACCAGGTATCGATTGCTTCAGCATTTATTTTCTGATAGTTCATTGTAAAATCTCCTTATAAAAGTTGTTTTGTCCGATTTTTGTCTGTAAAAACATTTACCATAACAGATTTAGAAATAGAAGAAAACAATCTATAATAGATTCTGCATCACGAAGGCATAGATTTCCTGATTTTTCTGTTTCCAGTGGTGGACGACAGTTTTTGCTTCCTGCTCGGTCGGTACTGTGATAGTCAAGTCAATCAGAGAACCGTGATTTTCCGTGACTTGGCAGCGAACAGAAAATTCATGATTATCATTTCGGTAGTAGTCTGCACGCACAGCGACAGCGTTCTTCAGTTCGTAATGCTTTTCCTGAAGAAAGGTGTCGATCTCATCCTGAATAGTAGGAGAAATCTTGTTTTGAAAAAACTGGATCGTCTCAGCGCCTTCTTCTGTCAGATGATAGAAGGTGCGGCTGTGTTCTTTCTCCAGACGGATCAGATTGGCATTTTCCATTTCCGAGAGTGCCTGCTGGAGTGTGAAATAATTCGTGTATTCCTTGTCGAGGACAAATTCGGAGATTTGTGAGTTCGTCAGAGGGAAATCCACTTTCTGAAGCATATATAAAACAATTAATTTGTACAAAGTAAATGAGTCTGACATTGTACGCAAATCCTTTCTAAAATCATAGTTTGTAGTTCTTCCCCTGCCAAAGATCCTGTTCCTTGAAATATTGATTCATTTTGTTGAGGACAAGACGCTTGTGTCCGGTCCAGCATGGAGCAATCAACAGTTCTTTTGGCCCATCGCCGGTCAGGCGGTGGATGACGATATCTGGACGCAACTGCGTAATACACTTTCCAAGAAATGCAATGTATTCCTCCATTGTCGGGACGAAGAAAGGGGAAGTTTCATAATAGTCGGCGAGATCAGTTCCATGTAGAATATGAAGAAGCTGGAGCTTGATTCCTTGAATATCCATTGTATTTAGATAAGAAATCGTCTCCTGCATCATCAATTCTGTCTCACCAGGGAGATATAAAATCGTATGGACAATCACTGCCACACCAATCTGCCGGAGATTTCTGACAGCTTCCTCAAAGACGGAAAGCGAGTATCCGCGCCGGATAAACTGGGCGCTCTGTTCATGGATTGTCTGAAGACCAAGCTCTACCCATACGGGTTTGATCCGATTCAGACGTGCTAAAAGTGTGAGAATTTCGTCATCCAGACAGTCTGGTCTGGTGGCAATGGAGAGAATCTTGACTTCAGGACAGGAGATTGCCTCTGTAAAAATCTTCTCCAGATAACTGACTTCGGCATAAGTGTTTGTGTATGCCTGAAAATAGGCAATATAAGAGACTGCATCGGTCTTTTTCTTTATTTGCTCTTTGCCGGATGCAATTTGTTGCCGGATAGATTCGCGAGGATTTCCTGCGAAATCACCGGAGCCTCCGGCGCTGCAGAAAATGCAGCCCCGGTCTCCGAGTGTACCGTCACGGTTTGGGCAAGTCATTCCGCCGTTTAAAGCAAGTTTATAGAGCTTTTCACCGTAAGTATGTTTTAAGTGATAATCGAGAGAGTGGTATCTCTTTTCGCCCCAGCGCTTCATTAGATCAGATCCTTAATCGCCTTGCTTACGACATCGGCAACACGTGGGTCAAATGCTTCTGGGAGGATATTGGTATCGCTTAAATCTTCATCCGAAACGAGACTTGCGATTGCCTCAGCAGCGGCAAGTTTCATCTCTTCCGTAATCTGTGTGGCACGTCCTTCCAGAGCACCTTTGAAAATGCCAGGGAATGCGACAACATTATTGACTTGATTTGGAAAGTCAGAACGTCCAGTTCCAATGACACGTGCACCACCTTCCTTTGCAAGATCCGGCATGATTTCAGGAACAGGGTTTGCCATCGCAAATAAGATAGAATCTTTATTCATGGAAGCAACCATCTCTTTTGTGACAATATTCGGTGCGGATACTCCGACAAAGATGTCAGCTCCTTGCAATGCATCTGCAAGTGTTCCCTTCTTCCCTTCCAGATTGGTGACTTCTGTCATCTTTTTTTGCATCCAGTTTAAATTCGGAGAATCTTTGGAAATGATTCCATTGATATCACACATGGTAACATGGCAGAAACCGTAAGTAAGAAGAAGCTTTGTGATGGCGATTCCGGCAGAACCTGCACCATTTACAACAATCTGACATGCTTCCTTTTGCTTACCGGTTACTTTCAGCGCATTGATGATGCCGGCAAGGACAACAATGGCAGTTCCATGCTGGTCATCGTGAAATACCGGGATATCAAGAAGTTCTTTTAAACGCTCCTCAATTTCAAAACATCTCGGAGCAGAGATATCTTCCAGATTGATGCCTCCAAATGCCGGAGCAATGTTGACGATTGTGCGAATGATCTCCTCGGTATCCTGGGTATCAAGGCAGATCGGAACTGCATTGACTCCACCGAATTCCTTGAATAAAACGGCTTTTCCTTCCATAACAGGCATTGCTGCATAAGCGCCGATATTTCCGAGACCGAGAACAGCACTTCCATCCGAGATAACAGCGATCGTATTGGCTTTCATCGTATATTTGTAAGCAGCTTCCTGATCCTGGGCAATCACCTTGCAAGGCTCTGCGACACCTGGTGTATATGCAATTGCAAGGTCTTCTCTGGAATTTACTTTGGCTTTTGCACTGATCTCTAATTTCCCATTCCATTGTTCATGCATTTGTAATGCCTTTTCGTTTGTTGTCATATTATTCACACCTTTTCTTTTTCATATTTTTGAAACTTCTAAAGTTATGATAACATTCCGGTGAAATCAAATCAACAAGGATTGCTGAAAAAATACTTTCTTTTTCCCTAAAAATAGTGTATAATGCGTATATCTTAAGAGAAGTCATGTCAGACGAATATTCCCGCAGATACTTATTAATAATTAAAATAATTAGGATAGACAAATGAATAGCGAAAGGAAGTAGGATAATGAGAGAAAAATATGAATCATTACCGTTAACGTCTTTGAAGGAAATCGCAAAAGCGCGAGGATTAAAAGGGGTATCGACAATGAAAAAAGCAGATATCATCGAATTAATGCTGAAAAAAGACGAGCAGGATAAAGCAGAAGAAGCAAAAGAAGAGGTAAAAAGCGAGAAAACAGGGGTCATTGATATTGAGGAGCTGGACAGCGGAATTACGGCGCAGGGGATTCTTGAAGTGCTTCCGGATGGATATGGATTTTATCCGGAGCGATAACTATCTTCCGGGAGAGAATGACGTCTATGTATCACCGTCACAGATTCGCAGATTTAATCTGAAAACTGGAGATATCCTGACTGGAAATACGAGAATCAAGACACAGTCGGAGAAATTCAGCGCACTCTTATATTTGACGACGGTCAATGGAATGCGTCCGGCAGAGGCGGCGAGACGGACAAATTTTGAAGATATGACACCAATTTTTCCTAACGAAAGACTTCGCCTGGAACATCCAAAAAGTTCTACGGCGATGCGCATCGTAGATTTGCTTTCCCCAATAGGAAAAGGACAGAGAGGAATGATCGTTTCTCCTCCGAAGGCTGGTAAGACAACTTTGATCAAGGAAGTGGCGCTGTCAGTTTTGAGAAACAATCCAGAGATGCACATCCTGATTCTTTTGATCGATGAGCGTCCAGAGGAAGTGACAGATATTAGGGAAGCGATCACCGGGAAAAATGTAGAAGTCATTTACTCTACGTTTGACGAACTTCCTGAACATCATAGGAGAGTGTCGGAGATGGTGATTGAGCGTGCAAAGCGTTTGGTAGAACATAAAAAAGATGTGATGATCTTACTTGACAGTATCACACGCCTTGCAAGGGCATACAACCTGACCGTTCCGCCGAGTGGAAGAACGCTATCTGGTGGTCTGGATCCGGCTGCGCTTTATATGCCGAAGCGGATTTTTGGTGCAGCTAGAAATATGAGAGAGGGAGGCAGCTTAACAATTCTCGCAAGTGCACTTGTAGACACTGGAAGCAAGATGGATGATGTCATTTACGAAGAATTTAAAGGAACTGGAAATATGGAACTTGTCCTCGACAGAAAGCTTCAGGAAAAAAGAGTGTTCCCGGCAATCGATATTCCAAAATCGGGAACAAGAAGAGAAGATCTTCTGTTAAGTGCAGAAGAACAGGAAGCAGTATATTCTCTGCGCCGTGCCTTAAATGGAATGAAGAGCGAGGAGGCAGTCGATAATATTTTAATATGTTTTCTCGCACGAAAAATAACGAAGAGTTTATCCAGATGGTAAAGAAGACAAAAATTATCTAATGATTTTTACAAATAACTTGCAATGTGAAAATAAGTATGATACAATAAAAAAGCTGTTTAACAAATAATAAGCAAGCGTTCCTCTGTCATTACGATAGTAGGATGATTGCAAAGATATTCGCTGTGAGGGCGATATAACCTCACGAAATAAAAATGAAGAGGTGAAAATCATGAAAGAAGGAATACATCCAGTTTATCATCAGGCAACAGTAACATGTAACTGTGGAAACACATTCGTAACAGGATCTACAAAAGAAGATATCCACGTAGAAATCTGTTCTAAATGTCATCCATTCTACACAGGACAGCAGAAAGCTGCTCAGGCTCGTGGACGTGTTGATAAATTTAACAAGAAATACGGAATTCAGGAATAATCAGAATGACGAGAATAGGTTGAGGTGCAAATCTCAACCTTTTTTAACATTGTAGAGAATTGTACAGATATGACAGAGGAAAAGAATTGATGGAAATCTGTCTGAAAAATAGAAGGAGAGCGAATCTATGAAGTCATCAAATATTGGCGGGCAGGCGGTTCTGGAAGGTGTGATGATGAAGAACGGGGATCAGTATGCAGTAGCGGTCAGAAAACCGGACGGAGAGATTGCGCTTCAGAAGGAAGTATACGATGGGATTGTCAAATGGAAGAAACTGACAAAGATTCCATTTGTGCGAGGAATCTTCAGTTTGTAGATTCTCTCGTGCTGGGAATGAAGACACTCTCTTATTCGGCAAGTTTCTTCGAGGAAGAAGAGGAAGAAGAACTAACCGAGAAGGAAGCGGCGAAAAAGGAGAAGCAGGAGAATTTGATTATGGGGATCACAATGGCATGTTCGGTAGTGATCGCGGTTGCAATCTTTATGGTTCTTCCTTACTTGCTGTCAAATCTTTTGAAACCGTTTGTGCCGGGCAGATTTGCCAGGACTGTTATAGAGGGAATCGTGAGGATTGTTCTGTTTATCTCATATATCCTGCTGATCTCGAAGATGAAGGATATTCAGCGCGTGTTCATGTATCATGGAGCAGAACATAAGTGTATCAATTGTATTGAGCATGGTATGGATCTGACTGTGGAGAACGTAAGAAAAAGTTCCAAACAGCACAAGCGGTGTGGGACGAGTTTTCTGTTTTTCGTACTGTTTGTCAGTATTATCGTCTGCTTTTTTATTACAACAGAGTCTCCGGTATTAAGAGTGTTACTGCGGATTGCACTGCTTCCGGTAATCGCGGGAATTTCTTACGAAATCATCCGGCTTGCAGGAAACACAGAGCATCCAGTTGTGGAATTGTTAAGCAAGCCGGGGCTAGCGCTTCAGAATCTGACGACGAAAGAGCCGGATGATGATATGATCGAAGTGGCAATCTGTTCGGTAGAAGCAGTCTTTGACTGGAAGAAATACCAAAAGGAAAATTTCCCGGAAGAGCCATAGAACAGGATGTGGACAAAATCAATGAGAAGATTGCAAAAGAGATGACAAAATCTAACGGGATTGGTAAAAGGGGATCAGTATGACGATACAGGAACTATATAAAGAAGGAATTTTTCGTCTGAAGCATGCAAGAATCGCGGAGGCAGAACTGGATGCCTGGTATCTGCTCGAATATGTGACAGGAATCAGCAGGACGATGTATTATCTGAAGCAAGGGGAGCCTGCAGAAGAGCAAGCGGTGGAAAGATATTTTGACTGTATCAGCAGGCGGGCGCAGAGGATTCCGCTTCAGCATATTACTGGGGAGCAGGAATTTATGGGATTGCCATTTATTGTCAATGAACATGTGTTAATCCCGCGACAGGATACAGAGATACTTGTAGAGGAAGCATTGTCTCATTTGAGTGGAAACGAACAAGTGCTGGATATGTGTACCGGTTCCGGATGTATTTTGATCAGTCTGGAACATTACCGGAAAGGGATCCGGGCAGTCGGGGCAGATATTTCGGATGAAGCGCTTCAGGTGGCGAAAAGAAATGCAGAGAGCCTAAATGCTGATGTCACGTTTCTGAAAAGCGATCTGTTTGAACAAGTTGCTGAGAGATATGATCTGATCGTGTCCAATCCGCCGTATATCCGAACAAAAGCAATTGAGGAACTAGAAGAGGAAGTAAGGCTGCATGATCCGATGATTGCATTGGACGGAAAAGAAGATGGATTATATTTTTATAGAAAGATTACAGAAAAAAGCCGGAAACATTTGAAGCAGGGTGGTTGGCTTCTCTTTGAAATCGGGTATGATCAAGGAGAGGATGTTGCGAAGATGATGGAGAAAGCCGGGTTTACAGAGGTAACGGTAAAAAAGGATCTGGCGGGACTTGACCGTGTGGTATCCGGCATGTACAATAGATGAGAGAAATGGAGGAATAGATATGTTTGATAAATTAGAAGATCTGTTGATCCGCTATGAGGAAATCATGGGCGAACTTCAGGAACCGGATGTTGCAAATGACCAGGAACGGTTTCGGAAGCTGATGAAAGAGCAGGCTGATTTAGCTCCGATCGTGGAGGCATATACAGAATATAAAAAAGCAAAACAGTCTATCGCAGATAGTGAGGAAATGCTTGAAATCGAATCTGATGAAGAGATGAGAGAACTTGCAAAAGAAGAGCTCAGCTCCTCGAAAAAACGTGTGGAGGAATTAGAGCATGAATTGAAGATTCTTCTTCTTCCAAAAGACCCGAACGACGATAAGAATATTATGGTAGAGATTCGTGCCGGAGCCGGTGGAGATGAGTCGGCTTTGTTTGCGGCAGAAGTATATCGTATGTATGTGCATTATGCAGAGAGCAAGAGATGGAAGACAGAGATGATCTCTGTCAATGAAAATGGAATCGGTGGATTTAAGGAAGTCGTATTCATGGTAAGTGGACAGGGCGTTTACTCTCGGATGAAATACGAAAGTGGAGTACACCGTGTACAGCGTGTGCCGGAGACAGAGTCCGGTGGACGTATCCACACATCCACGATCACTGTTGCGGTGATGCCGGAAGCGGAGGAAGTGGATGTTGTGATCGAAGAGAAAGATATTCGTATCGATGTAATGAGAGCATCTGGAAATGGTGGTCAGTGTGTCAATACAACAGACTCTGCAGTTCGTCTTACACATTATCCGACAGGAATTGTGATTTACAGCCAGACAGAGAAATCACAGCTTCAGAACAAAGAGAAAGCATTCCGCTTACTGCGTTCAAAACTGTATGAATTAGAGTTAGAAAAACAGCAGTCCGCAGAGGCAGAGGCAAGAAGAAGCCAGATCGGAACAGGAGATCGTTCGGAGAAGATCCGTACTTACAATTTTCCACAGGGACGTGTGACAGACCATAGAATTAAATTGACACTGCATAAGCTGGACAGCATTTTGAACGGAGATTTAGATGAAGTGATTGACAGTTTGATCGCAGCAGACCAGGCGGCAAAACTGAGTAATATGAATGAATAATTGTTCTTGTCACAAAAAGTGGTCAAAAGAAGAGAAAACTGTTAACAAATAAA